>Ga0335081_10017416_pt1 | contig 11633 bp, 13 predicted proteins | sample Lox_Sample_35_FD_206713 | JGI IMG/M metagenome (GOLD analysis project Ga0335081, IMG submission 206713) | Soil microbial communities from Loxahatchee National Wildlife Refuge, Florida, United States - Lox_Sample_3.5 | ecosystem: Environmental > Terrestrial > Soil > Wetlands | place: USA... | reverse complement strand
CCTTGAGGGTGTCGCGGTAGGTGACAATCCAATAACCCCGCTGCTCGTCCCAGAGCGAATCAATGGCCCGGCAATGACGCTGGTATTGTTGCGCCCAGTAAGCGGCGTCCCGGTCTTTGCCCAGGATTTTCGCCAGCCGTCCCAGGACGACCGCGCCGTAACCCAATTGCGAGCTGGGCGCCGGGTCTTCCAGTCTGTTCTGGTAGCAGTTGGTCACCAGATCATTCCACCAACTGTTCCAGCCGGGGGTATATTTGATTTCCTTGAAAATCAGGTCGTAACGCGGGTTGTCGTCCCAGTTGTTCGGCGTCGCCACCAGCAGATTGCTGTTGATGTCCAGCGTGGTCGTCCAGACGTGGTAGGCATTGGTCAGCAACGGATAGACGGCGGCGGCGAAATCCTGCCGCTCTTTGCCGTCCGGCAACCGCGAATACAATTCCCACATGGACCAGAAAAAATGGGGGTCCATGATTTTGCAGGGCGGGTCGAGGATGGGCACGGCGTGGCCTTTCGCCCATTCGGGCATGAAATCGAGATAACCGAGCAGGTTCCAGCACGAGTCGCTCTGGAAAAAATAATTGAATCCGCCGCGCGCCGGATACGATGCGTCATAGAGCCGGCCGTTTTGCTCCCGCAGAATGTGGTTCTTGCGCAACGCCGCCACCGCCGAATAATAGAGTTTCGTCGCGGCGTAACCCGGATGATCGAGCTTCGGCAGGCCGGCAAAAAAATTGTTCCAGGCGGATTCCGTCTGTTCCAGGGCCGATTCGGGCGCGGCGGCGAACTGTCTGACCGTCGCGGCGCATTGGTCGTCCGCCGGCTCATTTCCGGGCGCCGCCGCGATGACAAAAATGAACTTCACCGCTTCGCCGGGTTTCAGTTTCGCGGCGGTTGCCGCGGTCAACACTGCACTCCCGGATGCGGCCGCGAGCGACGGCGATGAAGTATTCTGCAACCCGGATTGCCACTCCCCATTCCTGGCGCCCGGCAGATAGCGGGGTGCAAATTCCGCCTTCAAGGTTCCCAGCGTTGAACCGATTGCCAGTGTATCGTCGTATAACGCCGGCGTCGTCCGAACGCCGACGCGGATGTTGCGGATTTCGACGATATTTTTCCCGTTCAACGAACCGGTGAAGTGGCCGCCGGTTTGTCCATCGTATTCGGAGCGCGCGGTGACCAGCAAACCGGGTGTCACCTGGGTTTCCTCGTTGCCCAGGTTTTTCACGCTGCCAAAGACGGCGATCGTGTTGAATGCAGTGAAGAAAACCGCGGACTCGGCTTCCAGCCGGTCCTGCCGCGTGAGGGTCCGCCAGCCGAAAGGATACCAGGTGACAGCACATTTTGGTGGGGCGAGCGTCCCCGCGAGCCGGCTCGTCAGTAGCCTCGCCCCACCGGAAGCTGCGCCGTTGCCGCCATCAATCACCTTGCCCGAGGCGTCCTTGAAAAACAGTGCCAGCACACCGATGTCCCGCGGCGTGTTGAAAAATTCGTTGTCCGGTCCGACGCCTTTTCGCACGGACCCGATCATGAAACGATTCAGGCCGCCGCAATACGCGAGGTCGTACCACGACCCGAAGTCCGAGAATTCGCAGCCCATGACCGGCTTGTGCGGGTCGGCATCGTGGAAGTCCGGCACCACGTACGTAGCCAGATTTTTCATGAAATCGAGCCGGTCACCGCTTTTGAACAGCGAATAATCCTGCAAGGAGCGCGGCAGATCCTGCTCCATCTCACACAACTCGTTCCAGCGGGTGGCTGCCTGCCAACTCACGGCCGGCGCGGGCGCGGACCTGAGTTCCTGTTCCAAGGCTTCGAAGTCGGCCGGGCGAAGGTTTTGCAGTATAAAATCCGCCGCCTCCGGCCCGGCCGCGGCGCAGCGTTTTTCCAAAATGGCACTTTTTTTGATTCCTTGCGCCGCCAGGGACTCCGCCACTGAACTGAGCACCGCCCAATCGAATTCGCCGGTGCCGGCTTGATTCCCCGGGTCGGAAATTTTCACCGCGATGACATTGTCGCCGCCGCTTTTGAGGAGCACAGCGGGGACGATGAAGACAGTTTCCGCGTGCGGGCCAAAGCCGGGGACAATCCGCACCCCGTTGAAAAAAGTGGCTGCGGGATTGCCCAGCTTTCCGAGATGAAGCATCAGGTCCTGCCCCTGGCAGCCGGCGGGAACTTTCAGGTGCAACCGGCACCACAACACATTGTCCAGGTCACCCGGTCCTCGGGCCGCCTTGGCCAGATCAACGGTTTTCCATTGCGAATCGTCGAAAGAAAGATTCTGGCTGTCCTGGTCATCACTGGCGGTCAACCTCCATTCCGTTGGCAGGTTCCGCCAGGTCTGGCCGAACACGGAGGAGCTGGCCAAAAGCATTCCCACCAGAATAAAATGTTTCAGAACCCGAAAATCCGGATGAAACGGAAGCATAAACAGGAGCCTAATCGCTTCGCCCGGCCTGTCAAAGCCAAGTTGTCTTCACTCTCCATGATGCCCGGGGCCTTTCGTTGCAGACGCGCCACCAGCGGCGGCAAATCGCCGCTGCGTTCTCCTTCCATTGGAGCGCGTCCAGCCAACGCCCGGAAGCGAAATGAGTTGACACACCGTTTCGCGGTGTTAGCGTGACTTACAACAGCTGATAGAGGCGCACAAAACTATGACCGCGCCGATGCAACCGCCGTTGCCATCATCTATTAGTGAGCTGCGGGCGAGTTTGTTGGAACTCCTCAACACCTGCCCGGTGGAGCAGTGCAATCCCGCCGACTGCCCTCTATTCTCGCTCCGCCAAAAGAATTACCGTCAGCGTCTGCTTTGGTTTTGTGCCCTGGGCCGGGAGGACCTGGAGTATCTGGCGGCCTACCACCATGTGTGCATGAACCTCAAGCTGAACGCGCGCCGGCCCGCCGGGTGATTTCTGCGCATCCCCGATAACCGCCAGACGCCCGACCCTCAGTTCGGGGGTGCGCCGGGCCTTTCCGGAACGGCCAGCGTCAGGTTCATGGGCTGGCCGGTGGTTCGATTCGAGGCCGTACTCGGGACCTCAATCCATTGGCTGAGGTTCACCACAAATTTGAATTCCCATTGCGGCCGCCCGTAAAAGTCCGCAAGCGGCTTGCGCAGTTCGTAGCGGTTATCGGCGACCCGCTGCATTTGCCAGGCGGGCGCAGGGTTGCGGATGGTGCCGGCGCTTGCGCCCAGCCATTGATTGAAATCGCCCGCCACCTGCACCCGGGCATTGGTGGCGATTTGCACGCCAAACGCCGCCGGCTCGAACACAAACACGACTTCGTTGGAATCAACGTGGTAACCCAACACGGTCGCCGTGGAGTTGCCGGGCGCCGGATTTGACAGGGTGCCGGAGGTGGAGGTGTCATTGACGGCGTTTGTACCGGCAGGAGCCGGTTTAAAAATTATTCCTCGAAACGCAAAGGCCGCTGCCAAAACCGCACAAAGCAAAATGCCCAGGACGATTCCCGGCAGTAACGAGCTTTTGGCCGGCGGGTTTGCCGCCCCCGAATCCACCGACGCAGTCGAACGGGGACGTCTGACAACTTTGGTTCCCGTTATGATGAATTTCGGGTCGTCGTCCTCGGGCGCCTGCGGCACGGTGATTTTCTGGAAACACGTCGGGCACTCCATCACAGTGTTGCTCCGCCACGACTCACACTTGATGTGCTGGCCGCATACCGGACAGACAAATTTGAATTCGCTCACGGGTGTTGGATAAGGATTCCATATTCACCTCGGGGCGGCAATACCGCTTTTGCTTGAAGCCAATCTTATTCCCGAATCCTGAACCGTGGACAAAGGGAATTGGCCTGATGATAACGATTGTGACGAAGAGCGGGGGAACACCAGGCATCCGGTTCTTTGGCGGCCGGCTCCGTGTCCTTTACGGCGGTCTCCACTTGCGGGTGGTTCATAGTTCAGCGTTTGATTCCCAGGATGCGGAAAACCGTCATTGGCGGGGGCGCAACCCGTTATCTTCTGCAGCCGTCCGACTTGCGTCAGCCTCGACCGCCCGCAAAGTTCCTTTGTTCTTGCGCCCGCGGCCGGGCTGCACCAACTTGGCTTTAATTCACGTCAGGCAAACATTGCAACGAAAGCGAAAGGCGTGTCATGGAACCGTTAACCTCTGATTCCACTCCGGCATCTCCAGCCGCTGCTGCCCTTGGACTCGCGATTGCCAGCCTGGTGCTCGGCATTCTGGCTTTGGTGTTGAGTTTCCTCTTGCTGGGAGCCCTCCCCGGACTGGTTGGACTGGCTTTGGGCATCACGCATCTGGTGAAGAAAAGACGGCCGGCCGTCATGGCCCGCTGGGGAGCGGCGCTCTCGCTTCTCGGACTCCTTGCCAGCCTCGGCTTCGCCGGCCTCTATTATTACGCCTTTCAGAACTTTACCAAACTGGTTCAATCCGCGTCCCGGAGCGCGGAAGTTGATTTCACGAAATGGAAAGGTGTCATCGCTCCCGACATTACGGTTACGACGCTTGAGGGCCAGACCATGAAATTGAGCGAATTGAAGGGCAAACGGGTCGTGCTGGACTTTTGGGCAACCTGGTGCCCGCCGTGCCGGCAGGAAATTCCACATTTCAACCAACTCTTCCTGCAAACGTCGCGGGACGACCTGGTCATCATCGGCATTTCAGATGAGGACGCGAAGACATTGAGGGATTTCGTCAAGCAACAGGGCGTGAACTATCCCATCGCTTCCGCCAAAAACCTGCCGTCACCCTATTCCGACATCCAGGCCATCCCCACCACATTCTTCATCGATCGCAAGGGCGTCATCCAAACGGTCGCGATCGGTTACCATGCGTACAACGACCTGAAACGCGATGCGCTGGCGGCGGATTTTCCCGGCGAACCCAAACCGGCGCCGGCGGGTCCGCCCGCGCTCCCGGACGCGAGCCGGACGCTGAAACCATCTGTTCTGTGGTCAAAACCCATCGCGGGCGCGCAGGCACTGTGCGTGGGCGATTGGGAGAACGACGGAGTCCCCCGCGTGCTGGTTGCGGCGGGGTCAACCCTTCACGTGCTTGATTTGACCGGCGCCGAAACGTCATCCGTGCCGCTGCCGGGCCGGTTTACGTTGATCGAATGCGGACGCAACCGGGAAAAAGGCGTGCGCCTGCTGGGCTACAGCAACTGGGGCAACGAAGTGGCGGTGGTGGATCATTCCGGGAAGAAATTATGGAGCGTCCACTCTTTTGCCGGCGTTGATGGAGCACATTGGGGGGATCTCAACGGCGACGGGACCGATGAATTGATTGCGGGCATGAACGGCGGCGGCGGTCTTCAGGCCTGGTCGGCCGATGGCAAAAAATTATGGTCGGCAGAACTTGGCAATGTCTGGAACCAGGCCGTTGTCCCGGCCGCGAAGGACCAGCCGGCGCGGGTGTTGGCCACCGAGGCCGGTGGGTCGGTAAAGATATTTGACGCCCAAGGAAACCCGCTGGCGACGCTGAAACCGAATGGCGGATATTACGCGCAAATGGCCGCCTGCCGGACCGCCGACAAAACCATCCAGATCGCGGCGATCAATCAGGAAGCAGTGGACACCGAGGTCTTTGACGAGACCGGCAAGGTCGCCTGGACTACCTCTGCGACCAGCGATCACGCCGGCTGGCGTGAGAACACGTTCGCGGTCGGAGATATTACCGGCGATGGAAATCCGGAGTGGGCCTTCCTTGATGGAGCAGGAAACCTCGTCATTGCCACTCCCGAAGGACAAAAAATCTCGTCCATCGCTCACGCAGCGAAATTTTCACGTTTCGCCATTGCATCGCGCCCGGGCAAAAGCGGGGTTTTAATTACGTTGGACGGCGGAACCGTAACCGCCTGCGCCTTCCAGCCATAGCAGGGTGAACCTCCCGCAAATCGCGCTGAACCCGGTCGGTTAGAGTATTCTTTTTCGTCGCGTCGTAATTCAAAAAATACGGGAGGAGGGTGAATCGCGGAGCCCGGCGCAGCCGGAAGAGCACGAAAGCTGACCACTGACCACTGACGCCCGACTTCCGCCCTCTGACCTCCGCCCTCCGCCCTCTGGTGCTTGTTTCAGCTTTCGCGATTTCAGCTTTTACCCTCCGGCGGCCTGCTCCGGGTTTTTTACGGAGGTCTTGGTTTGCACTCGCTTCACGCTTTCCAGCGATTGATTTTCAAGCTATCGCCCGGACGGACGACTTCCTTGTCGCTGGTTCGTCCGGTGCTTGCGGGCACAAACAGGAACAGACCGGATATGCCGGCGACGAGCAGCATCAATGGTGACGGTTCGGGAATGATTGCGATAAACGATGGTCCGCTGAGGCCGCTGGCAAAGACGCTCCCGACCCCGCCGGGCGTAAATTTCACGATCGCGTTGTTATTATGGCTGGCCACATAGAGATTGCCAACACGGTCAAAGGCGATGCCCTCCGGAGCGCTGAGACTGTATTGGCCCATTCCGAAGCTGGAGCCGATGCCGGCCGGGGTGAACTTCAGGATTTGTGCGCTATTGAGGTTCGCAACATAAAGATCGCCTGAGTTGTCAAAAGCCAGCCCCATTGGCCCATTCATGCCGGTGCTGGCGAAGACCGAAGCCGTCCCGTCGGGCGCGATCTTGATGATGCGGTTGTTATAGAAGCTGCCGACGTAAAGGTTTCCAGTGCTGTCGAATGCGAGCCCATCGGGGCCATTCAAACCGTCGCCGGCATCCGCAAAGACCGACCGGGTGCCGTCCGGCGCGAACTTTACGATCGTATCGTCGAGGAGGTTTGCCAGATACAGATTGCCCGTCTGGTCGAAAGCCAGGCCTTCGCCACCGTCATCCACGCTGGCGAAGGCGGTAGCATTGCCGCTCGGGGAAAACACTTTGATCTGGTCGCCGTAAAAGCTGCTCGCGTAGAGATTGCCGGCGCCGTCAAACGCCAACCCACTCGGATAATTGAACCCGTTATCGGCAAAGAAGGAGACGGCGCCATTCTGGTCCACGGTGCGAATCGAACTGTCGCCGATGTTCGATACATAAATGGTATCGGCGTCAGCGGTTCCCGCAGCCACAGCGAACATGGCGGCAAAGGTCAGGCTCGCCAGAGGTAAACCTGCAAAGTCAGATTGGGTTCGCTGTTTGACCGGCAGACTGGTGACGAGACCGCCCGCCCCGATGGCGAACGGTTTTCTGATACGACACAAAGTTGAAGCGGATGAATGGTTGGTCGGATTCATGAGCTTGGATTCAGGGTTCATCAAGGCGAAGAGAATTGCACGTTTTCCAAATACAACTGTTTCTGAATCACATAGACTCTAACAACGAGACCGGCCCGGCGTCAAGCTCAAACGCCTGCTAATCCTGGCTTCCAGTGGATTCTATTTTCAGTTCAGCGGGACGAATCGAAACGGCCAGCTTGCAGCCGCTTCAGCCCGATCCATCGGGACTGCAACGCGTCCGGTTCGGCGATGATCCGGCGTTGCCCGGCCAGCGGCGGGACGGAACGGCCGTCACCACCCGCTTCCTGAACTGGGCGCCCATGTTGTTTCTCAGCCGGATTTCAATGTCGTTGTATTTGGTGCATCAACCCGTCATCCAGTACGTGGCCTGGATCGCTCGTCCTGCTCAGACCTGGAACGGGGCGCTGCCGCGAAGAATTCCCGGCGCAGATTCAGGTGTAAAGTGGCACGCGCGTTCATGATTTACTTGATCCAGCAATCGTTTGATTTCGGTTTCAATCAATGGACTGGCTTTGATTCCTTGCCGGATGGCTTGCAGGATTGCCGACGGTAAATCCCTTTTATAAACAACCTCCTTGCGCTGGATTTTTTCGGCCAGTTCGGACAGCGCCTTGTTGAAAACCACATTGCAATCCACCACGGACGGCCCTTTTAGCTCATCGTAATCCTTCGGCCTGATCTCCACCACCGTCCCCGGCAACCCCTGGCGCAGCCGCTTCATATATTCCACCCTGGAAGTGATGATGGTCAAAACCAGCAGTTGCCGCGCGAAAGGCTCATGATTGACGACGATGAAGTAATGCGGCTCGGGCGAGCTGGGTCTGCGCTCTTGAAAATAATAAACGCTCCCGGCACGCAGCGTGAGTTTGAGCAGTGAATGAGAGTCCAAACCCCGCCCTCAGTTCCACTTCGTTTCGAGCGCCTCCAGTCCCCGCAACGCCTCGCGCCGGTCTTCCTGCTCCGCTGCCGTCAGCGGATGGCAAGGATTGACGCCGGCAGGGTGGTTCTCAATGAAAACTTCGTAGGCAATGCGCACGCGCGAAACCTGCTTGGCCTTCAACGCGGCCGCATGACTCTTCCATTCCGGATATTCATGCGTCAACTCCACCAGCCCGGCGCGGTGGCCGAACGTGTCCCTGGCAAAGCGCAACGCCTCCAGATCCGACGCGGACAATATCGCTTCGTCCACCGCGGCCTTCGAACCGAACCGGTCGTTTGCGTCCGCCGCTTTCAGGAATTTTTCGGCGTAGGTTTTTTCCTGTTTTCCGGGGAACGAACTCATCCCGGCCAAATCCTTGGTATTGGAAGCCACCGGGCCGGTCGGCGCTAAAGGCGGTAGGTTACCGTGCCTTTCTCGCCGATGACGAGGCGACCGGCCCGGCGAAGGTTCTCGACCACGTTCAAGGCCTCGGCCTCGGTGATTTTATGTCCAAGGTACGCAACCAAAAAACTGACGAGTTTCTTCCGGTTCTTCGGGCGGGTGGAGGCAGGCTTGCGCAAATGCTCCAACACCCGGGTCGTGCGTTCGTCCAGGATTGGAGGCCGTGTCCTGGCCTTGGTCCGGGATTTCGGCCTGGCGACAGCGGCTGGCGGGTTTGGCGTCGGCATCCGGGCGGGAGCTACGAAGGTGAGCGTGGCAAAACTGTCATGCCGGCGCGCGCGGATGTGTTTGCTTTCCAGGTGCGCGATGAGCGGGTCGTAACCCTTGTCCTTGGACACGATGTGAAAGGAGCCATTGGGATCGGCGGCCACGGCGCGGCCGAGGTAATAGGCGACGGTGAAGTCGAGGGCGTTCCGGCCGGCGGAAGCGAGGCGCACCAACTGCACCGAGGCGGCGTGCTCCAGAAGCTTCTCGACCAGGGACACCGCGAGCTTCGATTGGCGCGGGCCGACCAGCAACGTGAAGCTGACGGCCTTGCTGCCGATGACCGCGAGGTCAATTTCATGGACGTTCTCGAAATCAACGAAGACATGATTTACCGGGGATGGGACGATAGTTGTGGATTTCATGATTTGGGCCTGTAACGCGATTCGTCATCGGCGCCGGGAGGCATGGGTTTATTCATGTTATATTCAGCGTGCTTCACCGCGTGGTGCAAGTTTACGCCGCCCGCCCCGTGAGACGAAGTTTTTTGCGCGGTTTGATTTTCAGGGTGCGCCCGCGGCGGATGTGCTCATTGGCGGGAACGGAGAAGCTTTCGCAGCCGTTTGGTCGTCTGCTCGCGGTCGAGACGGCTCGCGGCGGCATCCAGGGTCAACGCCTCCCACGCATCAACGTCAAGCCTTTCACCCGGCAGCAAATGGTTTTCGCTCAAAAACACCAGGCACGTTGCCAGCGCCGTTCGTTTGTTCCCGTCCACGAACGGATGATTGCGGCACAGATAAAACAGATACGCCGCCGCGATTTCCACCGGATGGGTGAACAACGGCTCACCCATCATCGTGGCCTGCGGCGCGGCCACGGCCGATTGCAGCAACGCTTCCTCCCGCAACTCCGCGCCGCCGCCGTGCGCGGCCAGCACTTCGGCGTGAATGGCTTTCACCGCCGCCACCGCGGGATGCGAGAGCGGCCGCTTCATGACAGCCGCCGGAACAACTGCGCATTCTTCCTGATCAAACGCTTCGCGGCGGCGGCCGCCTTCTGTGGAGTGATGACGGGGCGCACGGGCGTCAACACAATCGAGCCGCCCTCATGTACGCTGATGCTCACTTGGTCGCCCACCTTGAGGCGCGCCAGGTCCATCAGCGCGGAGTCAAACATCAGCCCCTGCGAGTTGCCAATCTTCGTGATCGTCTTTGTCATGCCGTTAAACTATGTTTTACCAGCCACCCTGTCAAGCCCGTTGCCCGGCCTGCCGGCAATGCGATCCGCGTCCGTTGCCTGGACATTCTCGGAATCAACCAGGCTGTAATTGGGTCGGCTCATTTGGTCCTCGCTACAGTTCTCCTCCCTTGTCGCGTCGCAGTGAAACGAAGACGAATTGTCGCGTCGACCTGCCACCAGGCTCCGTCCTCTGACTACTGACCGCCGACCACTGACCTCTGTCCTCTGACTTCCGCTTTTGCCCTTCGGCGGCCTGCCCCGTTGCCACGTGAGAACGGAATTCTTTTACGTGGTTTACGGCGGTCTCGGCTTGCAGGCGCTTCAGCGCGTCCACCTCCGCTTGCAACGCATCCGTCAATCTTGTCATTCGCATTACAACCGGACCGGCTTTTGGCTGGTTGTTCTGGCGTATGACGGCGGGCAGTTGGCGCAGATCGGTTATCAGCCGGGAAGCATTCTGTGTCGGTCGGGCAAAGTTTAAGGCCAGATGGCCTCTACCGGCTGTCCATCGAGTTAAAACCGAAGTGAGATTGGCTGGAATTAAATCTCGTTGCGCCAAAGCCTCAGTCAGTGGCCAAAACTCCACCGCCAGACCAGCCAGGCCTCATGCCAGACCCGCCAAGTCGAGCGACAGGTGCGCCAGATCGACTGACACTGGCAAAACATTGACAGCACTTTGCGTCAAACCGGCTGTCAGCGCCGTCAAGACAGTTGCCAGATGCTCCAGTACGATTGAAAGTTCTCTCAAATTGATCTTCAGCTCCATCAAAACAGATGACGGCTTGCCTGGACGTTTGCAGCCGGCGCATCATGCCCGCATGACGTTTCCGGTGGAATTCATCCGGCAACTGGCCGGCGCAAAAAGAGTGACCGTTCTCACCGGCGCCGGGGTATCGGCGGAGAGTGGTGTGCCGACTTTTCGCGATGCGCAGACGGGGCTGTGGGCGAAATTCAAACCCGGGGAATTGGCCACCCCGCAGGCCTTCCGCCGCAATCCCCGGCTCGTCTGGGAATGGTACGATTGGCGGCGCAAGCGGGTCGCCGGCGTGCAGCCGAACCCGGCCCACCTCGCGCTTGCGGAAATGGAAAGGCTCTTCCCGCACTTCCATCTCATCACCCAGAATGTGGACGGCCTGCATCAACGCGCCAGCAGCCGGAACGTCATTGAATTGCACGGCAACCTCACGCGCACGAAATGCTTCGACGAAGGCACAATCATTTCGAATTGGCCGGATACCGGCGAAATTCCGCCCAAATGCCCGAACTGTGGCGGACTATTGCGACCGGACGTCGTCTGGTTCAATGAACCGATGCCTGAAGCCGAAATGGAAAGGGCAATAGAGGCGAGCACCCATTGCGACATCTTTTTCTCCATCGGCACGTCCGCGGCAGTTTATCCGGCAGCGTCGTTGCCGTATGAAGCCCTGCGCAGCGGCGCGACCACTGTGGAAATCAATCCGGAACCAACACCTTTCACGGAGGATGCGCACTTTGCTTTCGCGGGCGCCGCCGGATTGGTTCTGCCCGCTCTGCTGAACCGCATCCGAACCTGAGCCGCAATTCAAATGACGAACGGCACAAGCGCCTTCACCTGTTTTTGGTAAGCCGT
>Ga0335081_10017414_pt1 | contig 11633 bp, 9 predicted proteins | sample Lox_Sample_35_FD_206713 | JGI IMG/M metagenome (GOLD analysis project Ga0335081, IMG submission 206713) | Soil microbial communities from Loxahatchee National Wildlife Refuge, Florida, United States - Lox_Sample_3.5 | ecosystem: Environmental > Terrestrial > Soil > Wetlands | place: USA: Florida... | reverse complement strand
GCCGACGCGAAAAGCGATTTCGTAACCGCCGCCCGACTGATTCCGAAAGGAAACAGTGAGTGAGCGGGGAAAGCGGGGGCTATCACGCAAAGGGACGGCAACGCCACCATGGCTGCTCAGCCGAAGCCGTCATGGTGGCGGCATTTTGTCTTGTCGAATCCTTCTGGCTAAATCGTCTTAGCTCGATTGCCGCCGCAGGAAGGCCGGGATCTCGAGCTGATCTTCTTCCAGCGCTCGGGTTTGATAAGCGCCCCGGCCGTGCGCATCGACCGGCGGTTGCGGAATTCTCTGCGGCGCCTGCGGATGCTGCGCGCGTTTGGCATATTCGGCATGGACGGGATTGGGCTGTGGCTGACGGTAGACCTGCCCTTGCGGGGGCTGCGGGCGCGACGTCGGCGCTTGCCTCTCTCGGGCCGCCGACGCCGCTCCTTCCTGGCGGCTGACGCCGAAGGACGCAAGCCTTTCGAGCAAGGAACGGCGTTTTGATTCAGGATGCGGCTCGGCCAGTTCTCCCCGTTGGGCGCGGATTTGGTTTTGCGCCGGAAGCGGCAAATCGTCGATCTGCGGCATTCTCTGCGGCCGGACAACGGGAGAATCGGGCGCGGCAGGAACGAACGGCCCAGCCTCGAAATGATCGTTGGAACGCGGCTGCTGCGCTTGTTCAGCATAGTGCCGGGATTGCTGCGGCACTTCCTGAATATGAACCCGATTTTCGGCACCCCCACCCGGCGCCCCGAAATGCTGCCCGGCAGCCGACACGCGCTCGTCATAGCGGGGGTCATATTCCGTTGCTGCATAAGTCTCGTGCGGCGCGGCTTGATGGCGCGGCTGGGCGGTCTCAATGGGACGCGCCGCCGTCTGCGCCCTCAGGCGATTGGTGACCTCTGCAATCCGGGTCTCTGCCGCGGTCGGTTCATAATTGCTGATGGCTTGATCGATCCCGGTCGCCACGACGGAAACCCGGACAATGCCGTCGAGGCTTTCATCGAAGGTCGCACCAAGAATGATGTTGGCGTCTTCATCAACCTCTTGGCGGATCCGGCCCGCCGCCTCATCGACCTCGTAAAGGGTGAGATCATTGCCGCCGGTGATCGAGATGAGCAAGCCGCGCGCGCCCTTCATCGAGACTTCGTCGAGAAGCGGATTGGCAATCGCCGCCTCTGCGGCAAGGATCGCCCGCTTCTCGCCGGAGGCCTCGCCCGTGCCCATCATGGCCTTGCCCATTTCGCGCATGATGGCTCGGACATCGGCGAAATCGAGGTTGATCAAGCCTTCCTTGACCATGAGATCGGTGATGCAGGCAACGCCGGAATAGAGCACCTGATCGGCCATCGCGAAAGCATCGGCGAAAGTGGTCTTCTCATTGGCGATGCGGAACAGATTCTGATTGGGAATGATGATCAGCGTATCGACCGATTTCTGCAGTTCGGCGATCCCCGCTTCCGCCACACGCATACGCCTTGCGCCCTCAAATTGGAAAGGCTTGGTCACGACTCCAACGGTCAGAATGCCCATATCCCTTGCGGCGCGCGCGATGACGGGCGCAGCTCCCGTGCCGGTGCCACCGCCCATGCCGGCAGTGACGAACACCATATGCGCCCCGGACAGGTGATCCCGGATCTCCTCGATCGCTTCCTCGGCCGCGGCCCTGCCAACTTCCGGCTGCGATCCGGCCCCGAGGCCCTCGGTGACCTGAAGGCCCATCTGGATAATCCTCTCAGCCTTCGACGAGGTGAGCGCTTGCGCGTCCGTATTCGCGACGATGAACTCGACTCCGAGCAAGCCAGAGACAATCATATTGTTGACGGCATTGCCGCCGGCACCGCCAATGCCGGCAACCATGATGTGTGGTTTGAGTTCCCGGAGTTCGGGCGCTTTAAGATTGATCGTCATCGTCTGGCCTCTCGACGTTGGAGCGCCGTTCAAGGACGCTCAGGTTTTCGTTCATGTTGTTCGCGGCACTCTGCCTACTCGCCGCATTTACTCGCCGCACGCACGCCCTAAAAACTACTTTTGAGCCATTGCCCTACCCGCCCGAAATATCCCTGCGTGTGCGAGTCCGGAAGCACCACGCGCCGCGAGGGGCGGTAATGCTCGATCCCGCTCACTTGTGGATAGATCAAAAGTCCGACCGCCGCCGCAAACGCCGGACTCTTCGCGGACTCAGGCAATCCCTTGATGCCAAGCGGCCGGCCCACTCGGACCTGGCCGGAAACAATGCGCTTCACCGCCGCCTGCATGCCAGTCAGCTGGCAGGCGCCGCCCGTGAGAACAAGCCGACGGCCTGCATGGGCGGGGAAACCTGCTTGCTTGAGCCGGTCGCGGACGAGCTCGAGGATCTCCTCGACACGCGGCTTGATGATCGAGATAAGCTGCGCCTTCGGCAAATGGGTGGGACGCTCGGCATCCTCTCCTGCCCGGACCACCGCGATCGTCTCGCTTTCGTCGGTGACGGACGTAAGGCAAGCGCCATAGAGCGTCTTCAACCTTTCGGCGTCTGCGAGCGTCACACCAAGGCCGCGCGCAACATCCATCGTGACATGGTTACCGCCCACTGCGAAGCCGTCGACATGTGTCAGATGGCCGCCCGAGAAGACGCTGACCGAGGTCGTTCCTGCCCCCATGTCGATCAAGGCGGAGCCGAGTTCGGCTTCGTCATCAGCCAAGGCCGCAAGACCCGCTGCGTAGGGCGTCGCAACCATGGCATCGACTGCGAGATGGCAACGTTCAACCGTGAGCATCAAATTGCGCGCGGCAGCGGCATCGCAACTCAGCACATGCATATCAGCACCAAGTTCATCGCCAACCATCCCTCTTGGATCGCGGATGTGACGCGTTTCGCCGAGCGCAAAACCGATGGGAAGCGAGTGCAGAACCGCCCTGCCCTGCTGCTCGCCACGCATCGTGCACGCCTCGAGCACGCGATGAACATCGGCCTGGCTAATGGTCCGGCCAGCGATTGAGACCTTGGCGTCATAGAGCCGCGAGGCCAGCCGGCCTCCCGTCGCATTCACGATCACGCTTTCGATCTGCACGCCAGCCATCCGCTCGGCCGCATCGACGGCGAAACGGATCGCGGCTTCCGCTGCGTCCATATCGACGATGGCGCCGCCCTTGAGGCCCCGGGAGCGCTGATGCCCGATGCCAAGGATTCGGCAACGATGGGTGCGGCCGCGCAGCGTCTCGGAAGGATCGTTCGGATTAAGCCTCGCGACGAGACAGACGATTTTCGACGTCCCGATGTCGAGCACGGAAAGGACCGCACTTTTTTTGGCTGGCAAAGGCGGCAGGCGTGGCGGCAAGACCCTCGAATTCATATATGGCCGCCTTTCGCCTTGCTCTTGTGAGGGAGAGCCTCGGCGCGTTCTGCCGCGGCTTCCTCGGTCAGCCGCGCGACAAGGCGGCCCGGCTCGCGCAAGTCGAGCGAAATGACATCTTTGTCGAGAATATGCGCGGTGCGCTGAAGCTCGGCAAGCCGCGCGAGCGCCGCGTCGGGCTCCGTTTCGGGCAAGAGAATGTCGATCCCGTTGGTCGTCTTCAACGTCCAGCGGCGCTTGGCAACAAGCACCCCCGCCACGATCCGCTCTTTCAGATCTCCGGCCGCATCAAGGAGCGCCAGATATTGCTGGAGCTTCTCATTGGCCCCGGCGCCGACGACAAGCGGCAAATGAATGAATCTCTGGTCGTGCATCGCGGCAACCGGCACGCCGTCGGCAGCAACGATGTGCACCTCACCGTCGCATTGCCAAAGCGCAAATGGCTGGCGTTCCTCGATTTCAATTAAAAGCCGGTCAGGATAGAGCTTGGTGACAGTCGCTTCCTTGACGAGGGGAAGCTGTTGAAGCCTTTCCCTGATTTTCGCAGCATCGAGGAATAGAAGCGAGTTGCGCGGCCCGATCCCGGCGGTGGCGAGGAGATCTTGCTCCTTGAGTTCGCGCTCGCCCGAGATCGTCACGGCCTTGATGGAGAAACCGAAGGCCTTGGCAAGAAGCTCGGAGGGTTGCCCATGGTCGGCGACAAAATCGGCGTAATGGCCACCCTTCACGATGCCATAGGCGGCGACAGCCCCCAGCAGCGACAAGGAAAAGCAAACTCCTGTGCCTGGCCCGGCGAGCCAGTTCAAGATCTTATGCCGCAAGCCCCGGCGCGGATGGCGTAGGGGCGGCACGAGGGTCGGGCGCGCGGATGCGACTTCAGGAATTGATAAAGCCCCACCATAGACCATCGCCGCCGGGGCGTATCCAAGCCCAGCTGGCCTCAACGATCGCAGGAGGCGTCCTCGACCATCCATCGAACAAGCTCACCGAATTTAAGGCCCGCAAAGGCCGCAAGTTCCGGCACAAGAGAGGTCTCGGTCATCCCGGGTTGGGTATTGACCTCCAGAATCACGAGTTCCCCGCTTCCGCCAGGTGTATCGTCGTACCGGAAGTCCGTCCGGCTCACGCCGCGACAGCCGAGCGTCTTATGCGCCACTAGGGCCAAGTGTTGAACATTTTGGTAAATATTTTCTTTAAGATTTGCCGGAAGGACGTGGATGGAACCGCCTTTGGCGTATTTTGCATTATAGTCGTACCAACCGCCGTCTGCCGCGCGTATCTCTATGACATCGTAAGCCTTTTCCCCGATCACAGCGCAGGTGAGCTCGCGTCCCGGGATAAAACGCTCGACAAGAACCTCACCGCCGTATCGCCAATCCTCATTGGTTAATTCTTGGGGAGGAGCGTTCGCACCTTCCTTAACGATCAGGATACCTACGGAAGATCCTTCATCGAGGGGCTTGATGACGTAAGGGGGCGGCAGGACATGACTCTTCGCCGCCGTGAAACGATCGACCGTGACCCCTTGCGCAACGGGAATCCCAGCGGCGCGGAATAGCTCCTTGGCGCGGTCCTTTCGCATCGCAAGGGCCGAGGCGAGCACTCCCGAATGGGTATAGGGAATGCGCAGCATTTCCAAAATGCCCTGCATGATACCGTCCTCGCCAAACCGCCCATGCAAGGCGTTGAAGGCGACATCGGGCCTGAGTTTCGCCAGCACCTCGGCGATGTTGCGATCGACATCGAGCCTTGTAACCGCAAAACCCTCCGCCTCGAGGGCGTTCGCGCAGGCCTCGCCCGAGTGCAGCGAAACCTCGCGCTCCGCGGAGAGCCCGCCCATGAGGACGGCGACGTGCTTGGTCATGATAACTCACCCATCAATTTGGTAAGGTTTCCGGCCGCAATCGGACAAAAATGTTTCACGTGAAACATTTTGGTACAATTGACGGTACGGGGCAAAACTACGCGCGCGAGACGCGGCGGAGTACAAAGCCGGGATTTGGCCCAAGCGCAAGATCGCGGTAGGATTTAGGGGTGTGGTCGGGCGGATTTTTGACCGTCAAAAATCGCCTGTTGTCCGTCCGGCGCATTGAACAGCACATTGTAGCTGGCGTTGAAATTGAACGGCGGATCGAAATAGACGAGATCGACGCTCTCGTCCGCGATGTGGTCGCGCAGAATAGCGAGATTGTCGCCATAAAAGAGCGTGTAGCGGGGCGGCGTTTTCTGCATCGCGCGGACCTTGGAGACGACAAGGGCCTGCTGGCCACAAGATGCCATTCATCGGACGGCCGACCCGTGCCTATCTGAACTTCGAAATCAAGGACGGCGCGAAGCGCCGCCGCCTCCGGCGGGTATGCTCCTTGAGTTCGAAGTTCAGATAGGCTTTCTTGCCGCCGTGCGATGAATGGGTTTATCCGCGCTGGGCGCGCCGCTCAGCGCCCCTGTCCTTCGAGACGACGCCTTCGGCGGCTCCTCAGGATGGAAGGTCTTTCCCCACCCGCAATATTTCCCACTCAAGGAGAATCCCGCTGGTCTCCTTGACGCGGGCGCGGACGAGTTCACCCAAATTTTCGAGATCGGCGGCGCTGGCCTTGCCGCGATTGATGAGAAAATTGCAGTGAAGCTTCGAGACCTGCGCATCACCAAGGACCAGCCCCCGGCAGCCCGCTTTATCGATGAGTTCCCACGCCTTTTGGCCGGGCGGGTTCTTGAACGTGGAGCCGCCGGTGCGGGTGTTGACGGGCTGGGTTTCCGAACGCGCCTTCGTAATCTCCGCCATCTCCGCCAAAATCGCTTGCGAATCGCCAAGCCTGCCCGCGAAGACCGCCTGCGTGAAGATTACGTCCTCCGGGACAGAGCAATGGCGGTAGGTAAATCCCATCTCCGCCTTGGAGAGCTGAACGATATCGCCCTTGCGGTCCACGCCCCGGCAGGAGACGAGAACATCTTTTGCTTCAGCTCCATAGGCACCTGCATTCATCCTGAGCGCGCCGCCGACCGAGCCTGGTATGCCGCGAAAAAACGAAAGGCCCGCGACGCCCGCCTGGGCAGCCGCCGAGGCAAGTTTCACATCCGGCACGGCCGCGCCCGCGCGCAAGGTCAGCCCTTCAATTTCAAGGCCCTGGAACGCTTTGCCAAGATGGACCACGACGCCTTCGATACCGCCGTCGCGCAGCAGAATGTTGGAACCCGCACCAAGCACCAATACGGGAATTGCCGGATCGAGACGGAACAGGAAATAAGCCAGATCACTTTCATCAGCAGGCTCGAAGAGCACTTGCGCCGGCCCGCCCGTCCTGAACCAGGATAAAGCCGCCATCGGCGCGCTGCCCGTAAGAGAGCCGCGCAGAGCGGGCATCTTCCCCCGAAGATATGGCGCGATGTCGTGAAAGATCGCGGCAGAGCCCTTATCCGGCGGCGCGTACATGTGCGTCTTCAGCGGCGAGCTGGCCCGGCAGCGCATTCGCCCATTGCGTGATATTACCCGCGCCGAGAAAGACGACGTAATCACCGGGCTTGGCCAGACGCCGGATGAGGGGGGCCAAATCTTCCGGCCGTTTGAGGCCGAGCGCATGGGGATGGCCCCGCTCTCTCAAGGCGGCAACGAGCGAGTCACGGTCGGCGCCGGCGATCGGCGCTTCCCCGGCGGAATAAACATCGGCGACGATCACCGTGTCCGCGTCCTTGAAGGCGCCTGTGAAGGCGGCGAAAAGCGAGTGAAGGCGCGTGTAGCGGTGCGGCTGCACGACGGCGATGACATTGGCCTTCGCCGAGGCACGGGCAGCGCGCAGAACCGCTGCGATTTCAACCGGATGATGGCCGTAATCGTCGAAAATCGCAGCCCCGTTCCATTCACCGGTGCGGGTGAATCGCCGCTTAACCCCACCGAACCCAGCGAGCGCTTTCCGAATCACCTGCGCGCTCATGCCGAGCCGTTGTGCGACGGCGATCGCGGCCGTCGCGTTCAAGGCGTTGTGAAGACCAGGCATGGGCATCACAATTTCTTCGAGTGCGGTCTCCGCGCCCGTTTCGCGATCGCGAATGATGACAGTGAAGCGCGAGATGCCATTGCTGAGGTCGATGCCGATGAGCCGGACGTCGGCCTGCGGATCTTCTCCGTAGGTGATAACCCGCCTGTCCTCGATCTGCCCGGCAAGCTCGCGGACCGTCGGGTGGTCGAGGCACATGACCGCAAAGCCATAGAACGGGATGTTCTCGACGAAAGCCCGGAATGCCGCCTTGATCGCCTCGAAGGTTCCGAAATGGTCGAGATGTTCCGGATCGATATTAGTGATGATAGCGATTTCGGCGGGAAGCTTGAGAAAGGTGCCGTCGCTTTCGTCGGCTTCCACCACCATCCAATCACCGGCGCCGAGCCGGGCGTTGGTGCCATAGGCATTGATGATGCCGCCGTTGATGACGGTCGGATCAAATTTGCCAGCTTCGAGAAGGGTCGCAACGAGGGAGGTCGTGGTCGTCTTGCCATGCGTCCCGGCGATGGCGACGCATTGTTTAAGCCGCATGAGCTCGGCGAGCATCTCGGCCCGGCGCACGATGGGCAGCCGCTTTTGCCGGGCGGCGATGAGCTCCGGGTTGTCGCGCTTGATCGCGGTCGAGACCACGACGACTTCCGCCGCCCCGAGTTGATCCCCCCGATGGCCGATATGAACAAGCGCACCCTTGCTCCGCAACCGCAAGACATTGGCGCTTTCCGAAGCATCCGATCCTTGCACGGTATAACCGAGATTGAGAAGCACCTCGGCGATGCCGGACATGCCGATGCCGCCAATTCCGATGAAATGGATGGGGCCGAGTTTATCCGGCAGCCTCATGAGTTTTGTCCTTGTCTGTCGCGAGCCAGTCTACAAGATCGGCGAGCTTTTCGGCAGCATTCGCGATGCCGGTCTGTTTCGCCGCGGTGGCGCGGCGCGCGAGAGCCTCGATATCGCCCTGCGCTTCGACAAGAGCAGTCGCCAGCCATTGCGGCGAAAATACGCTCTGCACGACAACAATTCCGGCGCCAGTCGCCGCGAATTGCTTGGCATTGGCCGCTTGATCCTGGTCAAGCGCGTGCGGGAGCGGCACGAGAATGGCCGGGCGTCCGATGACGGCGAGTTCGGAGACGGTTGAGGCACCGGCTCGGGCGATGACAAGATGGGCGTTCGCCATCCGACCCGGTAAATCCGGGAAAAATGGACGAATCTCGGCTTCAACTCCAAGGCGGCGGTAGGCTTCGCGCACCCTTTCCTCGTCCTCGTCCCGCGCCTGCTGGGTAATAACAAGCTTTTGCCGCGTGGCCTCGGGCAGAAGTTCGATGGCAGCGGGAACGATGTCCGAAAAAATTTTGGCGCCCTGCGAGCCGCCGGTCACAAGCACCCGCAGCCGGCCATCGGCCGCGTCCGGAAAAGGGATGCGCGCGGCCTCGAGCACCATCGGGCGGACGGGATTGCCAGTAAGATGGGTTTTTACTGCCATCCTCTCAGGGATGCCGCCAAGCATCTCAAAGCCCTTCGCGATCGCATCGACTCTGCCGGCGAGAAAGCGATTGGCGCGGCCAATGACGGCATTGCCTTCATGCAGAAGAGTTGGCAGGCCAAGCTGAGCGGCGGCGAGCACCGGCGGAACGGTTGGATAGCCGCCAAAGCCGATCACCGCACGCGGGGAAATTTGCTTGAAGAGACGCCGGGCGGAGAAAGTCCCCCGGATCAAAGTCAAGACGGCTTGCGCGCGGGCGAAAAGAGAGCCACCGCTCGGAGTCGCAGCAGCCACCTTGTGAACGGCATCCGCGGGAAAATCACCACCATATTTCACCGCCCGTTCGTCCGTGACGAGATGCACCGCAAATCCGCGCGCGGCAAGCACATGACTTAAGGCCGCAGCCGGAAATAGATGTCCACCGGTGCCGCCCGCCGCAACGACGACGGGGCCTTTGCCGCTCATGTGAAAGCTTCCACCCTCGCGTCCGCAAGCATTGCCACGCTGGGCCGCTTGCGCGTCACCGCAATTAAGAAGCCGATCGCGAGCGCCAGCGAAAGAAGTGAGGATCCGCCATAGGAAATGAAGGGCAAGGTCATTCCCTTTGCCGGCATGAGATGAAGATTAACCGCCATGTTGATGGCGCTCTGAATGCCAAAAAGCATCACCAGCCCTGCCGCGGCGAGACGACAGAAAGGGTCCTCGTTGCGCACCGCCATGAACAAGCCGCGCAATACGATGAAGGCGAAAATCGAAACGATTAAAACGCAGGCGAGAACGCCGAACTCCTCCCCGGTCACCGCGAAAATGAAATCCGTGTGCGCGTCTGGAAGAATCCGCTTGATGGTGCCTTCGCCCGGCCCCTTTCCGAACCAGCCCCCGGATAGAAAGCTGTCGAGCGCCGTATCCACCTGAAAAGTGTCGACCATGCCGCCCCCCGCACCGGGATCGATGAATTTGAGGACCCGGGCGCGCACATGCGGCACGAGCTTATAGGCCAAAAACGCGCCTCCGAATCCCGCTCCGCCTATGCCCGCGAGCCAGAACCAATGCAGCCCAGCCATGAAGAACAACGCCACCCAGACCAGCGAGACCAGCAGCGTTTGACCGAAATCGGGCTGCAGAACCAAAGGCACGACGGTGGCCAGCAACAGGAGGATGGCGAAAAGATTGGCTGGGACATCCCGCCGCTTGCCAGCCTCCGAAAACGCCCACGCCACGAGGATAACGAAAGCCGGCTTTAAAAATTCCGAAGGCTGAATGCCCAAGATCCAGCGCCGCGACCCCTTGATCTCCTGCCCGTAAAGGAGGGCCACGATGATCAAAGCAGTTGATATGAGGAAGACAATGAGCGCAACGCGGCGCACATGCGGCGGGGAAAGAAAAGACGCAGAAACGAGGACCGCGATCGAAGGAATTAAATAAAGGACCTGACGATGCACGAAGTGGAAGGCGGGAAGACCGAGCCGCTCCGCGACTGGCGGGCTCCCAGCCATTGCCAGCACTAGGCCGAGTACCATCAAGGCGCCGACGGCCGCGAGAGTCCAGCGGTCGATGGTCCACCACCAATTCGCCAAGGCCGAGCGTTCCGCGCGCGACACCATTGTTGCCTCCTCAGCCAGCCGTATCGGCGAGCAAAGTCTTGACGAGCTCACGAAAGCGATCGCCCCGCTTTTCGAAGTCGGGAAATTGATCAAAGGATGCGCAGGCCGGCGAAAGCAGCACAACAGGATCCTTGAGCTCACTCGCAGCTGCGTCGCGCGCGGCAGCCGGGACCGCAACTTCGAGGGAGCCGCAGCATTCATAGGGAAAGGCCGCGCCGATGGTGCGTGCGAATAGATCGCTTGCCTCGCCAATCAGATAGGCTTTGACCACTTTGCCGAACAAAGGGCGCAGAAGTTCGATACCACCCTCTTTGGCTCTGCCGCCAATAATCCAGAAAACCTTGTCGAAGGAGAGGAGCGCTTTTTCGGCAGCATCGGCGTTGGTCGCCTTGGAATCGTTGATGAAGAGAACGTTCGCCTTTCGTCCAACCTCCTCAAGGCGATGCGGCAGTCCCGGAAACGTCCGCAGGCCCTTGACAACACGTTCGAGATCAAGTCCGAGCGGCCCAAGTGCCGCCACAGCGGCGGCGGCATTCTGGCCATTATGTTTGCCGCGCAGGGACGCAATCCCAGCAAGATCGGCAACCGGGCTCGCACGGCCCCTTGCAAAGCGCACAAGTTGTGTGCCGTCGAGAACAATACCGTCTTCGACCACGGACTTCGTCACGGAGACTTGGACCGTCGGTTTGTCCGCTTGGATTAATTTGAGAGCAATGGCGGATGTAATGTCATCGTCGACACCGATAACCGCGAGATCGGCCTTTTCTACAAGCTTCGCTTTGATTGCAGCGTAATTCTGCATCGTCCCGTGGCGGTCGAGGTGGTCCGGCGTGACATTCAAAAGGACGCCAGCGGAGGGATTGAGCGAAGGCGTAAGATCGATTTGAAAGGAAGAGCATTCGACAACATGCACGCGCTCTTGCGCCGGTGGAGCGAGTGCGAGGATCGGCGTGCCAATATTGCCGCCAACTTGGACATCGAAACCAAAGTTCCGGAAAAGATGCGCGACAAGCGCCGTTGTGGTGGATTTTCCATTCGTTCCGGTAATCGCCACGAAGGGTGAGCTTGGCGCGGTCTTCTGCCGCTCGCGGCAAAACAGTTCAATGTCACCGATGACCTCGACGCCGGCCTGCTGCGCCTTCAGCACGGTCCAATGAGGGGCGGGATGTGTCAGCGGAACGCCGGGAGACAAAACAAGCGAGTTAAAATTCCGCCAATCCGCAGTTGCAAGGTT
>Ga0335081_10017413_pt1 | contig 11633 bp, 9 predicted proteins | sample Lox_Sample_35_FD_206713 | JGI IMG/M metagenome (GOLD analysis project Ga0335081, IMG submission 206713) | Soil microbial communities from Loxahatchee National Wildlife Refuge, Florida, United States - Lox_Sample_3.5 | ecosystem: Environmental > Terrestrial > Soil > Wetlands | place: USA: Florida... | reverse complement strand
CTGCAAAAAGTGTCCATGTATCAGCTTCGGCGTCCCGATTGCTCCTGCTTCGATCTGTGCGCGCGCTTCCTGGCACAGTGGGTAATACCGCAAATTGTGCGCTACCGCCCCAACGCGATTCACCTCTTTCGCCAGCTTCACCAGCATCGCGGATTCTCTTGAATCCATCGCCAGAGGCTTTTCGCACAACACGTGCTTTCCCGCGCGCAGAAGCCGGCTCGACTGTTCGAAATGCAAGTAGTTCGGCGTGCACACATGCACCGTACTGATCTCTTCATCCGCGGCCAAATCTTCCAACGATGCGTACGCCCGTTCGATCCCCTGTGCCTTCGCTGCCTCACTGCTGCGCGCCCCGCTGCTCCCCAGCGTTCCCAGCACAGGTATATTCAGCCTCCGCAGCGCCTCGATGTGCGCCCTGCCCACAAACCCTGCCCCAATCACCGCCGCTGCCCGCTTCATCTCATCCGCTCCATCGGGGACCTTTCGCTCTCAGGCTTCTCCGCTTTCCAGTAGTTCGCGGACTTTCCTGAGTTCCTTCTCTTTCTGCTTGTCCACCACAGGAAACTGCAGGCCCAGTTCATTCAGCGCGTCAATGATCGCCGCCCCTACCACCAACCGCGTGAACCATTTGTTGTCTGCCGGAACCACATACCATGGCGCGTGCTTTGTCGCCGTCCGCTGGATCATCTCTTCGTAAGCCTTCTGATAATCTTTCCAGTAACCGCGCTCCCTGATATCGGCCATCGAAAATTTCCAATTCTTGTTCGCATCCTCCAGACGTTCCAGGAAGCGCTTCTTCTGCTCCTTCTGCGAGACGTGGAGAAAAAACTTCCGAATCACGATTCCATTCCTCGTCAAATACCGCTCAAAGTGATTGATGTCCTCATATCGCTCGTTCCAGATTTCCTCCGTCACCAGCTTCTCTGGCAGTTTCTGCGCTTTCAGGAACTCTTGATGTACGCGCACCACCAGCACTTCCTCAAAATACGAGCGGTTGAAAATTCCGATCTTTCCCCGCTCTGGCACGCACTTGTGCGCCCGCCAGAGATAATCGTGATCCAGTTCCTCCGCGCTTGGCGCCTTGAAGGAAAACACATCACAACCCTGTGGATTTACTCCGGACATCACATGCTTTATGGCGCTGTCTTTCCCTGCGGCATCCATCGCCTGAAAAATCAGCAGCAATCCCCAGCGGTCCTGCGCGTACAGCTTCTCCTGCATGTGGCAGAGCAGGTCAACCCCGTTCTGCAAAATTGTCTTGGCTTTGTCTTTGTCCTTGAAGCCGTTCGTATCCCCAGGATTAATATCCTTCAACCGGAATTCTGCCCCCTTCGCAATTCGATAGGGACGAGCAATCTCCGACGCCTCTTTGAGCAATTTCTTGAGCTTCATGGCCCCCGCAGTGTAGTACAGGCTCCCGTTTCAGAACAGGGCGCCGAGGGCCCATCCAAATGCGCTCCTGCGATTGCGCGCGTGATAAAAGCTCCCGCCCGGCAGCTTGAACCATCGGTCCAGCCGAAGTACGCTCACTGAATAATACGTGCGCACCGGAATCTCCACACCGGGCACGGTCCAACGCAACTCCACCCCTGTCGTTCCATGAAGTATCCCGTTAGAAGACGACGCGAGTATTGGTCGCGCCTGTCCCAGCCAGTTCGGCAGCAGCCAACCCGATCCCAGATCAAAGAATCCCGCCCCTTCGAGCCCGCTCCGCAAGCGGACCCGGTATTCTGCGTTCATCGCAGTCGCCAGATCCGTCCCCGCCGGGCTGGCGGAATACGCGGTATTCCCTGAAGCGTCTGTGGTGCTCGCTATCGCATACGGTCCTAGTTCGCCTTCTCTTAATCCGCGCACGAGTTCATCTCCCGAGAACATTCGCTGATAAAGCGGCAAATCGCCGGAATAACTCCCCACCGCCCGCGCGGTTGTTCGAAACGCCCAGGCATTCTCCCGGGAGAAAAATGGGTCACGGAAGATGTGCGCATATTCTGCCGACCCTCTTAAAACACTCTCGTCACCGCCAAGGATTCCTCCGGAAACGGAACCTGCGATTGCCGCTCGCTCCCTTCCCGAATCGTGCCTCCAGTTTGCGCCGACCGCGCGACTGTCAATCTTGCTGTTCAGTCCTGTCGGAATTAGGCCGGTTAGTCCCTCTGGAAGCCCCAACGAATAATCGGTTACGGATCGCGTCACCGAATAGTTGACGCCCATCGAGTCGTATTCCGAGAACGTGTACGTCCATCCCGCGTTCAGCCCGGTGCTTCTCGAAGTGAAAAAAGGCCCCTTCACCGTTCCACTCAATCGCGGGCGCACAACAGTGTCAAACAGCGAGACCGCCAGAGCCCCGTTCTCCGCAAAGATCCCCTCTTTGGCCAATCCAAGAATAAGAAACGCACTCTGCGCTCCGTCTTCCACATCTCCGGAGAGCAATTCCTCGCGGTTCAACAGGTCAAAAACGGAATAGGCGATTCCAATCGTTTCGCCAAACGACGATTGACCGCCAGTCAGCGAAATGCGCTGTTTTCCAATTTCCTGCAAGTGAATCGAAATCTTCATGGTTCTTGCCGCCTCGTCCGTTTCAACTCGGACGTCACTCTTTGTCAGCGGCCGGAAGTAGCCCGTTCGCGACACCCTCGCAAGACCTCGCTCAAGCACTCTCTCATCGAACGGTCTGCCTTCTACGAGCCCCAGTCGCCGCCGAACGAATCGATCGCTAAATCGGTGCAGTCCTTCAAACTCGATTTTTCTTATGATGATCGGCGGTGCGCTGCTTTCCTCGATCTCCACGTCCACTCTTCCTGTCTCTCCATCGAACCTTCGTGTCAAATCCACTCCGTGTTGGCTCTCCATCTCAATCCGCGATGATCGCGGATTCAGCCGCGCATACCAGGCCCTCCGCCACTCGTTCAATGCCTTTTCCGAATAAGGTTTTCCGGCTGCGATCTCCGCGGGCATCGCTGGCGCACAGGTTCCCGCTGGAATTTCCCTTCTCAAACTCTCGTCGACCCTCACTGTCTCAAACTCGTAAAATCGCCCTGCTTCCACCGGAATTACTACCGATTGGTACGTCTTCGTCACCTCATGCCGCCACGGCATCCAGCTTCGGCTGATCGCCCTGTATGTCGAGACTTCGGCCATACCGATCCGAGCCTCCGGATAGCCATGGTCCTGGTAGTAATCCAAAAGCCGCTTGCGATCATCCTCGTATCGCTCGCGCGTGAAGACGTCTTGCCCACCTAATCCAGCTAGAAGGGAGGTGTTCCGGATTTCGCGCATCTGTGCCAGTAGCAGTTTTTCTGGTAACCCACTCTCTCCGACGAACCTGATCCTCCCTACGGGGACTCGGTCGCCATCCGTGATCACGAAATGCACGCTCACGGTTGCATTTGCAAAATTCTGCCGCTCAATTTGGATTCGCGAACCGCTCTGGCCCAGCTCTTCGAGTGCCGACCGAATCGCCACCGCAGCAAGGTATTCTGTGGCTTCGTTCTCGGGCTCCTCCGTCCTCAAATCAATCTGCTTCTGGCTCAGTAACTTTCCGATCTGTTCCGGAGATAAGTCGCGCGAACCCTCAAATTTGATTCCAACGAGAAACTGCTCTTCTTCCAGCAGAAATCGTAGCCGGATCGCCATGCCGCTTCCTCCCTCCGCCGAGCCATCCACTTTCTCAACCGTAATGGTTCGGAACCAACCCAGCCTTGCCAGCGTACGTACGTCATCCGAAAGCCTTTGCGGATCAAATGCATCACCTTCGCGCGATCGCATTTGCGCCAAGACGGCGCCGCGGGCGATCCGCCGCAGGCCGGCGAATTCAATGGATTGGATCGTGCAATTGGCTTGAATTGCGCGCCTTAACGGTGGACGGGTCAGCTCGAGTTCGGGGAGTTCTTGTCCCCGCGAGGATACAGCACAGCAAAGCGCCGCAAACAGTGCGGCAATGGGCCAGCGCACGTACGTCCCTCCTTGCACCAGGAGGACACACAAGTGGATGGCCGGCGCAATTCTAGGGTTGCCCGTGTCTGCCTCGATAGAACTTCATTCGCTGCAGATTTCTTGCCGCTCCGCAAACTGGCACTGGGAATCAGCCGGTTGGAGTGCCTCGAAGCTCGCTGCCTTTTTCTCGCGGGGTCCCTGTTAGGGCGCAATCACGTCGTACGGCCGCATCATTTCGTTGTCTTCGTGCTCCAGAATGTGGCAATGCCACACATATCGCCCGGGAAACCCCTCAAATCGCGCAATGATCCGTGTCGCCATCCCCGGATGCGCCTGCACTGTATCCTTCCATCCCATCTCGTTCGGAGCCGGCGGCACAGCTGGTCCGATATACCTTATCTTTCCTTCCGTGTAGTAATAAAAGGGCTCAAATTTTCTCCGGTCGAGGATCTGGAATCGCACCAGATGCAGATGGATCGGATGCGAATCATCCGTAAAATTCAAAAAACTCCAGATCTCCGTCGAACCCAACTTCGGATTCTCCGTCACCGGCGTGCTCCAGTGCGCATTATTCAAGAGCATCATCACGGGATTGTCCGCTCGGTCATCTTTCTCGCCGAGTGTCAGCACGCGGTTTTGCGCCGCCTCCGATTCCGGAATTTTAGGAACGGGCCGCAAAGTGGAGGGCAGGGAACTCGTATCCTTCGTCTCCATTTTTCGGACGCGTATCTCCATCACCGTCATCGCATCGTTGCTGACGACAATCCTCTCCCCACCGTGGCCCGTGAAATCCACGATCAGGTCCGCGCGTTCGGCCGGAGCGATCGCAAGACTTTTCAGCGGTACCGGGGCCGGCAGCAGCCCCAGGTCGGTCCCAATCTGGTGAAACTCCTTCCCGTTCGACAGTGCCAAATGAAAGAATCGCCCATTCGCCGCGTTCAGCAGCCGAATACGATACTTGCGCGGTTCAACCTCCAGATAAGGGAACAGCTTCCCATTCACAAGGATGGCGTCGCCAAATACCTCCGGTACCCACGGAGATTCCGGATCGGGCGACACCGGATAAAAAAGTTGTCCCTCCCGGTCAAAGAAACGGTCACAGAGAATAAGCGGTATCTCGAACTTCCCGCTTGGAAGATTCAATCCTTCTTCAAATTCGTCACGAACGAAATACGCCCCGAATAATCCAGCGTAATTCCCGAGTCTCGTAATACCCAGCGCGTGATCGTGATACCACAGCATCGTCGCATCCTGCCGATTGGGATAGTGGTATGTTGCGGACTTGCCGGTCACGTACCAATCTTCCGGATATCCATCGCTCTTCGCGGGTGTTCTGCCACCGTGCAAATGCACCACTGTCCGCACTTCCGGCTTGTCCGCTTCCGCCCCATGCACCTTGTGGTCAATCGGCAGGAAATGCTTCGTGGGAAGTTCGTTCGGCCACTCGACCAGCAAACCTTCTCCGCTTCGCGTCTCGAACCTCGGTCCAGGCGAACTTCCTCCAATTCCCCACATCTTCGTCGCCTTCACGTCCCGGTGAATTTTGCTCTCTATCGCCGTCATGGCCAGCCGGTAATAAGGAATCTTGCGGGAAGAATCTTCCGGACTTGGTCGCGTGCCCAGAGGTTTGGCAATCGCGGGCATTGGAAGTGCATCCACGAATTTTTCCAGCGAATTCACATCCAGCAAGGGTTTGCCGATCACTCCCGTCCGGTGCGGATTGCTCTGCCCCGCCGCCAGGCTCGCCATCACCAGCCCTGAATTCCTCAAAAATTCTCGCCGGCTGTATCTCGCAAACCTGCTGTTCATCTCGCTCCCATCTTACTTGCCTGCACCCAAAACAAGAGGCACGCGATTGTACATCGCGTGCCTCCCTTTGGTCCGTTGCTCTATTGAAAGATGATCTTCGCGGTTGGGATCACATCACCACCCGCGATGCTCCTGCACTGGCTCTCCAGTGGTGGGGTCAAGGAACAGGGGGTCGTCCATCCGGCAGTGATCGAAATCGAACATCTGCTCGATCGAATTTGAGAGCGCGTCGAACGATCCTGCCCCGATGCGCTTCCCGCCCAGCCAGTTGTCTTCGATGAAGTGAATCACCGAGGTCTGATCCGTCACCGTGTGGTCCACGAAATTTTCCCTCGCCCACGGAGAAATCACCATCAGCGGCTGCCGCGGGCCATATCCGCAGCGTCCCTGTGCATGCTCGTTTCCGGGATCTACTCCCGGAAGCGCTGTGCTTCCATTTCCGCATTGCCCGGCTCCAGTCAGCGCGTCCGCAGGCGATGTGGATTGGTTGACGATGGGCCCCATTTGATGGTCGTACCACCCGTCCGAGTCATCGTAAAGGATGACCACCGCCGTGCTGCTCCATTCCGGTGTTTTCTCCAGGAAATTCACTAGGTTGACGATAAATGTCTGCTCGTCCAGCGGATTCGAATAACCCGCATGTCCGTCCTGAATCGCAATTGCTTTCAAAAAGCTCACCGCTGGAAAGTTTCCGCTCTTCACTGCCGCATAGAAATCACTCAGGTCGTAATCATGGTTGGCCTGTCCCTTGTGACCAATTTCCGTTGGCGAAGCCGGCCGAGCATGCGTTGGGTTTGCTGTTGAAGCGTAATATTGAAAAAACGCATGGTGCGGAATGTAATCCGCGGTGGTCCCCGTATATGCCGAAGTCGAACTCCGGTTGCATCCTGTCGTCCCGTTCGAATTTGTTGCCGTCAGGTCGAATCCTCCCATGAATCCGCCCCAGGTCACTCCGGCCGCGGTCAGTAAGTCGCCTATGTTTTTCCCGCTCATCTGAACCTGGTTGCGGGTCGGCGCCGAACAAACGTCTCCAATGGGGTCGGCATCCCCAACGAGCGTCAATGTGCCGTCCCCTCCATCGGTCTCGTATGTCGTTCCGTTCAACACCTCCGCCGTGCCGTTCGTCTGCCCGGAAACGAGGTCGATCGCTCCCGGTGATGAGGGTCCAAATTCAGTGTCGAACGAGTTGTCGCTCATCGCAAAATGTTGCGCATAGTTCCACAACGCCGTTACCGTATTCCCGTCGTAGTAGCCCATCGTCAATCCCTTGGTGTCCGCGATGGGTGGCGCGTTCGGCGGCGGTCCTGACGTGCCGACTGACTTGGGGAAAAGATCCATCAAACCAAAATCTACCGCCGCCTGTTCCGGTCCATAGCTGTGATTCTGGTCTGCTGTCGCCGCCTGTGAACGGTCCAGCCGGAACGGATTCGTCGCTCCCGCCCCATTCCCCGAATTCAGCGAATTCGGATTGTTGTTTAGGAGCGCTCCTGAAAGTCCGTTTACCGTCGGCGTCCCTTTCCTCGCGTGGAACTGCGGCTCGCCCGCCGGATTTGTTGCGCTAGGATATGTGCCGAAGTAATGGTCGAACGAGATATTTTCCTGGAATACCACGACCAGATGCTTGATCGGCGTTTTCGTTGGGTAATATTCATGTCCGTTGGCAAGTACCGGACTGGCCGGCAGGAGCAGCAGAGCGGTTGCCGAGGCAAACGCCATCACCTTGCTTACGAGAGAATGCATCAGTAGATTCTCCTTGGCTCGAATTCTTCTGGATTCGGGCGATTTCCGTTCGGATGCGGGTCGTTGCCCGTCAGCCAAGCCCTTGGCAGCCCCGCATTCGCCCGTCACTTGTAGCCGCACTTCATTATCGCCGTGTAAACGCGCCGTCAATTCTGGTCACCGCCCGTCTTCCCGGCTACAATTCTCCGTCCTCCATCTCCCATGACCTCCCTCGCCCGCAAACTCCGCCTCCACGACTACTTCGCCCTCGGCTTTGGCACCATGATCGGAGTTGGCTGGCTCGTCCTCATGGACGACTGGCTCGGCCGAGGTGGTCCGCTTGGCGCCGCCCTTGCTTTCGCCCTCGGTGGCTTGATTCTTCTCCCCGTCGGCTACGCTTATGGGAAATGGGTCCAACGTCTTCCCGACGCTTCCGGCGAAGCCGCCTATACCGCTCTGGTTTTTCCTCCGCTCGTTAGCTATTTCACCGGTTGGATCATGCTTCTCGCCTACTTCATCGTTTGCCCGTGGGAAGCCGTCGCCATCGGCAAGCTCGCCGCTTATCTTTTTCCCTCGCTCGATTCCTTCAAACTCTACAACGTCGCTGGCCAACCTGTTTTTCTGCCCCGCCTCCTCCTGGGCGTTGCGCTCACCCTCTTTCTTGCTTTTCTCAACTATCGCGGCATTCGCGTCACCGCCACTTTTCAGGGCTGGATCACCTCCGCCGTTCTCATTTTCTTCGCCGTCGCAGCTTTTTTTAGCTTGCGACACGGCTCTTTCTCCAATATTCACCCCGCCTTTCGCTCCGCTCCACTCCTTTCCATCCTTCTCACCCTCCAAATCGTTCCCTATTTCATGACCGGCTTCGAATCCATACCCAAAGTTGCTGAAGAAGCCCATCCCGGTTTTCCTTCGCACGGTTTCTTTCGCGCCATTGTTCTCGCCCTATTCATCGGCGCCGGCTTTTACGTTCTCTCCATAGTCGCCGTCTCTTTTGCCGCCCCCTGGCGATCTCTACTCGGACAATCCTTCGCCACTGCCTTCGCGTTCGAACACGCCATCGGCTCGCGCTGGCCCGTCGCCCTCATCGTCATCGCGGGCATCTGTGGCCTCTGCCAGTGCTTCAACGGCAACTTCGTCGCCGCCACTCGTCTTCTCTTTTCCTATGGTCGCCGCGCCACAATCCCTTCCCGTTTCGCTTCCATCCACGCTCGCCACCAGACTCCCCACGTCGCCATCCTTGCGATCGCCGCCGGCACCCTCCTCGGCGTCTTCCTCGGCGATGCTCTTCTCGTTCCCGTTACCGAAGTCGGCTCCATGGCTTCTGCATTTGGCTGGCTCGCCGCTTGCCTGTCCCTCGCTCTCGTCGAATCTCTCCCGCGCGTACGCCTCATCGCCTTGCTCGGCGCTTTTGTTTCAGCGCTTCTCTTTGCCATGAAGCTCTTCCCCATCTTCCCCGGCCATTTCACCCGCTCCGAATGGCTCGCTCTCACGTTCTGGCTCTTTCTCGGCACTCTTCTTCACGCGCTTTCTCCCGCCATCTTCAAACGCAAGGTTTCTTCTTCCTCTACCTGACCCACGTCAGCCACACGTACCCGAAAGCCATCGTCAACATCGTGATCGGCAGCCCTACGCGAAAATATTCCCTGAACGTGATCTTCGCCTCCTCCCGCGCCCGCTCCACAACGATAATGTTCGCCACCGATCCCGTAATCGTCAGATTTCCCGCCAGCGTGCTCGCCATTGCCAGCATGAGCCATCCCGCGTGCGCATTTCCGAATCGCGGCACCACCTCCTTCAGCAGCATCACCGCGGGCACATTGCTCACCACGTTCGAAAGCGCCGCTGTGACCACCGCGAAAATTCCCAGGTTCTGCAGGTTCATCGCTCTTGCCAATCTCAATAGCCCTTCCGCCATACCCGCGTTTTCCGCTCCTCCCACGATCAGAAACAATCCCACGAAGAAAATCAGCACGCCCCAATCCACTTCGTCGTAGACCAATCGTGGTTCTCTCGTTCGTGTGATCAGCATCATCGCTGCTCCCGCCGCGGCTACAAATGGCGGTGCCAGCCCCGCAAGAAATCCCGCCAGCACCAGCGCCACGACGATCCCCGGCTTCAGCAATCCTGCTGTATTCACCTCCGGCATTTCCGCTCTCACGATCGCGTGCGCCTGCTCAAGTCCTTCTTTCCGGTAAATCCCCCAAAGCACCAGCCACGCCAGAAACATACCCATAGCCGCAACCGGCCCCAGGTGCCATAGAAAATCGCGATACCCGATTCGCGAGACCGATCCCACCAGCATGTTCTGTGGATTTCCCGTGATCGTCGCGACGCTTCCGATATTTGAAGCCGTCGCCACCGCCAGCAGGTACGGCACTGGTTTCAATCCCATTTTCCGGCACACCGTCAGCACCAGCGGCACCATCACCAGGCAAATGATGTCGTTCACAAAGAACGCGGACAGCAGTCCGCTTAGAAAAATCACCGTCGGCAGCAGATAGCGCGGCTTCAGCCCCGCCACGGCGATCTCCGTCACCCAATCGAAAAATCCCGCCGTGTGCAGATATGCCACCAGCAGCATCATCGAAAACAGCAGCACGATCGTTCCTAGATCCACGTACCGTAGCGCGTCCGCAGGTTTCAGCGCTCCGAACACGAACATCAGCACGGCTCCGATGATCGCCATGCCTGGCCGGTCAATCTTCATCCCGGGAAATTTTCCCAGAGCAAAAACCACGTAGCTCGCGAGGAATGTTGAATATGTGGCGATGACGGTGAACTCTGGCAAGATCCTATTCCTACACTTCAGCCGCACATCTTAGCTTGGCGCTGCTACTCGGGCAAGAAATCCAGCTGGCCATCTCACTCTCATGAATTTCCAGTTGCAGGACAGTTTTCCGCGGCTATACTCTTCCCAATCTCAGCCGGTCCAGGCGGGCAAACCTTATGGCAAAAATCATGAATCTTGGCCACGATACGGATATCGCATGGCTCACGAACGTTAGCTTTCCCGTCGGACCGGGTTGCTTCAATCTTCGCGACGACGTTCTTCTGGTCCAGATCGCCATCAACCGACTCCTCGCGCATTTCGTCATCAATGATCCCAAGGGCGATCGCATCACCGCCTACCTTCATCGCGACGGTCTTTTCGGCTCGCGCACGGCCGATGCCATCCTCGGCTACCAGAAAAACGTCAAGTCCCGTGGCTATTACATTGTTCCCGACGGTAGAATCGATCCCGCTCCCGTTTCCGGCTGGACCCCCAGCGGCAACGCCCAATACACCATCGTCTATCTCAACCGCGACAATCGTAATGTCTACGGAAAAATGATGCTTGAGGAGGATTTCCCTCCCGAACTCCAGCGCGCCATCAAGCGCAACAGCCCCAACTTCTAACTCTTTTCTTCCTCTCGCGAGAGCCTGCCAGCTCTCGGGCTATGCCCCTCCCTCCCCTCTCATCTCTTCCTGGAACCGCCGAAAGCTCCAAAATGATGAGTAAACTGCAATATAAAATATTTAAAGTTCTTGCCTCGTTTGCCGATTAGTCTTCTGAGGTATACCCATGAGCGTTCAAGCCGTTCACAACACCCAGCAAGCCGCCCAAACCGAAACCGCTCCCGGAGTCCAGCTGGCCCAAAAGCCGCCAGCCCATCAAAATGCAATTCCGGAGGATAAGGTCACCATCAGCGCCGCCGCCCAGGCCAAGCAGAACGCCGCCACCACTGGCGCCGATTCCGGTCACGGCGGTAAGTAGTCGCCCCGTTACCGTGAGTGCCGTCTTCGTTCCTGGGTCATTGGTTTCGAAGCGGCCGCCGACCATGGCAGGCGTTTTTGTCCTTCCTTTCTCTTCGTAGCGGCGGTTTTTTGCTGCGAGCTCGCCCGAGGCTGACTCACCATCTCGCTCTGATCCGCCTTACGGTCGCCGAATTTGGAACATCCATTTGCCGGGGCAATCGGCCCATCTTCTTCGTCCCAAACCTTCGCACACTCCGGGCAAAGCTTCATGGCGGACTTAACCGTTCGGCGCGTAGTTACAGCTTTCCTGGGGCAGTCACTGAATTGCGGCGGCTGCGCAGGATCGTCAGGAAAGAACACCTTGGATCTACATTGAGCCATGATTCGGAAGACCGATGCAGGTTTAAACGTGAATTCTCGATCGGATATGCTGG
>Ga0335081_10017412_pt1 | contig 11633 bp, 6 predicted proteins | sample Lox_Sample_35_FD_206713 | JGI IMG/M metagenome (GOLD analysis project Ga0335081, IMG submission 206713) | Soil microbial communities from Loxahatchee National Wildlife Refuge, Florida, United States - Lox_Sample_3.5 | ecosystem: Environmental > Terrestrial > Soil > Wetlands | place: USA: Florida... | reverse complement strand
CCCGGCCCAACTACACGAAAACTCCTGGCAACAACTCATCGCCACAGGGCAGCAATTGCAGGCGAACGGACATTACACCGAGGCCGAATCGTCTTTCCAGTCGGCCCTCGACCAGGCCCCCACACCCGTTGCTAAAGCGCGAACCATGAATTACTTAGCGGTCGCCAAGCAGATCCGCGGCGACTACCCCGCTGCGGATGCGCTGTACCGCTCTGCTTTGGAAATCTGCGAGCAGCACCCTGCGCCCCTCGACTTGGCCGCCATTCTTCTCAACCAGGCACGCCTTTACCGGGTTGAGGGGAAGTTCGAGCAGGCTGAAGCGCTGTGCCGTAAAGCACTTGCCATCCATCGTTCACAACTGCGGCCGAACCATCCGAGCATCGCCGACACTCTGGATACTCTGGGCTGGATTCAACTGCGCCTGGGCCGTTACGCCGAGGCCGCGGCGTCTTACACCGAGTCGCTCGCCATCCGGCAGGCCAATCCCGCCAGTCAAATGGACTTGGCCGGAACAATGAACGATTTCGCGTTCCTCCGCTACTCCATGGGCCATTATGCGGAAGCGGAGAAAATGTATCGCCAAGTCCTGGCCAAGCGGCAAAAGGCCCTTGGCGCAAACCACCCCGACGTGGCCGATTCCATGGTCCGGCTTGCCGACGTGTATCGCGCCCAGCACCTGCTGACCAAGGCCGAACACCTCCTCGTCAGAGCGATTCCAATCCTGGAAGCGTCGTTTGGACCCGAAAGCCTGCGTGTGGCCAACGCCAACAACAACCTCGGAGTTCTCTACTACGACGAAGGCCGCGTAGATGATGCCACTCCCTTGTTTCGACGCGCTTTGGAAATCGACCAGAAGGTGCTAGGCAACAATCACTTGCAGGTCGCCAGTGTGTTAAGCAACCTGGCCCTGATCGACTCGGACCGTCACGCTTATCGTGACGCCGAGGAACTCTACACGCGCGCTCTTGCCATCGAGGAAAAGGCCGTCGGGCCGTACCACCCCGAGATCGCGGCGATGCTCAACAACCTGGCGCAGATCTACAGCTTCGAAGGCCGCTACGATGATGCCGAAAAGCTGTACGCCCGTGCCATCGATATCTGGGAGCGCACGCTCGGCCCTGCCCATCCCGATGTTGCCGGGTGCCTCTTGAACTATGCCGCCGTCTTGCGGAAAGACCACCACAAGAAAGAAGCCGGCGAGATGGAAGCGCGCGCCCGGCAGTCTCAAGCGCTGCACGACCGCGACGCCCCCAGCGACGCTATCGTCGACTGGCACGAACTGCAGCGTAAGTGAAAGGGTCAAGCTACTGGTTACCGTGCCTTCGACCACGCCCGCGTCTTGTGCGATGGCAGGCGGAAGCAGCGCGACGAACATGAGACTAATGAGTCTGATAATCGCCGCAGATAGCATAGCAACCTGCCGCGTTGAAGAGAAGCGAACCAAGGCGCGGCGGGCCTCGTCACTACGGGGCCGGACACGTCGGCCCGGCGGCCACCAGAGGCTCTCGACTCTACACAGCCACCGGCCCGCCTTCTCCCTCCACCAGCACCCGCACCGGCTCCGCAATTCCCACTTTCGCGGCAAACGCGCGCAGCCGGCCTAGTACGGATAGCGTCACTTCCTGCCCCTTGGCGAGTAGCAGCAGGCCCGTCTTGCTGCGCACGTCCTGGTCGACCACCATGCCAGGCAGCAGTTCCGCCGACTTCAGAACCCGCACGGCCATGCCGCCCTCCGGGGCGACGTACGCGGCCAGCGCCTCCAGGCACGCGGGATCGTAGTTCTGCGCATGCAGGCGCATCTGCGCGAGCGTCTCTTCGTGAGACCGGTTGCGTGTGATCAGCCGGTCGAAATCGAGGGCGGCGCGCAGGAGGTGCGTCCCCGTTGACGCGGCCTCCCGCGGCACGCCCGCGGCCACCTGCGGCGCCTGCTCGAAGGAAAGGTTCTGGTTGGCGATCATCGAGGCCACGGCTTCGAGCCTCGGGATGTGCGCCAGTAGCTGCCCGCCGGCCGCGGGATGCGCGGCAAACATTTTCTTTTCCTCCTCGCTGAGCTCGTCTCCCGTGTAGATCCGATCAAGCGCTCCCGGCTCGAGCGTGATGCAGCCGACTTGCGAGAGCAATGCGGCCACTTCGTACTGCCAGGCGTCCCGCAGCTTCAATGCCCCTGCCATGTACCGCACATAGCGGTGAATGCGGCTGGCGCGGCTGAAGGCCGCCGGATGCACCAGGCTCAGCACTTCGGTGAGCACCTTGACGCTCGCGCGCAGCGTATTCTCCAACAGATTCCGCTCGGCCGTGACCAGCCGGTGCTGCTCCACCGCGGCATCAAGCGTGGCGGCCAATTCCTCCGCGGAACAGGGCTTGGTCAGAAAACGAAAGATGTTTCCTTGGTTTACAGCCGCGATCGCGGTGTCCAGATCCGCCTGACCAGTCAGCATGATGCGTACTGTCTCCGGCGAGACCTCCCGGACCTTGGCCAGCAACTCGAGCCCGTTCATACCGGGCATCTGCAAGTCGGAAACAACCACGGCGTAAGGACCGTCACGCTCGATCGAGGCCAGAGCTTTCTCCGGGCCGAGCGCGCTCTCCAGATGAAACTGTTTGCGCAACTGCCGCTGGAGCGACAGCAGGATGTTCACCTCGTCATCCACGCACAGGATCTTCTCAGCCACACGCTACCTCTTCGGCATCTGCCTGCAATGAGAGTTCTCGCCATTCGGGCATCCGATCCGCGAGGTTCATGCCCGCGAGATACCGCACGTCCGGCTCGGGATCGTGCACGGCTCCGTCGTACTCCGCCGCCACCGACGCGAGCGAATCGGCGACGTGCAGCGAGGTCAACATCGCCGAGCCCGGGTGCGGGCACTTCGAAGGCGAATGATGGTAGGCAACTGCTTCCACGATCTGCTCCGGCAGGCCCCACAGACCGATCAAGTACGCTCCGACCTCGGCATGCGTTGCGCCAAAGACTTCTCTTTCGGCATCCCAATGCGGTATTTGCTTTTTCGCCGCCAACCCGTAGGCACGCTCGAACATTTCCGGCAGATTGGCCGCCAGCACCAGCCGGCCGACGTCGTGCAGCAATCCGATGGTGCGCATGGATTCGTGCACTCCGCCATCCGCCGGCAAGGTCTGGATGATGCGCTCCGCCAATACTCCCGTGGCCAAGCTGTGCCGCCACAGGGACTGCATGCAAAAGGCGGATCCCGCGCTCGGACGAAATTCCGAGAAGGCGTGCAAGGTCAGCAGAAGCGTGCGGATCGCATCCAAACCCAGATAGACCACGGCGTCCGCGGTGCTGGTGACACGGCCGGCGACGCCCAACGCGGAATTGGCCAGTTGCAGGACCTTGGCGCTCATCCCCATGTCTTTTTGGATGATGGCGCTGACCTTCTCAATGGTGGCTTCATTTGATTTCACGCAACTCATGAGCTCCACGTAAAGCGGAGGCACGCTGGGTATCGAATGCAGACGCGAGAGCAGGTGCTTCAGCGCACTATCTCCGAGCAGTCGGTGGAGCGCCACGGCACGATTCACCGCATCGCGCATCACTTCGATCGAGCAGGGCTTAGAAAGATATTGGTGCGTCACGCCGGCCGACTTGACCACTGACTCCAGATCCGACTGCCCCGAGAGCACCAGCCGCAGCATGTCCGGATAGAGGCGCATCACTTCATTCAGGAGAGCGGCCCCGTCCATCCCCGGCATCCGCATATCGGTCACGATGACGTCGAACGTATCGCGCGCGAGCATCGCCAACGCTTCCTCACCCCCCGCCGCAAACGCCGTGCTCCATTCCTTGCGCAAAGGCCGCAATGTACGTTGCAGGCCGGAGAGCAGCAGCGGCTCGTCGTCCACGAACAGAATCCGGATGCTCATGATTTTCCCGGCGCCGCGCCCGCGATGGGCATCCGGATGATGAAGGTCGTGCCCTTGCCCTCCTCGGTTTCAAACTCCAGCGTGCCGCCGTGCTTCTTGACGACGACAGCGTGCGCGATGGCCAGACCTTGCCCGGTTCCGCGGCCCACTTCCTTTGTGGTGAAGAACGGCGTGAAGATGCGGCTGCGCACGGCTTCCGGGATGCCTGTGCCGGTGTCGCGAACACGGATCTCGGCCCAATCGCCGTCACGTCGTGTACTGATGGTGATGCGGCCTTTGGTTGTTCCGCGCATCTTGACATCGGCGATGGCATGCGCGGCGTTGACCACCAAATTGAGAATCACCTGGTTGAATTCGCCCGGCAGGCAGCGCACTACGGGCAGATGCGGATCGAACTCCGTGATCGCATCGGCTACGTATTTCCACTCGTTGCGCGAAACGGTGAGCGTGCTCTCAATGGCATGGTTGAGATCGATGGCTTTCATCTCGGGTGAGCCAGGGTGCGAGAACTCTTTCATGGCCTTGACGATGGTGGCCACGCGCTCCACGCCCTCGCCGGACTGCCGGATCGCCCGCGGAATCTCGTCGTGCAGATATTCGAGGTCGGCTTCTTCGGCAACTGCGCGCACTTGCCGGACTTCATCCGGGAGTATACCGGCGCTCTCAGCGGCGCGCGTCAGGTTGTCGTAGCTGGTGAGGACGCGGTCCAGGTTGCGAAATGACTCGTCGAGGAAGCGCGCGTTGTCGCCCACGTACTGAATCGGCGTGTTGATCTCGTGAGCCACTCCCGCCGCGAGCTGGCCAATCGATTCGAGCTTCTGTGCTTGCGCGAGTTGAACTTCCAACAACTGCCGCTCGCTCGTGTCCCGCATGAAAATGGTGTAGAACCTCCCTTTCGCGGAGCGCCACTGCGTGATGGTTGCATCTACGGGAAACTCGCTTCCGTCCTTTCGTAGGCCGGCCAGCTCCAGCAGCTTGCCCTCGGCGCTGGCGCCGCTCGCGGTGTGCGCCCGCTCCAGCTCCGCGGCCCAGACCGGGCGGGAAGCGTCCGCCAGAAAGCACTGGAACTGCTGGCCCATCGCGACGGGCTCGGAGAAGCCGAAAATGTTCTCCGCGCCTTTGTTCCACGAAGTAATGGCGCCGTCTGCCGTGACGGTCACGATGGCATGAATTGCCGAATCATAAATCGCACGTAGCTCGGCCGCGTGCTCGCCAAGCTGCGCCAGCATTTCGTTAAATGAGTCGACCAGCAGGCCGAGCTCATCCCGGCCGTACTTTTCCGCGCGGATTGAATAGTTGCGACCGATAGCCACTTCCTTTGCTGTTGCCGCCAGCCGCAGCACGGGACCGGAAATGGTGCGCTGCAGTCTTGATGAAAGCAGTACCGCGATGATGAAACACACCGCCATGGCCAGACTGACCATCGCCATGTCATGTCGCAACGCATCGAGCGAGATGCGGCCGTCGAAACGGATCCAAATGACACCGAGCTTCCGTCTCTTCTCAACGATGGGCCGCGAGAGGAGCAGATCGCCGTGATCGGCGCGCATCCCATTGCCGTGGCAGACAAGCGCCCCGCCATCCGGTAAGTCGAGACAGGCGGCGAGGATGCGCGGCTCTGCCAGCACCGCATGCAGCACATTCTCTCCGGCCGCTGGATCGTGCGCCGCTAGCGCGGGCGCAGCGCTGGTCGCGACGACATCGGCAATCGCGGTGAGCTGGCGGCTTACATCCTCTTGAAAGCGCAGGCGTTCGTAGGTGATGAAAGCGGTAGACGCCATCAGCAGGGCGACGCCTGTGGTTAAGACATTGATAAAAAGCAGTTTGTGACGGATCGAAACATCGCGAAAACGGACCATGCAAACGGATGATCGGCAAAATGAAGCACAATCTTGACGGCTTCCCTTTTCTGGACTATATATAGTCTGGACAGGGGAATGACACCGACACCCGAACTACTTCCAGGAACACTTTACTTGCTGATTTTGCGAACATTGGCGCGAGGCCCGCTGCACGGATACGCCATCGCCAAGCGAATAAAGGAATCTTCCGAGGCGGCGCTGGAGATTGAAGAGGGATCGCTCTATCCCGCGCTAAACCGAATGCTGGTAAAGGGTTGGCTGACGGCCGAGTGGGGCGTATCCGACAACAATCGGAAAGCGCGTTTCTATAGCCTGACGCCAGCGGGCAAAAAGCAGCTCGAGCAGGAAACAAAGGACTTCGACCGGCTGATTGAAGCCATTCAGCTGGTTATGAGGACGGCGTAGCCATGTGGCGGAAGTTCTCGTATCTTTTTCGAAGGAAAAGATTTAACAGCGACCTGGACGATGAGATCCGGTTCCACCTTGAAATGGCGGCCCAGGAACGCGGCGAGGCTGCGGCGCGGCGCGAGTTTGGACCAGTGGTGCGGATGCGCGAGGACACACGGTCGGCGTGGCAGGTTCGCTGGCTGGTGGATCTCGGTTCAGATCTGCGTTATGCACTGCGGGCGCTGCGGCGGAACCCGGGGTTTGGGGCGGTGGCGATCCTCTCCCTCGCGTTGGGAATCGGCGCGAACACCACGATTTTCAGCTTGACGATGGAGTTTCTGTTTAGCCAGCCGTCATGCCGGAATCCGGAGACGCTGGTGGAGATGCAGATCGGCGGGAACAGCGACATCGATATGGCCAAGTACCGTTTTCTTCGCGATGCGCACGTTTTCAACGGATTGGCCGGCAGCAATGAAGAACACAAAGCCGAAGCGAACTGGCGGTTTGGGAACGACACTTACCGGCTGCAGACCATGCGCGTTACAGAGAACTTCTTCCAAGTGGTCGGCGTACCGATGGCCATGGGTCGGGCGATGGAGCCGAGGGACGGCGATGTAGTCGTCTTGAGTGATCGGTTCTGGAAAGCGCGGCTGGCGGCTGATCCCAGGGTATTGGGAAAAACGCTCATTATCGACGGACGGCCGTTCACAGTCGTCGGCGTTTTGCCGCACAATCATCGCACGGTGCTGGGGTTCGGGTTCTCACCGGATCTGTACATTCCGGCTTCGCGCGAGAGTGACATTGTGGCGCTGATCGCGCGTCTGCCGGAGGGCATGTCGAGACAAGCTGCCTATGCCCGGCTGGTCGCGGCGTGCAGGCAACTGGACAAAGTCTACCCGCCGGATTGGGGGCCGAATGCGTCCTGGGCGAATGGGACGGAGGTCGTTCCCGTAGTCGGCATGGAGCGGCTGAGATCGCTCAATATCCTGCCCTTCGCCGCCTTCTTCGGGATGTTGATGGTGGTGGTGGGATTGATCCTGCTGATTGCGTGCGCCAATGTTTCGAGTCTGCTGCTGGCGCGAGCATCATCGAGAAGACAGGAACTCGCCATCCGGCTCGCGATCGGTGCGGGGCGAGGGCGCATTGTGCGGCAATTGCTGGCGGAGAGCCTGCTGCTGGCGCTGGTTGGCACAGGAGCGGGGCTTCTGCTCAACGTTTGGTTGTCAGGTGTGATGAATCGCGTGCAGCTTCCGCTGCCCTTGCCCATGCAACTGCTCATCCAGCCGGATTGGCGGCTGCTGCTCTACTCGATGGCGGTTGCGGTTGGGAGCGCGCTGGTGGCGGGCTTGATGCCGGCTCTTAAAGCAACTCGCGAAGACGTCAGCGCGGCGCTGAAACTCACCGAACGCCAGGTAGGGCAATGGACGCTGCGCAATTCGCTCGTGGTTGGGCAGCTGGCTGTATCGGTGGTTCTATTGACCACGGGCTTTCTCTTCGTCCGGAACATGACGAAGTCCATGAACATGAATCCGGGTTTCGACGCCGAACATGCGGCCTGGGCCTACATGCGGCTAGTTCCTGAAAAATACACAACCGTGGAGCAGAAGCAGAGTCTGGTCCGCAACGCGCTCGGGGAGCTCGGTGCGTTGCCGGGTGTCGAATCGGCGAGCATCGCGTGCATTGTGCCTCTGAATGACAATTGGGTCACTATGACCGACGTTCGCACGGACGTTAGCGAACAGCCGGTCCGTGTGCGGTTTCACGGAAACTGCGCGGGGCCGGATTATTTCCGGACCATGGGAATTCCGATTCTCCAGGGGCGCGAGTTTCTGCCATCGGATGGCAAAGGCGGCGGTGACGCCGTGATCATCAATGAGAACATGGCCCGCGAGCTGTTCGGTGCGAAAAATCCGGTCGGGCACACGTTCCGATACACTCGTCCGACGCTGGGTGCTCCCCTGACGGTTGTGGGCGTGGCAAAGAACAGCAAGTATTTCACTTTGGGTGAGGAGAATCCGCTCGCGCTGTATAACTCCTTCAACCCGGACCCATGGATGACGAATCTGCATTTTCTGGTTCGCGCCTCTCGGCCGCGGGACGTTGTCAAGGAGACTGCGCAAACGCTGGGGCGGCTGGATACGTCGGCGTCGATTGAAGTGAAACCGATGCGCGATGCCATGGGGTTCGCCTTCTTGCCCAGCCGTGTGGGCGCGGCGCTGTTGGGGAGCATGGGCATGCTGGGGTTGGCGCTGGCATCGATTGGATTGTATGGAGTGCTGGCGTATTCGGTGGCGCGGCGGACGCGGGAGATCGGGTTGCGCGTGGCGCTGGGTGCGGATCGCGCGGCAGTGCTGCGGATGGTGGCGCGGGAGAGTTTCGGGTTGCTGGGGACTGGGTTGGCGATTGGGCTGGGGATTTCGGTGTTTGCGACCAAGCCACTCGCGATGTTCCTGGTGCCAGAGCTGAGTCCGTCGGATCCGGCGACGTTTCTGACTGTCGTCGCAGTGTTGGGGGCGGTGGCTTTCGCAGCGACGTTAGGGCCGGCGCTGCGGGCGTTGCGTGTGGATCCGATGACGGCGTTGCGGTACGAATAAAAGGCCGCAGGTACCCGCAAAAAGACGCGTGTTCCTGCGCTACAAGGCCATGAGAGAACTATTTCGTAAGGTTCGGCATTTGTTTTCACGCCAAAGATTCGAGGACGATCTCGAGCGCGAGTTGCAGTTTCATCTGGAGATGGCGCGCGAGGAACAGGGTACGACGGCTTCGTTTGGCAATGTGTTGCGGATGAAAGAAGGGAGCCGGGAGATGTGGACGTTTCAGTGGCTGGAGGATCTGTGGCGCGATTTGCGCTACGCGGGGCGCGTGCTGCGCAAGAGTCCGGGATTCGCGGTGGTGGCGATTGCGACGTTGGCGCTGGGCATCGGGGCCAATACGGCGGTGTTCAGTATCGTGGATGCGGTGTTGTTGCGGCCGTTGCCGTATCCGCAGCCGGAGCGGTTGGGAGCGGTGGTGACTCACTGGGCGCAACACGGCGAACAGGGCATCGAAGACAGCGAGGATGGGAAGACTTGGGAACTGTTGCGCGATCATGCCGGATATCTCGACTGCGCGGCGTTCTTCGGCGGGCCGGCGAAAGTGAATTTCGCGGCGCACGGGCAGGTGCGGTACGTGGTGCAGCAACGCGTGAGCGCGGGGTTCTTCCGGGTGCTGGGAGTCCAACCTCTTTATGGGCGCGAATTCACCAAAGACGAAGACCGGGAGGGTGGTCCGGCGGTGGCCGTGCTCAGCTACGGATTGTGGAAGAAAGTGTTGCATGGCGAGGAATCGGTTCTGCAACACACGGTGATGCTGCGGGGTGCGCCGTTTACGGTGATTGGAATCATGCCGCCGGAGTTTCGAACCAACGCGCTGGCAGATATCTGGACGCCGCTGCGGCCATCCAGGCGCGGAGAAGGAGGTGGCGCGAATTACGGGATTGCGGTGCGGCTGCGGCCGGGAGTCACGTGGGCGCAAGCGGACTCCCAGGTCCGGGCGATCGGCGCGATCCGATGGAAAGACGAGAAGCCGGACCCAGGCGCGTCGGCCTGGATGGGAGTGATTCCCCTGCAGCAGTACCTGGGCCTGGATGTCAGCAAATCGCTGGTCATTCTATGGATTGCGGTGGGCGCGGTGCTGCTGATTGGGTGCGTGAACATTGCTAGCCTGCTCCTGGCGCGAGCGGCGGGAAGAACGCGCGAGATTGCAACGCGGATGGCGCTGGGCGGCGGGAGGGCGGTGGTATTCCGGCAGTTGCTGACGGAGAGCCTGTTGCTGGCGCTGGTGGGCGGTGCGGCGGGCGTGGGGTTGGGATATCTGGGGGTGCGGGGCCTCGAGTTCCTGGCGCGCGACACCTTCAACTTATGGCAGACGGTGCGACTGGATGGGCGTGTGCTGCTCATGACCAGCGGCGTGACTTTATCGGCATGCCTGCTGTTCGGCTTGTATCCGGCTTGGCAGGGGACGCGGGGCCAGATTCGCGATGCATTGGCGGAATCAGGCGGGCGAGCGGTTGCGGGCGGACGAAGCCGGTGGGCGCGCCGCGTTCTGGTGGTGGCGGAGGTGACTCTATCGGTGGCGCTGTTGATCGGCGCAGGGCTTTTGCTCAGAACCTTCACTTACTTGCGCGATCTGCGGCCAGGCTTTGATTCCAACGGCGTGGTCACGGCGACACTCTCGCTGCAAGATGCGCGGTACCAGACGACCGAGAAGGTGAACCGGCTGTTCGACCAATCGCTCGAACGCATCCGGGAATTGCCGGGAGTGGAGGCGGCGGCGGTCGCGCTGGCATTGCCCTATGAGTACGGAGTAAACGACGCGTTCCAGCTTCCCGGCGATGGGCCGGGAGACTATCACATGACAGTGGAGTTTTACGTTACGCCGGATTATTTTCGCGCGCTGCGGATACCGGTGCTCGGCGGGCGAACGTTCACGCAGGCGGATGGGCCGCAGTCGAGAAAAGTGGTGATCGTGAACGAGGCGTTTGCGAAGAAGTATTTTCCGCAGCGGAGTCCGGTGGGCAGGCAGATCAAATCGGGCAAAGACGATATAGAGATTGTCGGCCTCGTGGGCGACGTTATGATGGGAGGCATTCATGCGGGCTATGCACCGGTGGCCGCGGTGCCCCTCACCTTCATCCCTGCGACACAGGTCCCCGACCTCTACATGCAGGTGATGCATACGTGGGCTTCGCCGAACTGGATCGTGCGGACATCGGCGCCGCCCGAGGCAGTGATGCGGGGGATGCAGCGCGCGATGCAATCGGTTGAGCCGCTGCTGCCGTTCTCGGGCTTCCGCCAGCTCGCCGAGGTGAAATCGAAAATGCTGGGCAGCCAGCGACTGGAAGCCTGGCTGATGGGCGTGATGGCGGGGCTCGCGCTGCTCTTGGCGGCGATCGGGATTTACGGATTGATTGCCCATTCGGTGAGCGAGCGCACGCGAGAGCTGGGCATCCGCATGGCGATGGGAGCGACCGCGGGGCAGGCGGTTTCTCTCGTTACGGTGCCGGGAGTGGCGCTGGCGGCGGTCGGGTGCGCGCTGGGATGTTTGCTGGCGTGGGAGGAGGCACGGCTTATGCGGCACCTGATTTGGGGAATCAGCCCGACGGATGCGGCGACGTTTGTTGGCGTGGCAGTGCTGTTTCTGCTGGTCGCGACCATCGCCAGTGTGCTACCGGCGTGGCGCATCACGCGGTTGAATCCGGCCAATACGCTGCGCAGCGAATAATGGACGGGCGAAGCCTCGCCCCTAGATTGCGTGACTGCGTAGGGTGGTGCGCCAAAAGTGCGTTGATTTCGGTAGCGGTCTTGTCACTGGCGACACTGTCCCGAATGAAACACCATCCCTGTAGCGCGGGGATACCGCGGGGTTGGCGGGATACCCGCGGCTTTTTCGGCGTGACGAACCCAAAGGCCGCAGGTACCCGCAAAAGGCGCGTGTCCCTGCGCTACATCGGTCGATCGAGATTCC
>Ga0335081_10017411_pt1 | contig 11633 bp, 9 predicted proteins | sample Lox_Sample_35_FD_206713 | JGI IMG/M metagenome (GOLD analysis project Ga0335081, IMG submission 206713) | Soil microbial communities from Loxahatchee National Wildlife Refuge, Florida, United States - Lox_Sample_3.5 | ecosystem: Environmental > Terrestrial > Soil > Wetlands | place: USA: Florida... | reverse complement strand
TCCTTCCGCGCAGCTCATCCGAAGAGAGGTACTGGATGTGCTGACGGAGTTCTCTCGCGGTAACCTCCACCGCGGAATATTTGGGCGGTTCTGACGAACATCCGAACAACAGAAGGACTACAAAGATGCTGGAAAAGATTTTCTTTTTCATGATGATCCCTTACTGTGGTGTTTGAACTTCGAGTATATCGAGAACTTCTACGACTTTGCCGGACATGCAGAATGTCCTGACATTCGCGGTATCGGACACAGCCAAGACGACCCGCATGCCATCGTTCCGCAGGTCAGCGGTCTTCTCACCGAGCGGCTCATATGACGCACTGTCGGCCGTGAGCAGGAACCAGCATCCTCCTTCGAGTGATTTGTCAACGTGCATGGTCCCTCGCAGTTCGTACGCCCCCTTGCCATAACGTTCGGTAATTGAGGTATGACTGCAGGAAAGGAACAACAAAACCAGAACAGTGACGATGCACAGACCGGGAAGATGCATTTACTCCGCCCACTCCGCAATGAAAATGTTCGTTTCGTAGGGTGTCGTCCCGTTTCGGCTTGACGCAAAAACGAGATATTTCCCGTCCGGACTGAACATCGGAAACCCGTCGAACGCACTGCTGTAGGTGATCCGCTCCATCCCGGTACCGTCCATATTCATCATATAGAGATCGAAATTCATCGGCACTGCGGATGTATCTGCCATATTGGATGCGAAAATGATATGCTTGTTGTCGGGGTGGATGAAAGGACCGAAATTCGCAGATCGGTTATGGGTGAGCTGTCGCTTGTTCGTGCCATCCGCATTCATAATCCAGATCTGGAGACTGATTGGCCGGATCTTCTGTTGGGCAAGAAGTTCTTTGTAATCTGCCGTATCTTTCGGGGTTTCCGGATGGTAGGCGCGGTACACGATCTGTTTCCCATCGGGTGAAAAAAATGGCCCGCCGTCATAGCCGAGTTCATGCGTCAACTGTCGCACATCACTTCCATCCAGGTTCATCGTGTAGATGTCGAGATCACCGTTGCGGATTGAGGTGAATGCGATCTTGTCGCCCACGGGAGAAACCACGGCTTCGGCATCATACCCCGGGGTCTCGGTAAGCCGGCTGGTGATAGTTCCCGCAGTATCCGCAACGAAAATATCATAGGCGGGATAGAGTGACCAGACATACCCCTTCCTCCTGTCCGGGACCGGGGGGCATTCATCCCCGCCGAGGTGCGTTGATGCGTAAAGAATGTGGGTGCCGTCAGGAAGATAGTACGAACAGGTCGTCCTTCCTTTGCCCGTTGAAATGAGCTTCACATCCGATCCGTCAATGTTCATCGTGAAGATCTGATCACAATGGTAAATTCCTCGTTGGGATTGAAACACGAGCTTCTTGCCGTCGAACGAGAAATACGCCTCGGCATTCTCTCCTCCTGCGGTCAGCTGCCGGAGCGACTTGAAGTGTTTTTCACCGGGAACGATCAGTGAATTCTGTGCAGAGCAGGAAAGGGTGAGTATGGCAACATGGAGCGACAGCTGCAGGACAAGAAATGAGACAAATTTCATTTCGGGGAGACCGTATGTGGGAGTTGACGTTTAGTGAAGGTCTTCTAGCGCCTTCTTGAGCTTATTGAACGAATCGAGCGTGAATACACTGTAGCTGAGATCGGCATAAGCAATGTTACCGTTCTTGTCGATCACAAATACCGTGCGTTTGTTGTATCCGGTAGATTCGTTATAGCTGGCATAGCTGCGAGCAACCTCATGGTTGTGGTCGGATGCAAGCATGAACGGGAGATTGTTGGATTTCGCCCATTCGTGGTGAGAATATTCGTAATCGCCGCTGATGCCGATAATCTGCGCATTCAGATCCGACAGGGCGGAAAAATTATCGCGCATCGTGCACACCTCTTTGGTGCAACCGCCGCTCCAGTCGGCAGGATAAAATGCCAGAACGATGTTTTTCGGGCCTACAAGATTTGACAGTTTTACGGTTCCACCAACCGAGTCCTTGGTGGCATAGGGAAGCGAAAAATCAGGAGCGGCCTGGCCCACTTTGGGGACTTGTGGCTGCTGTCCGATCAGCACGGATGTGACTGCTACTATCAATCCAAGAACAAGTACCGATACTTTCATACCAGATTCTCCTCATGGTCAGTTGAAGAAGGTTCTGAACTGTTCCGCGAAGCTCTCGAAACCGAGGGGGGACACAGAGTGCCTTAAGATAATAAATGTATCCCAAATACACAATGCCGTGCGCTCCTTGCTCTTTCCGCAAAAAATACCAGGATCTCTGCAACTGGACCCTATATCCGATCAGATCTCTTTTGTCCCAAAGGGCCTGAGCGTGCCCTTTTTTAGTGCGTGTTCCTTCATGAGTGAGAAAATTATGGGGGTGACAAAGAGTACGTGAATTGCCGAAGTCACGATACCGCCGACCATGGGAGCCGCGAGCGGTTTCATCACATCCGATCCGGTTCCTGTGCTGAACATGATCGGAAGGAGACCAAGCAGGTTTGTTGCGACGGTCATGACCTTCGGGCGGAGTCGGAGTACGGCGCCCTCAACCGTTGAAGCGGTAATGTCCCGTTCGGTGACCGACCCTTTCGACAGACGTCTGTCGAGCGCTTCATGAAGATAGATTACCATGACGATCCCGGTTTCGACGGCGATGCCATAGAGGGCAATGAATCCCACCCAAACCGCAACGCTGAAATTATATCCGAGGAAGTAGATAAGACATACGCCTCCGATAAGCGCGAAGGGAACAGAAAGCATAACCATCGCCGCTTCAACCGCAGATCTGAGTGTGAAATAGAGCATGATGAAGATGATCACGAAGACAATGGGAAGAACAATCTCCAGCCGGCTTTTCGCCCGTATCTGATTTTCGTACTGTCCGCTCCATGCAACATAATATCCCGGTGGCAGAGGGAGTTTCTTCGTTAACAGGTCTTTGGCCTCATCGACAAAACTCCCCATGTCCCGTCCGCGGACATTGAGAAATACTGCAGATCGAAGGAGGCCGTTCTCGCTGTTCAGCATGGAAGGGCCCGGTGTTTGTCGGATGTCGGCAAGCTGACCAAGAGGAATATAGGCATGGCCTGATGACGTGCTGGGCATCCCCAGGTCCATTCCTGAGCCGGCGATCATGCTTCCGCTTCCAGTACTAGTAGTCGCGGGTTGGATGCCGCCCGCAATGAGGGGTACCGGAATTAACAGCCGCCGGAGGGCATCTACATTATCACGATCGTCCTTCGCGAACCGTACGCGGATCGGAAATCGCTGCCGGCCCTCAATGATGGTCGAAATATTCTCCCCGCCAATCCCCGATTCAACTGCATTGAGCACGTCTCCCGCATTGATGCCGTATCGAGCCACAGCATCAGTATTTACATCAATATCGATGAATTCACCCTGCGTTACCCGATCGGCGTAAACATCCGCTGCCCCCGGGATTGATTTCAGGACACCTTCTGCATCGATGGCCAGATGCTCCAGCGTATCGATATCTCCGCCAAGGATCTTCACACCCAGATCTGTCCGGACACCCGTCGAGAGCATGTTGATCCGGTTAATGATCGGCTGTGTCCAGCCGTTCCGGACACCGGGAATCTGCAGCCGCTGATCAAGCTGGCTGACAATGTCGTTCGTCGTGATCCCATGGCGCCACTCTGATCTTGGCTTGAGCAGGATGATCGATTCCGTCATGCTGATGGGAGCCGGGTCTGTCGAGGTTTCCGCTCTGCCGACTTTTCCCAGCACCTGCTGGACTTCCGGAAAGTCACTGATGATTTTGTCCTGAACCTGAAGAATGCGCTTCGCTTCCTCAATCGAAACATTCGGGAGGGTCACGGGCATGAACAGAAGACTGCCCTCATCGAGTGCGGGCATGAATTCGGAACCGATGTGCAGGATCATCGGTATCGTGATCAGCAGGGCAAGAACATTAATCGCCAGCGTTGTCTTTCTGTACTTCAGCGCTTTTGTGAGAAGAGAGGAATAGGCGGCAGAAAGGACTCGCGAGACCGGGTTTTTTTCTTCTGGTCTGAATTTGCCCCGCATGAGCATCGTCATCAGCATCGGGACGAGTGTAATTGAAATGATCGCCGAAGATGCGAGGGCGAAGGTCTTCGTCCAGGCAAGCGGATGAAAGAGCCTGCCTTCCTGCCCTTCAAGAAGGAACACGGGAAGGAAGGAAACAATGATGATCAAGAGGGAGAAAAATATTGCTCTGCCGACTTGCTGTGCGGAGCGAATGGAAATTGCCGTATAGTCGATGGGCCCGCCGGATTCCTGCGCATGAGCGATCGCACGATAGCAATTTTCCACCAGGACGATGGACGAATCGACGAGCACGCCGATGGCAATGGCGATTCCGCCAAGACTCATGATATTGGAGGTGATCCCGAATTGTTTCATCAGGATGAACGCCATGAGAACGGATACCGGAATTTCAATGATGATCCGGAGAGCGCTTCGGAGATGAAGAATGAAGATCATCACCACGAGACTCACCACAATCCCTTCTTCTGCCAACGCGTGCGTTAACGTATCGATCGATCGCTCTATGAGATCGGACCGGTCGTACGCGGGGAGAATTGTCACCCCCGGCGGAAGCCCCTTCTCAATTTCCGCTATCTTTTCTTTGACCCGGCTGATGACATCCTTTGCATTTTCGCCAAAGCGCATTACCACAATTCCGCCCGCAACTTCACCCGTCCCGTTCTTGTCGAGTAAGCCAAGGCGGAGATCATTCCCCATTTGGACAGTTCCCAGATTCTTCACGAGGATGGGTACGCCGTTTGTCCCGGTGCGAACGGGGATGTTTTCGATTTCTCGAATGGAATGGAGATATCCGCGACCGCGGACAAAGAACTGAATATTGTTTGATTCGATGGTCTTGCCGCCGACTTCACGGTTCGTGGATTTGATCGCCCGGACAACATCGTCATAGGAGACATTGTAGGACGCGAGGCGTCTCGGGTCGACGTCGACCTGGAACTGCTTGACGAACCCCCCGACGCTGGCAACTTCGGCGACGCCGGGGACGGAATTCAACTGATAACGAACATACCAGTCCTGGATCGCTCTCAGTTCTCCAAGATCGTAACCTCTGCCCTCCACGGTGTACCAGAAGACATGTCCAACGCCGGTTCCGTCCGGTCCAAGCGTCGGGGTAACACCCGGCGGGAGGGAGGATGATGCGTAATTGAGCTTCTCAAGCACGCGGGAACGGGCCCAGTAGATATCAACATCATCATCAAAAATGATGTAGATGAATGACATTCCATACATTGATTGTGCTCTGACGGATTTTACCCTCGGGAGTCCCTGAAGGTTACTCACGAGAGGATACGTTACCTGATCCTCGATGATCCGCGGGGATCGCCCCATCCATTGAGTGAAAACGATAACCTGGTTATCCGAAAGATCGGGAATCGCATCCACGGGTGTGTGAACAAGAGACCAGATCCCCCATCCGATCAACACAGCGTAGATCAGAATGATCACGAATCTGTTGCGGGCGGAATACTCGATAATTTTTTCGATCATGATCTCATTCCATCTTATTGCTGTGAAGAAGGGGGTGGTTCATTTTCCGTTCTCAGCTGACTCTCCGAATCGATGAGGTATCCGCCGGATGTCACCACTTCTTCTCCTTCCCGGATACCACTCATGATCTGCGTGAATTCATCCGATCGCGCCCCTGTTGTCACAAGACGGCCTTCAAAGGTATCGGCGCCTGTTTTCACCCAGACGATTTGCCGGTACCCGGTAGAGAGGACTGTACTCGACGGCACGACAACCGAACGCGGGACCTCGGCATTGAGCGAAACATCGGCATACATCCCCACATCGAGCAGGCGCGTCGTTCCGGAGCATGTAGCCCGCACCCGAATTGTTCTTGTGGACGGATCGATCGTCGGGCTGATAAACGTGACCTTTCCGGAAAGAACACTGCCCGGAGCATCATCGACACTGGCAGTTATCGGTTCCCCAACTCTGACGAAGGGGATATCCATCTCATAGACATTTGCTTCCAGCCAAACCGTCGAGAGATCGGCAATGTCGAAGAGGTTATCGCTGGCTGATACATAGCTCTGGACATCCACATTCTTCCTGATAACCGTTCCGTCGATGGGAGAGTAGATTGTCACGGTATTTGGGACCTTTGATGCAGTATCCAGTTCGGATATCTGGAATTCAGTGAACCCCCATCGCAGAAGTTTTTCTTTCGATTGATCAAGCAGGATCTTTGCATCGGAGGAAGTGTTCTCGGAATCGGATTCTGCTTGCCGGTATGCCTCTGCTGCGAGAGTATATTCACGTTCGGCAGATATCGCCTCGGGGCTGTACAGATCCAGAACCGGATCGCCTGTACGAACGTGCTCCCCGGTGAACGAAACATAGAGCTTCTCGATCCGGCCGGGAAAGCGCGCGCTGATGTGGCGCATATTGGGCTCGGCGTAACTGACTGTGCCTGCCGCGTGAATGATTTTCGTGAACGACCGCTTGAGGGCTCGGGTGGTGGAGACATTTGCCAGAATTTGCCTGGTCGAGGATACAGTAACTCTTGAAGATGTAATATCTAATCCCTCTTTACTTGAAGTTTGGACGACCTTTTTCACGAGTGTCATTCCGCAGATCGGACATGCCCCCGGTGCATCCTGGTGGACTGAGGGATGCATGGGACAAGTGTAGTAGGATTGTTCCGGGGTGGTTGCCGAAAGGGCAATCCCTGTCGAGTCGTAGACCGGAATTCTTTCCATGCCCATCGGGGAAACGCCGGGATGGTCGCTTCGGTCACCTGGGATCATTGGATCTGTCCAGTAGAGTACTTTTCTTTCCTGCGCTCCGGGAGCATTCATGGAATGTACGAGGAACCAGCCTGCAATGCCGGCAGCAACAACAATTGTGCTCAGGGTGATAAATTTCTTATTCATCGGGCCCCCTTCTTATTTAAGTGAGGAGATATTCTGTTCGCCCACGGCGAATTCAAGATCAGCGACAGTCTGTTCGAACTGGAGCCGGAGATCGTAGTATTCCTTTGTCACACGGACGACCGAGCGGTAGGAGTCGAGAAGCATGAGAAAATCCGTCAAGCCGGCGCGGTAATTTGCAAGGCTTCCTTCGAGGACTTCCTGTGCCTTCGGGAGAATGCCGTATCCGTAGGTCTTGAGCTGATCCCTCGAAGCAGAGGCCTTGTAGTAGAGTTCGCGTATTGTCTCAGAAACGGAATTCTGGGAGGCCGTATAAAGATCTCTTGCTTTCTCAATGGAAGCAATTGCTTCGTCCGATTTTGACTTTGTTCCGGAAAGAGCCCACGGGAAAAAAGGAAGAGAGATTCCAACAGTGACGCTCCAGCCCCTGAAATCGCTTGTGGGCGAAGTCATCCTCTGCAGCCCCGCCGTAAAATCAGGAAGATATTCTTCCTTGGCACGTGAGTACATCTCCTCGCTTTCCGTGACCATTAACGAATCGTGAGTCAGCATCGGCCTCAGACTTCTTGCTGCTGCAAGCAGTGTGTCGAGATTGGCATCAAACACGACATCTTCGGGGATAACTGCATACCCGATGGTATCCGAGGGTGCACGGTTCAGCAATGCCATCATCATGGCTTTGAAGCTCAATTCCTGCTGACGCAGTGAGAGGAGATCATTCTGGATCAATGCCTTCTCGATCTGGGCTTTTAGTACATCCTGCTGTGTTGCTCCGGCGGTACCATATCGTGTTTGCGCGACGTTCGCATACTCTTCCATGAGCCGCGCATTTTCGCGGTCGAGAACCATCGTCTGCTGAACGTGCCAAAGATTCGCGTATGCAGATTTCAGCCGGTTGATGATTCCGTTGACGATCTCCAGATGATCATGGTGTGCGTGTTCCGCCTGAATGCGCGCAATTCGCCGTTCTGTTACGAGCTTTGTGGGAAAGGGGATGCTCTGCATGAAATCGATCCGGGTGTACATCGCCTGACCGAAATCAAAGTCGGGCATACCTTCCTGCATGAACTGAAGCCTTGGGGGATCGAGGGTACCGGTTTGGGATGCATGCGCGTCGCGGGCATCCATCTCGTGCACAGCCGCACGGATTTCCGGATTATTTTCCATTGCCTCGGCGACGAGGAATGAAATGTCGACGGTTGCAGGAGCTGGAATTACCAGCGAATCCGGCTGCCCTGCCGCGATAAGCGGTGCAAGCAGTACTAGAATCAGAAACAATTTCATACGATTCATCCTAGTTGAGCAAAGTGAACGCCGGTAACCACGATCACCGACGCAGTGAACAGCGCGTTGGAGCGGTCCAACCGCTCAATGCTTACCTAACGGGATGTCTAGAGAAGGAGAGAAGCGTTCAGCAGCGAAAGATCACTGCTCAACAGCGGGGGAGAAGTGCTCGTCGGACGTGGTGCCGGTGATTCGTGAGAGAGTATCGTCACAAGAGTGAAGAGTGCGTTCACTGGACCCGAAAGAACCGGGGTCTTCGAATCCTGCGACGTCACGGCATCGGTTTTACTCCGATCGGCAATAAGATGAGTCTTGCAACAGGAATAGTTTGTTTGGGAACGTACTGCCATACTCCCCGGTGGAGATGGGTGAGCACAGCACGAACGGACGCAGCCAGAAGAGGGCATCATCGGGCAGGCAGCCAATATCACCGGTATTCCCACGCTGAACAGACAAAACAGCAGTGCGAGGAGCAAACAGCAGAGGTTTCGGTATGTATGGAATGCGCTCATTTCGATCAAGATACGGAATTCAACCGCCAGAGACAAATAATTGTGTGATTTCCGTCGCCGGGGAAAAATCCCTCTGATTCTCCTACATCAAACAGTATTCAGCAGGATATTGTTCCCCATAGTCCGGGCCAACACCATGTCGTAGGAGAGGTTCTTTTCCGAACCGACATCAAACATGCCCCAGAGGATCCTATCCCTTAAACATCTTCAGCGAAAACGGATCGTTCGTGCCAATTGCGTCAACAGTATAGAATGGCTCGCCATACTTCACGCCGATTTTACTGCCATATGCCTTGGAACGGGTTTCGACAAAATCCAGAAAGGACTTCTGGCTCAGAAGAGTCTGAGGCTCTTTCGATGCGGGATCGTAAAATTGGGAACGATGTGCTCTCACTGCATCCATTCGGATTTCAAAGACGTCGCTGATATCCACAATGAATGAGGGAATAAATTCGAACCACTGCATGTATTCGAAATATTTCTCCGGCCTCCAGGGCTCCTGACTCTTCCCGCCGGATGTTGTCCGCATCTTTGTCAGTCCGGCATAAAACCATGCTTCTTTCGCGAGATGGTGCGCATGGACATGATCGGGGTGCCGCTCGATCGAGTGCGGAATGAGGAGAAGACGGGGACGGTGCTTCCGGATTACCGTTACCAGTTTCAGGAGGTTCCTTTTGTTGATTTGAATATCGCCGTCGGGTATTGCAAGATTCTCCCTCACCGCAAGGCCGAGAATCTTTGCTGCTTCCTTACCCTCTATTTCACGCCCTTTCGGCGTTCCCCGCGTTCCGAGCTCTCCGCGGGTCAGGTCGACAATTCCGCCCCTGTAGCCGAGACGCACGCACTTGGCGAGAGTGCCACCGCAGGTAAGCTCAACATCGTCGGGATGTGCCCCGATGGCCAGAAGATCGAGTGACATAGTATTCCTTCCTCTCCTAAAAGCCGTAAATATAGAGATTGCAGTCTTGAAAGGCAACAGGAGAGCTGCCGCACAGATCATTTGGTTTTATGTTGAAATTTCATTTTATTGACGCGCAATGAACGGCATTACGGCAACCACGCGCCAATGTTCACGATGAAACTTCCGGCGTTGAGGAATCCGAGGGTGGTTATCAGTATCGGATTCGGCATGCTGTTCTTCTTGATGCTGCTCAGTGTCGTTTCGCTGATCCTGATAGCATCTGCACTTCAGGGAGATATGGCACTTATCCTCGACCATTACGCACAAAGCGTGCGAATTGTCGGGCAGGTGCAAACTGATGCAACATACCTGCGGCTCCTTGTACGAGATCTCATCACGACCCCCGATGCTGCGCACCGCCAATCCGTCCGCCAACAGATTGATTCATTGCTGAACGAAACGACCGGACAATTCTCAAAAACGCTCTATGTCAAAGTGCAGCCCGAGGAAGGCAGGAGTTTCCAGGAATATATCAAGACGTTCGACAGTTATGCTGATGCGATTCGTTCCATTACCGATACCATCATCGAGCAGCGGCGCGATTCCTCGATGGCGATCTACACCGAATTCGTGCAGCCGATCCGGCAAGCTCTCGACGAGAAATCGCGCTCCCTGGTGAGCGCAAATCTCCATGCCTCCGCGGTCACGCGCGACCACATTACTTCGCTGGAGACCGAATTCCTCCAGATCGGTGTCGGAATTGCCGGCCTGGCAATTATCATCAGTGTTCTCATCTATTATTATGTCTCCCAGCGGTTTCGCATGGCTCAGAAACAGCGGGACGACCTGCTCAATCTCCTTCGGGAGCGTCAGAAGAAAATTGAACAGCTTGTCATCCATATGTCCACACTCGAGGAAGACCAGCGGAAACGCTTCGCGCAGGAGCTTCACGATGCGATCGGTCACGGGCTGACAGTTGCAAAATTTCATATCGATTCTGCCCGGGCGGAGTTCGAACGAAACAGGGCCGTCGCGGCAGATCACCTGGAAAAATCGTTGTCGACGATTCAACAATCGCTTCTGGAAACGAAGCGGATCTCCTATGATATGCGTCCTACTCTTCTTGATGACCTTGGCCTGGTTGCAGCGTTGAATCAGCTCATCACCGACTTCGAGAGAAGGACCGGCACGAAGGTCTCCAGAGATTTTGGGTCGTTTTCAGGGCGTTTCCGATCGATTGTGGAAATCACCGTCTACCGTATCGTGCAGGAAGCGTTCATCAATATTGAAAAACATGCCGAAGCAAAACATGTCTCATTCCAGATGTTCGTTCGGGATGAAGGAGTGCTGGTTCTCTCCATCACGGATGACGGAAAAGGGTTTGATGTCGGCGAAGTGGTGATGGAGGGGAGCCCCCATCTGGGATTGAGAAATATCCTAGAGCGGGGAGAGCTGATGGGTGGAACGGTGCTCGTTGAATCACGCCCCGGAAAAGGTTGCGAGATCAATATCGAAGTCCCCATCGATCATGTGAAGGAAGTGGTATGATTAACGTAGTCATTGCCGACGACCATCACGTTGTCCGGGAAGGAATCGCTCTCGTTTTGGAGCAGGAGGAAGACATCCGTGTGATCGGACAAGCGAGCAATGGAGAAGAAGCCGTAAAGCTCATCCTCGATTCGAAACCGGATGTCGCCATTCTGGATATCAGCATGCCTCTTCTGAACGGTATCCAGGCGGCGCAGAAGATCATGCGCGGGGGATTCGGTGGCAAATTGCTCATGCTGACACAGTATGACAAGGAAGAATACGTACGGGAGGCAATACAGATCGGTGCGAGCGGTTATCTCCTCAAAGACAGCATCAAAGACGATGTTATCACCGCAATACGCAAAATCACTTCGGGGGAGACGTTTTTCAGCCCTTCGATCTCAAAGCTCCTCGTGGATGAATATTTTCAGCAACTCAAACGCAAATCCGCTGCAAAATCACTTCCCCAGCTCACTCCCCGC
>Ga0335081_10017410_pt1 | contig 11634 bp, 8 predicted proteins | sample Lox_Sample_35_FD_206713 | JGI IMG/M metagenome (GOLD analysis project Ga0335081, IMG submission 206713) | Soil microbial communities from Loxahatchee National Wildlife Refuge, Florida, United States - Lox_Sample_3.5 | ecosystem: Environmental > Terrestrial > Soil > Wetlands | place: USA: Florida... | reverse complement strand
CACTACGGCTTCCGCCCGCTTCAGCATGATGTTGGTTTCGGCGGTTATGTTAACCATGTAGACTTTGCGTTCCCCTGTTTCCTGCTGCGCCTTGTCCCGCCTCTCCAGTGTCTGTGAGAGGCGTTCTTCGAAGGGGTTGAAGGTTTGGCTGCTTAGGTTTTCATCGTCTTTTACGACGTCGCATCCGCCGCTCCAAGCTTCGTAGGCGACTTTAGCGTGGTCTATTGTTTTTAATCCGAGTTTAGGCTTAATTATTGTGCCGACCAGTGGGCGGGTTGGAATTTTTAGGAGGTTGCGGATTCCCGCTATGCCAAAGGCGGGTCCTTTGAAGCTGCCTAGTAAGGTTTTTGGAAAATGGATGTCGAGGAGGCGCAGGTTTTTGAGTGCTTTTAGCCCAAAGACGTTTCCTGCTACGCTGCTCAGTATGTTGGGCATGTTTGCGGGTTCAAAAAGTTCTATTGGGTATGCGATTTTGATTACGTTGCCTTCTATTTCGTAAACGTTGGCTGCCAGACGTTTTACGTAGGGCTTCTCGGTTGTGAGTTCAGTCCATGTGCCGACTGAGCTTTCTGCGGCTACTCCGCCTGCGGCTTCTTGGAGGCTTATGCCTTCGGGTTCAACGTAGAAAGTGCAGGTTAGGTCGGTTTCTTTAAGTTTGTAAGTTGTGTCAATAAAGTCAAGGTACTTCACAGTTTTCCACTCTAGGCTAGGTTCAACTGGTTTTTCCTTAAAATCTTTAACTATACCCGCTTGAGCATATTTAAAGAAGTCCTTCTATGATTAACCTTGGATAAACTGTGAGGCAATTTTAAAAAGAGTTCAGTCAAGAAACGTTGACTAAACCCAGTCAAGAAACTCTTACGGGAAGCCTTTTAACATAAACGGTTTACAAAAGTAAGTATGAGCAGTTCAGGTAAGAGTTTCGCATTAATTCTGATTCTAGTGATTGCTTTCTCAGGTCCAAGCCTGTGGATGATAAGACCTGTATATGCTCAAAACTCTACTAATCCGATCAATTCACCTACTGCTTCACCTGTTTCTCCACCAACACCGTCTGTTCCCGAATTTACCGCAAAATTTGTAGATTTTTCTTATTATGTACCTACAACCACATCCATAGACCCGTACACGGGACAAAATATTACCAATCAAGGTTACTATGTTGAAAACAGAACAATTGAACTCTCGATAAACAACCAACCTTTCAGTTCTTATTACGGAATCTATCCAGATTACTTTTATTATTTTGTTCAAGAAAAGGGACATTTTTCGGGAAACTGGACTGAGATTAACGGTCCCAACAGTGGTTTTCTTCTTAAATCAAGTTCTGATTATACGATAGTTTATTATTCCTTGGAAGGTGGTTCCCCATTTTGGAATGGAATTTCTTCGGGTCAAGTTGATTTTCAGGTTGAGGCTGCCGTGGGAGGCATCTACCGCATAAGTCCACAATTTGCATCGGGGTATGAATTTGAAGGTGTAACAAGCGGCTGGAGCAACACGCAAACAGTAACCATACCTGCAAGTTCTACTTCTGCTTCATCAAGCCCAGCATCTACTTCAACGCCCACCGTTCCAGAATTGTCTTGGTTGTTAATTGTGACCTTGCTTCTCTTCATACTCTTAATTGCAGTGATAGTTAGGCGTCGAAAAAACCGCTAACCAAGACAACAGACTTTTCCTGATGAAATTTCCAGTTGGAATGTTGATGATTTTCTGACTTTGTGCTAATGGACAGCCTCAACTTTGATGGGTTGAAGTGTTTTCGTTTGTAAAACTACTTTTTGGTTTTTCTCATTCTGATAAACACAATTGATAACAGTATTACTGTTGCAAGAAGTGGCAGAATTTCCGGAGTTGGAAACTCTGGAACGATAGATGTCGGTGACCCAAACGCTATGACCACGGTGTGGCTACTGTGATGATAAGTAAAACTTATCAGCCAAACGTTGCCCTGCGAAATGGAATTATAATTAATTGTTTCGCCGTCTAAGGTGACGTTGAGTTTTGTAATATCTGGGATGAGGGTTTGTGGAATGCAGACTTCAGTGAACCCGGTTGTTCCTGAGGGTCCAGAAACACCGAAGCTTAACTCGTTTGTTGTTGAGTCAAAAGTTAAGCTTGTAAGTGTTGAGTTTGATGTAACGGAGAATAGGTTTTGGTTGTTGTACGGTGTAATTGCAAAATTGTACACGGCGCTTGCGCTTGAATAGTCGCTGTCGCCTGACCATGTAGCTTCAATACCATAATAACCTGAGACTGAGGGGTTCCACACGCAAGAAAAGTTTCCGTCATTGCCTGTTTTTAGGTAAGCTAAGTCTTGCCAGGTTGCTCCTCCATTGACGCTGTCGGAAAGCTGTATTCCAGCATCAGGCAAGCCTGCTCCGTTATATGTTAATGAACCTTGAATTTGAACGTTAAATCCAGAGGTCGTCGTGGAACTTATGCAGAAGAATGATAGTTTCGGGGATGGCAGATTTGGCGCCGGAGTTGGAGTCGGAGTTGAAGTTACAATTGGTGCGAGCGTTGGGGTTGGAGTAGGTGTTGGAGTGGCGGAAGGTACATTGTTTGCCCAGTAAGAATCGCTGACATCAACTAATCCGATGCATCCTGGATTGCTGCTTGCTGCGTCAAATAATGTATATACGTTATCTCCAACTACTATGATTCCGGGAGAACCTACTCCGTTACTGTCCCAATTGTATTGTCCACCGGCTAAGTATGGCTCTGATGGATACGCACTCCAATGAATGAGGTCAGAACTGTAATACCAATTAATTGTTGGAAATGAACCCGCGAAAGATGTAGCTTGCATGAAATACAGGTTCGATATGGGAATTGTAAAGACATCCGAAGTTTCTATTGAGTATGGTGGAGCCAAAATAGGTGCCGAACCATAAATTGTCCATCCGTATGGAAATGATGAAGCTGATGTTGTGGCTAACAAAACTTGACCGTTTCCATCTACGAGATACATGTAGTATGTGTTTCCAACAAGAATTACAGATGGGTTAAAGATGCTGCTGCTATCTGCCCAGCTTGGCGGAGAAAGAATTGGGTTTTCTGAATATTTAGTCCATGTCGTGGTTGAGTTTAAACTACTTAGTGGGCAAGTGGCTAAACCTATGCTACTGTAACCTCCGCCAACTTCAGAGCCATAAAACATGTATACAGTACTTCCATTCACGATTAAACATGGAGCTGAAACTCCGTTAGGGTTTTCCCAAGATTGTGTTTGTGTGAGAACTTGTCCAATTATTGTCCATGTTTGTAAATCAGTACTTTGCGCTAAACCTATGGTCCATTCTCCCGAAGATTCTTCTCCCGTAGGAGTGGCGCTGAAAGACATGTAATAACATCCGTTGGCGTAAATGACAGAGGGGTCTTTCACTCCACTGAAATCGAAACTGTCTGTTCCCGTAAAAACAGGACTTGTTGAAACAAAAGTTAGAGATGATGGAGGGGTTGTGTTCACCGGTGAGGGAGTGGGTGTTGGAGAGGGACCGGGCGAAGGAATAGGCCCGCTAGGATTGTAGACCGGAGCCAGCGGATTACTTGAATTTAAGAATGGAACATAGTTAACCGTTCCCAAATTCAAATTGTCTTTGAAGTCGTAAATTTTTTGGCCAATTGCCTGTGAATCATTTGTTCCCCACCAATTGTAAGAAGCATCAATATTTGAGTTAACACTTCCAGCCAGTAAGAAATTATAATTTGAGTTGTTGTAGATGTTGTTACTAGAAATCAAATAGCTGACCGACCCACTATACGAGCCTATGAAAACTCCATCAGTATTATCGCTGATTGTATTGTTTTGAGTGATTATCGTAAATGGATGATAGTTGCCGTATAAATCCAGTTCAATTCCGCGAGTATTATTAAGAATCAAATTCTTCTGAATCAAAGATTGAGTGGTATACTCAGAATTAGTTGTAGCATAAATCCCCATGTAAGAACCATACACCAAGTTGCCGTAAACGGTTGTATTTCCGAGGAGATAAATTCCAGTGTAGCGAGCAGCGAAAACCGTGTTATTGCAAATAGTTCCTCCGCTAGCCGTAATTTGGCCCTCTATGGTGTTGTTGGAGATTATTGGGGCCGCTATTCCTTCGACATTAATTGCATCATTGTTACTTACTTGGTTAGTGCAATAAATTGTATTATTGTCTAATTTTGGTGAAACCGAATCTATCAGTATAGTCGGATACAGCTCCCACGTGGAAGTGATAAATGCGTTCTCAATTATGCTTCCAGATTTTGTTGCATCGTTCCAACTTAGACTACTGCCCTCAAACTCAATTGCTCCATCTCCACTACCAGCCCCATTGGGTATGTTAAACACTATGTTACTACTCGACGTGCCTGTAGCATTTAACGTACCGTTTACTCTCAGGTAATATCCATTAAAATTTACTGTGACTCCCGGCTGAATCGTAAGCATAACGCTATTATTGACAAGTACATTTCCAACAAGCAAATATGGGCTGCTTGCCTGCGTCCACATGGAGTCTGAGCTTATTATGCCACTTACGTTCGTACCGCTTTGAGCCTTGCTAAAATGGACATAAGTAACTCCAACCATCGTGGAAACTAATAATGCTACGATTAATGTCAGTGCTAATGCGGTTCTTTTCATAAGCACCAATCGCTAATACGTTTAACTTTCTCTAATGTTTTATGCTGAAGGCTATTCTAAAGCATGGGGATAAAAGGTTATTTGTAAAGGATTCTTGACTGGGTCTAGTCAAAGTTTCTTGACTAACACTCAATCTATTTCTAAGATAATGATAGAAATAAAAATAATTATGGCGCATTTGTCCACACAGGCGTTACATTCCAGTTAGTAACAACGCCTTCATGGTAGATGTCTAAGTCAATCATCACTGCCTTGCCGCTTGTTAAATTTTCAAGTTGAGCTGGACCAAGTTGACTTAACTTAGAGGTAATTGACGAATCCGTTCCGTAATTGTATCCATTGACAAATGGCACGGTCATGTTTATCTCTAATACGCCTGTGCCGGAATAAGCTTCGACTTTTAATCCAGCGTTGTATGCTGTGCTGTTCCCCATGTTATAAGCGGAGCCTTGAATGAAAAGCCTCCAAGACGGACCCCAATCCGTTTCCAGTTCAGTGACTCCTAATTCTGTTATTACATGAGGTTTAGATAAATCTGGCTGAACTGCAATTTCGCTAGTCAAATTGGCGATTTTTTTATTTTGATTTAAAATTTGAGATTGTAGAATAGCTATTTTTGAATTTTTGTTGTTCAATGCAGTGTTATAGTAAATTACCGTTCCGACAATTGCACTTACAAAGAGTATAGCAACAATCAAAGCTGTTAGTATTGTCCTCATCTTGCCCATAATTTCAACTGGGAGCAGTTTCCAATAAAAGGCTTCTCGTAAAAGTTTCTTGACTGGATTTAGTCAAAGTTTCTTGACCGAGATTTATTCCACTTCTATTATCAGATTCAAGACTTTAGAACAAATCATGCTTCAACAAATGGATAGATTTCTTTTTTGAAATGCAAAAAACGTTAGTTAAAACTGAAATGCGCGGGTTTAAAGTCTTTAACTATCACCGTCTACCCCTATTTCAAAGTGGACACCGTTTCTCGATGGACTGTTTGGTGTGGTTTTATCCTCCGCTTTCTTGACAGTGGCTTTGTCCAGATGAAAGACTGTTCTGCTTGCGGAACACTTTGTTCTTCTGGGAGAGCTAAAAGACACTCCTTCGCATTTTCTTAACGTGGGGTGTTTCGCCTGAAAAGAAAAATGGTGGCATTAACGCTTCTTACATTAATTGCTTTAGCATTTAGCGGAGCTAATTTATCTGATCAGCAAAAAGGGCTTTTCTCCACAACCTTAGGTTTGCTATCTACCGCTTTACCTTCACCTTCTCCTGAACTTACACCTGTTGTAACTCTTGCACCGCCAGAACCAACTGTTTCTTTTACTCTTTGGCATACAAATTCACCTGTTATCCAGTCACCGGCAAACCAACTTGCACATGTACCTCCAATCTGCGAAATAGTATCTCCCCAAAATCAAACGGTATTGCAAACAAACAACTTTACGCTAAACGTAAACGTAGCTTCGTACTTTTGGATAATTAACAGTGTTTATTACGAAGCAGATTGGATTCAGGGGATTCACCAAGTATTCGGCATCCAGCCAAATGGTATCGACGCACTTAATGCTTCAATAACTGTAAACTTCAGTGAAATCCCTGATGGAAACCACACACTAACGGTCTACGTTAATACTCATGACGGTTCCCATAGTTTTGCCACTGTAAACTTCTTAACTGAGAGTTATCTGCCAAGCTTAACTAAGTCAGAGCCTTTTCCAACCCTAACTGTTGCCGCTTCTTCAGCAGCATCAGCAGTGCTTGTGATTGCTGGTTTGTTAGTATATCACGAACGACACAAAAGTTCAAAAAAATCAAGTTGACAGCTTCAGCACAAAAGTCATCCTAAATGCTGTCGGCACTTTCTCAGCAACACTGGCGACAACCAAGGCATTGGTTAAAATCTTTAACTATTCCTAAATCTAATCAGTTTAGAGAGTGATTACTCATGGAGTTAAAGGTTGAACTCTTACCCATAATTACAGGCGGAAGCAGAATCGCTATCCTCAGCGAAGACAGCGCCAGCTCTTTGGGCGTGCACAGCTCCGACAGAATACGAATAAAATATGGCAACCAAGAAATAATTGCCATCGCGAACATCGCTGAATATTTTTCGAATAAGCGCATTGGGCTCTACGATGAAACCGCAAAAGTCCTCGGTGTGAAAGAGGACGAAACTGTTTCGGTGCAGTCGGCTCCTCTTCCTGAGTCGCTTTTCATGGTGAGGGCTAAACTTCACGGGGAACGTTTACGCGAAAACGACGTCGTTACCATCGTCAAGGACGTTGTTGAACGGCATTTGAGTAACGCGGAAATATCAGCGTTTTTAACCGCCCTTAGTATCAATGGGCTGAGTGCAAGCGAGAATGAGGCGCTGTCGAGGGCGATGGTTGCAACGGGTAAAACTTTAACCTTCGGCGAAGGACCCATCCTTGACAAGCACAGTGTCGGCGGTATACCCGGAGACAAAACGTCCATGCTGGTCGTGCCCATAGTAGCCGCTGCAGGGTATACGATTCCTAAAACTTCTTCAAGGGCAATAACTTCTCCCGCTGGAACTGCGGACAGAGTCGAAACCCTCTGCCCGGTTAACCTCTGCATAGAGGAGATTAAGGAGACGGTGGCAAAGACAGGCGGTTGCTTGGTTTGGGGCGGCGCCTTGGAGCTTGCGCCAGCCGACGATCTCTTCATCCAAGTCGAGTACCCCCTTGGAATTGACCCTATGCTACTGCCTTCGATTCTTAGCAAGAAAAAAGCAATGGGAGCAACCCACGTGGCCATCGACATCCCCACAGGCATGGGCGCCAAAATCAAAACCCGAACAGAAGCTTACACCTTAGCCTCAGACTTTGTCGATTTAGGCAAGCGTTTGGGCTTGAACATTCAATGCGCTTTGACTTTCGGCGACCAACCATTGGGCTGCGGCATTGGACCCGCATTGGAAGCAAGAGAAGCATTAGCGACTCTTATGGGCGGCGGACCAGCCGATCTGCGCGATAAAGCCGTAAGCCTCGCAGGAATGCTTTTCGAGATGGTTGGAGCAGAGAGCGGCCGCGCCAAAGCTCAAGAAATGATTGACTCAGGCAAGGCGGAGGCAAAGTTGCGGGAAATCATCGCTGTCCAAGGAGGAAACCCAAAGGTGCAGCCCGACGACCTACCGGTAGGCTGCGAACACGTTGAGGTAAAGTCAAACCGGGCGGGAAAAGTCATTTGGCTCAGCACCGACAACATTGTGCGCATCGCAAGGGAAGCTGGCGCACCCAAGGAGAAAGGCGCAGGCATGATTCTACATGCTAAACTCGGCGACACGGTGCATAAAGACAGCGTGTTGTTTGAAATCTACGCAGACCGAAGCAGCAAGTTGACGTCGGCGCTAGAGCTTGCAAAGCAGCTACCCCCCATCGTATTAACCAACAAGCCCGCGGAAAAAATGATTCTGGACCAAGTACCTGAGAAGCTTGCACACGAAAAAACATTCAGCTTAGACAGGTAAAGCAACCATGACCCATAAGCCCATGATGTCGGAAGATGAAGCCCGAAAAAGGCTTGATTGGCAGAACGGAGTTTTCGATATGCATCTGAAATGCAAAGAATCTGTTTCAATGAATTTCCTTGGTAAAACCATTGAAATCCCACCAAATGTTTTTTCTCCTGTTCCGTGGGAACATAATCTATTGGCTAAAGCCGTTGTAAGAGAAGTAAGAGAAACAGATAGAGTTTTAGACATGGGTACCGGAAGCGGTGTTCAGGCAATCCTCGCAGCCTCAAAATCATCTAATGTAACTGCGGTAGATGTAAATCCATTCGCAGTAGAATGCGCCACAGCGAATGTTAACCTTAACAAATTGTCTTCGCGGATAACAGTTAAAGAAAGTGACTTATTTGAGAACGTTAAAGGAAAGTTTGACCTAATAATTTTTGACCCGCCGTTCAGATGGTTTGAACCAAGAGACATTTGGGAAAGAAGCAGCGCAGACAACGAGTATCGCACTCTGGGGCTTTTCTTTGAAAAAGCAGAAAAATACCTGAACGATAAAGGAAGAATACTGATGGCTTTTGGGACATCAGGGGACATCGTATACTTCAAACATCTCATAAGAAAATATGGGTTTAGGAGAAGGCAAATACTCAAAGAAAGCAGAGTAGGCTGGACCTATTTTACCTACAGACTAACCCGTTAACCACATCATGCCGAGACTGCGGATTTAATTAAGCTGTGGCCGGATGCTTGGTAGCTTAACAATATCGCCAAAACATGGAAACTCTGCTTCATCCGATCAAACTTTGGGATAAGCGAGCGCAAGGATGTTTATTTGGAATCCATAAGGTATTTTTTGCAGGCTGATATGCGTTAATTTTAATAAAGGGATGTTGCAAGTATCCATAAAAGTAGGATAGAGCGCAGGAAAAAGCAATTAGAGGTAGTTTCTGGGATTTGACAAAGCGCCAAGCCGTTTGGGTAATGACTAAAAAAGTATTCAGTCTAACCCTGATTCTAAACGCACTCATAACGATAACCACACTGGCAGGTATCCTATACGGTTTCTATTTTGCTTGGCCCGGATGGAAACCCTATTTCCCAGACCTAATCAGCGGCAACATTTTCCTCATAGCTGTTATAGCTGCACTCATCAACATTTTCCCAAGCGCAAGCATCGGCCGCGCACTGCATACAGGGCGATTCCTGTTCCACCATTATGTCTACGGCTTCTTTGTCCTGTTCACATCCGCCATCTACGTTGTAGCCTTCACGTCAGTTTCGTTAGTGATGCTTTTCCTGGTGAACTCATCAAGCTTGGCGGTTAACACAGGAAGATTCTTCCTCTTAACCGGGTTAACTTTGGTCCTCGATGATCTCCCGGATGTTTCAAAACGGGTCGAGTCAACCCTCAACAAAATTAAGTCGCAGGCTTTCCGAATACGAAGAGTCTTTCACGGACTGCAGTTCCTCACAGGAGCCATCACGTTTTACATCGCCATCTCCATAGCTGTCTTTGAAGTTTATCATCCGTCCACAAACATAGCCAATTACTTGACCATAGGAACACTACTCGTAACCAGCATCACATCGTTTGCCTGCGTAAAAAGACACGCATGGCTGAAGATAACACCGCCCCAAGAAGCGAGTTCGCATTAGCTTTTTTGTTTGAGTATTTCTTTTGCCATCTCTTCTAGTTGCAGTTGAGTGAAGACTAAAGCGCTTTTCTGTGAGGTAATGTGGTTTGCTAGCTGAGGAAGTTTAAGGATTGGAACGGTGGGGCTGTTCAAGTGCAGATTCGCATGGTGGTTTGTGAAGACCACTATTCCTTCAACACAGGTTCTAGCCAAGTTCAGCGATGGTGAAGAGTCAATTATGTGCTTTATTTTAGAAGCGTTCCGTTTGACTTGAAAGCTTGGGCTGCTTTTGAAGTTGGGTTTACCAGCCCTTTGCCACACGTCGCCATGGCACGTTATCTCACCGTTCCAGTTTTTCGTTTCTAGAACGAAAACGCCGCTTGGGCCTAAAACGATGTGGTCAATGTCTCCGCTGCTGTTGCGCAGATGTATGTCGTTTAAGAGGAGATATTCGTCGCTCAGGCTGCGGCTTAGCAGTTTGCTTACTTTTTGTTCGCCTGCCCAACCGCCTTTGTAAATTCGGTACTTGCGCAGATAATAATAAAATGCGCCTAATGGTGCAAGGGAAATAAGCAGTCCAGCAAAGTCAAGAATAACCGAGGTCCAGGCGAAAACTAAGCTGAAGGCCACAGCAGCGATGATTAGGCAGAACAAGAAAAAGCAAAAAGTCGCTTTAGCCAGGTTCTTTCTAACTTGATTCTTCAGGTAGCTTCCTGAACCCTTCATCTTTCTCATGAATCAATCGCCGAGACCTTTTCGTCTTGATCTATATTACCTTGATGCATCTTAAGATTGTCACTCACATCTACTAAGACAAATCTTCATAGCCTTTGAGTACAATTAGCAATCTTTATAATCGCACACAATCAATGAAGCAAGCATGACTGTAGAAAAGGAAAAAACTGCCCACGGAAAGCTTCTTCTTCCCGCTTTAGGACTTGCAGTCTTTTCTGCGTGGCTTGTCACAGTCACTTTTGAACTTCTCCTCATCAACATCGCCAACTCATTTCACGTCCAAGTGGGAACCGCAGGTCTCGTTGCCGCAGTTGGTTCCATATCCGGTATTGCCGCTGGGCTGTTGTTATCTGTCATAAGCATGCGTTTTAACCATAAAATACTTTTAATGATCGGATTAGCTTGCACCGGTTTGGCAGCGGTAAACTTTTTTTTAGCATCCTCATTCGTTTGGTTATTAGCCACTAACGTTGCGGTGGGAGCCGGAATAGCGTTTGCTACATCAATGGCTTACTCGCTGATCGGGGATTTCTATCCGCTTGAAAAAAGAGGCAGAGCAATCGGCTGGATTGTTGCCGCCACAGCAATGGCGTACATCATCGGGACCCCGATAATAGGTGAGATCGCCGGCATCAGCGGCTGGCGTGCGGTCATGATTCTTTTTGCGCTGCCAGTTCCTCTGGCAGGTCTGGTTTTATCTTTTTTTGCGATTCCAAGCAAATCAAATCAAGAAGTAACTGCAGTTAAGAGGGAACCGTTTTTCGAAGGTTGCAGACAAGCGGTCATGAACAGATCAGCTGTCGCCGCGTTGTTCGTTACAATGTTCAGTATGGCTGAAGGATCCATAAGCTTCTACGCTATCTCATACTTCAGGTCCCAATTTGCAATTACCATCGCAGTGAGCTCGGTTGTAATGTTGGTCGGCAACGTTCTGTCGGCTGGAGGCGGGGTCGTCGCTGGCTTATTTGTCAATCGGGTAGGGCGCAAAACTCTTGGAACATTTACATGTCTGTTCGCGGCTTTGCTCACATTATCTTTTACTTTCATGCCTACATTCAACTTGTCATGGGGGTTGACTGCTCTTCGTTTTTGGTTCGCGGGAATGTCTTTTACTGCAGGCGGCAGTTTAGTTATTGAGCAGCTTCCCAGGTTCA
>Ga0335081_10017409_pt1 | contig 11634 bp, 12 predicted proteins | sample Lox_Sample_35_FD_206713 | JGI IMG/M metagenome (GOLD analysis project Ga0335081, IMG submission 206713) | Soil microbial communities from Loxahatchee National Wildlife Refuge, Florida, United States - Lox_Sample_3.5 | ecosystem: Environmental > Terrestrial > Soil > Wetlands | place: USA... | reverse complement strand
TAAGGGCTCCGGGTGCCCGCAGGAGGTCGCGCTGGCGCAGCGGCTGCGGCGCGGAACGGCGGGCGCGGCGGACCCTATGAGAAGCGGTTCTTCAGGTCAACCCGGAGCCCCAGCTTGCGCACGCCTCCCCGGGGCGCTCTATTGCGGGCCGAGCCTGCGGGCTGCAGCCGCGGGCTTATTCGCAACAGGAGATTTCGGGCATGCGTTCGCTCTTCCGAGCCGTCTTGGCCCTCGCGCTCGCACCCGTCATCGCGCACACACTCCGCGCCGAGGAGAAGCCGGCGGAGGCCGAGATCATCGTGATCCATCCCACCGCGACGACCGAGACCAAGCAGGGGCTGCCCAACTTCGTCGGCATCTCGGGCAAGAACGCCGGGACGAAGCACATCTCCATGAACAAGGTGATCATCCCGCCGGGCAAGTCGGCCAAGGCCCACATCCACAAGGGCTACGAGTCGGTCGTCTACATCATCAAGGGGCGTGTGAAGACGCTCTACGGCGAGGGCCTGAAGAAGAGCGTGATCAACGAGGCGGGCGACTTCCTCTACATACCGGCCGACCTGCCGCACAAGCCGATCAACCTGAGCGACACGGAGGCGGCCGAGGCGATCGTCGCCCGCACCGACCCCAACGAGCAGGAGAGCGTGGAGCAGATCGCCGAACCCGAAGGCGCGGAGAAGAAGTGAGCGGGTGACGCTTGCGGCTTGCTTGCGCGCGGCCGCGCGCCTAGATACGCGGGCCTAAGACGCCAGGAGACGATGATGCGCGAGAAGATCAACGCCGACCTCAAAGAGGCGATGAAGGCGGGCGACAAGGACCGCGTCGGCACGCTGCGCCTGATCAACGCGGCGATCAAATCGGCCGACATCGACGCGCGCCCCTCGGGCAAGGACAAGATCGACGACGCCGGCATCCTCACGGTGCTGGCGAAGATGATCAAGCAGCGGCGCGATTCGATCGAGCAGTTCGTCGCCGGCGGGCGCCAGGAGCTCGCCGACAAGGAGGCCGCCGAGATCAAGGTGATCGAGGCCTATCTGCCCAAGCAGATGGATGCGGCCGAGGCCAAGGCGGCGATTGCCGCCATCATCAAGGAGGTCGGCGCGGCGGGGCAGAAGGACATGGGCAAGGTCATGGCCGCGCTCAAAGCGCGCTTTGCCGGCCAGATGGATTTTGGCAAGGCCTCCGCGGCGGTCAAAGAGCTGCTGAAGTGACGCCCCCAACCACCGTCATCCCCGCGAAGGCGGGAACCCAGATACTTTTCATAGCCGCCCCCGAGCTAAGTTCCTGCGCCCACGTGTACTAGGTCCCCGCCTCGGCGGGGATGACGAGCTATGCGAATTTGACGCTGTTCATAGCGGGGAAGATCGCCAACGCAGCGCCCGCATCGCCGCGAATCAGTCGATAGCTGTTCAATGGATTGAACACGAGGTGGTCAGTCCGATGTGCCGTGCGTTCGACGCAATGACAGAGCGGACGCCCAGGTGCGCTATCCCCCGCATTTCCTCGACGAGATCCGCGCCCGGCTGTCGGTCAGCCAGGTCGTGTCCCGCAAGGTTGCGTTGAAGCGCGCGGGCCGCGAGTTCAAGGGGCTCTCGCCGTTCAAGGTGGAGAGGACGCCCTCCTTCACCGTCAACGATGCTAAGGGCTTCTACCACTGCTTCGCCTCCGGCGAGCACGGCGACATCTTCACCTTCCTGATGAAGACCGAGGGGCTGTCGTTTCCCGAGGCGGTGGAGCGGCTTGCCGGCGAAGCCGGCGTGCCCATGCCGAAGCTTTCCGCGCGCGATGAGGCGCGCGAGGACGAGCGGGAGCGGCTCCACCGGCTGGTGGAGGCCTCCGCGCAATTTTTTCAGCAGGCCCTGAGGAGCGGCGCTGGCGGCGAGGCGCGCCGCTATCTGGAAAAGCGCGGGCTGAAACCTGACACCATTGCTGCCTTCCGCATCGGCTATGCGCCCAACGACAAGTCCGCATTGAAGCAGCACCTCGCGAAGGCGGGCTTTTCCCTGGAGGACATGGTCGCGTCCGGCATGCTGATCGGCGGCGAGGACATCCCCGTCGCCTACGACCGTTTCCGCCACCGCGTCACCTTCCCCATTACCGATCTGCGCGACTGCGTCATCGCCTTCGGCGGCCGTGCGCTCGACCCCGAGGCGCCCGCGAAATACCTCAACTCCCCCGACACGCCGCTCTTCCACAAGGGCCACGGTCTGTTCAACGCCGCGCGGGCGCGCGGGCCCGCGCACGAGAAGGGCCGCGTCATCGCCGTCGAGGGCTACATGGACGTGATCGCGCTGCATGAGGCGGGCTTTCCCGAGACGGTCGCCCCGCTCGGCACCGCGCTGACCGAGGAGCAGGTGAAGCTGCTGTGGCGCCTCGCGGAGGAGCCGGTCTTGTGCTTCGACGGCGATGCGGCGGGCCGCAAGGCCGCCTTCCGCGCCGTGGAGACGGTGATCCCGCTCTTGAAGCCGGGCTTCAGCGTGCGCTTCGCCTTCCTCCCCGGCGGTCTCGACCCCGACGACCTCGTGCGCCAGCAGGGGCCCGAGGCCTTCGCCGCCGAGCTTGCCCGCACACGTGCCCTGTTCGACGTGCTGTGGGAGCGCGAGCAGGAGGACCAGGACCTCTCGACGCCTGAGCAGCGCGCCGCCTTCGAGACGCGGCTCAAGACCATCGTCGCAAAGATCGGCGACGCGACCGTCAAGGCCCACTACGAGCGCGAGCTGCGCGAGACCCTGTGGACGCTCAATCGCACGGTGGTGCGCGAGATCGCCCGTGGCGAGGGGCAGCGGCGCCGCAGCGCGGCCGGCGGCCGGCGCAACAATGTTACGCCGGACTGGCGCGTGCGCGAGCGGGCCCGCCTCGGCCAAGGCGCCAAGCAGCCGTTCGCCCAGCAGCTGAAGCCCGCCTCCGCGAGCCCCGAGCTCAGCCAGCGGGCCGAGCTGATCCCGGCCCGGGAAGCCCTCATCGTGCGTACGATCTTGAGCCATCCCTGGCTCATTGAGGCCCATTGCGAGGAGATTGCCGCCCTAACCTTACTGTCGGCCCCGGCCGGGCGGCTCAGGGATGCCATTTTGTCCGTGCATGCGCTCGAAAATGTCCTTGACAGCGCCACTTTACGCACCCAATTGAACGGCATGGGCCTCGGCAGGGTTTTGGACCTTGTGGAGCGCTCGGTTACGCATAGAAGCGATCGTTTCGCTGAGCCTGATGCCCCGCGGGCCGAGGTGGAAGTTGGCTGGCGCCACACCCTCGCGCTGCATGAGAGGCAGGTCGGCTTGCAGAAGTCGCTCGAGGCTGCCGTCCAGGCTTACCACCAGGACGGCTCCGAGGACGCGCTGGCGCGCATCTGCGAGATCCAGGGCCTGCTTGCGAGGGCAAGCCAAGTGCCCCCCTTCGCAGAGCCGGTCGAGTGAACTGGCGCGCAGCTTGCGTGTTGGCGGCTGGGACGGCTTTGGGGAGCCACCCGAGCAAGTCAGTTGGGGGTGCGGAAAGTGGAATGTCACAAGGCCTGAATTGAACGTGCGCAGAGGGTGTCGCCAAGGGGCCGCCTGGTCCCGAGCGCGATATGCAGCACACTTTTTGATCGCTTAGAGCAGGATTAGAGCCCTTGAAAGCCGCGAAAGCCATGGCCGTGAAATCGAAAGCCCAGCAGTCGGGATCGCGCAAGGCTGCTGCCGCGCCGAAGAGCGAGGAGCAGGGCGCCGCACCGGCGGAGACCCAAGAGCGCGACAGCCCGCTGCTCGACCTCTCCGACCAATCGGTGAAGCGTCTTCTGAAGACCGCAAAGGCACGCGGCTATGTCACCTACGACCAGTTGAACTCGGTGCTCCCCTCCGAGGAGGTTTCGTCCGAGCAGATCGAGGACACGATGGCGATGCTGTCCGACATGGGCATCAACGTCGTCGAGACCGAGGAGAGCGAGGAGCCCCAAGAGGTCGCCGAGGAGCCCGACGAGGAGGAGGGCCGCGCGCTCACCACGCAAGCGGTCCCCGCCACGCCGACGCGGGCCGAGCCGGCCGAGCGCACCGACGACCCCGTGCGCATGTACCTGCGCGAGATGGGGTCGGTCGAGCTCCTCTCCCGCGAGGGCGAGATCGCGATCGCCAAGCGCATCGAGGCCGGCCGCGAGGCGATGATCGCCGGACTGTGCGAGAGCCCGCTCACCTTCCAGGCCATCATCATCTGGCGCGACGAGCTCAACGAGGGCAAGATCCTCCTGCGCGACATCATCGATCTGGAAGCCACCTACGAGGGCCCCGAGGCGAAGATCCCGCCGCCCGTGATCCCCGGCGAGGCGCCCCCGCAGGCGGCCGAGCCTGCCGAAGGCGGGGAGACGCCGCCCGAGGGCGAGCTTGACGACGAGGACGACTACGAGAACGCGCTTTCGCTCGCCGCCATGGAGGCGGAGCTCAAGCCCAAGGTGCTCGAGACCTTCGACAACATCGCCGGCACCTACAAGAAGCTGCGCCGCCAGCAGGACAAGAAGCTCGAGCAGCAGGTCGCGGGCGAGACCGGATCGAAGCAGCAGCAGAAGGCCTACGACAAGGCGCGCGACGAGATCATCGCCGCAGTGAAAAGCCTCTCGCTCAACAACAACCGCATCGAGAGCCTGGTCGAGCAGCTCTACGGCATCAACAAGAAGCTCGTCGGCCAGGAGGGCCAGCTCATGCGGCTCGCCGAGAGCTACGGCGTGCCGCGCCAGGCCTTCATCGACGAGTATTTCGGCAACGAGCTCGACCAGACCTGGCTCGACCGCGTGGGCGCGCTCACGCGCAAGTGGGGCTCCTTCATCAAGCACGAGAAGAAGCGCATCGAGCAATTACGCGCCGAGATCCACACGCTCGCCTCCGAGACGGGCCTCGAGATCCCCGAGTTCCGCCGCATCGTCAAGGCCGTGCAGAAGGGCGAGCGCGAGGCCCGCCAAGCCAAGAAGGAGATGGTGGAGGCCAACCTGCGTCTCGTCATCTCCATTGCCAAGAAATATACGAACCGCGGCCTGCAGTTCCTCGACCTCATCCAGGAAGGCAACATCGGCCTCATGAAGGCGGTCGACAAGTTCGAGTACCGCCGCGGCTACAAGTTCTCGACCTACGCCACCTGGTGGATCCGGCAGGCGATCACGCGCTCGATCGCCGATCAGGCGCGCACGATCCGCATCCCCGTGCACATGATCGAGACCATCAACAAGATCGTGCGCACCTCGCGCCAGATGCTGCACGAGATCGGGCGCGAGCCGACACCCGAGGAGCTGGCCGAAAAGCTCGCCATGCCGCTGGAGAAGGTTCGCAAGGTCTTGAAGATCGCCAAGGAGCCGATCTCGCTCGAGACGCCGATCGGCGACGAGGAGGATTCCCACCTCGGCGACTTCATCGAGGACAGGAACGCGGTGCTGCCGATCGATGCGGCGATCCAGTCGAACCTGCGCGAGACGACGACGCGCGTCTTGGCCTCGCTCACCCCGCGCGAGGAGCGCGTGTTGCGGATGCGCTTCGGCATCGGCATGAACACCGATCACACGCTGGAGGAGGTCGGCCAGCAGTTCAGTGTGACGCGCGAGCGCATCCGCCAGATCGAGGCCAAGGCGCTGCGGAAATTGAAGCACCCGAGCCGGTCGCGCAAGCTGCGGAGCTTCTTGGATAACTAGTTGGGCGACATCGATCTAAACTTTTAATCCCCGCGGTGCCAGCCGCTTTCGCAGATCCCTGAACAATGTCCGGTATCACGCGCGCTGCCGCGCTCTCAACGAAATTGAATATGAGGTCTGGAGTTGGCAGCCCTGTTGGGCCACGCTCCAGCACATGGCGAGTCGTGTCGCAAGGCAATGACATTTACGTATCACAAGGAAACAGCAAAAGCTCCAAACTGAGCTTCCATCAGTCTGGAATCTGCAGGGACGCCTTCAGACAGGAGTTCGGTGTCCCAATCACGATGACTGATCGCCTCATGTATAAATGGGTTCGCGGACCAGTACCTGATGCAATGAGTGGCCACGCTTGTCTTTTGCTTCGCCTATGGATTGCCACTGACTTCCTTTCGACCGCGACTGCTATTCCAACAAAGAAGGCATTATGGCTTGATCCCGCCCCGACAGGTGGCGGCCGCGTCATTGAACTTTTGCTGTCAAAGGATGAGGAGGAGCGTCTTGTCAACGAACTGGACGGACAGCGCACGCTTATAGCCTACTACCGTCTGCCTAATGGGATCGCCGCGGTAGTTGCGACAGGCATAGTGCAGGGCTCTGACGAGGATTTTGTTGTGCCAGCTAGTCATCACCAGAAGAGAAGTTCGCTTATTTCTGCAAGCGACCCTGACAACTCGGGACGCCCCGTGCGCTTCTTCATTGGGAACAACCCCAATGATGGTGACTGCAAGCAAATTTGGGAGTTTGGCGGCTACTACATCGACGGTCCACTGCCTGATGGGATTGCAACTTTCCGCAGAACTGCGGTTCTCGCGACGCAAGACACCCGACGATCAAGCTGCTACGCAAATGATCGGCAGCGCATCCGCTAGGCAACTAAATCGCGCATCGAACAAACGGCGAGTTTATCTACTTACTTTCGTCGCGTAGTCTGCGCCATGTCTGCAATAGACTTCCGTATTTGGCGATGAACATACTTTCTTCGTCGCCGACAGTCCCTATGTCACTCGGTCTGAAGTAGGTCCGCCGATGAAAGTCAACAATGCGAAAATCCTCAACCGGGTATTCTGGAATGGCCTTTCTGAGCGCCCAGAACCCTAGTCGAGCGCCTTCATCCGGCAATCGCGGCTCCTCGCTGAAATATGGGTAAATCACTCGATGGGAACCGTCCCATAATTTCACCGCAGCCGTATTTTCAATTTTTACAGTGGCGCTCAACTCTTCTATCTTTAGACGAGCCTTGACGCTTTCAGCAACAAACTCGAAAGGCTCGTTCCGCCATCTCATCTTTTCCGACCACATTGTAAGAAAGCAGTCTGTCAAAACTGGGTAGAGCCGAGCCCGAGATTTGTTAGCGGCTATCCGTATGCCCGACTGATCCTTTAAAGCTGAGTGACCAGCGACGTGGCTTTTTACGTCCGCCCAGAATGGCGAATAAAAATCGCCTCCTTCATCGCGACCACCGACTCTCGCCTTCGATCATTGCGGATGTCTTCACGAAGAAGACGGCGTTGTTGACGGTCCGCCGCATAAAAGACCTGAAGGAGCTTTCTTAGATTAGCCTTTTCAATCGACATCTAGCTGGCAATTGGTTTTATCGAATCGCACAACAATATCAGAACATAACGTGAACTACAACCAGTTTGATGGGCTGATCCTGCTGCCGATGCTCGCGCTACTCACCGCCTCCCGCCCGCAAGCCCCGAGCCGGTCGCGCAAGCTGCGCTCATTCCTCGACAACTAGCCTTTGTGGCGGTGATACTTCGGCGGTTCGGGTGCAGGCGGCGGCACCTCGCGGCGCAGCTTCTCGCGCGCCTCCGCGGTCATCACGTGCTGCACCACCTCCGAAAGCCACTCGGTGAAGTGCTCGTTGTCCTTGCTCGCCCGCAAGACGCGCAGCTCGAGCTTCTGCAGGGCCTCGATCTCGCCGCGCTTGAGCCGCGCGCCCAAGTCCCTGGCCTCCTGCCTCTCGTTCTCATTGAGCCAACTGTGCACGATGTGCATCGCTCGTGCTCCTTAGCCTTTTTCTCCCCATCCGCCCTACAGCCCCTGTGACTACGCCATTATAGCGCCTCCGGGGCCTAAGTGCTTGCCGGACAACGCGGCCGTTCCCCGTTGTCGCCCTCCCCCGCCTTGGGCATAATGGCCCGCCCGCTTCAAGAGGCCGAATCTCGGGGGAAATGACCCATGCGCCGCGCCTATGAAACGCTCGCCATTGTGGCCATCGGCGCGCTCGCGCTGACAGCCCCCGCCCTGCCCGCCTCCGCGGGCTCCGCCTGGGACGAGATCCGCCCCGCCGTGTTCGGCACGAAAACCCTCAATCCCGCCGGCGGCATCGTTGAGCTCTCGGCGCCCGCCCGCCCCGAGGACCAGCGCGCGGTCCCCATCGCGGTCGAGGCGGCCTTTAAGGACGGGCGCACGGTGCGCGCCGTCACCCTCATCGTGGACGAGAACCCCACCCCGGTCGCTGCCGTGTTCGACATCGGCGGCAAACGCGATCACCTCAAGCTCGCGACGAAATTGCGCCTCAACGCGGCGACCGACGTGCGCGCCATCGTGGAAGCTAGCGACGGGCAGCTCTACATGGCCGACCGCTTCGTCAAGTTCGCGGGCGGCCAGGCCTCCTGCTCGGCGCCGCCGCAGGGCGACCCGCAGGAGATCGCGGCCAACATGGGCAAGATGACTTTGGAAGCCTTGGGCAAGCCCGCCGCCGCGACGCCGATTGAGCCGTCGGCGCGGCTCTCGATCAGCCACCCGAACCACACCGGCATGGTGCTCGACCAGCTGACCCTGCTCTACATCCCCTTGCGCATTGTGACCGATCTCGAGGTGATGCAGGGCGAGGAGCGCGTGCTCGCCATGAAGGGCTCGATGACGCTGTCGCAGAACCCGGTCCTCGACTTTGATTATCGCCTCAACGGCGCGGAGACGCTGCAGGTCCTCGTGCGCGACAGCGACGGGGCCTCCTGGGAGAAGACCTTCCCCATTGGGCAGGGGAGCTGATCCCTACTCCACCCCCAGCACCTCGATCTCGTCCTCCGCGAAGCGGATGACGTCGCCGACCTCCTTGCCCGACAGCGCACGCGCCAACGGCGCCACGTAGGGGATCGTGCCCTTGGCCGGGTCCGCCTCATCCTCGCCGACGATGCGGAAGGTCTGCTTCCTCCCGCTCGAGCGCTCGATGGTCACGGTCGAGCCGAAGTGCACGCGGCCCTTATCCGCCGGTAGCTCGACGAGCTCGGCGCTCGCGGCCCGCGCCAGCCAATAGCGCAGATCGCGCGCGGTCGCCGCCGTGCGCTCGCGGTCGCCCTCGCCCTGCGCGGCGGCGTGCTCGGCGGAGAGGCGGCGCACCTCGGCCTCGATCTGGGCGAGGCCTTCGCGCGTGACGAGGTTCGGGTGCTCGGAGATCAGCCGGTCGGGCAGATCCTCGATAATGTCCTCGTGCTCCTTGACGAAGGCGCGGCTCATGCCACGGGCTCCTAGCGCAGTTGCTCTGTAAGGTTGTAGGGCCGGCGCGCGGGCGGGCCTGCCTGCCGGGCAGTATAGCGGCCGGAACCGCAATGTGGTGAGGCCGTCACGCAATTGCGAGAGGAGAAAGAACGCCGCCGCGGGCTGGCGGGTTCCGCGGGGCCTGCCGTTGCCCGCCCGCGCCCGAGCGCCTTAAACTGCGGCCGATGCAGGGTAGAACCTTCAGCCTCACCGGCTTTGAGACGCGCGCCCACAAGGTGGCCGCGCGGCACGTCTTTGCCATCCGCATGCTGCGCGCCGTCGGCCTGTGGCTGGCGCTTACGGGGTTCGGCCTCGTGATCGGCATTGCCGGCTATGCACATTTCGAGGGCATGTCGGCGACCGACGCCTTCCTCAACGCCGCCATGATCCTCTCCGGCATGGGCCCGGCGGCCGAGCTCAAGACGCAGGCGGGCAAGGTGTTCGCCGGCTGCTACGCCATCTTCTCCGGCCTCATCATCGTCATCGCCACGGGCTTCGTGCTGGCGCCCATTTTCCATCGCGTGCTGCACAAGTTCCACGTCGAGACCAGCAAGGACAGCTAACGCCCTCGGGCTCCCGGCCGAGGCAGGCCAAGGTCGGACCAACGACATGGATCAGGTTTCCTGGGGTTACGATTTCGCTTGCGGCAAATCGATCGACACCATCCTTGCCGCTTTCAATTCCGCGGGCGCCTGGCAGTGGAGAGTGGGCGACAGCGACATCTACGGAGACTACCTCAAGTGCCGGCCGAAGGGGCACGCAGACATCCGGGTCTATGATGCCCGCCAGTTCTGGACGTGGCGCGCTGGCGATCGCGAGGGCTTTTGGGCCGAGCTGTCGTGCAACCGCAACGATCGGGCCGAAATAGATCAGAGCTTTCTCGACCTGTTGCAGCGCATCGATGCGCGGAACATTTCCCAGTCCTAGCGGCGTTGGTTCATACGCGGTCTAAGTTATGCCCGTCACCCCCGACATCCCCGATACTGAGGCGGCCATCATCTCGATGACGAACGAGTTCCGCCTTGAGAACAAGCTCGCCCCCGTCACGCCCAATGCGCTGCTCACGGGGGCGGCACGCGCCTACGCCAAGAAGCTCGGCTCACACAAGGATCTGCCCCACCTCCTCGACGGCACCACGCCGGCGACGCGCGCCGCCAAGGCCGGCTACGCCTACTGCCAGATCGGCGAGAATCTCGCCTCCGCCTATGACAGCCGCGGCTTCACCGCCGACGGCTACGCCAAGCTCGCGGTCGAGGGCTGGGAGCATTCGCCGGGCCACCGGCACAACCTGCTCTTGCCCTACGTGACGGAGACGGGGGTGGCGGTCGACCGCGCGGGCCCGGACGACCCGCGCTACATCGCCGTGCAGCTTTTCGCGCGGCCGCGGGCGATGAACATCGAGTTCATGATCAAGAACACGACGGGCGACGCGGTGCCCTACACGCTCGCCGGCCAGCAACACTCGGCGGAGGCGCGCGCCACCATCACGCTCACCGCCTGCATGCCGCGCGAGCTGACGTTCTCGACCGACGTGCGCACGGGCGCCCGCGGTCACTATGAGACGCGCAACGGGCAACTCTATACGTTGAAGCCGGCGCCCGCCGGCGGCGTCATCGTCGAGCTCACCGAGGCAGCGCCGGTCGCGGACCCCGTGCACCTCGACGCCGCCGACCCGCCCCCGTGATTAGCGGTCCCTAGAGACGCGCATCTCACCTCTCCCGTGGGGAGAGGTGAAGGATCGCTGCACTCAGCTAGGGAGGCGCTTGGCGAGGAGGTCGCGCAGGCGCAGGCGTGCATCCGGCATCTTATCCCCGCGGGGGCCGAGCACGCGCGCTTCCAGGAAGTGCCCGGTAAGCTCGAGCCCGGCGATCACATCCTCCGGCGTCGCCGCGCCTTGGCGCCCCTTGGCGAGAAACGGCGGCAAGCGCAAGAGGCGCTCCTTGTAGGGCTCGCCGGCAGCGGCCGAGACCGCGCGCCCGGTCTTGGGCGAGACGTAGATGAGGTTGTCGTTCGCCCCCGTTGCGGCGCAGGCCGAAAGATCGAGCCCGAAGCCCAGCTCGTCGAGCAGCGCCAGCTCCCAGCGCACCATCAGCGCCGGCCACACGTCGGGATCGTCGAGGTAGCCGAGCACGAACAGCGTCACCTCATAGAGGCTCGGGTGCGGGTCGCGCTCGGGCAGCAGGCGCGCCAGCGTGCACAGCGAGGAGAGGCCAGCGAGCGGCAGCGCATCCTCCATCGCCTGCGCGGCGTAGCCCTTGCGCAGCTCCACCGCCACGTGGCCCAGGTGCTCCGAAAGCCGCGCCTTCCATACGGCGTCGACGTGGTTACCGATCTGCAGCACCGGCCTCAGCTTGCGCGAGCGCCCGCCGTGCACGAGCCCCAGGTGGCGCCCGTGCGCACGCGTGAAGATTTCTGCGACCGCTGCCGTCTCGCCGTGCGGCTTGACCGACAGGATCACGCCCTCATCCGACCACTGCATCAGAGAACCGCAGCGTCATTTCTTGGGG
>Ga0335081_10017408_pt1 | contig 11635 bp, 10 predicted proteins | sample Lox_Sample_35_FD_206713 | JGI IMG/M metagenome (GOLD analysis project Ga0335081, IMG submission 206713) | Soil microbial communities from Loxahatchee National Wildlife Refuge, Florida, United States - Lox_Sample_3.5 | ecosystem: Environmental > Terrestrial > Soil > Wetlands | place: USA... | reverse complement strand
TCTGGATGAATGCTCTGGGTTTCTCACGGACTGCCGGGTTAATGGCCGCCCCTGCAATGCCTCGCATTACCTCAGGAACGATCTCCGGTCCGCCATCTCTTGGTTTTCCAGATCCGGAAAGAACACGCCCAACGATTGCCGGAGACAGCGGCATCTTGATGACGTCTCCGGTGAACCGGACAGCGCTATCCTTGGACAGACCGCCGGTTCCCTCGAATATCTGCACGACCACGATTTCGTCGGAGGTATCCAGTACCTGTCCCCTCTTCGTCTCACCGCCGGTCCTGATCTCGACCAGCTCATTGTAGCCAACAGGCTCAGTCTTCTCCACGAAGATCAGAGGTCCCTTTATCTCATTAATCGTCTTGTATTCTTTAGTCATCTTGAACCCTCCTCACTTCAGCGCCTTGAAATCTCCATCCATCTGAGTCATGACCTTCGCCAGGATCGGCTCATATTCGGCCTCCAGCCTGACCTTGGCCAGGGCGTCCTTTGCTGGAACAGACTTGATCTGGTCCACGGACATACCTTTCTGCAAAGCATCAACGGCATAATCCCTATACCTAAGGATGGAAGCCAGCAGGTCGAATTGCTTCTTGTAGGGGCAGAATGTGTCGACCGGATGCATGGCACTCTGAGCGAGCCAGAAGTTGATGATCATCCTTGCTACTTCAAGGGTGATCTGCTGATCCTCAGGCAGAGCGTCTGAACCGACGAGCATCACGATCTCTTCCAATTCGGCGTTCTCCTGCAGAAGGGCCATTGCCTTTCTCTTATTCTTGTTCCAGTCTGGGTTGACGTTTTCAGAGAACCAAGACTCTAGGTCCTTGTCGTATAGGGAGTAAGAATCCAGCCAGTTGATGGACGGGAAATGACGCCGCTGCGTCAGCTTTGAATCCAGGGCCCAGAATACCTTGACCATACGGAGAGTGTTCTGAGTGACGGGCTCTGTGAAATCTCCGCCGGCGGGAGATACTGCACCAACAACGCTCACGGAACCCTGGCCGCCATCCAGAATATCTGCTCGGCCAGCGCGCTCGTAGAAGTCTGCAAGTCTAGCACCAAGATATGCGGGATAGCCCTCTTCACCAGGCATCTCCTCTAGACGTGAAGCCAGTTCTCTCATGGCCTCTGCCCACCTGGATGTGGAGTCAGCGGTCATCAAGATGTCGTAGCCCATGTCGCGGTAGTACTCAGAGACTGTCATGCCGGTGTAAATGGATGCCTCACGAGCGGCCACTGGCATGTTAGACGTGTTGGCAAAGACAATGGACCTCTCCATCAGGGGCCGGTTTGTCCTGGGGTCAACCAGCTCAGGGAACTCGTGAAGAAGGTCGGCCATCTCGTTGCCGCGCTCTCCACAGCCCACATAAACCACTATATCAACGTCTGACCATTTGGACAGAGTCTGCTGCATGACTGTCTTGCCGGTGCCGAACCCTCCGGGGATGGCTGCAGTTCCGCCTTTTGCCAGCGAGAAGAACCCGTCAATGACCCTCTGTCCAGTCCTCAGGGGGATTGTGGGCGCGAGCTTCTTCATTACAGGCCGAGCCTGCCGCACCGGCCACTTCTGCAACATGGTGAGCTTGGTGCCATCGTCCAGGACGGCTATAGTCTCATCGACTGTGAAGTTGCCGGAGTAGATCTCCTTAATGGCACCGCCCTTGCTCCTTGGTGGCACCATTATCTTGTGCTTGATGAGCATCTGCTCCTGAACCTCACCAATTGTCTGGCCGGCCTTTACTACATCGCCCTTCTTAGCTATGGGCTTGAACTCCCACTTCTTCTTGTGGTCAATTCCATCAACGAAGAGACCCCTGCTGATGAAGTCTCCTGATGCCTCAGCCAGCTTTGTGAGCGGCCTCTGGATTCCGTCGTAAATGGACGTCAGAATTCCTGGACCCAGCTGGGCTACCAGGGGCGCGCCTGTCTCCTTGACCGGCTCGCCTGGCTTGACGCCGCCTGTATCCTCGTACACCTGAATGACGTGCTTATTGCCGGAAATGCCGATGACCTCGCTCATCAGCCCTTCCTCGCCGACCAAGACCAGGTCGTACATGGAAGCCTTCAGGCCCGTGGCCTGAACCACTGGTCCGGCAACTCGCTTAACTTTACCTACTTCCATAAATCAACACCTATCGCCCTTTTAATCTTCTCTCTCATCTCTGTGCTCTGCTCGGTTCCGATGGAAATAATTGTAGGCTTGATAGACTCGGATAGTTGCTCCTGAAGCCTTTTCGGCAACCGGTTGTAATCCGCCTGCTTCAACACCAGGATTCCCACGTTGGAATCGGTCATTACCTCGCCGATCTTAGAGACCAGCTCCTCCTCGGTGTTGGCCGCATAGGTCTTCTTCACTCCTGCCAGGTTGAACCCGAGGACGGTCTCGCTCCCACCAACGAAAGCAATCTCCATTAAGCCACCACCACTTGCTCCTCTATGAGTTCAGCAGGAAGTTTGGCCTCCTTTCCACGAACGATCTTCCTGATGTTTGCAACTTCAGTCTCTTTGCTCACCATGTATCCGAGCACCGGCAGGATAGATAGCGGATGATAGTTGGAAAGAGCCCAAGCGTACCTGACGAGATAAGCCTTCAGTCTGGCCTCGATTCTGCTTATGGCATCGATATCCGCAGTTGCGATATCGGAGATCGAAGACCAGAAGGGATAGCCCTCCAAGGAGCGCAGGAACTCGCCGAAAGGCTGGCCTGCCATGCGGCTCAGCTCATCGTGGAGCTTTCCTCCAGGAATGAGATTCTCCTGAATGATCGCAGCATCGACGCCTGCCCTGTTCATCCTGAAGAGAGTGATCAGATTTCTGATATCGATCTCTCTGCGGACGTACTTGAGCAGGAGGCCGCCGCCTACGGACAGTGTGCCGCCCACCGCACGCTCCATCCTGAAATAGTAGAGCTTGTCCAGAGCGTTCTCGACCGTGGCTAGGCTTTTGCCGTCGTACTGTGCCAGAGCGCTGGCATAGTCAGTGCCGTCGAAAGCAGATATGATCTCCTGGATGGATTCCTTCTTGGCCAGCTCGTCCAGTCGCTCCGCAGAGAGCTCGCCTGCAGGCACGAGATATTTCATTATCTCCGCGTCGCTGACATTGGAGAACTTGCCGCGCAGGAGGGTCTTGATGTTCCAGACGTCCCAGCGCCGGAGAAACTCCAGAATCAGGAAGGAAGGCTCATCGATGGAAACCTCCGACAGCTTCCTGAAGGTCTTCGCCAGGTTGGCGAAGGTCGCGTGCTCTATCAGCTCCACTCCGGAGTAGTCCTTGGAGAGCGCATCGATCTCATCCTTGTACTGGGTTTCTTCCAAGTATCGGGCGATCTCTGATGCATCCATCGCCATCATCCTCGGATACATCTCTCCAGGGATGAGCTTGGTCTTCATCGCCCGGACTCTGCCCGTGATGTAAGCGTACTTCACCGGTTTTCCGAACTTCGGCAAACGTAGTACAGGCATCGTCCTCACCCGAATAAGACCTTGGAAACCTCTTTCATGTGGTTATTGAAGACCTCACGCGCAAGAGTTTCGTAGGTTAAATCGTAACGCAGAGCCCCATCCTTGCTCTCAACCACTGCGCCGCCGATGATGTCCAGGTTCCCGCCGTAATTGGGGGCGAGAGAGGATACGAAGGCCTCGTCCCTCTTGTTGGAGAAGACCTTCATATCCTTCAGATCGTAGGGCTCGAGCAGCTTCTTGAGCAGGGCCTCATTCTCCTTCTTGGGAAGATTCTTGATCTTCTCCATGAGCTTGAGTCTGGCCTGCTCCAGGAGATCCTTGTGCACATTCAGCTCCGCCCTCTTGACCTCAAGATTGGCGCTGGAGATCTCTCTGCGCTCGATGGCCTCTGTGGCGTGTCCAACCTCTGCTTCCTTCCTGGACTTCGTCTCTGCGGCACGTTCCCGAGCTTCATTGAGGACCCTTCCAGCCTCCTGGTCCGCCTCAACATTGATTTGGGCGACCTTATCCTTGCTGGTTGCCAGGATCGACTCAACCACTGCATCTAGTGCCATTGCCTCTCACCCTTTGGATTGGCTTGCCTAGGGTGCCGCTGCTACGAGGGATGCAAATGGAGTCCAGGCGAACATCAGGATCAGCGAGACAGCAAGGCCGAAGATGATCAGGGTCTCGGGCAGAAGCATGAGGAACAGACCCTTGCCGAGGAATCCGGGCTCCTCAGCCACGACGCCCACCACAGCAGCGCCGATGCCCTGCTCACCAACACCTGCACCAATACCTGCGAGGCCAGTTGCCAGGCCCGCGCCGACAGCCAACAATCCGTACAATACTCCCGCATCTGCTATTGCCATTTTCCTCAATCCTCCTTTTTGTTAATATCACGTTCTAACTTAACTCTAAGCTTATGCTTTCAAGAACCTCCGGACATGTCCGAAGGGGCTGTACTCAACTCCACCACCATGCGCGCTGTAGAACTTAGTGAACATCTCCACATAATGCAACCTCAGAGGGTGCATGAATGGGGACAAGATTCCGAGCAGCATGTTGATGAAGTGAACTACTGTCAGGATAACTATGCCTGCGATAGCCGCAATTATCGTGGGGCTCTCTGCACCGCCGCTGAGCATGGGCATGATGACGTAGAATGCCAGCTGATTTGCAGCGAATGCCAGACCTACCGAAGCGAGGCCAATGGCCAGAAGCCTCAGATAGGATATCAGGTTGCTCACGTAGAACGGCACATGAGCCAGACCCATGGGCCCTTCAGGTCCCATGACCATCATCACAATGGAGACGACGATCACGATGCCGCCCACGATTACCAGCGCCATCTGTCCCATGACCAAGCCGAGCAAGAACAGGGCGAAGAAGACCTGGAAGAGCATCACAGGAAGCCGCTCAAAGTAGGCGTGCTTTTTTTCGCCGTAGTTCAGCTCCGTCTTGATGCCCAGGATAGAACCGACAGAGCAGTGAATAACGCCGATATAGATGCTGGTACCAATCAAGAGCAAAACCGCATTTGTCGCCAGTCTGTCCATCGGGAAGATGCCTAGCGGCCCTAATCTTCCAAGAGCGCCATAGACGCCTTCACCGAAATAGAGCCCGTGTGACTTCAAGAGCTCGATCTGCGCCTCAGGCAAACCGCCCATGATCTTCGTCCACAGCCCTAGTGGGCCGAAGATCTCGCCGAAGAAGAACCCGAATATGATAGCCCAAATGCCTGCGATCAGGACGATGTTGATCAGCTGCTGCCATCCAGGGGTTCTGAACTTCCTCTTGAGCAGCAGGACGACCAGGATCGTCATTATGCCATATCCGATGTCTCCCAGAATCATGCCGAACATTAAGGGGAAGAACACGAATATCAGCAGGGACGGATCGAACTCCTTATACTCCGGGATGGCGAAAAGCCTCGTAATCAACTCGTAGGGCCTAACAAGGCTCGGATTCTCTATCTTTGTCGGGACATCCTCGCCATGCTCCACGAGATCGTCTGCCTCTTTGTCGTCGAGGAGCTGAACATCAACCTTCCCTCCAGCCGTACTCTCCAGCTCGCTCTTCAGCCTGGAGACTTGATCCGAAGGTGCCCAGCCGTCGATGACGAAGGCATTGGCAGTCTCGGCAAATCTGAGCGGTGCTTCTGTCTTCTGCGTCTGCATAGACAGGTATTCATCGGTCGCCAGAATCAGGTCCTCGTACTGCTTCTTCGTCTCTGCAAGCTTCTTCTGAAGTGGCGCTTTTTCGCCCTCCAAAGATTTGATGCCTCCCTCCAGGGTCGCCATAGCCGAGTCCACATTGCCCTCAAGCCTTGGAACGGACATCTCTGAAAATCCGTGCTCAGCCAGAATTGAAGATACCTCGCCTGCTTTCTCTATGGGCACGAAAGCTGCCACAATCGTTGCATTCTTGGCGCCCCCGGAGTAGACCTCGTTTGCGGGAGATGCCTTGGCCACATCTGCATCGACTGGCGTTGCGACTGTGCCTACAAAGACCGCAAGAGAATCATAACCATAGTAAGATTCCAAAGGCAGCGGCAAGGCAGCCAGAGGCTTCAGAGCATTTATCTGGTCTTGCTTGGACTTTACTTCCGCCTCGATGGCAGTAATGCGCTCGTAGGTGGAAGAGACCTCAGCGCCAACGTTGTTGAGAAGATTGTCCTTCTCGGACAGGACCTGTGATTCTGGATAGGTCTTTTCAGGCGCTTTGGATTTGATGTCCAGATATCTGGCAAAGGATCTTAGCTTAATCAGATCCTCGGAGTATTCCTTGGCTTTGCCTATGGGCTTGCCCAACTCAAATTCGGGCTGGCTGCCATTATAGTTGACTATGTGCAGAAGGCGCAACTCGTGCAGCTTCTCTATAACAGGAGATATCACGTCCTTTGACCCGGCGACGACTACGCGACTCATCTTTACGGGTCTAAGCATGCAACAACCCCATGAACTCCTTCATCAAATATTCGACTGCTTTGTCCAGATTTGTGCTGGCGCTGCCGCTCAGGGAGCTTACGTTCTTTGTACCGCTCTGGATTATCGTCTGCTTCTTGGTCTTGACATCGCTCTCTGCTTTGGCGATGCTCTTGTCGTAGTAATCCTGTGCGTCGGTCTCTGCGGATTTGACGATGTTCCCTGCTTCAGTGGTGGCAGCGGCTATCTTTTTCTCCTTTTCCTCCATGGCCCGCTGGACTGCAGCCTTGGCTTCAGCCTCTGCCGCTTTGATCTTCGATAAGATATCGTCTCTAGCCATCTGATCCCTCTACATGTTCCCTCTCTACACCTCTTTGTGGTTTTCAAACAGCGCTACATCACTTTGGCTCGTGATAAACGCTTCAGACCATCCTCATCTACCAATATAAACTCTTCGGTTTTGCCTCCGCCCACTGCGCCCAAATCGATCTTTCCCTTCAAGTTACCCAATATTTTAAGGCTGTTTCTAGCTCTTTGTGGTCTTTGGCGTAAACCTCAATAGGTATCCGCTTCTGCCAAGCCTCCACCGCCTGGACCATGGCTCTGGCTCCGGCAGTGGTCCCATCTGGATGGCCATGGACACCGCCGCCGGCCTGGACGATGCAGTCGATCCCATAGCCGTCCAGGTTTGCGTGGACCTTGGCAGGGTAGATCCCGCCAGATGCGACGGGGAAGACCCTCTTGAAACCATACCATTCATCCCGCAGGGCATCCCTGGAGAGGTCGTTCTCCTCCTTCTCGCCCGCCATCTTGCCGGAGTAGCTGCCCGTGTGCAGGTTTGTGCCCCCTGCGAGCCGGACGAGTCGTGAGATCACCAGCATGGAGATCCCATGGGATCTATCCCGCGTAAAAGCGCCATGCATCGTTCTGTGGACGTGCACAGGGACTTTCACATTCCGGGAGAGGACCTCCAGAGCGGAGAAGCCTGCAGTAAGCACATCCACCATGACCATGTTCGCTCCGAGATCAACGGCTTTCTCGGCCCTCTCCAGGATCTGGTCGGCTCCTGTGGTGACGTTGACGGCGTAGAATGCCTTCTTTCCCGTCTCCGTCTCCACCTTATCGAGAGCGCTCATGACCTCTTCAACTCTCGATGCCAATGGGCAAAATTTCTGATCCGTCAGGGTCTCGTCGTCCTTAACAAGATCAAGTCCTCCACGGACGGCTGCCGCTGCCACAGCAGCAGTGGCCGCAGGGTCCAGCCCCACCTTGGGCTTCACGATGGTTCCCACCAGCGGCCGGTCGTTGACGCCTAAGATCTTTCGTGCATCTTCTATTCCAAACCTCGGACCCCTGTGTGCTCGAGCGAGCCTTTCTGGGAAGATAATATCCTGGAGGCGGACCTTCTTCAGGTCACCGAGGCCGAAAAGATTGCCGGCAACCACGGAAAGGTATTGCGGAATGTTCCCAGCCTCGAATATCTCCTCGGGAAAGCCGATCACGGCCTCCTTTCCCTCGGAGGAGATGACTCTGGCTGCCAAAGGATTGTCGGCGCCCCTAACTTCAGTCCAGGTGCCTGTGGACTGCTCCGCTGCAATCGCTGCGGCTGCCTTCTTTATGGGAAGATCCGTCTCAACATGATATTTCGCTATCAGCTCCATTCTCACTGCTCCTATAACATTCTAATGCGGCTGTCTCACTACTGCCCTACAAAATTGCTTCTAATTCTCTTGTGCCAAGCAGATATAAGTACTTCCGCAGCAGGACTAAAGCACAATAAATCCCATTGCAAAAGCGGTAAATATGACCTGAATCGAGGAAAAACCAAGGCTATGCTTTGCTATGGGAAGAGCTTTAGGAAAGGATCGAGATGACCAAAATTACGATAAGCTTGATCAAGGCCGATGTGGGCGGCTTTCCAGGCCACTCCGCGGTCCATCCTGCATTAATCGAAACTGCGGAGTCAAAGCTCGAAGAAGCGAAAAAATCAGGCGCTTTGATAGACTTTAGGGTGATGTCTTGCGGAGACGACCTGGAACTCCTGATGAGCCATAAAAAGGGGTGTGACAACGGCGAGGTTCATGCCCTGGCCTGGGAGGCTTTCGAGGAGGCCACGGAGACGGCGAAGAAGCTCAAGCTCTACGGTGCCGGGCAGGATCTGCTTGCGGACGCCTTCTCTGGCAACATCCGCGGCATGGGGCCGGGCGTCGCCGAGATGGAGATCAACGAGCGAACGAGTGAACCTGTCGTCGCCTTCATGATGGACAAGACCGAGCCCGGAGCCTTCAACCTGCCTATCTTCAAGATCTTTGCAGACCCCTTCAACACCGCAGGACTGGTGATCGATCCCGCGTGCCACCACGGCTTCACCTTCGAGGTCTGGGACATCATGGAGCACAAAAAGGTCTTCATGGACTGCCCGGGCGAGATGTATGATCTGCTGGCGCTGATAGGGGCGAAGAGCCGGTATGTGATCAAGAGGATATTCTGCAAGCCCGGTAGCAAGATCCCTGAGCAGGAGCCAGTCGTCGTCGTCAGCACAGAGAAGCTCTTCCAGACTGCGGGAACCTATGTGGGCAAGGACGATCCCTGCGCGCTGGTCAGGTGTCAGTCCGGTCTGCCGGCCTTGGGAGAGGTCCTGGAGCCCTTTGCGCTTGGCCACCTGGTCAGTGGATGGATGCGCGGCAGCCACAACGGGCCGCTGATGCCCTGTGCCTTTGAGGACGCTCACCCCACGAGGTTCGACGGACCGCCGCGGGTGATCGCTGCCGGATTCCAGATGGCCTACGGCAGCTTCGTCGGACCTGCGGACCTCTTCAAGGACGTAGCCTTTGACCTTGCCCGCAAGAGGTGTCTCGAGATCACGGACTACATGAGGGCGCACGGGCCCTTCGAGCCTCAGCGGCTGCCGATGGAGGACATGGAGTACACAACTCTGCCCCATGTGATGAAGAACCTTGGATCTCGGTTTGTGGACGCGGAGTAATATCTCCCGTCTCTTTCTCAATTTCCCGATGCTCTTTTCCAATTTCTGTTCGGTGAATCTTTTCTTTTCGTAACCTTGTTTCCAGAGATTCCTTTCATTTCTTTTCCCAAAGCTATTGGTCCCCGGATATTCGTTTGGAGCCCTGATCCCAATAGTCTACGATAGAAGCTGTAATCTTTATAGTTTGGCGCCCTAATATGATCCACAAAGCAGCAGGAGAGTTGAACTGGAGATGAGCGGTGCGGCTGCACAGAGTTCTGGGGGAGATGTTAAGGAGAAGCAGGCGGCCTCGTCTGAAAAGGCCGGAGGAGAAAAACCCAAGAAGCGTCGCCGCCTAAAGGTGGCGCACCCGGAGCGCTGCATCGGCTGCCTGGGCTGCATGTTCGCCTGCAGCCGAATCAACACGGGCACCGCATCCCTGCAGGACAGCGCCATAAAAATCCAGACGAGGGGTGGCATCGAGGGCGACTTCGTGATCGTCGTCTGCCGTGGCTGCGAGAACCCGCCGTGTGTGCGGGCATGCCCCACCGGTGCCCTGGAAAGAAAGGAGGACGGACGTGTGGTCTTTCATAAAGAACTATGCACAGGCTGTGGCAAATGCGAGGAGGCTTGCATGATCGGCGCTATCTCTCTTGGCAAGGAGGGCAAGGCCATAAAGTGCAAGCACTGCGGAGCCTGCGTGGCATTCTGCCCACATGGCGTCCTCGAGCTGGAGGAGGTGCCTGCCTGATGCTTCGAAAGGTCCTTTACATCGACCTCTCGCGTGGCGAGAGCTGGTCCCAAGAGAGGCAGGATCTCTTCGATGATTGGCTGGGAGGCACAGGCGTCGGAATCAGGCTGCTCATGGAGGAGTGTCCTGAGGGCACAGACCCGCTCTCGCCCGCAGCACCCATAATCCTCTCCATCGGGCCTCTCAACGGCCTGTTTCCTGTGGCGACGAAGGCCGTGGCCACCTTCAAGTCCCCGCTGACAGGGGAGCTGGGAGAGTCCTACGCGGGAGGGCGATTGCACCTGGCCATGAGGTTCGCGGGCCACGAGGCGGTCGTGATACGAGGAAAGGCCGAAGGGCCTTCCTACATCTCCATCGGCGATGGCGAAGTGAAGATCAAAGACGCCGCCTCCATCTGGGGCGTTGAGGCCACAACCACGGGCATGATCCTGCGCGAGCGCGAGACCGGGGTGGGGCGAAGGTCCATCATCCGCATCGGTCCCGCAGGCGAGGCGCAGGTCCGCTACGCTGGCGTGGTAGTGGACACCTACAGGCACTTCGGGCGCCTGGGCCTCGGTGCCACCTTCGGCAGCAAGAACCTGAAGGCAGTGGTCATCTCAGGGACGGAGAGGGCTGAGGTTCCTGATGCCCGGCGGTATCGTGAGGTCTACAACCGGCTGTATGCCACGACTGTACAGACGGACGTTATGGAGAAGTACCACGACATCGGAACATCGGTAAACATCAATGTGCTCAACTGGCTGAAGGGTCTGCCGACCAAGAACTTTCAGCTCTCCTCCTTCTCCGAAGCCGAGAAGATCAGCGGGGAGATGTTTGCAGACAAATACCTCTTCAGAAGGCTCTCATGCGCCGGATGCCCGATCGGCTGCGTGCACATCGCTGCCCTGAAGACCGCCTTCTCGCCTCACCACGAGTTCGAGGTGAGGAAGGTCTCCTACGACTTCGAGCCCATCTACTCGCTCGGCTCGAACCTTGGAGTGAGCACCGCGGAGGGCGTACTGCAGCTGATAGACGTCTGCGAGAGGATGGGCTTGGACGTCATCTCAGCAGGTGTGGTGCTCTCGTGGGCCACGGAGGCATACGAGCGAGACCTCATCACTCCTCAGGAGACCCTGGGAGTGCCTCTTCAGTGGAACAACGTGCAGGGCTACATCGCTGCCATGGAGAAGATAGTCAAAGCTCCGAACGAGTTCTACGCGGCGCTGGCGCGGGGCGCTGAGTTCGCCTCGGCGCGCTATGGCGGGCAGGATTTCGCCATGACTCTGGGAGGTAACGAGGTCGCTGGCTACCACACAGGCCCTGCTTCCATGCTGGGACAGCTCGTCGGCGTGCGGCACTCTCATCTTGACAACGCGGGCTACAGCGTGGACCAGAAGGCTGCCAAGAAGCACCTCGACCCAGAGGAGATGGTGGATGAGATCATAAAGGAGGACAACTCGCGCGGGGTCTTCAACAGCCTCGTGGGATGCCTCTTCGCTCGGGGCGTTTACACCGAGGAGAACATCATTGATGCTCTCGGGGCGGTCGGAATCTCCAAGACCAAGGAGGA
>Ga0335081_10017407_pt1 | contig 11635 bp, 10 predicted proteins | sample Lox_Sample_35_FD_206713 | JGI IMG/M metagenome (GOLD analysis project Ga0335081, IMG submission 206713) | Soil microbial communities from Loxahatchee National Wildlife Refuge, Florida, United States - Lox_Sample_3.5 | ecosystem: Environmental > Terrestrial > Soil > Wetlands | place: USA... | reverse complement strand
TTCCTTCTTGCGAATTCTCGGATGGTTGCTTTCGATTGCTTAAAAGGCTACCATAAAATTAGACGCTCTTGTATCCCATACAAAATGGAATATCAAGTCAAAAAGAGTCCTGGGTTTCCAAAGGCCAAACTTTAACACGGAAGCAATGCTAGCGAAGACCTGTCCGCAAATTCTTGCTTAGCTCCCTCTTATCCTCTTAGATCCGCCCATTCAATTTAAAGAGGCGGGACACACACTCCCCCGCCCTCCCGATGATTTAAATGATTCCTAACCCCTTGAGGATCGAGAGCATGACCGCCGCAGCAAGGACAGAGCCGACCTGACCACCAGTGTTAGCCCCCATGGCGTGCATCAGGAGGTAGTTCTTCTTATTGTACTTTTGGCCCTCCTTCTGTACTACCCTCGCTGACATGGGATAGGCTGAAATCCCAGCAGCTCCGATCAAAGGATTTACTTTACCCCCTGTCACCACTTTCAATATTTTTCCAAAGATCACTCCGCAGGCGGTATCGAGGCAGATCGCGACAAAACCCAGGGCGAGGACCATCAAGGTTTGGGAAGTTATAAAGACTTTCCCATTCATCGTAGCTCCAATGGCGATCCCCAAAAGAAGGGTAACGATATTGGCAATCTCATTCTCCGAAGCCCGGGTAAGTCGGGCCACGACCCCACACTCCCTCATAAAATTTCCAAGCATAACTGTCCCCAGAAGGATTAACCCTTTCGGTGCAATTAAGCCTCCGACGATTGTAACAACCAAGGGGAAAAGGAGCTTCGTTGTCTTCGAAACGGACTTTTTCACCACTCCCATATTGATCACTCGCTCCTCTTTCGTCGTCAGCCACCTCATAATCGGCGGCTGAATAATAGGCACCAGAGACATATAGGAGTAAGCCGCAACAGATATGGCGCCCAAAAGATGGGGAGCAAATTGAGAGGAAACATAGATGGCGGTTGGACCGTCACAGGCACCGATAATCCCGATGGAGACCGATTCTTTCTGTGTGAAGCCCAAAATCAGGGCAAGAGCCAAAGTTAAGAAGATTCCAAACTGTCCTGCCGCTCCCAGAAGGAAGATCTTTGGATTCTCCATAAGAGGACCGAAGTCCGTCATGGCCCCAATGCCTACGAAAATGAGAAGCGGGAATACCTCCGTTATGACCCCTGAATCATAAATGATTTTGAGAAACCCTCCTTCTTCCATTAATCCGGCTAGTGGGATATTCACTAAAATACATCCAAACCCAATAGGGACAAGGAGTACAGGTTCAATATCTTTCTTGATCGCAAGATAGAGGAGCACAAGACCAACAACGATCATGACCAGATTTGACCAATGAAGGTTAGCAAATCCGTCAACAAGTCCATATAACGCTTTTCCGATTGTTCCAATCATCGCTCATTCCCCCTTTTCCAAGACTAATTTCCTTCTTCCTCTTTTTTGTAAGGAAAGAATTTCTTAAGAAGATTCATGCAGAAACCCAAGATCCAAAGAGTAAGAAGCGTGCCTCCCATTCCGACAACAACCATTGTGATTCCAAATGTCCAATTATCCATGTTAGATTACCTCCTGATGATTTCGAGAGATCGTAGCCCAAGGAAAGAAGACCTCCCTTTCCACAGGCCAAAGATTGAGGAAACGGTTAACACACGGGCGGGGGCCTCCAGAAAGGAGACACCCCTTGAAAGCGGGAAAGCAAGGAAGAAAAACGGTTCCTCAGTTGAAAGAAAGATTTAACCCGCTTGAAAGAATAAGAAGAGATTCTCAAATCGAACCATAAATCCGAATCGATAGAAGAATCCTCTTTTTCTGATTTTGTAAAAGCGGCGTCCTCGCAAATTAACCAATTGACGCCAGCGGCCTGATTCGTTTGAAATAGGGGAAGATTAGTATATCGGGAGAGAATCAGTACGAAGGGAATCCATTTCATATTTTGAGGTCTTATCGTGCCGATTCATCTTATATCATTCCCTTTTTCAAAAAAGCAAGAAAAAAATGGGACCTTTTTACCAGGGAAACAAAGATAGATTGGGTTAACTTTCAATAAGTTAACTTTTGGGGCTTTTTTCTGTTTTGAAATTCCTTGGCTTGGTACATGAAGGCTTCAAGGCGGGTTAAGGTGTTGGTTTGCTCCTGCCCATCATAGGCCATGTTGAGGATCGGGACGTTACCGTTTTCTTCCCCGTATCGTTTCAGCAGGGCGCTGACAATTGTCCCAGGCATGCAGGTAAACGGCATGATATTGACAATTCCACTGGCGCCTCTCTTGGCAAAATCGATCGTTTTTCCGACAGAGAGGATCGCTTCGCCCTCAAAAGAGGCGTCCAAGTATGGTTTCGCTTTCCTGAAAATCGAACGGGTTCTGGGTTCACCGAAGTTCCTGAGATGGCCTTTAAATATTTTCTCCAGGTGATGTTCGTCCTTCTTCTGATAATAGTCTGTAAGAAAGACTTTCAAAAGATTGGAAAACGACCTTTTTTTGAGACTCCTCCTCTTGGCGATGGTGTTGACATAAAGAATCCATTCCGTCAAGGGGGCGATCCACGCCTCTCCCCCAAACTGTTCGATCTTTCGGATGACATTTTCGTTGGCAAACCGATTGAGCCGAACAAAGATCTCTCCGACAATTCCGATGAGAGGTCTTGTTCCCGGGTCATCCACTTCGATTTGATTGAAAGTCTCGATACTCTCTTGCAAAGTTTCTTCCAAATCATCTCTCCTGAGGATCGCGTCACAGACTTTGCTCAGCGCGTCCTGATAGACCGGGTCCGTCTTCCCCTTCTCCTTCTCATAGGGTCGGGTCTGCAGCAGTTTTTTCATCAGAAGGTCGACGGCCACAATTCCTTGCCATCCGAGGCGGGTGAATTGAGAACCCATGATGCCCAGATCACGGTAAAGCGTCTCATCCTGATTGGGCGAGTAAATCGGGACATGGTGAAAACCCAGGTCGTCGAGGACGACGCGATGGAAACGATGATATTGGCCGAACCGGCATGGCCCGTTGCCAGAAGGCATGAAGAATGCGGCCCGGGAATGATCGAAATGAGGATCCTTCAGCAACTTGATCATATCACCGGTCGTCAGGATGCAAGGGTAACATTCTTTGCCTGAAGTAAGTTTTCTTCCCCAGTGGAGGGTTTCTTCATCTGATTCTGGGAAGACCTCGGCCTCCACGCCGCAAGCCCGAAAAGCCGCTGCCACCGGAAATGAGTGGTCACACATATTGGGGATGTAGATCTTTTTTGTACGGTCCGTCTTCGCCCTCTCTCTTTTGGAGAGGAGGACCTTTTTCGCCTCGACATTTTTCAAACTGTCTAAGAAGGCTTCGCATCGTGTGATCGCCCCTGCATCGGCGCTGTGCTCATCAATCTCTAATTGGAGATAGGGCTTGCCCTTGGACAGATCCCTGAAGAAGTGGCTGATGAAAGAATCCGGGCCGCACCCAAAATTAGTGATATAGACCGCATAAAGTCGAGGATCTTCCCTGAGGATCTTTCCAGCGGCTAAAATCCTCTGTCCGTACCGCCAGTACATCTCCTGGATCTCGTTCGTAGGAGTGACCGATTCTAAAGGAAGGAAGTCCATAGGCATGGGAAGGACTCCTAAGTCTCGCAGTTTTTTTGGAATCTCGAGATTGACTCCGGAGTCGCAGGAATTGTAAGGCCTTCCGACGATCACCATGAGCCTGTCCTTGGCGTCAACCTGGTCCAGGATTTCCTTTCCACGATTCAGCATGGATTGATAGAATAGGGCTTGGAATCTTTCGGCCTTTCCAAGGGCGCTTCTCACCCGCTTCGGCCCTCGGCCGAGGGATTTCCCGAATTCGATTAACTCCTTTTCAAGATCTTCTCTCTCAAACCCGAAATGAAGGACGGGTTGAAGGATGGTCACGCGGCTCTTTTTAAAATCAATGGCTGAAGGAACGGCGTAGGGGAAGGATTGCGCGTAAGGACATGCCGAACTATTAGGAATCTCAGGGTGGGAGGGTTTAAGATTGACAATGCTCGGCAGAAAGATCTGTTTGACCCCTTTCTCCATCAGGTTGAGGACGTGGCCGTGGCTCACTTTAATAGGGAAACAGGTTTCAGCGACGACATTCTCCACTCCCTTTCGGATCAGTTCTTTATTCGTTACGTCGGAGAGAACCACCCGATAACCTATTTCTGTAAAGAATGCCTTCCAGAAGGGAAACATCTCGTGGAAATACAAAATTCTGGGTATCCCCATCTCTGGGGCATCGGAGGGAAGGCGTTCCTCGCCTTCATACGGGGCGGAGAGCATCTTTTCTCTCTCCGTAAACAGATCGGGGATGTCTGGCCCCTTGCTTCGTTTGATCACATCGTATTTCTCGCATCGGCTTCCGTAGAAAAGAGGTTTTTCTCCTTCAACACTCACCTTTCGGATGAGGCAGAGATTAGAACAACCTTTGCATTCAAAAGACGTCTGTTCGTAACGGCGTTGGCTCAGGTCAAATCCTTTAAACCCCGATCGCTCCCACGTCCTCTCTTCCATGGCTAGAATGGCGACCCCGATCGCCCCCGTGACGTCATGATTCTCGGGAACGATGATCTCTTTGCCAAGGACTTTCTCGAAGGCAGCCACGACCCCCTTGTTGAAAGCCGTGCCGCCTTGGAAGAAGATGCGGTTTCCGATACGGCGGTCCCCGACCACACGATTGAGATAGTTCTGGACGATGGAATAGCTGAGTCCGGCAATGAGATCATCTTTTTGGGCGCCCATTTGCTGATGATGGACCAGGTCGGACTCGATGAACACGGTACACCGCTCTCCCATCCTGACCGGCTCCCTGGCAGAGAGGGCAAGGGTTCCAAATTCTTCTTTGATGGAGACATCCAGCTTCTCAGCCTGTTCTTCCAGAAAAGACCCTGTCCCGGCGGCACAGACTTTGTTCATCTCAAAATCGATCACCACCCCGTTGTCAATGCTAATATATTTCGAGTCCTGTCCACCGATCTCAAAGATGGTATCCACCTCCGTATCGATGTAGATGGCTGCCGTGGCCTGGGCAGTGATCTCGTTTCGCACCAAGTCGGCTCCCACAAAATCCGCCGTGAGGTAACGACCGGAGCCAGTCGTTCCGACGCCTTTTATCTCTACACGCTCTCCGACCTCCTCGCCGATCTCCTGAAGCCCCACGCGAACCGCTTCGATGGGCCTGCCCGCTGTCATCAGATAACGTTTTGCAAGGACTCTTTTTTCAGGATCAATGACGACCAAATTGGTGCTGATCGAGCCTACATCCAGCCCCAGATAGGCTTCAATCTTTTCTCCCTCAAGGCCCCGAACTTTATTCCCCTCCCCGTTGATAAGGGACGGAGGAAGCGGGGGTAAAATGAGATGACGGGCTGAGAGAGAAAGAGGCGTTAAGGGGGCCTGTTCTTCTCTACGATCCTGGAGATACTGATCGAGGCGGTGGAGGCCGTTCCACTCCCTTTTGCTCCCCTTATCTTCCTGAGCCACCAGGATGGAACCGATGGCTCCCATGGAGGCAAAATGCTTTGGAACGATGAGTTCCCCGTCGGAAAGTTCCAATACCTCCATAAAAGCTTTCCGCATCCCTACATTGGCTGCTACTCCCCCTTGGAAGGAGATGGGTTTTAGGAAAGTTTTTCCCTTCCCGATGTTACTCTTAAAGTTTCGAGCCAACGCGTAACAGAGGCCAGCCACGATGTCACGATCCGGTGTGGCGATCTGTTGAAGATGGATCATATCCGATTTGGCAAAGACACTGCATCGGCCCGCAATGCGCGGTGGATTGGTTGATTTCAGGCCAAGCTGCCCAAATTCCTCAATGGTCAGGCCTAATCGGCTGGCTTGCTGATCGAGAAAGGATCCGGTGCCCGCAGCGCAAAGGGTGTTCATCGAGAAGTCCCTGATTTTGAAGCGGCCTCCCTCTTCTTCAACGAGAATCAATTTGGAATCTTCTCCGCCGATATCAATGATCGTTCTAACTTGAGGATAAAGATACTGAACCGCCTTGGCCTGGGCGATAATCTCATTTACGAAATTTCCTCCCAAAAGTTCGGAGAGGAGTTTCCCTCCGGTCCCGGTAAAAGAGATGGAACGAAATTGCTCGGCGGGAATCCGCTGAAGCACGTCTTCCAGAACCCTCTGAACGGCCAGGAGGGGTTGTCCCTTGATCCGCGTGTAATGCTCCTCCAGCAGATCCCCGCGATCATCCATGATGACGGTATTTGCGCTGACGGATCCAACATCAATGCCCAGATACAGGAACTTCATCTCCTCCGACCAATCCCCCATAAGCTAACCTCCCCCTGTATCAAGAGGAGAAGGAGCTAATCAAAAAATTTTAATCCATTTAGATTCAACTTTTCAAGTTTAATTTCTTCCGTCTTCCCTTTTCCTCTTCATCTCCTTCTGTCAGGGGAACAGATTTTGGGTTTGATTTCAAATAGACCCTGTGGTAATACTGAAATCAATATGGGTAAGGTGAGGGCAAGAGTTATTGTCGAAGGGCGGGTTCAAGGAGTCTTTTTCCGCCACCATACCGAAGAGACGGCCCTTCGGTTAGGCCTAAAAGGCTGGGTTAAAAACCGCAGAGATGGCAGCGTAGAAGCCGTTTTTGAAGGCGATCAGGAGCGGGTAGATCAGATTATCCAGTGGTGCCATCGAGGTCCCTCGGAGGCAAGGGTGAAAAACGTCAGTGTGATCTGGGAAAATTATACTGGCGAGTTTGAGGATTTTTATGTCACGTATTGAGCAGCCTTGTGGCTGAGATATCACGCCAACAGGCGGGATTAAGGAGCACCGTATATATTTAGAGCTGTGGCGTTTCCAGAAAGCTTCTTCTTCTGTCATCGTGGGGCTTCTGTCTTCCTGGCAGCGTCCTTATCCTCTTTGAATATCCTCTTCTTCACATCCCTCTCCACATCCTTCTCCGCTTCCCCTTTTTTCTTTCTGATGATTTCTTCCATGACTTCCATCTTCTTGCCGGTATCGATTAAGTCAACTCCTACCTTTTTTAGGGTCCGGCCACCACCGAAGTAGACAAAGAGAAAGAAGATAAGGATCCCAACGATCACTCCCATGATAAACTTAGCCATTGTGCTTTTCCCCCTTTTCCCTTTTTTTCACACATTCCATCCTTCCGTTGTTAAACTATCAAGGATCTCAAATTTTTTCAATCGATTTCTCAATCCATGACCGTTCATTGATAGGCATAAAGATAGTTTTCTACAGATAAGAAGGGAAGACAAACTTACATTTAAACCATCCTCTTAAGAATTTGTGGTAATATATAATGTGAATCCACACAAAGCGAGGATGGCCTCCGCGATGCCTGACCCAATTCTGGTTGTCGAAGATGATAAGAAGACGGCCTCTTTGATAAAACTTTATTTGGAGCGTGAGGGATTTCAAACGGTCATTGCATACGATGGTCGGCAGGCTCTTGAACTGGCCGAGCGACACCAGCCGATCTTTGTCATCCTCGATTTGATGCTTCCCTTGCTGGATGGGTGGGAAGTGTGCAGACGACTCAGACAATCCTCTGACGTTCCGATCCTGATGCTTACCGCCCGAGGAGAGGAAGTAGACCGCGTTTCTGGATTGACCTTAGGAGCAGATGATTATGTCGTGAAACCTTTCAGCCCGCGGGAACTGGTCGCCCGCGTGAAAGCGATTCTTCGGAGACGGCGACCAGGGGCTCCCGACCAGGAGAAAGTTCTTTCTTTTGAAGGGCTGACTTTGGATCTCGAAAAACACAAGGTGACTCTGCAAGGAAAGCCTGTTCTGCTCACCCCCCACGAGTTTAAGCTTTTACAGACGCTCATGGCCGCCCCAGGGAAGGTCTTCAGCCGGGAGGAGCTTCTGGGGCGTCTCTATCCCCGTAACGAAGCTACTGTCATTGACCGCGTCGTCGATGTTCATATAGGAAAACTGAGGCAGAAGATCGAAAAGGATCCGTCCAATCCTCGGTATATTTTAACTGCGAGAGGGATCGGGTATCAGTTTGCGGAGAGGAAATCCTCATGACGAGAACACTCCTCTGGAAACTGCTTGGAATAAATATTCTGGTCATCGGTTCCGTCATCGTCATTGTATGGATGGCGATCGACTACCTCGCTGCCGGTTATTTCATGGTCTTGATGGAAAAATATAATATATCACCCACATCCAGCCAGCAGATGTTTGTGAGCGCTATCCATCGATACCTCATCTGGGCCAGCCTGGCCGCGCTGTTCCTGGCTGTGGTCCTCAGCTTTTTGCTGATGAGAAAAGTATTGCGCCCTCTTAGACAGATGACGACGATTGCCCAGAAAATTTCGACAGGCGACTACTCGGGCAAAGTTCCTCTTGTCTCGGGGGACGAAGTGGGACGGCTCGCCGCTTCTTTCAACCGGATGGCAGAGAGCCTCCGTCTCATCGAAGGTCTTCGAAAGACGTTGATGATTGACGTCGCCCATGAACTCAGGACTCCGTTAACCAACATCAGGGGTTATCTCGAAGCGCTCACGGATGGCGTGGCGGCTCCGACGAAGGAGACCTTTGACCTGCTTCAGGAGGAAACGATGCGACTGATTCACCTCGTGGAAGACGTCTTACGGCTGGCCAAGGCCGATGCTGCCCGGACAGACCTCCATAAGACGGAGAGTCGCATTAAAGATCTAATCCTTCAGGAACTCGACATCTTTAGATCTCAGTTTGACGCAAAAAAAATTAAGATTGAGACCCAATTCGGCAAAGGCGCGGACAGAGTTCTTGCTGATCCGGATAAGATAGCCCAGGTCGTGACCAATCTCTTGCAAAATGCCTGTCAATACACTCCGACTGGAGGATTTGTCAGAATCTACACCGAGCAAGCCTCAAGGGAGTTTAAGGTCGTCTTCGCCAATATAGGTGGAGAGCTCTCTCAAAAAGATCTTCCTTTCATTTTTGAACGATTCTACCGTGGCGAGAAGTCGCGATCCCGTGAGCATGGTGGCGCGGGTATCGGGCTGGCTATTGTGAAAGAGTTGATCGAGGCTCACGACGGACATGTGGGAGCCGAGATGTTTGAAGACGAAACCCGAGTTTGGTTTTCCCTCCCTGTTTGACCTTCCAGCCTGACGAAATCTTTACACAATCTTTACACACTCTTTACATCTTCTTTATTGAATTCCGGCCATTCGTGATTATCGTTTGATTGAAAAATTTGACAGTCGTTCGGATGGCAGAAAAAGGTGATAACGCGAACGACCGAAGGGATAGAAAACGGAGGTGAAGTTTATGAAAACTTTAATATATATCGCAACGGGCCTGTTTTTCATGATCGGAATGGCACTATTTTTTGTGATGGGGAACCAACGTTCCGAAGCTGTTCAGAAAGGAGTGAAGATGGATACAGGAAAGGAAGAGATGAGCCTGCAGGAAGCCACATTTGCCGGTGGCTGTTTCTGGTGCACGCAGGCTGATTTCGAGAAACTGCCCGGAGTGGTGAAGGTAATATCAGGCTATACCGGCGGTAACAGGGAGAACCCGACCTATGCGGAGGTATCTTCCGGAGGGACCGGTCATGTTGAAGCCGTGCAAGTCTGTTATGACCCGTCAAAGATTACCTATGAGGAATTGCTCGACTACTTCTGGAAACATGTCGATCCCACCGATGTAGGCGGGCAGTTTGTAGATCGGGGCTCCCAATACCGAAGCGTTATCTTTTATCATGACGAAGAACAAAAGCGGTTAGCGGAGAAGTCAAAGGAGGCGCTGAGCAAATCCGGAAGGTTCAATAAACCGATTGTCACAGAGATCCTTCAATTTACCAAATTCTATAAAGCTGAAGATTACCATCAAGATTATTACAAGACCCATCCTCTTAAATATAAATTTTACCGATACGAATCTGGCCGTGACCAGTTTTTAGAGAAGGTATGGGGAAAGGAAATAGAGAACATGAAACCCAAAGAAGAAAAATCGTACAGAAAGCCGGATGAGGCAACCTTGAAAAAGAAATTGACTTCTCTCCAGTACGAGGTGACCCAGAAAGGCGGAACAGAGAGACCCTTCCAAAATGAGTACTGGGATAATCATAAGGAGGGGATTTACGTGGACATCGTCTCCGGGGAACCCCTATTTAGTTCTTTGGATAAATTCGATTCGGGGACAGGTTGGCCGAGCTTTACAAGACCTCTTGAGCCGAACAACATCGTCGAGAAGCAAGATAGAAGCTTTTTCATGAAGCGCACCGAGGTAAGGAGCAAGCATGGCGATTCGCACCTGGGCCATGTCTTTAACGACGGGCCACCGCCCACGGGGCTTCGTTATTGCATGAACTCCGCGGCCTTGAGGTTCATCCCCAGGGAGGATTTGCTAAAGGAAGGTTACGGAGAGTATTCAAAGCTTTTTGCCAAGAAGTGATACTCCCGCACCACGCAGATCCAACTATTCTATCACCCATCTCAACTCTCTCTTTTTCCTCTTCCTTGTTCCACCCTTTGGACAGGGAAGAGGAAAAGGGGATAATTCCTAAGACGTTTGCTAAGATATTTACAGAGGAAATTTCTTGAACGTGAATGCGTATCAAAGTAGAATTTATGATATGGCACGTATCGTAAAACTAATGGCTACCTCTAAAAATGTCATTCCTGCGAAAGCAGGAATCCAGAAGCGCGTAATAATACTGGACTCCCGCCGGAGTTTACCCCGTACTTGGATACGGGGCGGGAGTGACAAATTTGAAATTATTAGAGGTCCCCTAATTTTGTGCACATTAGTGGGCTTGCTGGCCCTCGTTTTCAGCGAAAACGCTCTCTGTCTCGACATCATTGATGTGGGAAAGTTTTCTGCTGCAACCGTCGGAGACACGCTCCCCCCTGGCTGGAAGCCCCTTACCTTTAAGAAGATCGAGAAGCATACTACTTATACATTGGTCAAGGACGACAATGTTGTGGTCGTGAAGGCTGTGGCAGAGGCGTCGGCATCCGGTTTGGTTAGGGAGATAAAGATCAACCCCAAAGAATATCCGGTCGTACAATGGCGCTGGAAGATCACGAATATCCTGAAAAAGGGGGACGTATACCGGAAGGAGGGCGACGATTACCCTGCACGGATCTATATCACTTTCGAGTATGATCCCAGCAAGGGGGGACTTTTCGAAAGGGCAAAGTACGGAATGATCAGATTGTTATACGGGGAGTTCCCGCCCCTTGATGCGATCAACTATATCTGGGAAAGCAAAGCTCCCGTTGGGACAATGGTTCCCAACCCGTATACCGACCGGGTGATGATGTTTGTCGTCGAAAGCGGCTCCGCGAAGCTCAATCAGTGGGTCAACGAAGAACGGAATGTTTACGAGGACTACAAGAAAGCCTTTGGAGAAGAGCCACCGATGATCTCAGGCGTAGCCCTCATGACCGACACCGACAATACTGGCGAGTCCGCTACCGCTTATTATGGGGACATTCTCTTCAAAAAATAGATTAACAACCTATCCCTCTCCTCCTACCAAATTATTCGTTACTCGTTAAGTGTCGATTTGATCCAAAAACGCAGATTTCCCCTGAGAATTGGTCGACCTTTTTTGTCTTTTTTGTTTGGTATGTGGATAGCCAGTTCGGGCGCTAAAAATTTCCCCTGCGTGCTCTAAGGCAACATTCCTATGTTCTTAGAACTGGC
>Ga0335081_10017406_pt1 | contig 11635 bp, 10 predicted proteins | sample Lox_Sample_35_FD_206713 | JGI IMG/M metagenome (GOLD analysis project Ga0335081, IMG submission 206713) | Soil microbial communities from Loxahatchee National Wildlife Refuge, Florida, United States - Lox_Sample_3.5 | ecosystem: Environmental > Terrestrial > Soil > Wetlands | place: USA... | reverse complement strand
GCCGCCCGGGTGTGGAGGGTCGCTGGGTGCCCCGGGCCGTCAGGTTCGCCGAGATCCGCCGAGGGCGTGGGTGCGCCGGCCGGGTGTGGAGGGTCGCTGGGTGCCCAGGGCCGTCAGGTTCGCCGAGATCCGCCGAGGGCGTGGGTGCGCCGGCCGGGTGTGGAGGGTCGCTGGGTGCCCCGGGCCGTCAGGTTCGCCGAGATCCGCCGAGGGCGTGGGTGCGCCCGCCGCGTGCCGCCGGGTGTCGAGGGTCGCCGGGTGCCGCCGGGTGTCGCTGGGCGCCGAGGGTCGCTGCGGGCCCCGGTCCAAGACCCGCCGGGCGCCAAGACCCGCTGGGGGCCGCCGGGAACCGCCGGCGGCCGAGACCCGCGCGGGCGCCGAGCGCCACTGGTTCCGGAGGGTCGCTGGGTCCCAAAAGGGGACGCCTGGCCGTGGGGGCGCGGGATTGGCACCCCTGGCTCGTCTCTAGACTCGCGTGCGTGAGCGTCCCCGCTGTCGAGATCACTGGACTGGCCAAGCGTTACGGGTCGGTGAGCGCGGTCGACGGCCTCACCCTGCGCGCGGGCAGCCGCGAGGTGACCGCGCTGCTTGGCCCGAACGGCGCCGGAAAGACCACCACGGTTGAGATCTGCGAGGGCTACCGGCGCCCCGACGCGGGCACCGTGCGCGTGCTCGGCCTCGATCCGGTCCGCGATGCACGCAAGCTGCGCCCAAAGGTGGGCGTTATGCTGCAGTCCGGCGGGATTCCCCCAGCCGCGCGACCCCGCGAGTACCTCCACCTGATGGCGAGCTTTCACGCCCGGCCCGCAGATCCTGCGGCCCTGCTTGACAGGCTCGGCCTCACCAGCACTGGGCGCACGCCGGTGCGGCGGCTGTCGGGGGGGCAGCAACAGCGGCTGTCGCTTGCCGCTGCCATGATCGGCCGACCCGAACTGCTATTCCTCGACGAGCCCACCGCAGGCCTCGACCCGCAGGCGCGCCACGCGACGTGGGAGCTGATCGCTGAGCTTCGCGCCGTCGGAGTGAGCGTCGTGCTCACCACGCATCTGATGGACGAAGCAGAACGGCTAGCGGACCGCGTCGCGATCATCGACCACGGGCGCTTGGTCGCGGCGGGCACTCCGGCCTCGCTCACCGGCGGGCAACAGCAGCTCCGGCTTCGCGCCAGGCCAGGGCTCGATCTAAGCGGCCTGCTCAGCGTCCTGCCCACCGGGAGCAGGGCCAGCGAGTCGCCGGCGGGCAACTATGTGATCGACGCGGGTGAGGAAGCGGGCGGCACGTCCGAACTGCTCGCCGCCATCGCTGGGTGGTGTCGCGCGCATCAAGTGCGGACCGACGATCTGCGGCTGGCGAGCCGCACGCTCGAAGACGTGTTCCTCGAGCTGACCGGGCGGGAGCTTCGCCGATGAGCATCCGAGGAGCCGACGAGCGGGAACCGATGAGCGGGGCGAGCCAATGAGCAGTGCCGGCGCGCCCGCAGCGAATGGCGTGGCGGCAGCCCGCGCGGCCGTTGGAGAAAATGATCTTGCGCCAGCGCCTGGGGCCGCGCCACTGCGCCGCATGGTGGCGGCGCAGGCCGTATTCGACGCGCGCGGCCTGCTGCGCAACGGCGAGCAGTTGCTGCTCACCCTGATCATCCCGGTGCTGCTTCTCACGGGCTTCAGCGAGGCATCCGTACTCAACCTCGGCAACGGTAGCCGCGTGGACTTCCTCACCCCCGGGATCATCGCGCTCGCCGTCATGTCCACCGCGTTCGCCAGCCAGGCGATCGCGACCGGTTTCGAGCGCAGATACGGCGTACTGAAGCGACTGGGCGCAACGCCGCTGTCACGCAGTGGACTTGTCGCCGCACGAACGGTAACTATGCTCGTCATCGAGATGCTGCAACTGGCGGTGATCGCGGCGGTGGCGTTCGGGATCGGCTGGCGGCCGCATGGCGGATGGGGTGCGGCCGCGACGGTACCGCTTCTTGTGCTCGCGGGCACCGCGGCGTTCAGCGGTCTCGCTCTGCTGATGGCAGGGACGCTAAGGGCCGAGGCGACCCTCGCCGCCGCCAACCTCGTCTACCTCATGTTGCTCGGCCTCGGCGGCGTCATATTCCCGCTGTCGAAATTCCCCCCGGGGATGCGCGGCCTGCTTGGCCTGCTGCCGATCTCGGCGCTGTCCGGCGGGCTCCGTTCTGTGTTGCAGCACGGAACCGGGCTCCCATGGCGCGATCTGGCCATCCTCGCTGTCTGGGCCGTGGGCGGCGTGGTGCTCGCCGCGCGGACCTTCCACTGGGACTAGGGCGCTGAGGATGCCACCGCGCAGGCCCGTCCTGGCTGGCGGCGGGTGGCACCAGTCAGCCGATAGAGCCCGCAACCTCACGCCGAGCGCGATCCTGGGCGCGCTGCCGCCGCCGGCACTGATCCTGGCGGGCATCATCTCCGTGCAGGTCGGGGCCGGCCTGGCGAAAGAGCTTTTCGCGGTGGTCCCGCCTGCCGCCGTGACGCTGCTGCGGCTATGGTCCTCGGCGATCGTGATGCTCGCGCCGTTCGCGTGGCGCGCCGGGCGCAATAAAGTGCCCCGCCTGTGGCGGGGGCGGGTTGTCTTGCCCGCGAGGCGCCGCGCCCTCGTGGCGCACCGCCCGTCTGAAGGTTCGGCGAAAGGAGCGAAAGGACTGGAAGATGCCGCGTGCCCGCCGCAGGCGCCTGGGATCGCGTGGCGTTCGCTTGGTGTGGCCGCGGCGTTCGGACTGACGCTCGCCACCATGAATTTCGCGATCTACCAGTCGTTCGCGCGCATACCGCTCGGCCTGGCCGTGACCATCGAGTTCCTCGGCCCGCTCGGGGTTGCCGTCGCCGCCTCGCGCCGCGGCATCGATTTTGGCTGGGTCGGGCTTGCGTGCGGCGGCGTGGTATTGCTTACCCGTGGCGGTGGGCACGTCTCCACGTCCGGGATCATTTTCGCGCTTGCCGCGGCAGCGTGCTGGGCTGCGTACATCTTGCTGAGTGCCACGACCGGACGGCGGTTCCGTGGTTCGACGGGCCTGTCCGTCGCGATGGTCGTCGCCGCCATCGCGATCACCCCAGCCGGCCTCGTGGCGGGGGGTCCCGCGGTCTTCAGGCCGCCGATCCTCGCGATCGGGGCGGGCATTGGGCTGCTCTCCTCCGTCATCCCATACTCACTTGAACTCGAGGCGCTGCGCAGGATGCCGCCGCGGGTCTTCGGCATCCTGATGAGCCTCGAGCCGGCAGTCGCGGCGCTGGTCGGACTTCTTCTGCTGGGCCAGGTGCTTACCGCCGCCGAGTGGATCGCCATCGGCTGCGTCATGGTGGCCTGTATCGGGGCCACCCGCGGCGCGTCGGCGGGGAGGCTGGAGGCCTGACCACAGCGCGGCTCTCGCGCCGGTGCTCCTACGATGAGCAGGTGGTCACCAACGTCAGCACCCCAACAGACGCGAATGCCGCATGCGGTGCCGATAGGTCGGCCGCCTGGCCGGGCACCGTGGCACGGCTGATCGCCTTGGTATGGCGGCCGAGCCCCCGGTCCATGCGCGGCCTCGCGCTCGCCAGCGTCGTCGTGAACTCCGGGATTATCGTCACCGGTGCGGCTGTCAGGCTGAGCCAGTCGGGGCTGGGATGCCCGGACTGGCCCAAGTGCACCACGAGAAGCCTGGTGGCGACCAAGATTCCCGGCCAGACAATGGTGAACACCTGGATCGAGTTCGGTAACCGGCTGCTCACGTTCGTGGTGGTGGTCGTCGCGGTCGCCGTTTTCATCGCAGCGTGGCGACTGCGGCCCACCGGTCATGACGGCCGCCCGGCGCGCCGTACCGACCTGGTCTGGCTCGCGGCGGCGCAGCCCGCCAGCGTGGTCCTGCAGGCGGTGCTCGGCGGCATTACCGTTTTGACGGCACTGAATCCGGCGATGGTCTCGGTACATTTCCTCGTGTCGATGGCGATCGTGGCCCTGGCGGTGGTGCTTTACGTGCGTTGTGGCGAGGATGTGAGCCCGGCCCGCCCGGTCGCACGGACAGACCTGCGGGTGCTCAGCGGCATGCTGATCGCTACCGCGTGCCTGATGTTCGCTGCCGGGACCGTGGTCACGGGAACAGGTCCCCTCGCGGGCAATGCGGCCGCGCCCCGCTATCACCTGCCGCTTGAGGGGGTAACGCAACTGCACGCCGACATCGGCTGGCTTTTCTGCGGCCTGACGCTGGCACTGGCGGTCGGGCTGAAGCTGACCCGGGCGGTGCCGCGGGCCATCAGGCTGGGCTGGGTGCTGATCGCCGTCATGACCGTGCAGGGCGCGCTCGGCTACATCCAGTACTTCACCGGCCTGCCGCCGCTTATCGTCGGGGTGCACGTGCTCGGTTCGGTGCTCGTGTGGATCACGGTCCTGCTGCTATTTTTCTCCCTGCGTGACCGCGCCAGCCTCATCGCTGCCGAAGCAGGCATGGCAGCCGTGGCACAGTGCGCCACGGCCGGTCCTGCGGACGGCGCCACAGCCGGTCCTGCGGTCGGCGCCACGGCCGGTCCTGCGGTCGGCGCCACGGCCGGTCCTGCGGAAGGCGCCACGGCTGGTGCTGCGGTCGGCGCCACGGCCGGTCCTGCGGAAGGCGCCACGGCTGGTGCTGCGGTCGGCGCCACGGCCGGTCTCGTAAACGGCGCCTCGGCTGATACTTCGGACGGCGCTTCGTCCGTTACGGCCGAGCATCCAACGGCGGCCGTGGCGCGGCAGCGGGGGATTGACACCGGGCTTGGCCTGTCAGCTAGCTTGGCGGAGCATCCCACGGCTGATCCGGCGGAGACGGGTGATTCTGCGGCGCGGGGGCAGACCCAGGAAGGCCGGGCGGTGGGACCGGCGCGCGGTACGCCTGCGGCTGGATAAACCCGGATGGGCCTTGCGGCGCCCACGGCGGCGCTGGTGGCGGGGCGGATTTCTGGGGCCTGTGGGTCAGGAACGCGAGACGTGCCGTCTGCATCAATCCGAGCAGTGCCTGCCGCCGCGCCTCGAACTCCGACGGGGAGATTACGCCACGCTCCGCCCGCTGGTGCAGCATGGCCAGTTCGGTCGCCGCAAGCTGATAGTCGGTCATGGCCGCCGCCGCCGGCCGCCCCCCGTTCCTGCGCGCCCAGTAGCGCGCGATCCGGCGGCCACGCAACGTGCTCAGCATTTCTATGTCCTGCGGTGGTGTCACCAGGCCAGTGGGCACGTAAGCGGGAAGACATCGCCTGATCAGCGACACGATCCGGTGCCGGTCGTGTACCAGGACACCGCTCAGCCCGATAAAAACGCAGAAGAGGAGAACGTATGCAACGCCAAGCCCTGGCAGGCCGAGCTCCGACAGGCCGTTCCACGTGCCGTGGAGTAACATCGCAGTGAACAGGCCGAGCGGTATCGCCCACCCGGCGCGCCGGTGCGACGCGGCGTACGCGACCCCGATTCCGGTCATCGACGTGAAGATCGGATGGGCGAACGGCGAGAGCACGCCGCGCATGACGAACGTCAGTCCGAGCAGCTTCGCCCCGCCGATTTCCGGCTTCAGCAAGGCGTCGATGTAGTAGCTGATGTTCTCCATCATCGCGAAGCCCAGGCCGACCATGGCGGCGTAGATGATGCCGTCGGTCGGTCCGTCAAGCTCCTGCCTGCGCTGCCGTAGCAGCAGGATCAGCACTAGGCCCTTGAGGGTTTCCTCGACCGGAGGAGCACCGAAGGTCGCCGACACATACTGCCCGGCCGACTTGCCCAGAGCCGGCATGGTGACAAACTCAAGGCCGAGCGTGTTGATGAGGATGGCGACCAGGGCAGCGACCCCGGCTCCCCACAGGAACGCGAAGATCAGATTTACCCGCGGTTCCGGTTCCAGCCGGTCGACTAGGAGAACGAGCGCGACCAGCAGCGGCACCGGTAGCAGGGCGAACGGAAGAGCGATCAGGAACGGCAGTTCGCTGTGCCCACGAAGCTCGCTCTCCGCCGCGTAGATCAACAGCATGATCAGTGCGCATGCTGCGGCGATTACGATGCCCACGATGAGCCCGACCCTGGTCCGGCCGGGTGCGCGGCCTTCAATCACGGCCCTTGGGTCGAAGACCGGCGCGGGGAAAGCCATATCTGTGGAGCGTATATCCGTTTTGGCTGAAGGGCCGGCGAGCGCAACCGATCGATCACTTGGGACACGCCCTAGCAGCGGCGGTCGCCTGGTTCGGTCGCTTCGCTGGGCTGAAGATCCTTATCTCCAGGTGACGGGGCCGCTATCGGCGGCCCCGTCACGGAAAGACAGCCGCACTCGGTACTCGGTCAGCGACGGACTCAGTGCATGAGCAGCGAGTCCACGGCTACAGCAAGTCAGTGCATGAGCAGCGAGTCCACGGCTACAGCAAGAAAGAGCAACGCGAGATAGGTGTTCGAGCAGTGAAAGAGGCGCATCGGACGGAGCGGTTTCACCGCGCGATCGGTCACCGCGCGATCGGTCAAGCCGCCGAGCGACTCGACGCCATTTAGCGCCTCGCCATCCAGCCCCACGCCATCCAACATGTCGCTCGCCAACGCCGCACTACCCGACCCCGGGCCAGCCGCCCCATGCGCCGCGGTCCCTTTCCCTGCCGCGTCAGCCGCTCGTGCCCTGGACGCTAGCCGGTACGCCTCGGTCAGGAAAAGCGCGCCGAGGATCCCGGCCGCCGCAGGATAGAACGGCCCGGTCCTCGCGACCGGCCAGAGCAAAAACGAGCACGCGACCATCGCCCAGGAGTACTTGACGATGCTGCGCGTCACCGCGCGGTTGCCAGCGAGGACTGGGAGCATCGGTACCTCGGCCGCGGCGTAATCCTCCTTGAACCGCATGGCGAGCGCCCAGAAGTGCGGCGGGGTCCACAAGAACACCACGAGGAAAAGGGGCAGCGGCGCCCAGGAGAGCCGCCCGGTGATCGCCGTCCAGCCGATGAGGGCGGGCATGCTGCCGGCAAGGCCGCCCCAGACGATGTTCTGCGAGGTGCGCCGTTTAAGCAGCAGCGAGTACCCGAAGACGTAAAACATGTTGGCGAAAAGGGCAAGCGCGGCGGACAGCCAGTTGACCGTGAACCAAAGCCAGCAGGTGGAGATCACACCGAGCACCACACCGAAGATGAGCGCCGCACGCGGTGTCACTGTCCTTGCCGATGGCGCCGCCGCGAGTGGCCGCCGCTGCGTGCGGCGCATCTTGCGGTCGATGTCCCGGTCAATGTAGCAGTTCAGCGCGTTGGCGCTGCCCGCAGAGAGGGCCCCGCCGGCCAGCGTGGCGAAGGTCAGCCAGAGCGGCGGGAGGCCGCGCGCGGCGAGGAACATGACCGGCAGCGTGGTGATCAGCAGCAGTTCGATGATCCGCGGCTTGGTAAGGGCGAGATAGGCGCGAAGGGTGCCGCGCAGCGAGCGCTGCGGGACTGCGCTGCGCACCGCCTGGCCGACCGCCGGGGCCGCCTGGGAGACGTGAGTCACGCTGTATCCGGGATCAGGGGGGTCACGCAGAACCTCGCGGATGCGTCTTCGGATTTGAGTGGCGCTGGCTACGCCTTCGCCGACAAACTGTAGTGGGTGAGGCGGCGTGACCCCAGGGCGACCCCGCTCGCGGCCAGCGGCACCGGACAAAACAGCCGGGCGCAGCACCCCGATTACGCGACGACAGGCCCTAGGTCATCCGCCTGGCCCGGTCTCGCCGGGCAAGCCAGGCACCCGACAGGTCCCGCTCACATGATCCCGGTAGCTTCTTCGAAGCATTCGCAGAAAGGTTACCGGGATCATGAAACAGCAACGGTCGGCGCCGGGCCAGCGACGCGCAGGCTTGGCGGGACTTGGCGGGCGCGTCACAAGGGTGCGTCACTGGCGTCACACGGGTGCGTCACTGGCGTCACCGGCGGCGCGTCAGCCGGCGGCGCGTCAGCTGGTGGCGCGTCAGCTGGTGGCGCGTCAGCTGGTGGCGCGTCAGCTGGTGGCGCGTCAGCTGGTGGCGCGTCAGCTGGTGGCGCGTCAGCTGGCGGCGCGTCAGCCGGTGGAGGCTGACCGGAAGCAGTGTGCCGACGGCGACCGGTATCACCCACCAGGCCGGGACAGTGGTACGGCTCACGGTATAGGTGAGCACCAGTGCGACGAGGATGCCGGAAGCGACCAGCCAGTCGTCGCCAACCACGAAGTTGTACCAAAAAGTGAGGAGTGCCAGCATACGCCGGATCACCACCTGTCCCATCAAGCACGCCCCATCAGGACAGACGGCAGACCCCGCACCACCAACACCACCAACACCACCAACACCGCCGCCTCTGCTACGGGCGCCACCAGACCGCGTTTCATCACAAACCTGGCCTCGCAACTGCCCAGGGCCCGGGGCAGCAACAACGGCATCATCCCGGACTGGATCATTGCGGCCAGCCCGGATCGGGCGGTACCGGGGCCGACCTGTCGCTGGCGGTCTGGCCCGGCTGAATCCGGCGAAGCAGCGCAATGAGGACGAGCGCGTACACCGCGACGGCGGGTATCAGGGCAAGCAGCGAGGCGTCAGATCCTGGCCAGCGCGCCCCGGCGCCCTCGGCCCCCCAGAAGGCACCGAAGGCCGTGAGCATGATCCCAACGACCAGCTTCATCGTGTTCTCTGGAACCCGGGAAAGGGGGCCGCGCACCGCCGCCGCGGTCGCCCCGACGAAAAACATCGCGCACACGGCAGCGACCGCCGCAAGTGGCACGTCCCGTGCATTGCTGCCGAAAGTCAATGCGATGAAGGCGACTTCGAGCCCCTCGAGGAGGACGCCCTTGAAGGACAGGGTGAAGCCATACCAGTCGGGCACGGAACCGAATCGCCTTGCGGCCACCGCGGACGCGGCGGCGACTTCCCTGCGGTAGATCTCGGTTTCGTCGTGCAAGGCCTTATGCCCGCTAGCCCGCAGGATCGCTTTGCGGAGCCACTGCAGGCCAAAGACGAGCAGCAGGCCGCCGACCACTAGGCGCACGCCGCTCAGCGGCACCACGGACAGCGCGGGCCCGAGTGCCGCGACGATGAGAACCAGGGCCACGAGCGCCGTTAGCATGCCTGTCGTGGCCGACCGCCAGTCCCTGGCGGCTCCGGCGGCCAGCACTATCGTGGCCGCCTCGACGGCCTCCACCGTGCAGGCGAGGAATACCACCACGAACAGGGCCGCCGAGTTCACGCACCCACCTCCCACGCAACAGCGTCCGGTGCAAGAACTCACGAAGGCGGGTACTGGACTCCCACCGGACCCGGGGCGGATCAACCCGCCGCTAAGGCGTGTCCCTAGCACAGGACTCGCCTCAGGGATTTGGGCAACCCAAAGCGCTCGCCCCGCCACACTGTGACGGCTGTTACAGACCAGTGATAACACTCGTCACACTACGAGTATATCCGCGATTGACACGAGGGCTCGCGATCGCGCGCGGCGCCTATCCGGCGCATCCTTGGGCACGGGCCCCAGAGGCCGCTGCGCGAATCCGGAGATAGGCTCATTGCAATGATCGCCCTACGCGCTGCAGGGTAACGACGCCACGCGGTCAATTTGCCGCGTGCCGCTCATGCGGTGCGGCCAGGTTTCGCGAGACGGGAGATCTCACGGTGACCAACCAGCCGCGCGCGTTCGAATGGACACAAACCGACCGCCGGGCTATCGATTTGATTCGGGTCCTTGCGATGGATGCCGTGCAGGAGGCCGGATCGGGCCATCCTGGCACAGCGATGAGCCTCGCGTTGCGGGCCATCCCAGGCCTGGCCGTGGTCCGGCCGGCCGACGCGAACGAGACTTCTGTCGCCTGGCGGACTGTGCTTGAGCGCGCTCACCCCGCGGCGCTCTGCCCGACCCGCCAGACCCTGCCCGTCCTGGACCGATCGGCCGGCAATGAACAGGGCCTGGCGAGCGCGGACGGCGCGGCGCGGGGTGGTTACGTGCTCGCCGACGCGCCTGACCTCGGCCGGGATGCTGCGAAGGGCGGGGCCCCTGGCCGCCGGGGTGAGCCTGATGTGCTGCTCATCGCCACCGGGAGCGAGGTGCAACTGGCGCTCGCCGCCCGTGAGATCCTCTCGCGCGAAGGAATTGGCGCCCGGGTCGTCTCGATGACCTGCCTGGAATGGTTCGCGGAGCAGGACGCCTCGTATCGGGACGGCGTGCTTCCGCCGTATGTTCGCGCCCGGGTATGTGTAGGGGCCGGCATTTCACTGGGCTGGCACGCCATCGCGGGTGATGCGGGTGAATACGTGAGTCTCGAGCACTTCGGCGCCTCCGCCGCGTACCAGACGCTTTACCAGAGGTTTGGCATCACGGCCGGGCGGGTGGCCGAGGCGGTGCGCTCGAGCATCGCCAAGGCGCGATCCAACGCCGACAGGGTCGTGGGTGAAGCGGGTGCTGGTGACGGGAGCGGCGGAGAACAGGCGGTGAGCCCCGCAGGGGGATCCGGGGTCCCCGCGCGGGACGCCGCGTCCCCGCAGGGAAAGACAGTCAGCGAAGACTGAGAACTAAAGACGCACAAAGCGCAGTATGGCCGGCAACCACGCCAACCCGGCGCGGAGGAAGGTCCGCCAGCAGAGAAAGGAAGCCGCACCGTGCCTCCTACGAATTCGGAGCCAAACGACAGGCTCGCGCAACTTTCCGCAGCAGGCGTGGCCGTGTGGCTGGACGATATCAGCCGCGACCGCCTCGTCACGGGCAACCTGGCAGAACTCGTCCGATCCAGGCATGTGGTCGGTGTCACCTCAAATCCGACCATCTTCGATCACGCGCTGAGCAAGGGCGCTAACTACAACGACCAGATCCGCGACCTCGCGTTGCGTCATGTCTCGGTCGAAGAGGCCTCGCGCGCCATAACGACGTTCGACATCCGCTGGGCGTGCGACGTGCTTCGCCCCGTCTATGACACGACTGCCGGCGTGGACGGCCGGGTGTCGCTCGAGGTAGATCCAAGGATCGCTAAAGATCCACCCGCGCGGACGGTCGCAGAAGCACGGGCGCTGTGGTGGCTGGTGGACAGGCCTAACCTGTTCATCAAGATTCCCGCGACGCCCGAAGGCCTCCCGGCGATCACTCAGTGTCTGTCGGAGGGGATCAGCGTCAATGTCACGCTTATCTTCTCGCTGTCGCGGTATGCGGAGGTCATCGACGCGTTCCTGGCAGGCATGGAGAAGGCGGCCGCCGCCGGGCTCGACCTGCCCGCCATCACGTCGGTGGCCTCGTTCTTCGTCAGCCGGGTGGACACTGAAGTAGACCGCAGGCTCGACAAGATCGGAACCTCGCAGGCCGCCCAGCTTCGCGGCAAGGCGGCTATTGCCAACGCGCGGCTCGCGTACGAGCTCTACGAGCAGAGGTTCGGTGAGCCCCGCTGGGATGCGCTGCGGGCGGCCGGAGCACATCCGCAGCGGCCGCTCTGGGCGTCGACAAGCACCAAAGATCCCGCCTTCGACGACACGCGCTACGTCGTCGAACTTGTCGCGCCCGGTGTCGTGAATACGATGCCTGAGTCAACTATGGACGCCGTCGCCCAGCATGCCCAGATTCCCGGCGACACGATTCACGGCAGATACGACGAAGCACGCAAGGTCTTCGCCGATCTCGAAGAGCTTGGCATCGGCTACGACGACGTCACGGCGGTCCTCGAGACCGAGGGCGTGGAGAAGTTCGCTGCCTCA
>Ga0335081_10017405_pt1 | contig 11635 bp, 10 predicted proteins | sample Lox_Sample_35_FD_206713 | JGI IMG/M metagenome (GOLD analysis project Ga0335081, IMG submission 206713) | Soil microbial communities from Loxahatchee National Wildlife Refuge, Florida, United States - Lox_Sample_3.5 | ecosystem: Environmental > Terrestrial > Soil > Wetlands | place: USA... | reverse complement strand
CAAGCCCTGGGGTCGCGTGCCCACAAGAAAACAAAACGACATATTTGTCGGTCTTTTCCCAGGGCTTGCGCCCTAGGCTACTCTCTGTCGGCCCTCCGGGCCTTTGGGATTTATGTCCATCCATTTCTTGGACACCACACTAGCTGAGAAGACGAAGGTGGCGCGAGAAGAGCGTTCTGGCCCTCCTTTCCTTTTCCTTTGTAAACGAATCTCCCTCTCTCGTCCATCCGCCCCTTGAGTGAACTCTCCCAGGCTGGAGTCTACGTGGTTGCCTGCGGCACATTTTTGACCTAAGACAAGTGCGAATCTCTGGCCCGCAGCGTTTTCTCGGGAGAGGTCCGTTTACGGCCGGGTGCCGAATTCGAATGAGGCTTCATGCTTTAAGCGGCGTCTGCCGACCATCATTAATGGCGGGGCACTTTGTTCCATTTTCTCAAGTTGAAGCGATGCGGCAACCGGTGTACGATAGGCAGCGAGGTAGCGCGATGTTTCGATTCGAGTGGGGTGGCGAGATGAAGCCACGCCTGCGCATTCTCACGATGTTGGCTCCGATGTGCCTCCTGTCACTGCCATTGATCGCCCAGCGCGACAACCACAGCGTTGCCTTTCTGAAGGGGTGGATCGTCGAAGGCAAGGTGGTGACGCTCCGGGGTGATCCTGTCCACGGCGCTAGGGTCGACGTTCAACCTCTCGACTCCGCCGGCGGATTGCGAAACACGGTGACAGATTTGCAGGGGGAGTTCAGCACCGAGTACAGTCTAAGCGATGATACCGCCCGTGAGTTCAGGGTGGAGCTGACGGTAACCATGCAGGGCTTCCTCGAGGCACACGAGGTTATCGATTTTGAAGGGACGTTCTCTCCAGTTCAGGTCACCTTGCGGGAGGCGAATCAGGATCCCAACCTTCTGACGCAGGCAGATCTGATTTCACGACTTGCGCCAAAGATGAAGGACCTGGGAGCTTCCGACGGGCTGTCGGTGAAGAGCGAGAAAGACTATGCGCGCGGCGCGCAGGAATTCCTTGACCGAAAGCGTCCGGACCGGGCCTTGCCATTCTTCATGAAAGTGGTCAAGCGTGATGTCACTTGCGTGGCGTGTCGCACCATGCTGGGTCTAGCTGAGCTCGACTCGTCAGACTGGGACGGAGCCAGCCGCAACTTCGAGCAGGCGGTGGGCGAGGGCCGGAAGGATCCCAAACAAGTGCGGCCTGAGCCCTTGTTGGCCCTCGGCGTGATGGAAAGTTGGCGTCATGAGGCGGAACGGGCGGCAGGTTGGTTGGCGGAGGCACTCAAGTACGCTCCCAACGACTCGCTCGCCCTTCAGGAAATCGGCCGCGCCGAGCTGCAGCTTCGAAACTGGGCGACGGCCAACGCTCATCTGGCGGATGCCGTGGCCGCCGGCGCATCGCCCGAGGCGCGGCTTCTGCATGTCCAGGCCCTCTTAGGCGTCGCCAAGCCTGAAGAAGCAAACCAAGAGATGACGCGTTACCTTGACGGGCAGGACGTGAAAACAATGCCGCTGCGGGTCCGGCAAATTTGGGCGCAAGTTCAGGATCGGCAGACGGTGAAAGCGACCTACGCCAAGGTGGACAAGCAGGTCGAACGGCCCATTTATGACTCGATAGTCACTAACTGGACCGACTACCTCCGCCGGACGACCCCGGAACTGAAGGGACTCGAGTCCGATGAGGATCAGAAACTGCTCGAACCGATCCTCAACGCCGTGGGCAGGAACGTCTCAGAGTTTTTCCGTAATTTTCCCAACACCAGTTCGCTGGAGGCGATTCACCAGGAAAAGCTGAAGGGTCGCGGAAAGGGCGGGAAGCAGGATCAGAAATTCCAGTACTTGTGCGTGACGCCCACCCAAGCCTGGGGACCTGGCTTTAACGAGTATCGCTCCACTCTGTCCGGAGATTCGTTCCCGTCGCGCGGTCTGACGGAAGGCTTTATGGTCACCTCCGGCTTCGCGTCGGCCTCGCTGGTCTTTCATCCGGTCTATCAATCCGAAACCACGTTTCGTTATCTCGGACGTCAGAAAGTAAATGGCCGGGACGCCCATGTCGTGGCCTTCGCGCAGCATCCTGGCCAGTCCCACGTGTACGGGTTGTTCAGGGACGGTCAGAACGAGATTGCCACGTTCGTTCAGGGACTTGCCTGGGTCGATTCCCAAAACTACCAGATCCTCCGTTTACGCACGGACCTGATCAAGCCCTTGCCGAGCGTCGAGTTGTGGCGGCAGACGACGGAGATTGATTTCAGCGAGGTCCACTTCAAAAGTATTCCCGAGGGATTCTGGTTACCACAAGAAGTCGCCGTCACCGTGGATTGGCAGGGCCGGGTGCTGCGCAACGATCATGAATACTCGGATTTTAAGGTGTTCAACGTGGACTCCACGCAGAAGCTGGGGAAGCCGAAGGAGCTGGCGGAGACTTCCAAGGAGGGATCCGGTTCGCAGAAGGAGCAGTGAGTAGTGAATGGTGAATCGTGAATCGAAAATAGCGAATGGTCGGAGAAAGTCCTTTACAATTTACTGCTCGCGCTTATTCACCATTCAATCTGACCTCCATCATGAAGGTTTCTTGTGGTCGGACGTTCCGGCAGTTTTCTGCGTGGCCTTTTCGGCAGGCCTGTCCTTGCCCTCGGCGGCTCCTGACACCGCGGCTGGCGACGAGTCCGCCGGCGCCCCGGACTTCTTCGCGTAATCGCTGACGTACCAGCCGCTGCCCTTGAATTGGATGGTAGGTGCGGACACAAGCCTCTCGAGTTGACCTCCGCACTTTTCGCACTCGGTGAGCGGAGGGTCTGAGAACTTCTGGATCCTCTCGTAGCGGTCCCCGCATTTCAGACATTCGTATTCGTAAAGCGGCAAGACTGACCTCCCAATACGCTTCTGTTGCCCTCCCATTCATCATATCACTGTACGGGCGGCGTGGGAGAGTCGGCCATGCAATCTACTGCGCCAACTTGACCTCTTCGTGATAGACTGTGCTTGTGCAACGGCGTTCGACTCAGAGCGGGAAGATGGACCCCATAGCCAAACCCGGAACTCCGGGAGCGCCAACTCCCAGCAACGCACCGCCGGGTAAGCTCTATCTGGTGGCGACGCCCATCGGGAACCTCGAAGATATCACGCTACGAGCCATTCGGACGCTGAAGGAGGCGGACGTAATCGCGTGCGAGGACACCCGCCGCACCCAGAAGCTCCTCAATCACTACGAAATCCGCACCCGCACTATCAGCTATCACGAACACAACGAGATGACACGCGCTCCCGAGTTGATCATCGAGCTGGAGCAGGGAGCGCACGTGGCGCTGGTCTCCGACGCCGGCATGCCGGTGATTTCCGACCCCGGCCATCGTCTGGTGAAGCTGGCGATCCGCCACAACATTGCGGTGGTCCCGGTTCCCGGCGCTTCGGCCTTTCTCGCCGCCCTGGCGGCATCGGGGCTGCCCGTGGACAAGTTCCGCTTTCTGGGCTTCTTGCCTGCCAAGCGTACCGCACGGCACAAATATCTGGACGAACTGCGGGGCGCGCAAAAAACGCTAGTCTTCTATGAAGCGCCACACCGCGTGGTGGAGATGCTGAAGGACTTGCGGAGGGTGCTCGGAGATCGGCCGGTGGTGATGGCGCGTGAGGTCACCAAAGTATACGAGGAGTTCCTGCGCGGCTCGGTGTCGGAGCTCCTGGCAGCGATGAAGGCCCGCCCGCCCAAAGGAGAGATCACCGTGCTGGTGGGTCCGGACGCTAACTCGCACGCCGAGCCCGCCACCAGAGAGCGATCGATCGGCGGCGAACTGGCGGAAGTGATGGCGGCGCAGGGGCTCGACGAAAAAGCGGCGCTGAAGGTGGTGGCGCGCTGTCGCGGCGTGGCTAGGAGCGAAGCGTACCGGCTCTGGCAGGCCGAGAAATCCGCACATCGATCAAAGTGACCGCCCCGTCCGCAGGCCCACCCTCGCCACACCCTGCTTTCCCCCTTAGGCTCATATTGCTAGCGTAGCCCCGATGAATTGGAGGCCCACCCGGTTCAGGGCGCCGTCGGGGAACACGTAGGCCACCATCGCCTGCGCGAGGAAATCGGACCGGCCACCGCCCGGCCGCAGTCCGCCGCGCCCGCGGATGGATACCGTCAAGGTGGCCGAATGGACAAGATCGCGCGGCGTGAGCAGCGCCAGCCCGTGCTCGCTCAGGTTGACGGTGCGCGCCCGCTCATCGAAGTTGACGCCGCGCGCATCCGCCCCTTTGATCCGGACGTCGCTCCGGCTTTCCACTCGCGGCTCAGAGCGTCGCTGCACATGTCCTCCTCGGTCCACCAGCGTCACTCGGCAAGAGAGATCAGAGCTTCCGGAGCCGGCTGCTGACCCACCGTCACCGGCGCGCGGAAGAAGTCGTCCACGCGCTCCAGCACCTCCTGCGGATGGCGCGCGCTCTGGACCTGACGGCGCAACTCGGCGCCGTTACGCACGCTATGGGTGAACCAGCTCGCGAACTGCTTCATCTTGCCGATGGAGCCGGGAATCTCTTCCGCCACCAACATCGCATAGTAGTCGCGGATCAACTCGTAACGATCCAGTTCCGTCGGCTGGCGATAGAAGCCGGTGCGGAAGTACTCCTCCATCTGCCGGAAGATCCACGGATGAGTGGGAGCGGCGCGGCCGATCATCACCGCGTCGCAGCCTGTCTGCTGGTGAAGTGCATGCGCGTCCTCCGGGCTCATTACGTCGCCGTTGCCGATCACCGGAATGCGCACGCTCGACTTGACCTCCCGGATCACGTCCCAGCGCGCCCGGCCGCTGAAGCCCTGCACCCGCGTGCGGCCGTGGACGGCGATGGCCTCGACGCCGCACTCCTCTGCCAGACCGGCCACTGGGACGGCGACGATCTCTTCGTCGCTCCAGCCGATGCGGATCTTGATGGTGAAAGGAATGCTGATGGCGCCGCGGATGCGTTGCAGGATTTTCGCCAGCAGCGGCAGGTCGCGCAGCAGCCCGGAGCCGCCGCACTTCACCACTTTCTTCGCCGGACATCCCAGGTTGAGATCAATGACGTCGAAGCCCAGGTCCTCAATCATGCGTGCCGCTTCGGCCAACCGGTCGGGGTCGGCGCCGAAGATCTGGGCGGTGATCGGCCGCTCCTCCTCGGTGTAATAAAGGAAGCGCTGTGACTTCAGGTTCTGGCGCAGCATCCCCTCGCTCGACACGAACTCGGTCATGATGAGCCCGCAGCCACCCAGCCGCTTGATGAAGCGCCGAAAGACGGTGTCGGTGATCCCCGCCATCGGGGCGAGGATGTGAGCCGGACGGATCATCACGTCCCGAATTCGGATCTCTTCGAAGAGCATAATATCGTTATTTTCGCAGTAAACGGAGTCTCTGGCAACGACTAGCGAGCTAGCTCTTCGCGTGATATCACCGGTGCTCAGCCGTCAGCTCCAGGCGCGAAGTCCGATTGATTTGCCAAAAGCTGATTGCTGATCGCTTAAGCCTGAGAACTGAGAACTACACCGCCGGTCCCGCCGGCAGGAGGCCGGCCGCGTTGGCGATGCCGAATCGCATCGCGCCTTCCGCCACACGCTGGCCGTCTCGGTAGGCGGCGCCGCGCAGTTCGCCGAAGTTCTCCCGCAGCTTCACCACCTCTGCTTCCACCACGAGCGAATCTCCCAGTTCGACCGGCTCGATCATTCGCGCCGACATGATCTGCAGGATGACGGCGACCTTGCCCGCCATCTGCGGACGCTCCATCACCAGGATGGCGCCCAGTTGTGTCACCATCTCGATCAGCACTCCCGCCGGCACCAGGTTTGCACCTGGCGCGTATCCCCGGCAAGCCTCGTCGTTGGCCGTGAATTGTTTTACCCCCCGAATCCGCTGGCCGGGGACCAATTCGGTGACGCGGTCCACCAGCAGCAACGGGTAGCGATGAGGAAGAATGCGCTGGATCGCTGCTGGCAAGAGCTCGCCGGTGGATTGAGGGTCAGTCATATTCAAGAAATTATGAATGATGAATGCTGAATGATGAACAGAAGAGAAGACGCCCGTTGTCTGTTGTCGGTTGTCCGTTGTGGGACGCCGGCTTCAGCCACGGGCGACGGACCACGGACAACGGACTCTTTTCCTCTGTTCATCGTTCATCATTCATCAGTGGCCTCAAAGAAGCGAAGGATCAATCGACTCCTTGCTTATGGCCCGGGAAGCGCGGGGGGCACCTGATGTGTCCTTGGATGCCGATGCCGGCGGTACCGCTGCTGCTGTCGACGCCGGCGCGAACCCGCCGCCCTCCAGTTGGCGCCGTAATTCGTCGCGCGAGTCGTGGAAGAAGTTCTCCAGCAAGCGCGCCAAGGCGTGCTCCCGGACCTCCGCGGCGGAGACCACCACCTGGTACACGTGGGCGCGCCCCTGCTTGCTCCGCTCCACCGCGCCTTTGCGCGCCAGCCGATTCATCACCGTCATGACGGTGGTGTAAGCAAGCGGCCGCTGCGGCAGCAAAGCAGCGCGGATCTCATGTACCGTCGCCCGGCCGTGCTGCCACAGCGCCTTCATGCACTCGAGTTCCAGCGGCGGCAGATCCAGCCGCTGATCGCGTTGCCGGTTCGCCATGTCTGAAAAAGAAACGATGAATGATGAATGATGAACGATGAACAGAAGAAAAGACACCCGTTGCCTACGGTCAGTTGTCGTTGCTGGGGACACCGTCCTCAGCAACGGACAACGGCCGTCTCTTCTGTTCATCATTCAGCATTCATCGTTCATAATTTCTTCAACAGCTCCCGTCCCAGCGCCCGATTGCGGGTCGTCCAGTCGCCTTCGCGCTCCTGGTCCGCCGCGTACTGGGCGCGCATGGCTTCCAGTTTGGAGTCGAGATCGTCCACATAGTGCACCACCAGCGCTTCAGGAAACATGGGCTCCTTGGGCGAGCCGAACTCGAGCTTGCCGTGGTGGGAGAGGATGATATGCGTCACGCGATCTTTCAGGCCGGCAGGGAAGCCGGGAATGGCGCGCATCTTCTCCCACACCATCTCCAACCCGATCGCGATGTGGCCCAGCAGTTGGCCGCGGGTGGAGTAGCGAAAGCCGCGAGCGTAGCTCAACTCGTGGATCTTGCCTAAGTCGTGCAGAACGATTCCCGCCAGCACCAAGTCGCGGTCGAGGGACGGGTAGTGGTCAGCTACCCGGTTGGCCAGGCCGGTCAGCGAAAGGACGTGCTCGATCAAGCCGCCGAGGTAGGCATGATGATAGGTGGTCGCCGCCGGCGCCAGCTTGTAGCCACTGGCGATGGCCGGGTCGTCGAGGACCGATTGAACCAACTGCCGCAAGGGTCCGGGATTCATGCGGCCGGCGCGGTCGAGGAGCGCGGCATACATCTCTTCCGCATCGCGAGTGCTGGCGGGGAGATAGTCCCGCAGGTCGGCATCGCCGCCCAGGCTGCGGTGGATGTTCTCCAGGCGCAGTTGCAGCCGTCCCAGGTGGTCCTCCGCCGTCGCGGTTACGAACACTAGGTCGTCGGCGTCGAAGTCGGGCGGCGCCTCGCCGCAGTCCCAAAGTTTGGCCGGGATCACGCCGGTGGAGTCCTGCAGCTCCAGATCGAGGTAGGCGCTGCCGCTGCGGCCCGTGCGGCGGGCCTGGTGGCGGACCAGGAAGGTGTCTTGGACGGCCTGGTGGGGCTGGAGGTCCCGGATGAAGACCGCCTTCTTCATGGTTCCTTCTGGGCTACTTGTGTATCGATTTGAATCTCCGCCCCGGTGTCGAGGTAGCCGGGGGCCACGCTGACGTAGCTCTGGCTGCGCAGTTGCAGCAGATACTTGCGCAAGGCGCCCTGCATCTTCTGGTCGTAGATGGTGTTCATCACCCGCGTTTCCACCTCTTCGAACTTGGGCACCCCCGGGCTGCGGCGCTCCAGCACCTTGAAGATCTGGTAGCCGAATTTCGTCTTAACCAGATCGCTAGTCTCGTTGGTTTCCAGTTTGGCGGTGGCGGCGGTGATGGTGGGGTTCAAGGTCCCGTCTTTGAAAAAGCCCACGTCCCCGCCTTCCTTGACGGTGTCTTCGTCGTCGGAGTATTTCTTTACCACCGTGTCCCATTTCTGTCCGGCCTTGAGGTCGGCCAGCGCATCCTGGGCGCGCTTCTCCAGCTCGTCGGGCTTGTGCTTGTCGGAGGAGATCAGGATCTGCGCCAGGCGCACGCCGCCCGGCGAGGAGAATTCCTGCTGGTGGGCCTGGAAGTACTTGCGCGCGTCCTGGTGCGACACCGAGTTGTTCACCTGCGAGCCCACCTCACGCCCGATCACCTCCTGCATCAGGATTTGCCGCCGGATCTGGTCCTTGAAATCCTCCCACACCTGCCCCTGCTTCTCGACTTCCTTCTGTAGGTCTTCCAGGCTGTCGAGTTTGGCGCTTTGGCGAATGTCATCGAGCTTCTTGATGACATCGGTATCGGCGTTGATGTCGTCGTCCTTGGCTTTCTCCACCAGCAGGTCCTGGTCGATCATATCGCGCAGCAGGTTCTTGCTCTGCTCTTTGACCTTCGCGTCGAGCTCAACGCCCGAGTTGTCGCGGGCAAGCTGGGTGCGCAAGTCCGCCATTTGCTGGTCGTACTGCCGCTGCGTAATGATCTCGTTGTTGACGCGCGCCACGATACGGTCGACGATCTTCGCGGCCTGGAGCCGTGGCAGCGCCGCGGTCGCCAGCACCAGCACCAACGCCGCCAGCCAGAGCCACTGGTGGAGGGCGGCAGCTTGCTGCCGCTTTCTTCCATCACGCTGCCCGCGTTGCCATCGCATTTCGATCTCCTGGTTAGTTCTCATCTTCCCTCGATCCGTGGGAAACGCGAAAATGGAAACTGGAAACTCGAATTTCCGAAGCTCTCCAGTTTGGCGCCCACCATTACCGATTGTAGTCCGCCGGCGAGGTTCTGGCAAGCTGATGATCGCCTTTCCGCCTTCGGCTTTTCTCCCGTTCTGCCTTCGGCCTTCCGTGCCCTTGCGGTGGCTTCGTTCCTGTTTTTCCCGAAGCCCGGTCCTTTGTTTTCATGAAAATCGGTGGCTTCGTTTTTGAAAAGCTTTCGGTCATCAGTCATCAGGTTTCAGTTTTTGGCAGTTCGGCTAAGAAGCCTTCATGCCCGTCTGCCGTCTGCTGTCCACCAGTTCCCTCGCTCCCGAAATGGGTTCGTATTTGGGTTCGGTCCCAGGCCCCGTCCTTTGTTTTCAATAAGTCAGTGGGCTTCGGTCCTGTCAAAATCAGTTAGCCGTTGGCGGTCTACAGTCAGCAGTTCCAGCGCCCTGCCGTCAGCAGTTCCGGAACCCGCCCGACCGGGAAACTTGCGATTGCCAACTGCCGGCTGCCAACGGTCAGGGGGTTCGTCTTCCAAATTGGCAATATAGAGCGTCGCATCATCGGTAGCAACTTTGCGAAAAACGGACCTAAAATCGCCGTAACCAATTGATTCGACAGCCAGTTGATCGCCGCGGCTTCGTTCGTCCAGATTCCGGTTTAAGTTGCTGACAGCAAGCGGCTTAAGCCTCGTGGCTTCGTTTGGCTTCGTTTTGACCTCCTGACCCTACTCCCGAAACCCGGAAGGAGGGAAAATCAAACTCAAACTCCGGAGGCACAGCGCAGCCTTATGGCCGCAACCAAAAACAAGACGCCAACACAGAGGCGGCGGAGGCGGCACAGAGGCTACGGAGAAGAAGCCCCCTGGTTGACGCCGGGTTGTTGCGCGCTCTTCTCTGTTTTTCTAGGCGAGCCCTCCGCGACCTCCGTGTTAGATTCTTCTCTTCGCGACGCCGCCACGTCTCTCTGTGCTTCTGTCCCACCGTGTTGGAACATCCTTCCCAATTAGGCTCATTCCCTTTCTGTGGTCCGGGACTGGTTCCGCCTTCCGACGCCGTTCGACTTCGGGCGGAGCAAGGCCGAGGCGTCGCCCGTTCAATGCCGCGCGGCGCTTTCCCGCCTTGGTTCTGGGGCCGGTGGATTCTTGGGCATAGTGCCGGTTGGCGGCCAGCCGCGCAGGCTCAACGCCCGGCTCAAAGGATGCTCTGAGATACCTTCATCGTTATCCATGAGCCATAATATAACATCCTCGATACCCCCGTCAATGTCTTTCTTCGAGGCTAACGGTGTGGTCGGCGCTCCCAGCTCTCAGCGCCCAGGCTGCCGGTGTTTCTTCAGTTGCTCCTCGCGCCCGAGTGCCATGATTCGCTCCGTCAGTCGATGGACTCCTGTTGAGGGGTTCTCGCCTGCGCAGCCACGCGTCGTCTGCCAATGGTCCAACGCGTCGGCTCGCTGAACGGCTTCCGCGTAGCGGGGAAAGAGCCGTTCGAAGGGCACCTCTTTAACGTACCCTGGCATATGGCCGCGGCATAGCGATTGAACTTGGTGACGCTCGATGTGGGCTCCTCGATCCTGGAAGTGCAGCAGCAACCAGAGCTCGAAACACGGATTGGAGATGGCCACGTTGACCTTGTTGGCTTCTGCTTTCTGCTTGGCCTCCGGTACGTATTGATGGACATCCACATCAAATACGCACCAGACCTCGTCATACTTGAGGTTATCGTCCTTCTGCGTGCGAGCCTGACGCTCAGCCTCTTTCTTCCTGTCGACAGCCTCGTCCACGAGCGTCTTGGGATCGACGCCGCCAGGCACGACCTCGATGTGTACGAGGCGAATTTGCAGCTTACGCTTTAGACCATTCAGGTAGCTGGGCTCGGTCACTTCGCCCTCGCAACAAATGAGCACACGTGTGCGAGGTTCCAGAAAAGACCTGCGACGCCGTAGGTCATCACGCCTTCGGGACATTAAGTCTCTGCCTTTTCTTGACGGGACTCAGCGAAGAAATCCGTGGAGCCAATAAACGGTACCGCGCCGTACCGCCCTTGCAAATATCCGCGCTCTAGGTTTTCATTCTTTCTGGGTTTAAAATCGGTCAGCGGGTAAAGGTGGGTGCCGCCCTCCGCGTCCTTTTCGGTGAACCAGATCTGGTCGCGGCGCAACGACGCCCTATCGAGGATGTTGGTATCCTGCGTCGTGAAGATGATCTGCGCCCCGTGGGGATTAAGTCTCCTATCCTCGAACCACTGAACAATCCCCAACGTCAACAACGGGTGCAGACTCGCGTTCAGCTCGTCGACACAGAGTGTCCCCCCTGATGCAATCACTTGCATCGAGGGCCCCAACAATCCAAAGAACGCGACCGTGCCGTCGGACTCGTTTTCTACCCCGAGCGGGACGCCGGTACCACCGGAACCCTTGTGGAAAAGGGAAAGAACGTCCTTCTTTGCAGGGTAGCTCGGTCCGTCGCTGAACGGCTGTTTGGCCCTTTCTGCGAATTCTCGCATCACTTCAGCAAAGTCGGTCAACAAAGCTCTCTCTTTCTTGCTGGCCCACGGTGGGGGCGGGGCCAAGAGGTCCTCCTCTCGAACTTCGAGTCCGACAATTCCCAGGTCGGCAGCGCGAAGGGTCTGCGAGACCCGGGACTTAAAGCGCTCGTCTTTACACATCTGAATTGTGGCCTGAATGGGCGGCCATCGCTCGGGGGGCACGTATCCAAGTTGCTCAGAGAACCATTTGTAGACCGGGAGTAGGGCTTCATGATTGTTCTGGGCCGCGGCTGAGAGGTAGAGACTGTTCTGTCGCGTCAGGCGCTCGA
>Ga0335081_10017404_pt1 | contig 11635 bp, 6 predicted proteins | sample Lox_Sample_35_FD_206713 | JGI IMG/M metagenome (GOLD analysis project Ga0335081, IMG submission 206713) | Soil microbial communities from Loxahatchee National Wildlife Refuge, Florida, United States - Lox_Sample_3.5 | ecosystem: Environmental > Terrestrial > Soil > Wetlands | place: USA: Florida... | reverse complement strand
CGCGCCTGCGCTCCGATTTTTCCGAATCCCAGCCCATCCAGAATCTCTTGCAGATTCCAGGAGGCGTGCCAGATGGGACCCATGCCGTGCCCGGACAAGACCAGGCAGCGCGTATCGGGTCCCGCCAGCTCCAGGATTTGGCCGAGCTCGCGGTCGATGGCTTGATAAACGGACTGCAAGGCGTCGCGAAATCCGCAGCGATCGGAGGGATCGTAGTTCGGATGAGTCGAATCCAGAAACTGCCAGAAGTGATGCCCGGCGCAATGTGCTTCCGAGAAGGCCGCAAAAAACAGGTCCCAGCGCTCCCGCGCCAGCAACCAGCGGTACAGCTCGCCGCGCACTCGCACACCTTCCAAAATACGGCTGCGGAGCTTGGCCAATGCCTTGGGATTGGGGTCGACGGCATCGCATTCGCCAACCGGGTGCGCGCCAAACCGTTGCTTGATTTCGCCGAGCAATTCAGGAGGATGCGACGCACGCGCGGTCTTGGAGGCGTGTGCACCCCAGTTAGCCAGGTACACGCCTTCCGCACGGGTCACCGGAAATTTGGGAACGTCCAGAACGCAGACGCGCCGCCCGGCATCGGCTAGGTAACGCCAAAAAGGCACCGCGCCGATGGAATCGTCGTCCATCATTTTCAAGCCGCCGGTTCGCGCGTCGTATTGCACGTAAAAATATTTCGCAAAATGGCCGGGATTCATTCCCGAATAGATCGCGGACCACACGCTGTCCGGAAGTTGTGCGGCGGTGCTGTCCAACTCGGCGTGCCCGCCTTGTGTGAGGAGGCGTTGGAAAGTGGGCAGGGCGCCGGCCTCCGCCCAGGATCGGACCAGAGACCACTCCATGGCGTCCAAGCCAATCAGCAATTGCCGGACGGAATTGCCAACTGCCCCCGAATTTGCAAATCCGGCCAATTTAACCTACTGCGCCACCGACAACGTCTTCACCAGGTCGTAGAGAAAAGTCTGCCCTTCATAGAACGACTGCACCAGCATCCGTTCATCGCGGCCGTGCGCGCGATTGTCGTCGCGCTCGCCGAAGAATCCTTGCACGCCGTAAGTCGGAATGCCAGCCAGACGCAGCATCCGCCCATCGGTTGCGCCCGTGCTCATGGTGGGAAGCACGACCACGCCCGGCCACATGGAATCGGTGATGCGCGAGATCGCGCGCATCAGGTCCGGCCGCAGCGGAGAACCGGGCGAGTTTTCCTCTTCGTTGTCAACTGAGATGTGCACCTGATCGTCGGCGATTTGTTTCTTGAGGGTGTCCATCACGTACTCGAGCGAATCGTCGCCTTGTACGCGGCAGTTCACGTTAGCCGCGGCCAGCTGCGGGAGCGCATTGCGCGCGTGCCCGCCTTCCAGCATCGTGGCGACGCAAGTGGTCCGCAGCATCGAGTTCCAGGCTGGCGAGGAAGCTGCGATCCGCTTCATCGCGTCCTGATCGCCTTGCGATACTTTAGCCAGATCGGCGCCCGCGCCTGTGGTGTCGATCTTCGCCATGCCGGCGAAATACGCGCGCGTCACCTCGTTCAGCTTCATCGGAAAGCCGTATTGGCTGAGCCGCGCGAGCGCATTCGCCAAATGATAGATCGCATTGTCCGGCACGGGAACGGAACTGTGTCCACCCTTGTTGCGGACCTCCAGGCGCAAGTCCAGATACCACTTCTCGGCCGCCTGCACGGAATTGGAAATGCGCTTGGCGTGCACCATTTCTCCGCGCCCGCCTTCGTTCAGGCAGAGATCGGCGTCGATCAGGTTCTTGTGATTCTTGACGAGCCAGGTCACGCCGTTGTACGGCCCGCCACCCTCTTCGTCCGCCGTCAGCGCCACTATGATGTCGCGGTCCGGTTTGAACCCCTCGCGCTTAAATCGTAGAAGATTCGCCACCCAGATAGCGGCTTGCGCTTTGTCGTCGGAAGTGCCGCGGCCATAGTAAAAGCCGTCCTTCTCGGTGAAGACGAACGGGTCCAGGCTCCAGTCCTCCCGTTTGGCTTCCACCACGTCGGTGTGCGCCAGCAGCAGGATCGGCTTCATCTTCCCGGTGCCGTGGTAGCGCACCACGATGTTCTCCTTGGTGGGAATTGCGCCGCCCAGGAAAATGTCGGAATCGGCAAAGCCCGCCGCGCGCAGCCGTTTGGCGACCGCTTCGGCCACTGGCGTGGTAGCCCCCGTGCTGAAGCCCGACTTGATCTCGATCATCTCCTTATAGATGTCGTGCGCCAGCCGCTGGTCGGCTTCCGGCGGCATGTTGGAAGCCGCAAAACAGGCCAGAGGAGCGATCAAAAGCAAGTAAGTCCGCAGCATGAGGTTCATTATACGCTTCAGATAGGCTTTACGCGTCGCGGATGCGTCAGCGAAGATCGTTTAGGGCCCGTTCAATTACACCGAGCATTTTGGCCTTGATGGCCTGTACATCTCGATTTTCCCTTTGGGCGCGGCGAAGGTGCGCTCTGAATTGTCGCTTAACCTGAAGGACAGTAGCATTCATGGACCGAGCCTGGCCCACGAAGTCGAGTTCCTCGAATGTCGCGGTGTCTTGTTTGTGTCGGCGCATTTTCCTCCGAGTGTACACCCAGAACCAGTCGCCTGGTCCTACCCAAACATTGGCTGTCGGCATTGTCGTAAAATAGTGTTCACGGCCTCACCGCCGTTCCTCACAGGAATTCGGGATCGATTGAGCAGCCTGGTACATCCATAGGAGTACGCCTAGTTTCATGCAGCGATTCGCTACCTACGTCCGTCCTACGTTCGCGGTGCTAGCCGTGCTGGCCGCGCTTGCGCTGGCGGGCTGCACTTCGTCCGCGCAGAGCCGCAATCCTGGCGGCCAGCCTCCGGCTCCGCTGGTGATGGTCACCGAAGTCGGCGCCGCCGATGTCCCGATCTTCTCCGAATATCCGGCACAAACTTACGCGCGTAACAGCGTGGAAGTGCGCGGGCGAGTGGACGGGTATATCGACAAGTGGGAGTTCAAGCCAGGGCAGCAAGTGAAGGCCGGCGACGTATTGTATGTTCTCGATCAGCGGCCCTATGAAGCCGCGGTCGCGCAGGCCAAGGGCAACCTGGCGCAGAGCGAAGCCGATCTGGAGTTCGCGCGCAAGCAGGTGGCGCTGCTGCAGGCTGAGGCCAGTCTCGCCGTCGCGCAAGCCAACCTAGTCAAAGCGCAGCAGGATTACGACCGCCTGACACCGCTGGTAAAGGAAGAGGCCGCCGCCAAACAGGAGCTGGATGCCGCCGTTGCCGCGCTCCGTGCCGGCGAGGCCACCGTTCGCGCCAGCCAGGCCAACGTGGATCAAACGCGCCTCTCCACGCAAACCCAGATCGCGTCTACCGAAGGCAAAGTGGAAGCGCAGCGCGCCGCCCTGCGCACCGCGAACCTGAATCTGGAATATTCCACCATTCGCGCGCCCATCACGGGCCTCATCGGCGACACGCTGGTTCCGGTCGGCGGCCTGGTCACAGCCAACGCACAGCAGCCGCTTAGTACCATCGTCCCGCTCGACCCCATCTGGGTGCGCTTCAAAGTCACCGAATCACAGTACCTGGCCTTCAAGAAGCGCGGCACGCTTTCGCAATCGGCGCTCACGCTGGTGCTGGCCGACAACAGCGAGTTTCCCCAAAAAGGCTACATCACCAATACCCTCAACCAGGTGGATCCCAAGACCGGCACCCTCGAAATGCAGGCCAGCTTCCCCAATCCGCAAGGGACGCTGCTGCCGGGACAGTTCGGGAAGGTGCGCGTTCAGACGGAAATGCGCAAGAACGTCGTGCTGGTTCCGCAGCGCGCTGTTCAGCAATTGCAGAACATGCAGAGCGTCTACACGGTCAATTCGAACAACCAGGTGGAGCTGCGCATGATCACCACCGCCGAACGTTCCGGCGACAACTGGATCGTCACGCAGGGCCTCAAGGCCGGCGATCGCGTGATCGTCGAAGGCCTGCTTCGCGTCCGGCCCGGCATGGGCGTCAATCCGAAGCCCTACCGCGGCGATCGTCCGGCGAGCTGATCGTATGGCGCATTTTTTCATTCGCCGGCCCGTTTTCGCGATCGTCATCGCGATCGTAATCATCATTCTCGGCGGGGTCGCGATTCCGAATCTGCCCATCGCGACCTATCCCGAAGTAGTGCCGCCAGTGGTCCAGATCACCGCCAATTATCTCGGCGGCAACTCCATCGATCTCGAAAAGACCGTCGCCCAACCGATCGAGGAACAGCTCGCCGGCCTGGACGGCATGCTCTATTTCCTATCGAGCAGCGCCAACAACGGCTCCGTATCTATTTCCGTCACCTTCCAGCAAGGCACCAATCCGGACACGGCCACCGTCCAGACGCAGAACAAAGTGAACCTGGCCCTCCCGCGTCTGCCTCCAGAAGTGCAGCGCCAAGGCGTCACGGTGAAGAAAGTTTCGAGCGCGTTCTTGATGGTGGTCGGCATCACGTCGCCCGATGAACGCTACGACCCCGTATTCCTGACCAACTACGCGCAAATCAATTTGCTGAACCAGATCGGCAGCCTGCCCGGCGTGGGGGACACGCGCCTCAGCTCGCCGCTGGTGTATTCGATGCGCGTGTGGGTGGATCCGGACAAGATGGCCAAGCTTGGCCTGACCGCCACCGACGTCAGCAACGCCATCAACGCGCAGAATCGCCAGAATCCGGCGGGATCTCTGGGCGCCGCGCCCGCCCCGCCCGGCACCGCGTTTCAATATGCCATCACCGCGCCCGGCCGTCTGCTCGACCCGCAAGAGTTCGGCGACATCATCGTTCGCGCCCAGCCAGACGCTTCGCTGGTGCGGGTTCGCGATATCGGCCGAGTGGAGCTGGGCGCGCAATCTTATTCGAGTTTCAATCGCCTGAGCGGCCACCCCGCGGGCAGCATCATCGTCTTTCTCTCCCCGGGCGCCAACGCCGTCCAGACCGCCGACCAGGTAAAAGCTTTTCTGAGTACGGCCCAGAAGAGTTTTCCGGCCGGCGTCAAATACGATATTCCCTACGATTCCACGGTGTTCGTTCGCGCCGCCATCCGCGACGTCGTGCTGACGCTGTTCTTCGCGGTGGGCCTGGTCATCCTGGTGGTTTTCGTCTTTCTGCAAAATTGGCGCGCCACTCTGATTCCGCTGCTCACCGTGCCGGTGGCGATTATCGGCACCATGGCGCTGTTCCCGTTGCTGGGCTTTTCCATCAACATCACCAGCATGTTCGGCTTGGTGCTGGCCATCGGAATCGTCGTCGACGACGCCATCGTGGTGGTGGAAGCCGTACAGCGCAATATCGACGACGGTTTTGCCCCGCGCCAGGCTACCGTGCGCGCCATGGACCAGGTGTCCGCACCGGTGGTCGCTATTGCCTTCATCCTGGCGGCCGTGTTCATCCCAGTAGCGTTTCTGGGTGGAATCAGCGGCCAGATCTACAAACAGTTCGCTTTGACCATCGCGGCCTCAGTGTTGCTGTCGGCTTTCAGCGCACTCTCGCTGAGTCCTGCGCTCAGCGCCATGCTGCTCAAGCCCCACAAAGTTTCGCATGCCCCTCTGGCACGCCTGGGCGATTATTTCAATCGTGGCTTTGGCTGGGCGACCAACCGCTACATCGCCGGCGTGAGCGCGATGATCCGCCGCTCCGCGTTCGCACTGCTTGCACTCGGCTGCTTCTGGGCCGCCGGCGCATGGCTGTTTAAGGCCTTGCCGAGTGGATTCCTGCCGGACGAGGACCAGGGCGCCATCTTCGTCTCGGTCCGCCTGCCCGACGGCGCATCTATGGACCGCACCGACGCCGCGGTCCGAAGAATCGAGCAACAGGTCGCGCACCTGAAAGGCGTGCACTCCTGGTTCGTGATGGGAGGAACCGATTTCGCCACCCAAACCAGCAGCTCCAACGTCGCCGCCATCATCATGGATCTCGATCCCTGGGACCAGCGCAAGACTCCGGATCTTCAATTGAGCGCCATCATCAGACGCGCCAATGCCGCCTTCGCTCAAGTCCCCGAGGCCATGACGTTCGCTTTTGGCCTGCCTCCGATTACCGGCCTCAGCATCACCGGCGGTTTCCAGTTCATGCTCGAAGACCGCGCCGGCGGCGACTTGCAACAGATGAGCGATGTTGCCGACGGCCTGATCGATGCCGCTCGCCAATACCCCAAGCTGGGCCCCATGCTCAGCACCTTTCGCGCGTCCGTTCCCGCCTACAAGGTGGACATGAACACGGACAAATTGCAGACGCTCGGCGTCCCGGTGACCGACGCCTACAATGCGCTGCAAACCTTCCTGGGCGGCTTGTACGTAAATGACTTCAACCGCTTCAGCCACACCTGGCAGGTGCTGGTGGAAGCTGAGCCGCAATTTCGCGCGCGTCCTTCCGATATCGATCGCTTCTACGTTCGCAGCGCCGATGGCAACATGGTTCCGCTCGGCACGCTCGCATCCGTCGAGCGCAGCGCCGGCCCGGAGGTTCTGTTCCGCTACAACCGCTTCCGCGCCATCCAGATTCTCGGCGGACCTGCTCCCGGCGTCAGCTCCGGCGAAGCCATCGACGCCATGGAGAAACTAGCCACGCAGGCGCTTCCCCAGGGCTATGGTTACGAATGGACCGGCACTACCTATCAGCAGAAGTTGGCGCAAGGCCACGAAGGCGTGATCTTCGGATTCGCCACCGTGCTCGTGTTTCTGTGCCTGGCAGCGCTGTATGAAAGCTGGTCGATCCCGTTCGCTGTGCTGCTTTCCTTGCCCCTGGGATTGTTCGGTGCGCTGCTGGCCGTATACCTTCGCAATTATCCCTACGACATTTACACGCAGATCGGAATCGTCACCTTGATCGGACTAGCCGCCAAGAATGCGATTCTGATTGTCGAGTTCGCCAGGGACAGCCATGCCCGGGATCACATGCCGGTTCGGGAAGCAGCGCTGCACGCCGCGCGCCTGCGGCTTCGCCCGATTCTGATGACGTCGTTCGCTTTCATTCTGGGTGTCGTGCCGCTCTTCATTGCCACCGGCGCCAGCGCGGCCTCGCGCCGCTCGCTCGGAACCGCGGTCTTCGGTGGTATGAATGCGGCCACGCTGCTCGCAGTCTTCTTCGTGCCCGTCCAGTACTACGTCATTGAAAGCATCGCCGAACGACGCAAGCGCCGGACCCCGCGGGAACAGCCGGCTGAAGAGACGGTCGCTCAATGAAACGCTGGCGTCTCCTTCCGCCAGCCATCGCTTTGCTGGTGGGCCTCTCCGGATGCATGCTGGGCCCGAACTATCACCGGCCGCCGGAGACCTTGCCCGGCCAATTTCGCAATGCTCCCGCTGCCACCAGCCCGGCCTCCATCGCCGATAACAAATGGTTCGACCTGTTTCACGACGACACGCTGAAGCAATTGGTCGAAACGGCGCTGCAAAAGAATTTCGACGTCCAAATCGCGGCCGAACACGTGCTCGAAGCGCGCGCCCAGACCAGCCTCACGCGTGCGCAACTGCTTCCGACGCTCGACCTGCCTGCGCAATACACGGCCTCTCAGGCTTCGGCGATCGGGGCATTTCCGTTTCCCGGTGGACAGCCTTTCAAGGCGACTTACACCCAAGCCGGCCTGAGCCTGGCCTGGGATCTCGATCTGTGGGGCCGCGTGCGCCGGTTAACCGAGGCCGCGCGAGCGCAATATCTGGCCACCGAGGAAGCGCGTCACGGCGTGATCCTTTCGCTGATCGCCGACGTGATGACATCTTACTTCGGCATGCGAGAACAGGATCTGGAACTCCAAATCGCCCAGCAGACTCGTGAGGCCGCGCAACAAAGCTTGCGCCTCATGCAGCTCCGACAGGAGCGCGGGGCCGCCAGCGGGCTCGAGGTGCATCAGGCCGAGCAATTCCTGTATACCGCGACCGCTCAGATCGCCAGCACCGAGCGCGGCATCGGCCTGTCAGAAAACGCCCTGAGCCTGCTGCTGGGAAATGCCCCCGCGGCCATCCAGCGCGGCGCCGGCCTGGAACAGCTCACCGGACCACCAGAATTGCCGCCCGGCTTGCCCGCCTCGCTCCTGGAGCGCCGCCCCGATATTCGCCAGGCTGAAGACAACCTGATCGCCTCCAATGCCCAGATCGGCGCCGCGCGCGCGTTGTTCTTTCCCCAGATCTCGCTCACGGGATTCCTGGGAGGTCAAAGCAGCGCTCTTTCGGCTTTACTCACCGGCCCGGCGCGTATGGCCAGCATCAGCCCCGCCGCCACGCTTCCAATTTTCCACGCCGAGCTGAAAGCCGGTCTGCAACTTACCGAAGCGCAGCAGCAGGAGATGCTGGTCTCCTACCAAAAAGCCATTTACACTGCTCTGCGGGAAGTTGCCGACGCCCTGGTCGCCCATGACAAAGCACTCCAACAGCGCCAGGAAGAAGAGAAACTGGTCACGGCTCTCTCGGAAAGCGTCCGTCTGTCTAACCTGCGCTATCGCGGCGGCCTAGATAGTTATCTGCAGGTGCTCGACGCCGAACGAAATCTATTCGGCGGCCAGCTCACGCTGGCTCAACTTCGCCTGTTAGAGCTGAATTCCGTGGTCCAGTTGTACGGTGCGCTGGGCGGCGGTTGGCAGTAGCATCGCGCCGCAAAAAAGAACTGAGACAGTTACCGGTCACCGCCTCTAGAATGGCTCGATCATTCCCACACAAGGCGCACGAAACCGGTAACTGTCTCAACCCTCTTGCTAATCCCCTACGCCTACGATCTTGCGGCATCCAGGCGGCTGGAGCAATCACAAGATCGCAGCAGGCAGCCGCATCAAATGCCTTAGTCCGCTTAGCCTTCCTATTGAGCCACTCGGTAAGAGCACATCACAACATCCCCTATTTGGGGGACATATCCGGCAGCGAAAGTGACTGTATTATTGCTGGCCGTATAGTCCAAACCGGACGTCAGCCGCAGCCCGTTCCGAAACACCTCCAGGCTGCCGGAGGGATTCGGCACCTGCGAGAGCGTAAAGGAAGTGTTGACCCCATCGATAGTTCCCGACGGCGTCTCCATATCCACGAATCCCACGCCCGTGATCGCCACCGAAACACGATAGGAAGCCAACAAGGTATCGGCCGGTTGCGGCGCCGCCCCGCCTAGAAACGTGACTGCGTTGCCCGACAGCGTGTAGTCGTTCCCTTGCTTCAACAGCAGCCCGTTCCGGAACATCTCCAGGCTAGCCGGCGGAGCAGGCGCATTCGCAAGAGTGAACGTTGTATTCGTACCATCCATCGTCCCTGCCGGAAACTCTGCGTCAACGAAAGTCCCGCTGCCCGTGCCCCCGCCGCTCACCGTTCCGCATGGGCCGGTGGTCCCGTCCACATGCAGGCAGTCGCTGAGATTGCCCGTCGCTCCATCCAGCGCGCCGGTAGAATCGATCACTGCAGCGCGCGACAGCGCGAACGAAGTTCCCTCCGTCGGCCGCATGTTCAGCGCATTCTGCAACCCCGTAACGTCGGTGATCTGCAAGCTGGTGGATTGCCCGGGAGGCGTCGTCGAAGGCGAGGACGGCGACGAAGGCGTCGGAGCCGACCCGGTCACGGTCCCCGGCGCCACCCGCACATCCCGCACCCGCAGCGCTGAACTGCTCGGCGGAACCGCCCAGGCTTCGGTGTAAACCGTGCTGCCATTACTGTTGTACTGTACCGTGTAGATGGCGGGTGTGTCGGCATCGGTGGTAGGAACAAGCTGTACGTAGAGGATGCCGTTGATGATCTGCAGCTGTTCGACGGAAGCCGCAATATTGCTCGTGTCCGAGGCCTCGAAACTTTGCCAGGAAATGGTGACCACGCCGTTGAAACGGCTCCCGTCGGAGTTGAACAGGACGTCTTGAATGGTCGTCAGAGGCGGAGTGGCCCCCAGCTTCAGGCCGAACCCCAAGGTGGCGCACAAGAGCCACCGCCGGAAACGGTACATGCTGCCTCCAGTAAGGTGCGAGATCGGATCGGCGAGGAGCACAAATCCGGCTTCAGAGTAAGCGCATGCCGCGCGCCAGACACACGCACCGGAAATGCTTCACCCAAGGAAGCTTTTGAATTGGAACACCTTGCGGGGCAACAATTTTAGTGGAACGTTTGTGACTCGGCTTGAATCCGCTCCAGGCCCAGATACGGCCGCAGAACTTCCGGCACGATCACGCTGCCATCGGCCTGCTGAAAATTCTCGATAATCGCCACCCAGGTGCGCCCGATCGGCAGCCCGCTTCCGTTGAGCGTATGCACAAACTCCGCTTTGCCTTTGCCGGACTTGGCGCGAATCGAGGCGCGCCGCGCTTGGTACGCTTCGCAGTTGGAGCAGGACGAGATTTCCTTGTATCCGTTCTGACCGGGCAGCCATACTTCCACGTCATACGTCTTGGCGGCCGCGGCCCCCAGGTCGCCGGTGCATAGCGCCACTGTGCGAAACGGCAGGCCCAACCGCTTGAGAATGTCTTCCGCGTCGGCGGTCATCTTCTCCAGCTCGTCATAACTTTGATCGGCTGGCGCGAACTTCACCATCTCCACTTTGTGAAATTGATGCACCCGAATGATTCCGCGCACGTCCCGCCCGTAGGATCCAGCTTCGCTCCGAAAACACGGCGTGTATGCGCACAGGCGGATCGGAAGCTGGTCAGCGTCCAAGGTCTCGTCGCGGAACAAATTCGTTACCGGCACCTCGGCCGTCGGCGCCAGCCAAAAGTCGTGATTCTCCACCTTGAACAAATCATCCTTGAACTTAGGAAGCTGCCCGGTGCCAAACAGGCTCGCGGAATTGATCAGACAGGGCGGAAACACTTCGGTGTAGCCATGCTCCTTGGTATGAACATCCAGCATGAAACTCATCAGCGCGCGTTCCAGTTTCGCGCCCACGCCCCAGTACACGGCAAAACGCGCGCCCGTGATCTTGGCGGCACGCTCCAGGTCCAGGATTTTCAGCTCCGGCCCGAGATCCCAGTGCGCCTTGGGCTCGAAATCGAACTGGCGCGGCGTCCCCCAGCGCCGCACTTCGACGTTGTCGTCCGAACTCCGGCCGACCGGAACGGACTCGTGCGGGATGTTGGGAATCCCGGCCAGCAGATCGCGGAACTTTTCATCCAGCGCCTTTACCTTTTCATCCAGGGCGGCAATGCGCTCGCCCATCGCTCGCACCTTCTGCTGCTGCTCGCTGGTATCCACGCCTTGCTTGCGTAGCTTGCTGATTTCCTGGCTCTCTGTGTTGCGCTGCGCTTTCAGCTGTTCCGCCTCGGTCACCACAGCGCGCCGCTCGGTGTCCAACTCCCGAAACTGCGCCACATCCAGCTGGAACCCGCGCGCCGCTAATCGCGCCGCATAGGCGTCCAGATTGGCCCGGAATTGAGACAAATCATGCATTAACGTTTATGGCCGTCGATTTATGGCTCCAATTATCGTTCGGAGATGGGCACCCAGGGCTCGCCCACCGGCTTGCCGATATAATCCGCGCGCGGCCGGATTAGCCGGTTGTTGCGATACTGCTCCAACACGTGCGCGGTCCATCCCGACATGCGGCTTACGGCGAAGATCGGCGTGTAGATGTCGACCGGAATACCAAGCGAGTAATAGGTCGACGCCGAGTAGAAGTCCACGTTGGCGTTCAGCCCCTTCTGCTGCTTGATCATTTCTTCGATCTTCTTGGACGTGAGGTACAGATCCAGGTGCCCGGTACG
>Ga0335081_10017403_pt1 | contig 11635 bp, 21 predicted proteins | sample Lox_Sample_35_FD_206713 | JGI IMG/M metagenome (GOLD analysis project Ga0335081, IMG submission 206713) | Soil microbial communities from Loxahatchee National Wildlife Refuge, Florida, United States - Lox_Sample_3.5 | ecosystem: Environmental > Terrestrial > Soil > Wetlands | place: USA... | reverse complement strand
CAGCTCATGGCCGACCGGGACGGTCACCCGCACTACGCCGACTGCCGCGACCCGGACTGCCCCCGGTTCCCGTGCCGGGTGTACGCCGAAGGGCTCGAAGCCGGGTACCAGGCCGGCCGTCAGGTCGGCCAGGCCGAAGGTTACGCCGAGGGATACGCAGCCGGTGCCGCGGCAGCTGCGCGGAGCGGGTGAGCGGCCATGCTGACCGTCCTCGTCGCCGTCCTCGTCGCCCTGGCCGTGGCCGCGGTGGTGGTCGCCGCCAGCCCGACCCGCGACTGCCGCCGCTGCGGCGGCAAGCGGGTCATCCGCACCGCTCTCACCCGCAGGACGCGGCCGTGCCCGAGGTGCCACGCCACCGGCCGCCACTACCGCCGCGGCGCCGTCCTCGTGCACCGCGTCATCCAGGCCGTCCAGGCCGAGCGCCGCAACCGCAAGGAGAAGTGACCATGCCCCACCCCTGCCCGCATCACTGCCCGAAGTCCGGCGGCGGCGGCGCGGCCGCGCTCGCCGGCCTCGTCCTGGCCGTCGTCGTCATCGCCGCGATCGCCCGCCCCGTCGAGCGGCTCGCCGTCGACGTCGCCGAGATCGCGATCATCACCGTCGCCTCGGTCATCGCCCTAGCCGGCCTCGGCGCAGTCGCCTGCGTGGCGCTGCGAGCCCGCAGCCGCCGCCAGAACCGGCTCACATCCGTGTCATTCCATCCCCCCGTCACCCGGCGCGCCTCTCAGGCCGTCTCAGCATCGCGGCCCCGCGCGATCGAGCCGAAACGCTCTTTTCGGACTACGGCCCGGAGCAGAAGTAGGGGCGCCGCACCGCCTGCACGATTCTCCGATACGCGTCCGGTATGCCCGGCCCTGTACGCCATAACATCCGAACACCCCGAGGAGGACCCGTGCTCGCCGCCGTCATCATCGTGATCGCCGTCATCGCCTACGCCGCGTTCCACGCCGGCCACGGCGCGGCCAACGTCCGCCACGGCCGCGCCCGCGGCCTCGCCCCGTCCGTCTACTGGCGGTCCGGCATGCGCGGCCCCTGGGTATCCGTCAGGCTGCCCGGCGGCTTCAGGATCGGGCACAAGCTGTGAGCCGCCCGCCCGCGCTGGCCCGGTTCCTGGCCTGGCGCCGCTACCGCCGCTACCTCGCCGCCCTGGTCCGCGCCGACCGCCGCGACAAGAGGCTGCTGACCATGGAGCGGATCACCGAACTGAAGCACCAGGCACGCCAGGCAGCCAAGGCCGCCGGCCGCCACCGCCAGTAACCCGCCCGCCAGACCCCGCAGACAGGAACACCCGCCACCATGACCGACATCCTCATCGCCGTCCTGGCCGCCGCGCTCACGGCCGCAGACGGCATGATCACCGGCCTCGGCCGCCAGCTCACCCAGGCCGACAACGACACCCGCCAGCTCGTCCGCACGATCGTCCGGCTCCTGCCATGACCGGCCTGACGATCGCCGCCGGCGTCATCGCCGCCGGCGCCTGGCTCAGATGGGCCGCCCGGCCCGTCCTCATCGCCTTCGGCATCGGCCGGCTCTTCGAACGGGTCAAACGACGGCAGGCCGCCAAACCCGTCGGACCCGAATAACGTAACAGCGTCGGACCCGAATAACGTAACAGCGTCGGACCCGAATAACGCCCGCTGGAACTGAGCACCGCGAGCGCCCCGCTGGCTACCTGGCGGGGCGCTCGCCTTTGTCAGGTGCGGCCTCGCGGTCGCGCCGACACTGGCGGCACCGCCGCCGGCCGTCCGACGACTTCAGCAGGTTCGCCCCGGCCAGCGCGTGGCCCTGCGTGCACGTCTCATCGGCCCGGCCCGCGCGGGCCTTCACCGCCAGGTCGCGCACCAGCAGCTGCCCCAGCCGCCGCCCGAACGCGGCATCAGGGAACACCACGCAGCCATGGTGAGCCAGCCGGGCATTGGCCTTGTCGTACCGGCCGCCCTCAGACCACGCCGTGGCGAACGCCAGCGCGGGCGCCAGGGCCAGCCGCTCAGCCGTCCACCGCTGCAGCACCGGCCCTCCGCACCCGTGGCACCGCCAGCCGTCCCGGACGGCCACGTCAGCGATGCTGAACAGCGCGCCGCGCGGCACGCCGAGCCGCCTGGCCACCGCCAGGTACACCAGGTGCACCCGCCAGTCGCGCGGGCCGGCGTCACTGCCCGGCGGCGGGTGGTCGCCGAGCCCGAAGTCATCCACGGTCACCATCCGTGATCACCGGTACCAGACCCCCGGAAACTGAGTGGTGCCAGCGGCAGGACCAGGGCTTGCGATGGGTCGTTTCATGATCATCTACGAAAGAATCTGGATATCCCGGGCGTCTGACCTGCGCAAACGCGCGTCTCGTCGTGTCGTAGCGCTCGCATCGGGGCCGTCGTCAGCGCTTCCGGTTGAGCTTGCCCGCGGCGCGGTTGTTGCACGATCTGTGACCAGCAGACAGCGGCCCATCTTTCGGCCCGCCTCGTGACTGTGCGTACACATGACAGCCGACGAACGGGTCGTCTGGGGTTGGCGATCCGCCGCAGTAGCAGCAGCCGATGTTGCGGGCGATGGCGTCGGCGACGACGGCCTTGGCCTTGCGCGCGTGGTCGGCGCCGTAGCCGCGCTGTGCTGCTGTGCCGCGCTTCTGGTCGCGTGCCCGGTCGTTGCTGACCTGGCATGGCTTGCAGCGCTGGCTGCCGGGGTTGCTGGCCTTGTCGAACAGCTGCTGGCAGTCGATGCAGATCCGCATGGGCAATGCTGGTCACCACCTACGTGCCCTGGTGCGCGGCGATGATCGCGGCGATGCGTTCGCGTGCCTCGGCCTCGATGCGGGCGATCTCGGCGGCTGCGCCGTCTTGCGGCCTGGGCTTGGCCTGCGGGTAGAGGCGTTCGATGATTGCCTCGGCCATGGTGTCGGCGGGTGAGGCGCCGTGGTAGCCGACGTACGGGGCGATGATCGATATCTGCGCCATGGCGAGCTGGCGGTGCTGTACGTCGTCGTCGGCCTGCGCGAGCGAGACGAGCCTGCCGTAGTCGCCGTCAGCCACGGAGCCGCTCTAGCTCGAGCTGGCGGCGGCGCAGATGGAGCGCCTGGTCGTCGTCGCCGAATAGCCCGGGACGCTCAGCGGCGATCGCCTCGTCGATGTCGTTGGCACGGCGTATCTGCTCGATCCGCTCTGATGTGGTCGGAGTCCCGTTGCGTTCGCGGCCGGGAGTGCCGTAGGCGCGTCGGCGGCGCTCGGTGCGCAGCTCTTGCGGTGTCATGGTGATCACCTCTCGTAGTGGCGGGCTCCGGCCCCGCCGGGCTCGTGGCACATGCATCCGCAGTTCGGCGTCTGGCATTCGTCGTGGCGTTCGCGGCCGCAGTCGGTCGAGATGACCATGAGCGGCGCCCGGTCGTCGTCGCGGAGCCAGCCGGGCATCGTCAGCTGCCTGGCGGGTGGTCGGCGAGGTACCGCTCGATGATGTCGACCTCGGCCCGCGTGGCGGATTTGGCCTGGTCGACGGCGATCTCGCGGAAGCTCGCGGAGTACTGCCCGGGGGTGGTCGCGACGATGTGGCGGCACAGGACCCGGACTGCGATGGCGAGCACCTCGGCCAGGTCGTCGTGATCCGGCGCGGCCGCGGCCGCGGGCCCGGTCTTGCGGACGGCCATGTCAGAACCCCTGTCCTGTTCGGTTGAGCAGCGAGTTGGAGCCGAACTGGGTGACGACGCCGTAGCTGGTGCAGGCGCCGGCGGCCCATCCGCCGGAGTTGGCCAGCGTGCCCGTGTCGGCCGCGACGTAGCGGTTGACCAGCCCGGCGACGTAGGTCCGCAGCTGGAACCGGTATTGCAGGCTGCCGGACAGGACCTGGCTGAACAGCTGCATCCTCGGCTCGCCGGTGAACAGCACGATGTCGTCCGCGACGATCGGCAGCATCGGCGTGTAGACGGCGCTGGCGCCGGTCCCGGCGGTGTAGGCGACGACCCCGGCGTTCACCGGGGCCAGGTACGGCTGCGCGGGCGGGCTGACGCCGCCGCCGAACGAGTCGCCCACGTTGAGGTCACCCAGCAGGGGCAGCCCGATGCCGGGCAGGCAGCCGAGGACGCCGGGCTCGGGCTCGGCGCCGGGCGGCACCGGGTGCGGGCCGTGGCCGTCGACCAGCGGCCTGGACTGCTGGTCGGTCTGCGCGCTGATCATGTCCCACGCCCATGGGGCGGTCAGGATGTGAGACGGGCGCCGGCCGCGTGCCCTGGTCACCCCGGAAACGCACTGCGCGATCGTGGTCAGCAGCGCCGTGCCGCCGTCGCCGTAGGAGTACGCCTGCCCAGACTCGGTATTCGAGTTCGGCGCGTACACGCTCAATGACGTGCCGATCGCGGTGACCGGCGGCAGCAGGCCCGTCATCTGCCCGTTCACGCCGGATCCGAGGATGAGCTGGCCGGAGATCTGCAGCTGCTCGGCCTGGTGCAGGTCGTGCCAGATCATCTCGTCCAGCGCGCCGCCCGCGCCGCCCGCCGACTGATCAAGCCAGGCCATCGCGACGTCCTGCAGGCCGCTGACCGTGATCACGGGGCTATTGGCGAAGCTGCCGGACAGGTCGGCGCCGGGTGCCGGGCTGGCGTCAGCGGTCTGCGCCCCGGCGCCGATCCCGGTCTTCAGGCGCGGGATGTTCACCGAGTCGGTGTACTGCGGCAGCGGCAGGTGAGTGACCGCGGCGGCCAGGGCCGCGTCGGCACGCGCAGCGGCCGTGTAGTCATCAATGAGCCACGCTGGCGGCACCAGGTAACCGCCGTCGCCGTCGACGCGGGTGAGCGAGCGGCGCTCGAAGATGACCCGCCCGGCCGCGCTCCACTCGTCCAGCGCGCGCCGCTCGCCCGGGGTCGCGGCGAAGCGGGCCAGGTAGGCGCTCTCGGCGGCGCGGGCCCGCAGCTCGGCCCGGGTGGCGGCGTCGGCTGCGGCTTCGCGGGCGTGCCGGGCGAGGCGCTTGCGGGCCTCGGCGTCGGCGCCGCGCTTGTCCTTGAAAAGGTCGACGAACCAGCTGTATGGGCTGTCCGGGCCGTACACCCGGCTCCTCTCGGTCACGGTGAGCCGGGGGCGGGCCAGGTCCCGGCGGTCGGCCTCGGCGTCGGCGAGCTTCTCGCCCAGGACCGTGATCTGGCTGCGGGCGTGGTGCAGCTGGTTGCGCAGCTGGTCCTCGCCGGTCAGCCTCGGCCTCTGCGCCTGGCGGAGCTGGTATCCAAGCCGCGCGCTGGTGCTGTCGTTCACCGCATGTCTCCTCTCGGGTCAGCAGCGGTGGCTGCCTCGGCGCCAGGTGCGCCGGGACGGTGCTGCGGCCAGCGTACATCTAACGATCGTCATGATCATGAGCTAACAGTCGTTGCATGCGATGCTGGGAGTGCCGCCCTGGCTGAAGGCTGGCACCGGAGCCAGGGCGGCTCACCTCGGCGCGGTGCCGCGCGAGTACCAGGTGCCGCGGACCTCGGTGAGCAAGCTCTCGCACACCGAATCGGGGAGGCACCCGCCGGGCCAGCCTGCGTCATGGGCCTGGTCAAAGGCTCCGCGGCTCGCAAATTCGCGCCCGCAGGATGCACAGGCGACCGCTCTCGTCGCCTCCGCCGCGGCCCGGCGCCGTTGCGCCCGTCTCCCGCGCATGCTCACCGCGGCTCCCCGGGGCCGCCGGCATGTACCAGGGTCATGCGATACTCCGTCGTGAGAGTGGCGGCCGTCCGGTCACCCCGGACGGCCGCACGGCTTTGATCAGGACTTCAGCTCCCTGAGCTTCTCGTCGACCAGCTCGCCGATCGCCTCGCGGACGATGGCGCGCCGCTCGACCTCTCCGGCGGTGAACCGGTGCAGCAGCAGCTCGTACTGAGCGGCCCGCCGCTGGCACTCGGCGGTGACGGTCTCGTTCTCCCCCTCGGTCCAGGCGTTGAGTGCGAGCAGCGTCTTGTCGGCCAGGTCGCGCTCATAGTCGCGGCCGGCGGCGAGCTGCCCGGTGATCTTGCCGAATCCCTCGCGGAGTAGCTCGGTTGCGCTGGCGAACCTGAGCCGCTCGGCGTCTTCGCGTGAACTCATCTGATGCCTTCCTGTGCTGCCCCGCCTTGGCTGGCGGGGACGTCTCGGGTGAGCTGGTCGAGTAGTTGCTCGCATCGGCTGCGGATGCCGTCGGCGCCGATGGCGCCGAGGTCGGCGAGGGCGGCCCGGGCCGCGGCCGGGGTCGACGTCGTGTCCAGGCACGCGGCGATGCAGAGCCAGGCGCGGCGGTCGAGGGAGGCCAGCATGCGGGCCTGGGCGGCGAGGTCACGGTTGGTGCTCACTGCCCCGGGCCGATCGTGCCGCTGTAGTTATCGCAGTCGGCGGCTGGCGCCAGCTCGGCCATACCGGGGTCGAAGTCGGCGAACACGACCCGGGTCTCATACGGCGGCTCGGCTTCCTCGTACCGGGCGACGCGCTTGAAGTGATCGCCCTCCGGCTCGTCCCAGCTGAAGGTGGTGCCGCGGTCCTCCTGGAGGAGGAGGGCCGGGCAGGGCGTGACGGTCAGGCCGCCGCCCTGGCCGAAGGGTGTTGCGCCAGCCGGGCGGCAGCGCGGTGACGCCGACGGTTTCCCAGTGCGTGACGCTACGGGGCCTGATCTTGTCGCTCACGAATCCTCCCCTGGCTTCCTTCGCCGACCGCAGTAGGCCCCGTCGCCGATCGAGCCTTCCGGCCAGCCGCCGCGCCGTTCAGGAACAGGGTTTGCATCTTCAGGATGTTCAGGGTCTTCAGTGGCGTACTGAACATCTGGAGATACTGGAGATGGTTCCGGCGGTTCTGAGCGAGCATCGCGGCTGCGGATTGCCCACGTGTACCCGCCTGTCTCCGAGTCCCTGTCCTGGGACCTGACCAGCCGCAGGGCGCCGTTCCACTTCTCGCGCTGGCCCCGGTAGGCGTAGGCGAGCTGGGACGATAGCTCCTTGTCGGGGTCGCGCTTGACCGGCGGTCGCTTCAGGTACCCGGCCCCGACCGCCTCCGCGACCTCGCTGACCGTGAACCACTTCTCGCCGAACCGGGCCAGGAGCTGGGCGAGGTGCGCCGACCAGCCGCCGTCGTCTTCCTCCGAGTAGCTGAGCCACTCGGAGATGTTGCCGCCGAAGCCGCTTATGCCGGCCGCTTCGAGGGCGCCACCGACAGTCCTGCCCCAGCGCTCGAAGCTGCCAAGGGTGATGTCCGCCTGCGGCCGCCCCTTGGCAGCCCAGTTACGCCAGATCGTCAGGACCGCGCCGAGCAGCTCGCCGCGGTGCGCGGTTACCCAGCCGACGAGGTCAGGGTGCCGGAAGTCGGTCCGGTGCTCGGGATGCTCGGTGTCAGGGACCAGGCGGGACGGCCAGACGCGCCGCTTCATGTCCCCCCAGACCTGGACGTTGTTGCCGAGGGCTATCTGGGTGAACCTGTTTGCGACCGACATCAGCTTGCTGCCGCCCAGGATGCGGTCGCTGTACCGCTCCGCGGTCAGGATCGCGGCCAGAGTGCGGCCCGTGATCACATGCGACTCGTCCCACATCATCAGCTCCTGGCCGGCCAGGAGCGCTGCGGTGATCTTCTTGCGCTGCTCGGCGGCCTCCTCCGGCAGCTCCATAACCTCGGCGGGCTCACCCGTGACGATGATGCTGGTCGTGGCGGCCAGCAGGCCCTTGCCTGACCCTGACGTCGAGGCGTCGAAGACGAACAGGGGCACCAGGGCGTAGAACATGCGGCCGGTAAGTGTGAGCGGCACCGCTACCGCGTTGGCCTTGTCCGCGTCGCTGGCGAAGGGGAAGTCTCCCAGCCACTCCACGGTCAGCAGCTTGACCGCCTGGGCCACCTCCTCCTCGCTCGGCGCCGTACTGATCTCCGGGATCCGGAGCGTGCCGGTGTGCAGCAGCCGCCGCGTGCCGGCGTGGTAGCCATCGGCCGCGATCAGGTTGCCGTCGCGGTCGAAATACGGGGTGGTCGCGATCCCGTCGAGCGGTGGCAGCTGCGGGATCACCACGGGAGGAATGAGCTTCATGACCGCGGCCGGAGGCGAGACGAACTGAGTGCCTCCCTTGACGGGCACGGTGAACGAGACCCTGCGCGCAACGTAGAGCAGCCAGCCGTCCGGGTCGAGCGGCACCAGCTCCCCGCCCTTTCCGAGCAGGACCGCGGCCGGGGTCATGCTGAACAGCCGGGGCGGGTCGTTGGTCTCCAGGATGTGCTCGGCTACCTCATCGGCGATGTCGACGGGGTTACGGTGGCTCGCCTTGACCTTCAGGCGGCCCTCGTCATCGAAGTCGCGGCCGATCAAGCGGCACCGTCCAATCCGGTGAAGTCGTCGGGGTGCGCCGAGCCGAACGTTGAGCGGTCGCGCCGCTCACAGCGGCCGAGGGGCCCGCACGGGCCGGCGATACCCCTCCGGTGCCGGCCGCACCGCACCAGCCACGTGGCCGGCGTCTGCGGCGCCGAAGCCGCCAGTCCTCGCGCGAGCTGCCGGTGCGTGGCCTTGACCTCGGCGACTGCCTCCAGGTACCCGGCCGAGTGGCCGGCCTCGTAGGCGTCGGCGCGGGCTCTCCGGCTCCACCCGACCGCCAGCTCGAGCGGGACCATGACCCGGGCGTCGGCGAGGTAAGCGGCGATCACCTCGGCCAGGCTTACGATGGACATGGCTTCGCCGTCCTGGTCAGGCGCGGGGTCGGTGTCGAGGTGTCGTGGGGCGCGCCCTGGTGGCGCGCCTCGCGCATTAGGCCGCATCACCGTTCGCCTGCAGCCGGGCCAGGTAGCCGCGGAGCGCGTCGGCCGTGATGCGCCGGGCGCCGTCGATCAGCACCGAATCGAGGTCGCCGCGGGCGATCAACTCCCGCAACTTGGACTGGCCGAGGCCGAGCTTCTCGGCCGCTTCCGGGATCCGGTAGGCGAGCGGCCCGTCGTCCGCGGCCGCGGCCGTGAGGCTCATGCCGGGCGGCAGCTGGAGCTGCAGGCGGATCACGATCTCCACCGGTTGTGTCCCGGTCATGCCGGGCGCCGCTCCGGCTCCGCGCGAGCCGTGATCCAAGTGTTGATGTCGCTGCGGCGGAAGAACAGCCGCCTGCCGATCTTGTGAGCACGGGGGGCCTTGCCAGAGGCGTGCCAGTTGTAGACGGTCTGGACAGCGACCTTGACCTCGGCCGCCAGGTCCTCAACTGGCACAAGGGGATCGTCCATCGCCATGATCCTTTCGAGCAGCTATAGAAAGTTACTCGCCGCCGACACTAGCGATCAGACACCTACCGCGCAAGCCTTGACGCTTACTCGTTTCCCACGTAAGTTGCTCGGTGTGACGCGAGACGAGGAGCGAGGGATCAGCGTGGGCTATGGCAACGGCGGATGGGTGAGGGTGGAGTACGGGTGGCTGCCCGGCCCGCTGTACCTGCGGTTCGCCGCTGACGCCGATGGCCGCTGGCACGCTCGCGAGATGTACCTCGATGGTGAGGCGCGGCCCATCGAGGCCGCGGACCTCCGGCGGCTGCCGCTAGCAGCGATCGAAACAGTCGTGCTCGCCGATGACGGGACCAACGTGATCGCCGGCAAGGCCAAGCTCCCGGCCCCCGACCTGAGCACGCTGGCATCCCACTTCGCGACATCGTTCGGATCGCAAGCGGAGCACTGGGTCGCTGATAGCTTCCGCGCCCAGCTGCCGGGAGGCGAGAGCCGTCGCGCCCCGAAGGCTGAGGATCTGCGCCCGGCGCAGCGACCGGAGGTTGCGCCCCTGTCGGCGCCTGAGCACGGCCTCACAGACGAGTTTCTCCGGCACGTCGCAGCTGCGTACGTCGCGGCCGTGGAAGCCGGCCAGAACCCGGCCCCCGAGCTTGCAGCGCAGTCCGGCCGGCCGGCGCGCACCGTTCACCGCTGGATCTACATCGCCCGTAAGCGCGGGCTGCTTCCTCCGGGACGGCAGGCTCCGGACGCCGGGCAGCGGCCGCCCATCGTGGCCGCGATCATCACGAGCGAGCGCGGCGTGCTGATCACCCGGCGTAATGATCCGCCGCCGCTATGGGGGTTCGTCACCGGCGAGCAGGATGTCGTCAAGGACGAGAGTCCCGCCGACACCGCCGAGCGGGAGCTGAAGGAAGAGGTTGGCCTAGAGGGTGCCCAGATCGGCGAGGAGATCGGCCGCCGAGTGCACCCGAAGACAGGACGGACCATGATCTACCTCGCGGCTACTCCCGCGCAGGGCACCGACGTAGACGTCTACGACGAGGACGAGCTGGCCGAGGTCAGGTGGGTCAGCCTGGCCGAGGCGCTCCGGCTGCTGGAAGGCCTGTACGAGCCGGTGCGCGATTACCTGGTGCGCGAGCTGGAGGGCTGACATGGGACGCCGGCCGCGGGGCGAGGGCTCGGTCTACTACGACGCTGCCCGCGGCTGCTACGTCGCCGCGATCGAACTCGGCCGGAACCCCGAGACCGGCCGCCGGGTGCGCCGGAAGGTCAGCGGCGCGACCCGGACCGAGGTCAGGGACAAGCTCGCCGAGCTGCTCGGCGAGAAGCGCCGCACCGGCACGGTGGCGCGGCGCGACGTCACCGTTGAGTCCGTCATGCGCGACCTGCTGGCGAACCCGCCGCGGGGCTGGCGGTCGCCGGTCACCGTCCAGGTGAACACCTCGCACGCGGAGCGGATCATCGCGGGCCTGGGCAAGGCGCGCATGGTCCGGGTGACCGTGGCCGACGTCGAGCGGTTCCTGCGCCGGCTCGCTGACGAGGGCTACTCGACGTCGGTGATCGGGGCGACCAAGCGGCTCGGCGCCCGGGCGGTCCGCCGGGCCATGCGTGACGGCCTGGCCGCGCGCAACGTGTTCGAGCTGGCCGAGGTGCCGGACGGCACGCGGAAGCGGTCGCGGTCGATGACGCTGGACCAGATCCGGGCCCTGTTCGCCAGCGACCTCACGCCGTTCTGGCGGGCGTACCTCGCGGTGGGGATCTGCTGCGGCCTGCGGCCCGGTGAGCGCACGGGGCTGGTCTGGGATGACATCGACCTCGCCGCGGGCGTGATCCGGGTGCGGCACTCGCTCAAGGCGCTGCCCGGCCCGGATGGCCGCCTGGTGCTGCAGCTGGCCGCGCTCAAGACCGATTCGAGCCGGCGCACGCTGGCGCTCCCCCGCTACGCCGTGGCCGCGCTGCGGGCGCTGAAGACCGCGCAGGCCGCCGACCGGCTCCGGCTCGGCCCGCTGTACGCCGACGAGGGCCTGGTGTTCTGCCGGCCGGACGGGCGTCCCTACTGGCGCGAGGCGGTCCGGCTCGGGTTCCGCCGCGTGTGCAAGCGGGCCGGGATCGGCGAGGACTGGACGCCCCGGGAGCTGCGCCACAGCTTCGTGTCGGTGCTGTCGGATGCCGGCGTGGATATCGAGGACATCGCCGACGCGGCCGGGCACTCCAGCTCCACCGTCACCCGCGAGGTGTACCGGCACCAGATCGGCGACAAGGTGGCCCGGGCCGCCGCGGCGATGGACCAGATTTTCGGCACCGGGAGCGCGCGATGAGCGGCCGTAGGCTCCCGCGTTTGGCTCTGGCGCCCGGCGCGGCCCGCGTTACCGCAGGTCAGCGGTCCGGCTGGTCATGCTCAGATCGTATGGCGGCCGTCCAGTATTTCCGCGCTCCACGCGCAGGAACTGCGAAGATAGCATTCCGTTACACCGGCGTTACACCGT
>Ga0335081_10017402_pt1 | contig 11635 bp, 10 predicted proteins | sample Lox_Sample_35_FD_206713 | JGI IMG/M metagenome (GOLD analysis project Ga0335081, IMG submission 206713) | Soil microbial communities from Loxahatchee National Wildlife Refuge, Florida, United States - Lox_Sample_3.5 | ecosystem: Environmental > Terrestrial > Soil > Wetlands | place: USA... | reverse complement strand
CAGGAAGCCATCGCGCTGGTGCGGCGCGTGCACGAAACCGGCGTCACCATCGTCATCGTCGAGCACATCATGGAAGTGATCATGACGCTCACCGAGCGCGTGCTGGTCTTCAATCAGGGCCACGTCATTGCCAGCGGCACGCCGGAGCAGGTGGTTCGTCAGGAGGCTGTGATCGAAGCCTATCTCGGCCGCGCCCACCGCAGGGCCCCCACCCATCCCTCTCCCGCAAGCGGGGGAGGGCAGGGAGGGAGCTCGTGAGCGATCTCGTCGTCGAGCATCTTGAAGTGCGCTACGGCGACCTCGTCGGCGTCGCCGATATTTCGCTCAAAGTGCCGGCCGGCAAGGTCGTAGCGCTGCTCGGCTCCAACGGCGCCGGCAAGACCACGACGCTGAACGCCATCGCCGGCGTGGTGCGCCCGGCGCGCGGCCGCATCGCGTGGCGCGGCGAGCCGATCTTCGGCCAACCGGCCTACGGTATCGTCAGCAAAGGCTTGGCGCTGTCGCCGGAAGGCTGGCGGCTGTTCGTGGCGCAGACCGTGGAGCAGAATTTGCGGCTCGGCGCGACCGCGCTCGCCGACCGCGGGCGGGCCGCGGCGCTGTTCGAGCGCGTCTATGCCCTGTTCCCGCGGCTTGCGGAGCGGCGGCGGCAGCTTGCCGGCACGCTGTCGGGCGGCGAGCGGCAGATGCTCGCGCTCGGCCGCGCGCTGATGAGCGAGCCGCAGCTCCTCATGCTCGACGAGCCGAGCTTGGGCCTCGCACCGGCCGTGGTCGAAGCGCTCTACGACACGCTCGCCGAGCTGCACCGTCAGGGGCTCACGCTGCTCCTCGCCGAGCAGTCGATCCCGCTCGCGCTCGGCATTGCCGACTACGCCTATGTGCTGCAGACCGGCCGCATCGCGCTCGAAGGCCCGGCTATGGAGCTGGAGCAGAACGCGCAGGTGCGGGAGATTTATCTCGGCATTTCCACGCGCGCGGCCGCGAGCTAGCGCCCTGCAAGTGCGGAAGACCGACGCCGCGGTTTTTTCGGCCGCGGCGTCGTGACGTTGCCTTGCATCAGGACGCGACGGTCCCGGTGCTGCGATCAGTGGCCGTGATCGTGGTCGTCATCGGAAACGCGGACCGGCGGATCGTCGCGACCGCTCGGCCCGAAGATGGCGATGCAGCCGCTGGCCACCGTCGGGCAGATCGTGCTGCCGGCATTGTCCGGGATCGGCACATAGGCCTGGTTGGCGTCCGGATCGGCGGCGACCGAGTGGGCGCGGCCGGCGCCGGGCGGTTTGGAAATGAGGATGGGCGCGTCCTGCTGGGCGGACAGGGAGTCGACCACCGCTACCTGTTCCTGCGTCGTGTTCGAGCCGTCGGCGAGGAAATAATGACCGTCGCCTGGATTGAACCAGACTTCGTCGGCGCCGCCGGCATTGGCCAGCACCTTAAGGATCTTGCCGTTGCGCTCGTCGATGATGGCGGCATTCTGTCCGCTGCCGGGCGGCTGCGACGCCGCGTTGCAGCCGAGCAGGATCTGCGGCTCGGGACCGATCGCCATGCCCTGCGGTCCGGCGCATTGCGTCACCGGGATCGCGAACGCCGTCAGCACCACCATGCGATGCGGATCGATCACGACGACGTTGCCGTCGGTCGTATCCATACCATTACCGTTCACCTCCGGCAGATTGAGATAGATCAGCCCGTTGCGCGGATTCCATTGGCATTGCTCGATGCCGTTGGTGGCCTGCGGAAACGGGATCTGCTTCACCACCGTATAGGCCTTGGCTCCTTCGGTCGGGATGAAGCTGATGAAGGGGGCGTGGCCGGTGACATCGGCTTCGGCGTCATTGGCGATCACGATCAGGTGGTTGACCGGATCGTGACAGAGTTCGTCCGCCCGCTCTTGGCCGTTGGTCGGGATCGTGTGGAGGATATTGCCGGTCTTGAAGTCGATGACCTTGACGGTCGAGTTGCCGTCGCCGGCCCACACCTCGGTGGTGCCGTGATTGCGGATGGTCAGCACGCCGTTCGGACCGGACGTATCGTTGTTGCCGGTGAAGCCGACGAAGGACCCTTGCGCCAGCATGCTCAGCGCCTTGGTCTTGGTGTCGACGACGTCGATGGCACTGTGGGACCGATCGGCGAGGAAGTAGGCGTGGACCTTCGGGTCGGCCCAGCTGATGTCGAACGAGTGCAGCGGTGCACCCGAGATCGTGATGGTCTGTTTCAAGACGAAAGTCTCTTCGGCCGCCGCCGGCCCCGCCAGGCCGAACAGCGCGCCAACGACGGCGACGCAGGCGATGCAACTCAATGGTCGTGCAGTTCTGCTTCGAACGACAGTCATAACGACACCTCCCTTTTGCTGGGCTGGGACGCGGCTTATTCCGCGCCTAGCCGCTCGCCGTTACATCCACGCTCGAAGCACACATGGAGAGCGCCCCCGACATGACCGGACACGCGAGGCCTCAGGCGTGGATTAAGTCGTCAAAGATCCGATGAGCCGAGCCCGGATCACCGCTTGACGTTTGTTCGTCGTGCTGTTGTGACGCACCCCCGTGACGATATTCGCGGGAACAAGTTCGCGCCGTTTGTATTAGTTCCAAACTTTTGCGTCGGCCGCGACACCCGCGTGACGAAAAATAAATCGGCGCAGCCGAGCCATCAGGGCCGCCTATGCGGCATAGCGACCGGCTATGGCGCACAGTTGGTGTGTTTTGGAAAAATGCACCTCGGTGAATGAATTCGATCGTCGAATCCGAATTCGCAGAAATATTATTCTCAAATCGACCAAGCACATATCTCGGTTGCGAATTTCGAATAGCTTGATGCTGCGTGGAACTCGGCCGCGGTATGCGCGTCTTTCTAGGCGTAAGCTTGCCATCACGCGGCGCGATGGCTTTATGCGAAGGCTTGGGGGCCAAGGCGAAATGCACCGGCGTTTCGGCAAATCGGCGGCCGCGATCGTTGCGGCGTTCGCTTTCGGTGCGTGCGCGGCGCCGGAACTGCGTGCGCAGGAGGGCACCGGGCAAATCGCTCAGGCGGCAGCGCCGATCGCGCCGTCGGGCGCTGCTTTCGTGCGCATCGTCGGCGATGCCACGGCCCTGGAAGTGCACGTGCATCGCTCGACGGTCGCGGACGTGCTTTCGGCGCTCGCCGGCTTCAACATCCGCTACCGTTCCCCAGCCGCGCTCAATGAAGCGATCGACGGCGTCTATAGCGGATCGCTCGGGCACGTGCTGTCGCGGGTGCTGAGCGGTTACGACTACGCGATCAAGACCGACAACGAGAAGCTCGAAGTGATCGTGGTCGGCAGAAGCGGCGACCAAGCGGTTCCTGCGCCGATCGTGATCCCGATCCGGCGACGACCGTCGGATTGATTTTTACGCGCCGCTGGATCGCTAGACCATGATCCGATCACTCGGAAGCGGATCATGGTCTAGCATTTCAGTTGAAGCATGATCTTTTCGAAAAACCGGTGTCCACTTTTCCGGATCATGCTCTACCGCGCGTGCTCCCACAGCTGCTCGAGGCGATGGCGGAACGCCTTCGGCTTCTCCGCGAACAGCCGCACCGCGATGCGCGCGGCGCGATGGGCGAGCTCGGCTGAGCGCTCGTTGCAGGCCGGCGTCAGGCGCGAGCGCCAATGGGCGAGCGGCTGATGCACGCCGGTGAGCCGCTTGAGCACTTCGAGGTCCTGGCACTGGCCAAGGCGGCCGCGCAGCCGCTCGGCTTCATCGGTCCACATCCGGCCAAAGCGCGGCCATAGCGGCTCGATCAGCTCCATCTGGTAGCGCAGATCGACGACACGCTGGCGCAATTCGTGCAAATCCTCGGCGCTGGCCGACGACCAGTCGTCGGGGATGCGCTTGCGCGCGCTGCGATAGCTGCCGGCGAGCTGCGCCGCGATCGAGGAGAAGTCGAACGGGTCGAGCGGCCATTGCTCGATCGCGGCCGTTGCGGCATCGAGCCAGGCGACGATGGCCTGGCGCAAGGCTTCGGTCAGCACCGCCCGCTCCTCGCTGCCGCGCAGCGCCTCGATGCGGATGCGGATTGTCGCCGCCGAGCGCTCCGACAGCACCAGGCCCCGCTCCAAGAGATTGTCGAGGGCGTTGAGCGCCGCCTGGCTGTCGCGCGCATGCGCCAGCGAATGGGCGTGGTCGCGGGCGTCATGGCGCCAACGCGGCGCGTCGGGAATGAACGGCTCGAGCAGCCGCATCAGCGCCCGCCATTCCTTCATGCTGCGGCGGAACTCGTGCACGGCCTCCGCGCTCGAGCGCTCCGGATCGAGGATCGCGGCACGCGCGGTGTTCAGGATTGTGCTGCCGATGGCGCGCACGGCGGGTCCGATCGCCGCGCGAGGCTGCAAGGCAGGTTTGTTGGCCATATCCGGGTCTATGAATGGGTGCGGCAGGGCGGAGGAAAGCCCTCAACCGCCAGTATGGCGAAATATCGAGCCCTGCGCACTTCCCTTATCGGGGGGCGCTTGCTACATGACCGTCACATTCATCGACCAATTGGCGCGGGGTGGAGCAGCCCGGTAGCTCGTCAGGCTCATAACCTGAAGGTCGTAGGTTCAAATCCTACCCCCGCAACCAATTCCCGAGAGGCTCCCGTTCTTGGATCGTTCCCCGGCCCTGATGTCGTGACCGGGGCGGCCGTTTGGGCGTGAATCTCGGTGCGCGCGCGGATAGCTGCGTGCGACGGCCAGCGCTCGCGATGGCAAAAATATTCAGTGGGCCGGTATCTGCCGAAGAGCATCAGACAACGCGGCAGCCTGCGCTGTATGTCCGCAAGCGTCGTTGTGGCCGTCCGTCCGAAAGACCGCACTTGGAAGAGAGTTTAGAATATCGTGTAGATAAACGGCGCCAGGACGCTGCCTTGCGAGAGCACGACGATGCCGCCGATCAACAGCGAGACCAGCAAGACGGGAACCAGCCAATACTTCTTTCGCCTGAGCATGAAGCGAGCGAATTCCCGGAGAAAGCCCATCGGTTAAATCTCCCGTCAGTGCCGGCGAGGATCAATCGGGATCGAAGGCGTTGCGATAGTCCCGCGCGAGGTTAGGGTCCTGCCGGTCCTTGTGCAACACGCAATTGCCAATCACCAGCATATCGATCTCGGTGCCCATCAGGCAGCGGAACGCATCTTCCGGCGTGTTGGCGATCGGCTCGCCGCGCACGTTGAAGCTGGTGTTGACCAGCACCGGGCAACCGGTCTTGGCCTTGAATGCGCTGATGAGCGCGTGAAAGCGCGGGTTGGTATCGCGGTGCACGGTCTGTACCCGCGCCGAATTGTCGACGTGGGTCACCGCCGGAATATCGGAGCGCGGGATTTTCAGTTTCTCCAATCCCGAGAGTTGCTCCTCCTGCGCGTTGGGCAGGCGGCGGTGGTCGCGCGCCACGTCGGCGACCAGCAGCATGTAGGGGCTCGGCCGGTCGAGCTCGAACCATGAGGCTGCATCCTCGGCCAGCACTGCCGGCGCGAAGGGGCGGAAGCTTTCGCGGTATTTGACCTTCAGATTGAGCGTGCGCTGCATCTCGCTCAAGCGCGGATCGGCGAGGATCGAGCGGTTGCCGAGCGCGCGCGGGCCGAACTCCATGCGGCCCTGGAACCAGCCGACGGCGCGGCCTTCGGCGAGCGCCTGCGCCGTATGATCGAACAGCGCCGCATCGTCGCCGATCACGTCGAAGCGCGCGCCTTCGGTGGTCAGGCGTTGCGCGATGTCGCGGTCGTCGAAGGCAGGTCCCAGATAAGCGCCCTGCATGGTGTCCGCCGCGTCGCCACGGGCACGGCCGCCGCCGTTGAGGGCATGATGGGCCGCGAGCGCTGCGCCGAGCGCGCCGCCGGCGTCGCCGGCCGCGGGCTGGATCCACAGATCGGCGAATTTGCCGTCGCGCAGGATCTTGCCGTTGGCAACGCAATTGAGCGCGACACCGCCCGCAAGGCACAGCTTGTCGCGACCGTATTCGGCGGCAAGCGCCCGCGTCATCGCCAGCACGACGTCTTCGAGAACGACTTGCGCAGAGGCGGCGATGTCCATGTGCTGTTGCGTCAGCGGCTCACTTTCGTCACGCACCTTCAACCCGAACAGATCGGCGAACCTGTCGTTCGTCATGGTGAGACCGGTGCAATAGTTGAAATAATCCATGGCGAGACGGAACGAGCCATCGCCCTTCACGTCGATCAGATTGTCGCGGATCAGGTCGCGATAGCGCGGGTTGCCGTAGGGCGCGAGCCCCATCAGCTTGTACTCGCCTGAATTGACGCGAAAGCCGAGGTAATACGTGAAGGCCGAATAATACAGGCCGAGGCTGTGCGGAAAGTCGATCTCCTTGACGCAATCGAGCTTGTCGCCGGAGCCGAGGTAAACCGCCGTGGTCGCCCACTCGCCGACGCCGTCCATGGTCAGCACCACGGCCTCGTCGAACGGCGACGGATAAAACGCGCTCGCGGCGTGAGCCTGATGGTGCTCGGTGAAAAGAAGCCGCGCGCCGTCGAATTCCGGGTCGATCTCGCGGAGGCCCTCGACCAGGAGATTTTTCTGGAACAGCTTCTCCTTGAGCCAAAGCGGCATCGCCTTGACGTAAGAGGAAAAGCCGCGCGGGGCGAACGAAAGATAGGTCTCGATCAGGCGCTCGAACTTCAGAAACGGCTTGTCGTAGAACACCACGCGGTCGACGTCGCGCAGGCGAAGACCTGAGTGCTGCAGGCAATATTCGATGGCGAGACGCGGAAAGCCGGCGTCGAACTTCTTGCGCGTAAAGCGCTCCTCCTGCGCGGCCGCAACGACGCTGCCACCGTCGACCAAAGCTGCGGCGCTGTCGTGATAGAAGGCGGAGATGCCGAGAAAGCGCATGGCCACGCTAACCCCGCTCACGACAGGGCGCGACTTGGAATCCTCCGTCCCTGACGCAACAAGAAGGCTGGCGCATCAGAACTGTTCTTTTAGACTGTCGGCGGCGGCTGTGCCCGCCTTGCGGGTCATCCAGTACGACGTTGCGAAAGGATCGTAGTTTCGCCCCATCGGATCGTGGCGGCGCAGCCGCAACAGCGCGCCGAACGGAACGAACACGGCAACGTACACGATCGCCAGCACCAGTGGATTGACGACGAGGCCGAGCCAATGGCCGATCTTGAGCCAGCCGCGGCGCGCGGGCGCCAATGCGCGCGGGACAAGCAATGCAACCGTGAGCAAAATGACGGCCAGCACCGCCCAGACGGTGTCGCTCGATCGGCCAGCACGGTATGCCAGCACGCTGAGGATGGCAGACACTGCGCTCAGCAAGAGCCCAAACGATCGATTTTGGTCGATCCTTTTCACCAACATAGATTCCCCACCTCCCGGCAATGGCTATCCTGCCGGTTCTTGGCGCGCACAAAGGACATTTGCCTAACCAAATCAACCCCGTTGATCGGCGCCTGGCCGACCCCCTGCGGGCGCGGATGCTTCGGCGGCCAAGGCATTTCTACTTTGCTGCGCCGCACTTTGGAAGCCTGGCGCACCGATTCAATCACGAGCGGCCACACTCGCGGCTCGGCTGGCTGAGCCCCGCCATCGACCCAGCGCAGCAGCGGTCCGCTGCGCTGCGCTCCACCGACGGCTCCGCTCTGCGGACTGCCGCCATCCCTCCCCAATTGGTATAACCAACCACCAGACTCCGCTGGCCGCTGGATAAAAGTGCAGGGCAACGTCAGCGCCTTAGGTTGGATCACGACGACCTTTTCGATGAGCGCGCGGATAGCTGCGTGCGACGGCCAGTGCTCGCGATGGCAAAAATCGTCCGGCCCATAATCGGGCGATCGCGCTAATGCTTGCGTGCCACGGCCAAGAGCGAGCCGCCGACGGGCAGCGACAAGCCCGCGGCGATCAAGGCCTCATCGAGCAGCATGCCCGCAGCGCCCATCGCGCTGGCAACGCGCGACAGCTCGAATTCGTAAGCATCGCGCTCCGAGCTCGCTATCGGGCGCCGCTTGCCGAGCCGCGAAGCGTACATGGCCGGCAACAGCATCGTCACGAAGGACGTACAGTACAGCGTGTCCAAGTCCGCCGCGCGGAATTTCGATGCGAGCTCGCGCCGGCTGTAACGCCGCTTATGCATGGCCGCTTCGTCGGTGCAGCTCCACAGCCACTTGTGCTGCGGCACCGTGACCACGACGATGCCGCCCGGCTTCAGCGCGCGCCGGATGCTGGCCAGAACGGTGTCGTCCTCGTCAATGTGCTCGATCACGTCGAAGGCACCAATGGCGTCAAACTCCGATTCGTAGGGCAAATCGCGCGCGTCGGCCTGAACAAGCTCGACGTCGGGAATGCGGCGCCGCGCGTAGCGCAAACCGGCGATATGGGACTCCAAGCCAGTCAGCTCATAGCGTTTTTCCGCCGCCAGGCTCTGCAGCACATAGCCCGTTCCGCAACCCACTTCGAGCACGCGGGGCCGGGCTTGATGCTTCAGGTAGCGGCGAAGGGTGCGCACAATGATCCGCGTCCGGGCGCGGAACCAAAAGTGCTGCGCTTCGCAGTGATATAGCTTGTCGAAATATTCGATTGGATAATCGATGCCGCCGCGCGCGAGCGCCGGGGCATAGCAGCGAAAGCCGTCAATCGTGACTGCCTTCTCGGGCATGAGGTTTCTCACCCAATCCGGTTGACAGGCAAAGGTAAGCACTACGACCGCCGAAATGGAAGCTCAGGCGCAAATCGGCTCGCCGCGCGCGTCGAAGCCGGTCTTGACCAGTGTCGACAGCCGGTCTTCATGACGCTGGCTTCAGCGAAATCCGATAAGCTGACATTATTATTGCGGGAATTGACGCATGCGGGTCGGGGTTCTCGGAGGAGGTCTTCAGGGCTGCTGCATCGCGTTGGCGCTCGCTCAGCGAGGAGTTGAAGTGGCCTTGTTCGACCGCAATCAGGACTTGCTCAGTCGGACCGCGGTCGCGAACGAAGGCAAGATTCATCTCGGCTATATGTATGCAAATGATCCCAGCTACTCCACCGCAAAAACGATGATCAACGGGGCGCTCGCCTTTGCGCCGTTTTTCGCGCGCCATCTTGGGCTTGGAATGGAGGCCATGGCGGTTTCCCGGCCCGCCACATATGTGGTCCATCGCGACAGCCAACGTTCGCCCGAAGAGATCTCGCAATATCTTCAAGTCACACATCGAATGATCGGGGAGGCAAGCGAAGGCAGGGGAAAGAGCTATTTTGGCCGCGATCTATCGGGCGAGTTGCGCCGATGGAGCGCCGCGGATTGCGAAGAACAATTTGACCCGTCTGTCGCAATCGAGGCTTTCGATACGCCCGAGATCGCCATTGACCCCGTTGCGCTGGCGCGGGCCGTATGTGCCCGTACGAAGGCAGATCCACGAATAGAAATAAAACTGCAGCATCACGTTCTTTCCGTGGAGGACGCAGACGGTCTCGAGGTGCTGGCCAGAACGCCGCATGGCGAACTTCGAGAGCGCTACGATCACGTCGTCAATGCGCTCTGGGAAGGCCGGCTTCTCCTTAATGCAAAAAGGGGCCTGCATCCCGGCCGGCCTTGGCTACATCGCCTCAAATACGGGATCAGCTTCCGGCTACCGGAGAATAATGGCGTGCCGCTGAGCGCCACGTTTGTGTCCGGCCCGTTTGGGGAAGTTGTAAGCTACAGTGACGGCTTGACCTATTTAACCTGGTATCCGGTCTGTTTGTCCGCCATGTCAGCCGACTACGCGCCGCCAGAATGGCCGACTTACCCCTCAGAGCAGCATCGTGCACAAATCCTGGAAGGCACGCTGAAGGCGATGTCGCAATTCGTTCTATGTCTTCGTCCCCTCGATGCAAGCTCATTGCAAGACGTTATTATCAAGGGGGGTGTCATCCTGGCGTGGGGCAAGACCGACATCGTCGACCCGCGCAGCGAATTGCACTGTCGCTTCGATATCGGCATCACCTCAATCGGACGTTTTCATTCGGTCGATCCGGGCAAGCTCACGATGGCTCCCTATTTCGCCGATCTGTGCGCGGATCGCATTGTCGCAGGGGTGCGAGCTTGAATGGACCTCTGGTTACGATTGGTGTCCCGGTTTATCACGGTCAGGACGATCTTCCGGTTACGCTTGAATGCCTACGCACGCAATCCTATCAAAATCTGGATGTGCTGATCTCGGTTGATGCCGACGATCAAGATAGCGCGCAAGCGTGCGAGCCGTTTCTGCGCAAGGATCCGCGCTTTCGTCTGCACGTCCAGTCGAAGCGCTTGGGTTGGGCGGCTAACACGGACTGGACGATGCGAGATCGAAGAGGGGACTTCTACATTTTCCAGCAACACGACGATCAAGTGTCGTCGGACTATGTCGCCGAACTGGTAGCGGCAGCGTCACGGACCCCGAATGCGGCGATCTGCTTCGCGGAAATGCAATATACCGGGCTGGTCAATGCCGTAGACCGCGGCTTTTCCATCCATGGCGATCCGATTGTGCGAGTTCTCACGTTTCTAAAAAGGATGGAATGCGCACCGTTGCGTGGTCTTATTCGGAGCTCGGCACTCGCATCGACTTCCGGGCTGTTGATCAGCGATTTCGATCCGTTCGAAAGCTTCGGTACGGAAACCCGCTTTCTCGCCGAGTTGGCCGCCTGGGGCGACTTCGCATTTGTGCCCGGTCCTGTCTATTTCAAGCGTATGCACGGTGCCAACCTGCACCTGAAGCGAAAGAACTGGTCCGATGAGCGAAACCGGCAGGCATGGGCGTGTCTTTGCGCATGGATGATTGAGGTCGTCGTCTTCGTCGGACAAACTCCAGCGCAAAGACGAGACTTGCTCGATACCGTGCTGAAGAGGTTTCTGTCGCCGCGCGACCCGTGGCAGCCATTGAGGGCGCCGATCCGGCGGCTGAGCCAAACGAGGACCCCAGCGCTTTACCCTATCCGCGCGCTCTTCGAGAAGCTGAGGAGCAGCGAAAGCCTGGTGCGCTCCGTGACCGGAGGCTGGGCGCTTTATGAACCAAAGAGCGTGGAAGACCGTGCCATTCTCGTTCGTCTCGTCTTCGAACAACTCAAGCGCGACGCCCGCTTCGACCCGACCTTGGTCCAATCAAGTTGGGAGATATTGGAACGACAAACAAAAAGGCGGTTTGCGAGGTAGATACGGCGGCGCTGACAAGTGCAAGCCCTCTCGCCGCATCTAACCAAAAGTTTTGAGCTCAGGTAGAGTCATTTTAGGCGATCGCTTGTGATCGTTTTTGTCCTTTTTCGACTTGATGGCTAAGAATGGCTGAGAAATGAAGACGCTGAAGACTTACGCATTTGACTGGCCGGGATTGGCGCTTCTGATAGCAGCGATACTTGCCACGAGTTCTTTTGGCATCTGGTTTGCAGGCTATCGGCTGATAAACAAATTTCCGATTCGTGTCGAAGGCGGATCGATACTCTCGTATGATCCGGTTCTTGGGTTTGTGGCGCTGCCGAACAGTGCTACGAAGCGTTTCGATCGCCCCGATCATCCTGAGAACGGTGGATACGATCTTTATGCCGATCGGCTGAGCGCGCGAGTTAGCGCCGCCGGTGAGCAAACACCCGACAAGGTCGACGTGCTTTTTATTGGAGATTCGGTTACATATGGCGCCGGAGTTCAGAACGCGCAAACTTATGCCAACATCGTGCCGCACCTACTCG
>Ga0335081_10017401_pt1 | contig 11636 bp, 7 predicted proteins | sample Lox_Sample_35_FD_206713 | JGI IMG/M metagenome (GOLD analysis project Ga0335081, IMG submission 206713) | Soil microbial communities from Loxahatchee National Wildlife Refuge, Florida, United States - Lox_Sample_3.5 | ecosystem: Environmental > Terrestrial > Soil > Wetlands | place: USA: Florida... | reverse complement strand
GCCGCCGTGAAGGCTGCTTTTGAGGATCTGCTCCAACAGGTCAACAAGCACAAGAACCTGTTGCGCGCCTCTCATAAGTGGCAACGTGGACGCCGAGGTAACAGCGCGCGTTCCGCTCCGCCCATGCGCGAAGTACCCTTTGAACAGACCATAGCCGCGGTGTTTCCGCCGACGATTTCTTCCGATGATGTGCGCTCTTACGTAAACGCAAATTTGGCGCGGCTCGACCGCTTCGTCGAGCGCGAAATTTACTTTCGTGAAGCCCAGGAGACGATGGTCGCCGATTCCGTCACCAAGGAGGAAGTGATTGATGAGGCCATTGCGGCCGCTCTGGGTGACCACGAAAAGCCCGAGAAACTGGCGCTGGAGCCCTGGCTGTATCGGCAGGCATTGCGTGCCTTGGACGATTTGTCCCGAACCGACGAGAGTAACGGCAACGCGGTGCCCCTGGAAGACTCGGCGCGCCGCAGGAATGTGAAAGGAAGCGACGAGCCCGAATTGCAGTTTCACCAACCGGATGAATCCATTACGGGAGAGACGGTGATCGCTGATTCCCGCGTCGCCACACCTGAGCAGATCATGGTCTCGGACGAACTGCTGCGCCTGATTGCTTCCGCCTTGCGGGATCTGGGGTCGGGGCCGCGGGAAGCCTTCATCCTGCATGCCATCGAAGGCTTCAGCGTCGAAGAGATTGTGGCCATTACTGGCCAACCAGCGGAGCGGGTACTTGCGTTTGTTTCCGCGGCACGCGACCACCTGCGCCAGGCGCCGGGATTGTCCCAACAATTCCAGGGCCGGTTCGCTCCGACCGGCGCCGCCTAATCGAAGAAACATCACTCTGTGGGGAGATGATCCATGAGCATGACTCGCGAACAAATCCGTGAATTGGCAGAATTTCATGACCAGAACTCTTGTGCTGTCAGTTTTTATTTTCAACCGGCTACTCCTCGAAACAAAGCCCACAAAGAAGACACAATTCTGATTAAAGATCTGGCGCGCGAGGCCATGCGCGCTCTTGAACCGAAAGGAAAGAGGGAATGCGGCCGTGCCGACATTGAGCGCATCGTTCGCTTGTCGGGCGATCTTCGCAGCAATGGCACCCACGCAAAGGCCGTCTTCGCATGCGCCTCGCAGAATATCTGGCGGGAGTATGACCTGCCCCCAACGCTGGGCGGCACCCAACTGATTGTCGACCGCTATTTTCACTTGAAGCCGGTCGCGCATCTGCTGGGAGCTTCGCCGTTACTCGCTATCGTGCTGCTCGACCGCCATCGCGCCCGCATCTTCGATCTTCGCCTCGGTGAACTCACTGAGCGGGAAGACCTGTTCCATCCCCTGCCGCGACGCGGCCGCAGTGACGGTTTCAGTGGATATGAGGGGGGGCACGCGCAGCGGCGAGTGGAAGATGAAGTCCGCCAGCACTTCAAAAATATCGCGGAAAATCTAAAAGAGCTGATGGAAAAGGGCGTATTCGAAAAATGGATTTTGGCCTGCCAAGATGCACACCGTCCCATGTTTGAATCGCAACTGCATCCCTATGTCAGCCAGGCGTTGATCGGGGATTTCCATGCCGACTTGGCTCATGCGACGCGCGATGAACTCCGCAATCACGCCCAAGAGATCGTCGACAAGTGGCAGAACGGGCGGCGTCGGGATCTCGTCGCTCAGGTGCTGAGCCAGGCTCGCAGCCATGGCCGCGGGGTTTCAGGATTGCGCCGGGTGCTGCGTTCCCTGGAATTAGGTGAGGTTCAGACGCTTCTAATCGGAGAGAATTTGCAGGCGCATGCCGTCGAATGTTCCGGATGTGGCCACATCGATGCTCACCTGGTCAGTTACTGCCCGATTTGTGGCCGTGCTACGCAGGAGATTGTTGACGTAGGGGAGGCCATTCTGCCATGGGTGGTCCGCCGCGATATAGAAACGTTCTACGTGAAGAACGATCCGGAATTCGATGAGGTAGGAAATATTGCCGCGCTGCTCCGATTCCGGTCGGAAAAAGTGCAACCTATCAGCAGCCAGGCGGCTGAGCGGCTACGCAAAGCAGGTGCCGAGTATCCAGGCCGGCTGCGCCGCTTCGCGCGCAGGTAATCCTCTATCCGGGGGTGCATTCACTCGCTCCCGGCTTCTGCTTCCTTTCTCTGTGAAATGAGTTGTGTTTCTGACGGGCGCTGTGTGCGTGATATCCTTCCGCCTTCACTCATTGAAAAGTTTGCCTGCGGTTTGGAGGAGGATCCAGTGACATTTTCCCGTCGTGAGTTTGTGAAGGCGTCCGTCGTCGGAGCTGTAGCCGCAGGCTCCGGCGCCCGCGCCATGAATGTCGGAGCCGCGAAAGATCCCGATCCTCAGGGGCATGCTTCCAAAGCCGACGTGGTGAAGGCGCCCATCATCATTAGCGCGAACAATGGTTATGCATACGTCGAAGCGGCTTATGCTTTCCTTAAAGGTGGCGGCGACACGCTGGATGCTGCGCTTCGCGTGGTGAAGGGACCCGAGGATGATCCCAACGACGATTCCGTCGGCCTTGGCGGTCTACCGAACGAGGAAGGTGTCGTAGAACTCGATGCTTGCTGTATGCATGGGCCCACGCGCCGCGCCGGGTCTGTGGGTGGCGTGCGAAATATCAAGAATGTGTCGATGGTTGCCAAAGCGGTCATGGAGCACACCGGACACGTCATGCTGGTGGGAGAAGGCGCGGAGCGGTTTGCCGTCGCCATGGGTTTTCCGCGCGAGAATCTGCTCACCGATCGCTCCAGAAAGATCTGGATGCTGTGGAAGCAATTCCATTCCGATCGCGATTGGTGGGGACCCGCGATTGCCGATCCGCATTGGCAAGCTCCAACGCCCCAGACCAAGCCGCAGGCCGAGCTATGGCGAGACCGCATTGAACAATTGCAGCAACGCGCGGCCGATCTGGGGATAGAGCCCGAGTTCCAGTTGGCGGCTGTCCGCCGAGTGTTGTTTCCTCCCACTGGCACCATTCACTGTTCAGCCCTTAGCGAAAGAGGAGAAATCTCCGGGATCACCACGACCAGCGGTCTCGCGTTCAAGCTTCCCGGCCGGTGTGGAGACTCTCCGATCATCGGTGCCGGATGCTACACCGATCAGGACGTGGGTTCCGCAGGAGCGACCGGCAGCGGGGAAGAGAACATCAAAGTGGCGGGAGCGCATACGATCGTCGAGAACTTGCGCCATGGCATGTCACCACAAGAAGCCGGCATGGACGCGCTGAAGCGCATCGTCCGCAACTATAACGGCGATATGAACAAGCTGCGCTTCATGGATATGACGTATTACATCCTGCGCAAAGACGGGGCGTATGCCGGAGTGTCTCTCTGGGAAGGCTACTCCGCGGGGCATCCGCACAAATTCGCGGTGCATGACGGCACACTGCGATCAGAGGTCGCAACGCCGCTGTTGAAGGGTTATTCGCAGGAATGGCCGCCCTTCCCACCCATTCCGGAAGAACTGAAAAAAGACTCGGAGTATTTGAAATAGTTCCGAATGCCCGACGACCTGCAACGATTTTTACGAGAATCTCACTTTGAAATCCGGACTCTTCTCCAGGTGAATGCTCTCTACGAACCGTACTTTCCCCGTGCGTAGAGTCATGATGACCGACGACGTTCGCGTACCTTCGCCGAAGAAGCGTACTCCTTTCATCAGCGCGCCATCCGTGACACCAGTTGCCGCGAAAATCAACTGCTTGCCCGGCGCAAGGTCCTCGGCTTCATAAATGCGGTTCTTGTCTTTGATCCCCATGCGCTCCAGGCGTTCCTCTTGATCCGGTTTCACGACCAACCGTCCCAGCATGTAGCCGTTCAGGCAGCGCACCGCAGCCGCAGTGATGACTCCTTCGGGTGCGCCGCCAGATCCCATGACCGCGTGCACGCCCGTCCCGATCACGGCCGCCGCAATTCCGGCCGAGAGGTCGCCGTCCCCGATCAGCCGAATTCGAGCGCCCGCAGCCCTGATGTCCGCAATCAATTTTTCGTGCCGCGGCCGATCCAGCACCATCACCACCAGATCCTCCACATCACGATCCAATCGGCGCGCAATATTCTTCAGATTGTGTGAAGCCGGTGCATCCAGATAAACCGCGTCCTTGCAAGACGGCCCTACAACGATCTTCTCCATGTAGCAGTCCGGAGCATTCAGCAGACCGCCGCGTTCCGACGCCGCCAGCACAGTAATCGATCCCGGTGCTCCCGTTGCGCACAGGTTCGTGCCTTCCAGCGGATCCACCGCGATGTCTACCTCGGGAACCTCGGTCCCATCCGGAAACTCAGCGCCAACTTTCTCCCCGATATACAGCATGGGTGCTTCGTCTCGCTCACCCTCGCCGATCACGATGGTGCCGCGCATGGGGATCGAGTCCATGGTCTTGCGCATGGCTTCCGTCGCCACCTGATCGCTAAGCCTGCGATCGCCCTGCCCCATGGTGTGCGCCGATGCGATGGCCGCAACCTCTACGACTCGCAAAAACCGGGCGGCCAGATCACTCTCGATGTTTTCTCCAAAGCTGCGAGCCTTACCTTCTCCCCGGGTCTGCGTTGCCATGCGCTTTCTCCTGGGCGCTCTGAAAAATGTCATGCGCCGGGGTGAGACTATACAGGACTGGGAGGAAGAATGAAAATACAGGATTCACCCAATCGTTTTTCTGCGCCGAAGTATTTCTCAGCGTTCTCGGCGGCTCAGCGCACTCCGCGGTTAAGGTGCTGAAGCTAAGAACTCCGCCGGCACCCGGAAGCGATGACGTGATATCCTCCTGCCCTGATTCCAACCAGCCATGCCCGATACTCGTCCGCTGACGTTCCTCTGCATCACGACATACGAGAAAGGCCAAGAGTTCATGCGCGAGTGCAAGCGGCAGGGATGCCGGGTCCTACTCTTGACAGCCGAGAAACTGCGCAATGCCGACTGGCCCCGTGAAAGCCTGGATGAGACTTTCTACCTGCCGGACGAAATTCCGATCGCGGACATCGTGAAGGCGGTGACCCACATGGCTCGCAACAAGAGGTTGGACCGCATCGTCGCCCTAGATGAATTCGACATGGAAACGGCCGCCACCTTGCGCGAGCACCTTCGCATCGCGGGCATGGGCCTTACCACCATGCGCTACTTCCGCGACAAGCTGGCGATGCGGATGCGGGCGCTTGATCGACACGTGCGAGTGCCCGATTTTGTTCCCATCGTGAATCACGCTGACATCCAGTACTACATGGATCACGTGCCCGGACCGTGGGTGCTCAAGCCACGCCAGGAAGCCTCCGCGATCGGGATCAAGAAGATCCATGCCGCGGCAGAGCTGTGGCCCGTGCTGGAACAACTGGGCGATAAGCAGTCCACTTTCCTATTGGAGAAGTTCGTTCCGGGAGACGTTTATCACGTGGACTCAGTTGTCTCAGAGAACGAAGTTCTGTTCTCCAACGTGAGTAAGTATGGCAAGCCGCCAATGAATGTGGCTCACGGGGGCGTCTTCACGACTTTCACTGTTCCGAGGGGAAGCGAAGACGACTCCGCTCTGCGCGCGATGAATCGCGATCTGATCGCGGCGCTCGGCCTGCTTCGTGGCGTAGCTCACGCGGAATTCATCCGTGCCCAGGCCGATGGTCAATTCTATTTTCTGGAATGTGCGGCGCGTGTGGGTGGCGCCTACATCAATGAAATGGTCGAGACCGCGACAGGGCTCAATCTTTGGCGGGAGTGGGCGCGCATCGAGGTTTCCGGTGGCGACGGCACTTACAAGCTCCCTGCCGTTCGTGAGGACTATGCGGGAGTCATCCTATCCCTTGCCCGCCAGGAGAGTCCCGACACCTCCGCCTACAGTGATCCCGAGGTGCATCTACGAATCAAGAAACATCACCACGCCGGTTTAGTCTTGAAGTCGGCTGATTCCGAACGCATTCCCCAATTGCTGGAGAACTACGCGCGCCGTTTCGCCGAAGAATTCCTGGCCGTCGAACCGCCCCGCGACAAACCGACGGCCTGACTCGCTCAGAACAGATACCTAGCACTCAACTGGATCTGCCGCGGTGGCCGGTTCCCATACGCATTCGCGGTCAGGATTTTCCCAAAGTTCGAACCGCCCAGCACATGTCCGGGCACATCGAAATTCGGGTGATTGAACAGATTGAAAAAGTCTCCCCGTAACATCAACCGATGATTCTCGGAGCCTAACGCCATGCTCTTGGACAAACCGAAATCGAGATCCGTGTACCCCGGTCCAGTCAGAATATTCCTGCCTTCCGTCCCGAACTCAAAAGTACCGGGGTAGAGCCCCGCTGCAGGAACCGCGAATGCACAAGGATTGAACCAGGCTTGTGGTGTGCGCAGCTGACTGGGTCCCTGACAACCACCAATCGCACCCGCCTGAAACGGACTTCCCACCAGGTCCGGCCGAGCCGGATTGCCAAAGGCCGCAGCCGAAGCCGCCGGAGCTCCCGCCAGCACGACCGTGAAGGGCGAACCCGATTGGGCCGTGATGATCCCCCCAGCCTGCCAGTTGTCCAGAAGTCGTCCCGGTCCGTTCTTCCACAAATGATGAATCGGCAAGTCATATACGAAGCTGCCGGTGAGGCGGTGGACCGCATTGAAATCCGACGGTCCGCGGTCCGCCTCCAGATCGCGTGAATTCTGGGGCAATCCTGCGCCGACGTTTCCTCCAAATACGGCGGAAATATCATCAAACGACTTTGAGTAAGTGTAAGAAAGCAGCAGCGAGAGCCCGTTGCTCGTGCGTTTCTCCGACCGCAATTGCAACGAGTTGTACGAACTATTCGCGTTCGACTCGGCGAAAAGGATGGACGAAAACTGTCCGTACGGCGGTCCCATCACAGGATCGGCCTGGTTCAGGTCGAGCACATCGCTCAAGTGGGTCCCTTTCGAACCGACGTAAGCCGCATCCACCATCCAGTTCGGAAGCACTTCGTATTGCAGGTCCGCATTCCATTGCTGCATGTAGCCATCGCGGAATTTTGGCGAGATCATGTTCGCCTGCACCACTCCAGAAGTCTGCCCCGGCAACGTTAAGATGTCTTGCACCGTGCACAGTCCGCCCGGACAGTTGACCGGATCCTGCGGAAAAAGCGCCAGATCATAAAACGGCGGATTAATGCGCGGGAAGATATTGATATTAGCGATGGAAGAGTCGTAGAAGATCCCGTAGGCCGACCGCACGACCCACCGTTCTGTCTTGAGCGGACGCCACGCGATGCCAATGCGCGGCCCGAAATTCGTGTAGCGAGGCGAATAGGTAGCACGCGGAATCCCGTTCGTCTTGACCAGGTTGAACGTCGGTGCGTTGCCGCACGGCTCCGGGCATGGCACCAGGGCGGGAACGCTGAAGCGGTCGAGGGCCTCGACCGGTGGATTGTTGTACTCGTAGCGCATCCCCACGTTGAGCAGGAATCGCGGTACCACGTGAATGTCATCCTGAATGTATGTGCTCACCCCGTGGCTGCGCAGGCTGTTGTAAGTGTTGCCGCTGACGGCCAGCGCATAGTCGGGAATGCCCAGCAAATATTGGGCCAGGGCGCAGGTGGAAGGATCGCATGCTCCGCCGAAAATTCCGGCGCCCGTTTGTCCAAGATAGAACCAGTCGCCCCGCGCCAGGAAATCCAGATAGTTGTCGATTCGCAGGTGCCGAAGGTCCACGCCCATCTTGAACTGATTCCGTCCCACGGTCCAGGCAACGTTGTCCGCAAGCTGTAGGGTGGTGTCATGACGGTCCTGCGGATAATTAATTGGTTCTCCGATGCCATCGAAGTTCAGCACGTTGATATTCGGGTATCCCAGATCGACGGGGTTCGTCAGAACGTCCGGATAGCCCAGTGAAGGAGCGATGTCCGTCCCGTGATTTTGTTGCAGGACCGTTGCTCGCATTCGTATGAAGCCCAGGCGGAATTCATTGAGCAGCTTCGAATGGAATACCCGTGTCCATTCCAATCCCGCATTCTGCCCATGATTCAGCGTGTAACTCCCGTAGCCGGGCAGCTGGGTAAACGCGTTCACCAGGTCAAACGGCGAGAAGATGTTCTGGTCCATCAGCGAATAGTGCGCCGAGACGGTATCTACCGAAGTGAAATGATGGTCCAGCTTGACCGAATACAGATTGTTGGATTGTCGAATTACGGGAGCGGAAAGAAACGTTGTGGAGGTTGACAGATCCGATCCGACGTTGGCTTGTGGGTACAGGCCAAACATGGTCGGCAACTGTGCGCAGGTTGGGATTGGGTTGAAGAAACAGAAGCCCTCGGCAAAGGACATTGCAGTTCCCGGCGCGGGATTGGCAGGGTCGCCCCACTCTTGTTGGGACGGGATCGTGGCCGATCGGGTGTTGGCTTGGCGTAACCGCAAACCTTCGTACGAGAGAAAGAAGAATGTTTCGTCTTTCCGAATCGGTCCGCCTACGGTCCCGCCGAACTGATTGCGCTGCAGCGCCGGAATCCCGGCGCAGGTTCCCGGCACAGATCCCGCCGTGCAATCCGGCAAATCAAAATAGTTCTTCGCATCCAGGCCGCGGTTGCGGAAATATTCGAACAGGGAGCCATGAAATGCGTTCGTGCCGCTCTTCAGCACGACGTTGATCTGGGCGCCCCCGGCCCGCCCGTACTCAGCGGAGTAGTCGCTCGACTGCACTTTGAATTCCTGAATTGCATCCACCGACGGCAGGGCTACGTATTGGTTGATATAGGGATCATTGTTATCGACGCCGTCCAGCAAAAAGTTGTTCGACTGTTCGCGAGCTCCGTTGACACTGAGCGCCCCGCCCTGCGTGGAGTTCTGCGAGCCTTCCGCCGGAAGTTGGCTGCCAGGCACAAGTAGCGCGAAGTTCAGGAAGTTTCGTTCATTCAACGGCAATTCCTGCACCAGGCGATTGTTCATCACCTGGCCCATCGTGGAGGTGTCGGTCTGAATCGCCGGCGGAGTATCTTTGACTTTCACCTCCTCAGTGGCCGCGCCAATCTCCAGAGCGAAGTCGATGCGAACTGTCTGATCCACGTCGACGTTGACATCGCTGAACACGCTCTTGCGGAAGCCGGAGCCTTCCGCCGTGACTTGATACCGGCCGGCAGGCAGCAGCGCGACGGTAAAGTCACCATCATCATTCGTTTCGGCCTCGCGGGTTGCATTGGTCGCCTGATTGACCACCCTAACGTGAGCGTTGCGCACCACAGCACCGGAAGGATCAGTAACGGTCCCCGTGATGGTTCCCGTCGGACCACCTCCAAACGCGGGAGAACAGAAAATGAATCCCAGAATCAAAATCGCGCATGTGCGACGGATCATGACGTCTCCTTCGCTGGGAATTTGAGATTGAAGGGAAGGCGGCCAGGCATGCGTCGACCTCCAGGACCCGTGCAACCGGGATGAAAGGCAAAGCATCATCGCCCACCAGAGGGAGTTCTGGTAATCCGAATGGCTCCGCAGGACTCGCGGAACCGAAATCCGAAATGCGATCCAGTCTGACAATGGATTGATGAGGGAATCATGCTGCGCCCCGGTGAGGCGTGTCAACCGTTCCTGAAGGCGGCGAAAGACGATGCACGCCAAGGCGGTGTTCTGCGCGTTCTCTGCTACTATTTGCCCATGAGTCCAACCACCGAGCACACCGGCGCCGACAGTCACGGCCTTGAGCGCCCCGCGCAGGAGAGAAAAGAACCGACCTATCTCTTCACCGAAAAGTACGTAGCGGATAAGAGTGAGATCGCACGCCGCTTTCTCGAGACGCGTGCCCGCCTGAACACCAGTGTCGACAGAGCCAACAACTTTCTGGTGAAGCGCTTTTATAACCTCGACCACAACGCTTATCTGGATTCTGCTCTACCTGCTAAGACGAAAGAGTTGATGGGATTGGTTGCATCCACTTGCCTCCGCTGTGACGACTGCATCTTCTATCACGCAATCCAGGCGTATCGCCTCGGCGTGCCGCGCGTTGAGCAGGAGGAGTCCCTGAACGTAGCCCTGATTGTGGGGGGAAGTATCGTCATTCCCCACCTTCGGCGAGCCTATGAACTACTCGACGAGTTGTATGGATAGGATGGTGGTCAAAGATAGCATTTCCTGACGCCTGAAGCCGGACGCCTGCCTTTAAAACGCGTCGACTCCCGTGACGCTCTGTCCGATGATTAGCGCATGCACATCGTGCGTGCCTTCGTAAGTCTTCACCGATTCCAGGTTCATCAGGTGCCGCATGATCGGATAGTCATCCGCCACGCCGTTTGCACCCAGGATGTCACGCGCGGTTCGCGCACATTCCAGAGCCATCCATACGTTGTTCCGCTTCGCCATCGAGACATGCTGCGGCTGCACTTTCCCCGCATCTTTTAGTCGTCCGACCTGTAGAACGAGCAACTGGGCCTTCGTGATTTCGCTAATCATCCATGTCAGCTTGTTCTGCACGAGCTGATGCGAAGCAATCGGCTGATCGCGCCACTGCTTGCGCAGGAGGGCGTACTGCAGCGCACAGTCATAGCACGACATGGCCGCGCCCACTGCGCCCCACGCGATTCCATAGCGCGCCTGGTTCAAGCACATCAGCGGAGACCGCAGCCCTCCGCTCTTGGGCAACAGATTCGATTCGGGCACACGCACATCCTGCAGGGATAGGCCGGATGTCACTGAAGCGCGCAACGACCATTTCCCATGAATGTCGTCGGCCTTGAAGCCGGGCCGATCCGTCTCCACCAGAAATCCTCGAATCTTGTCGTTCTCGTTTTCGACCTTCGCCCAGATGATCGCAACATCGGCAATCGATCCGGAGGTGATCCACATCTTCTCGCCATTAAGGACATACTCATTGCCGATCTTACGGGCGCGCGTCCGCATTCCCCCGGGGTTCGATCCGAAATCCGGTTCGGTCAGGCCGAAGCATCCCAGTTTCTCGCCCTTCTGCATTGCTGGAAGCCATGTGTTCTTTTGCTCGTCGCTACCGAACTCGTAAATGGGATACATGCAGAGTCCCGACTGTACGCTTACGAAGCTGCGCACGCCCGAATCCCCCCGCTCCAGTTCTTGCGTCATCAATCCGTACTCAACGTTGCCCATGCCCGCGCAGCCGTATCCTTTGAGCGACGCTCCAAAGAAGCCGAGGTCGGCCATCGGCTTCACCAGTTCGCGAGGAAACCGACCAGCGCGATTACACTCTTCGATAATGGGAATCAGGTTGTCTTCAATGAACTGGCGCGTGGTGTCGCGTACGAGTTTTTCCTCGTCGGTGAGCAACGAATCGAACTGGATGAAATCGACACCACGGAACTTGATGGCAGCCATGGACAATCTCCCTAGCGATGAACTCTGGACCCCAGGTCCGAAAGCGAATCAAGGTTGCCGCTCAGCAGAGCAGTCCGCATGCGAGAGGGCAAACCAATGACGGTAGCAGGATGAAGGGATGCCGGTCAAACGTGGCCAAAAGAAGATCGTAGTGGTGAAGATTAAGACGTCAGCCAATCAAAAAGACGAAGGTGCCCTAGGTCTCGCCGTTTGGCGATGCCCGGGACACCTGTGACGAGATTTCGAACGATCAATTCCGGCGTCCGCGAAAGCCGAATGCCGAGAGCCGATCGCCTCATCTTATTGGATGTTGACCGTAACCGGAGCCGACGCAATACCGTTGCACACAACGCGCAAGTCGCTCA
>Ga0335081_10017400_pt1 | contig 11636 bp, 6 predicted proteins | sample Lox_Sample_35_FD_206713 | JGI IMG/M metagenome (GOLD analysis project Ga0335081, IMG submission 206713) | Soil microbial communities from Loxahatchee National Wildlife Refuge, Florida, United States - Lox_Sample_3.5 | ecosystem: Environmental > Terrestrial > Soil > Wetlands | place: USA: Florida... | reverse complement strand
CTGGCGCCTGTCCGGGTCGAGCTGACGATCGAGCTGGCGCGCGCGTTCGGCCTGTTCGCCGCGGCCGGGGTGTCGGTCCATCGCCCGGCGCCTGCCACTGACGTGCAACTCGAGATGGTGCACGTCCAGCGCTACATCTCGGCAGTGCGCCTCGCTGGCGGCCCGGATCCGGACTCTTCGGTGCTGAGCTTCGGCCTCGGCACCGAGGATGACCCGGTGTTCCACGACATGCACGACGCGTCGGCGCTGGTGGCAGGCGCGACCCTGGCAGCGGCCCGCGCCGTCTGGACCGGCGTGGCGCGGCACGGCGCGAGCATCGCAGGCGGGCTGCACCACGCCATGCGCGCGAGCGCGAGCGGCTTCTGCGTGTATAACGATCCGGCGATCGCGATTGCCTGGCTGCTGCTGGCAGGCGCCGAGCGGATCGCCTATCTCGACATCGACGTGCACCACGGCGACGGGGTGCAGGCGGCTTTCTACAATGATCCGCGGGTGCTGACCATCAGCCTGCACGAGCGTCCGCCGCGCTTTCCCGGTACCGGGCTGCCGTCCGAGACTGGCGGGCCGGGAGCGCGGGGATCGGCGGTGAACGTTGCGCTTCCCGCCGGGACCAGTGACGCCGGGTGGCTGCGCGCCTTCCACGCCGTCGCGCCGCCGCTGCTGCGGGCGTTCAGGCCCCAGATCCTGGTCAGCCAGCATGGCTGCGATACTCACTGGCTCGATCCCCTCGCCGACATGGAGCTGTCGATCGACGCGCAGCGCGCGGCGCATGTCGCGGTCCACCAGCTGGCCCACGAGGTAGCGGGCGGCCGCTGGCTGCTGACCGGGGGCGGCGGCTACGAGCTGCTCCACGTCGTGCCGAGAACCTGGGCGCATCTGCTTGCGGAAGCCGCCGGATATCCGATCGACCCGGCGGCGAGCATCCCGGCAGCCTGGCGCGAGTACGCTTTCCGCCGCACCGGCCGCCGGGCACCAGAGCGCATGACCGAAGGGAAAAGTCCCGAATACGCACCCTTCGAGTCGGGATACGACCCGGAAGACCCACTTGACCAGGCCATCCTGGCGACGAGGATGGCCGTATTCCCCGAGCACGGCCTGATGCCGCTGCCCTAGCCCTGGCCGTACGACAGGAGGACATCGTCCGACAGCCGCGGCCAGGCCTGCGCCGCCCACGGACCGAAGTCGCGGTCCGCCAGGCCGGCACAGGCGATCCCGGCCTCGGGATCCACCCACAGAAAGCTGCCGGAGCGGCCGAAATGACCGAAGGTCGCCGCCGAGTTCCGCGAGCCGGTCCAATGCGGTGCCTTGCTGTCGCGAATTTCGAATCCGAGCCCCCAGTCGCAGCGCGGCTGAGGGCCGAACCCGGGCACGACTCCCGGCAGGCCAGGGAAGGCAGTCGTGGTCGCCTCGGCCATCAGCTGCGAGTCGATGAGCGAGGGGCTGAGCAGCTCGGCCGCCAGCGTGGCGAGGTCGCTCAGCGGCCCGGCAGCGCCCCAGCTCGGTGAGCCGTCAAGGCGAGTGTGCAGCAGCCGTAGCGGCAGGCAGATCTCGTCGGCCAGCAGCAGTTCGAAGGACTGGCCGGCCCGCGCGGCAGCGATCTGAGCCACAATCTCGAAACCGCGGTTGGAGTAGATGCGCCGCCGTCCTGGCTTGCTGAGTATCGTGTCGCCGTCGAGTCCGAGACCCGAGGCGTGGGACATCAGGTGCCGGATCGTCGCCCCCGGCGGGCCGGCCGGCTCATCGAGGTCGAGGAGGCCGCGCTGCACGCAGTCGAGCGCCGCCAGCGCGGTGAGCAGTTTGGTGACCGAGGCCCAGGCAAAAGGCCGGTCGAGCGGGCCGTGCGACGCAACCAGGCCCGCCGGGGAGGTGACCGCCACTGCGGCCGTCCGGGCCGGCCAGGACGCAACCTGATCCAGCGGGCCTTCCATCGCCTCCTGCTTCGGCTCGGCCTTCGATACGGTACAAGGAGGATTATCGACGCAATCAGCACCGGCCGGCGGCCAGGCCGGGCGCAGGCTAGTTTTGGGTAGATACCCGGTTGCTGCCGCAGGCAAGACCATGGCTGTGCCGCGGCCTGGCGCGGCGCGGGGCTGGCGCCGTCGATGAAGGGATCACCATGCTGGAAGATCTTGACCCGGCCGAGACCCGTGAGTGGGTGGATGCGCTTGATTCGGTGATGACGTTCGAGGGCGCTGACCGTGCCTTCTACCTGCTGGACGAGGTGATCGCGGAGGCCCGGCGGAAGGGTGCGCCGGTCCCGTACAGCGCCACCACCCCGTACCTGAACACGATCCCGCCCGACCGGGAAGACCGGCTGAGCCCGCACGAGCTGGCCATCGACCACCGCATCCGGTCCCTGATCCGGTGGAACGCGCTGGCGATCGTGCTGCGCGCCAACGCGGAGTCCTCCGAGCTTGGCGGTCATATCGCCAGCTTCCAGTCCGCGGCCACGCTCTACGACGTCGGCTTCCAGCATTTCTTCCACGCGCCGAACGACCGGCACGCTGGTGACCTGCTGTTCATCCAGGGCCATTCCTCGCCGGGCATCTACGCGCGCTCGTTCGTCGAGGGCCGGCTTACCGAGGATCAGCTGAAAAGGTTCCGGATGGAGGTCGACGGCGGCGGCCTCGCGTCCTACCCGCACCCGTGGCTGATGCCGGACTACTGGCAGATGCCGACGGTGTCGATGGGCCTCGGCCCGATCATGGGGATCTACCAGGCGCGCTTCCTCAAGTACCTGGCGAGCCGCGGCCTGGCGGACACCTCCGGGCGCAAGGTCTGGGTTTTCCTCGGCGACGGCGAGACCGACGAGCCCGAGTCGCTTGGCGCCATCGCGCTGGCCAGCCGGGAGAAGCTGGACAACCTCATCTTCGTGATCAACTGCAACCTGCAGCGGCTGGACGGCCCCGTCCGGGGCAATGGCAAGATCATCCAGGAGCTTGAGGGCATCTTCCGTGGCGCGGGCTGGAATGTGATCAAGACGATCTGGGGCGGCGGCTGGGATCCGCTGATTGCCCGTGACTCCACCGGAGTGCTGCTCAAGCGGATGGAGGAATGCGTCGACGGCGAATACCAGGACTTCAAGTCGAAGAACGGCGCGCACGTCCGGGACAGGTTCTTCGGCAAGTACCCGGACCTGCTCGAGATGGTGGCGGGCATGACCGACGACGAGATCTGGGCGCTCAACCGCGGCGGCCATGACCCGAACAAGGTCTATGCCGCGTACTCGGCTGCGGTGCGGACCGTCGGCCAGCCCACCGTCATCCTGGCCAAGACCATCAAGGGCTACGGCATGGGGGAGTCGGGCGAGGGCCAGAACATCACCCACCAGCAGAAACACATGGCCAGCGCGGCGCTGGTGCGGTTCCGCGACCGTTTCGACCTGCCGCTGACCGACGAGCAGCTGGCGGAGCTGCCTTTCCTGCGCTTCTCGGACGACAGTCCGGAGATGGCCTACCTGCGGGAGCGGCGCGACGCTCTCGGCGGCAGCCTGCCGGCCCGGCGGCGGCGGTCGACGCAGTCGCTGACCGTGCCCGCGCTCAGCGCCTTCGGCGGCCAGCTCGGCGGCACGCCGGGCCGCGAGATCTCCACCACCATGGCGTTCGTGCGGATCCTGAACACGCTGCTGCGCGACAGGCAGATCGGCCAGCGGGTCGTCCCGATCGTCGCCGACGAGTCCAGGACGTTCGGGATGGAGGGCATGTTCCGCCAGTTCGGCATCTTCAGCCAGGCCGGGCAGCTCTACCAGCCCGAGGACGCCAGCCGGCTCATGTACTACCGTGAGGCACCCGATGGCCAGATGCTCCAGGAGGGCATCAACGAGGCAGGCGCGATGGCGTCATGGATCGCCGCGGCGACGGCCTACAGCACCAGCGACGTGCCGATGATCCCGTTCTACATCTTCTACTCGATGTTCGGCTTCCAGCGGGTCATGGACCTCGCCTGGGCCGCCGCAGACTCGCGGGCCCGCGGTTTCCTGCTCGGCGGGACATCCGGCCGGACCACGCTCAACGGCGAGGGGCTGCAGCATGAGGACGGGCACAGCCACGTTCTCGCCGCGGTCATCCCCAGCTGCGTGTCCTACGACCCGACGTATTCCTACGAGGTTGCCGTCATCGTCCAGGAGGGGCTGCGGCGGATGTTCGCCGAGCAGGAGGACGTGTTCTTCTACATCACCCTGATGAACGAGAACTACGAGCATCCGGCGCTGCCCGAGGGCGCCGAGGCCGGGATTCTCAAGGGGATGTACCTGCTCAGGGAAGGCAGCACCGAGGCAGCCGCCACCGCGGGCGGTGAAACCGGCGTCTCGCGGGTTCAGCTGCTCGGCAGCGGCACGATCCTGCGCGAGGTGCTCGCGGCCGCCGATCTGCTGGCGGCCGACTACGGCATCACGGCGGACGTGTGGAGCGCGCCGAGCTTCACCGAGCTGCGCCGCGACGGGCTCGCGACGCAGCGGTGGAACATGCTGCATCCGACCGAGCCGCCCCGGCGCAGCTATGTCGAGACGTGCCTGGCCGGCCGGACGGGCCCGGTGGTCGCCGCGACCGACTATGTCAAGTCCTTCGCCGACCAGATCCGCCCCTTCGTCCCGCAGCGCTACCGGGTCCTGGGCACTGACGGCTTCGGCCGGTCGGACTACCGCCGGAACCTGCGGCGCTTCTTCGAGGTCGACCGGCACTACGTCGCGCTGGCCGCACTTGCCTCACTCGCCGAGGACGGGACGATACCGGCGGCCACCGTCGCTGACGCGATCTCGCGATACGGGATCGATGCCGGCAAGCCTGATCCGGCCACGGCATGACGCAACATTACCGCGCAGAAATATCCGTGATCAGCAACGCCGTCCAGGGGAGCAACCGTGCCCACTGCAACTGAAGTCAGCGTCCCCGACCTCGGCGATTTCTCCGGCGTGCCAGTCATCGAGATCCACGTCGCGGCCGGGGACGTGGTAACAGCGGAGGATCCGCTGATCACGCTGGAATCGGACAAGGCGACCATGGATGTCCCCTCGCCCGCGGCCGGCACGGTCCGCGAGCTCCGGGTCAAGAAGGGCGACCTGGTCAGCGAGGGGTCGCCCATCCTCCTGCTCGACACCGACGGCGGACTCGCCCAGCCGCCGCCGCTGACGGATCAGCAGGAGCCGCCCGCCCGGGAGGCCGCCGGCCCCGTCGCAGCGGTGCAGGAACCGGCCCGCCGCCCCGCCGAGCCAGTCCCGCCGCCAGCGGCCAGCGCTCCGGTGCCCGCCGCCCCGGCCGGGCCGCCCGCCGGCTTCGACGGCGTGCACGCTGGCCCCGGCGTGCGGAGGCTGGCCCGCGAGCTCGGCCTTGACCTCACCACCGTGTCCGGGACCGGGCCGAAAGGCCGCATCACCAAGGAGGACCTGCTCGCGGCCGACCGCGGGACCGCTATCCCCCCGGTCGGCGCTGGCACGCCAGCCAGCGGCGTCCCGCCCGCCGGCGCTGTCCCGCCAGGCAGCGCTGTCGCGGCAGCCGGCGTGCCAGCTGGTGCCGGGTCGGCGCCTGCCGCCGGGATCCCGGAGATCCCCGCGCAGGATTTCTCGAAATTCGGCCCGGTGGAGATCCGGCCCCTGTCGCGGATCCAGCGGCTTTCCGGCCCGCAGCTGCACCGGGCGTGGCTCAACGTCCCGCACGTCACCCATAACGACGAGGCGGACATCACCGACCTCGAGGCTTTCCGCAAGGAACTCGACACCGCCGCCAGGGCCGAGGGCTACCGGGTAACGCTGCTTGCCTTCCTGATGAAGGCATCGGTCCGCGCCCTGCGGGTGTTCCCCAGATTCAACAGTTCCCTGGCCCCGGAGCAGGACGCGCTGATCTACAAGAGCTACTTCCACATCGGGGTCGCGGTGGACACTGCGGACGGCCTGGTGGTGCCGGTAATCCGCGACGTGGACCGCAAGGGCATCCAGGAGATAAGCCAGGAGCTCGGCGCGGTCTCGGCTAGGGCCAGAGACGGCAAGCTGGGCATGGCCGAACTGCAGGGCGGCTGCTTCACGATCTCCAGCCTCGGCGGCATCGGCGGTACCGGCTTCACGCCGATCGTCAATGCCCCCGAGGTGGCGATCCTCGGCGTGGTGCGCTCCAGGACCGCCCCGGTGTGGGACGGCGCCGCGTTCGCGCCGCGATTGATGCTGCCCGTGTCGCTCTCCTATGATCACCGGGTCATCGACGGCGCGATGGCAGCCCGTTTCGCCCGCCACCTTTGCCGCTTGCTCGAGGACATCCGCCGGCTCGTGCTCTGAGCGCGACTGCCCCCTCGGCTAACCCGCCTTCCATCCCTGGAGCCTGACGTGGACATTCGAATCCCGGACATCGGTGACTTCCGCGACGTCGCCGTCATCGAGGTGCACGTCAGCCCGGGCGACGTCGTGGCAGCCGAAGACCCGATCATCACGCTCGAGTCCGACAAGGCGACGATGGACATTCCCGCGCCGGCCGCCGGGACAGTCGGTGCGGTCATCGTCAGTGTCGGCGACCGTGTCAGCGAGGGTGACCTCATCATGCGGCTGGAAGACGGGCCGGCCGGGGCCGGCCTGGCCAGCGCGGTGCGGGAGCGGGTAACCGGTGACGCCGCCCCGCTGCCGGCCGACCCGCCCGGCTACGGCTCGTCCAGCGGCATGTACGACGTGATCGAGGTTGCGGTCCCCGACATCGGCGACTTCGCCGACGTGCCGGTGATCGAGGTGTATGTCGGCGCCGGTGACGAGGTGGCAGCCGAGGATCCGCTCATCACGCTGGAGTCCGACAAGGCCACCATGGACATCCCGGCACCGGTGGCGGGCACCATCGCCAGGGTCCGGGTGGCGGTCGGCGACCGCGTCTCCGCCGGGCGCCGCATCATGGACCTGCGCATCGGCGAGGCGCCCCAGCCGCAGGCACCTGCCGGGCCGGCGCCCAGCACCGCGCGCACGCCTGAGCCGGCTGCCGTGCCTGCGGTGCCTGCGGCGCCGCCGGGCGTCACCGCCGAGGTGCTCGTCCTCGGCGCCGGGCCTGGCGGCTACTCGGCGGCGTTCCGGGCTGCCGACCTCGGCAAGAAGGTCGTGCTTGTCGACCGCTGGCCGGCACTGGGCGGGGTCTGCCTCAATGTCGGCTGCATCCCTTCCAAGGCACTCCTGCACGCCGCCAAGGTCATCGCCGAGACCAAGGAGATGAGCGAGCACGGCGTCGTGTTCAGCGCTCCGGCGATCGATGTCGGCAAGCTGCGGGCGTGGAAGGACGGCGTCGTCGGACGGCTGACCGGCGGCCTTGCCGGGCTGGCCAGACAGCGCAAGGTCACCGCGATCCGCGGCTATGGCCGCTTCACCTCGCCGCACCAGCTGCAGGTCGAGCTCGCCGAGGGCGCGACCACGACCGTGGACTTCGAGCAGGCGATCATCGCTTCGGGTTCCGAGCCGCTGACGCTGCCGTTCATCCCGGCCGGCGACCAGCGGGTCGTGGACTCCACGGGCGCGCTGCAGCTCGATGAGGTGCCGCGGCGGCTGCTCGTGCTCGGCGGCGGGATCATCGGGCTAGAGATGGCGACCGTCTACCACGAACTCGGCGCGAGGGTCACCATCGTCGAGCTGATGGACCAGCTGATCCCTGGCGCGGACAAGGATCTGGTCAGCCCGCTCGCCAAGCGGGTCACCAGGCAGTACGAGAACATCTACCTCAAGACGAAGGTGACGAGCATCGAAGCTCGGCCTGAGGGCCTGGTCGTGTCCTTCGCCGGCGCCAGGGCGCCGGCGACCGACACCTTCGACAAGATCCTCGTAGCCGTGGGCCGCCGTCCCAATGGCAAGCTCATCGGTGCCGAGAAGGCCGGCGTCACTGTCGACGACCGCGGCTTCATTCCGGTCGACAAGCAGCTGCGGACCAGCGCGGCGCACATTTTCGCCATCGGTGACGTCGTGGGCCAGCCAATGCTGGCGCACAAGGCCATGCACGAGGGAAAGGTCGCCGCGGAAGTGACGGCGGGCCGCAGCAGCTTCTTCGACGCGCGCGTCATCCCGTCGGTCGCCTACACAGATCCCGAGGTTGCCTGGGCCGGGATGACCGAGAACGAGGCCAAGGCCGCTGGCGTGCCGTACGGCAAAGGCGTCTTCCCCTGGGCAGCCAGCGGCCGCTCGCTCTCGCTCGGCCGGGCCGAAGGAATGACCAAGCTGCTGTTCGACGCCGCGACCGGCCAGGTCATCGGCTGCGGCATCGTCGGGCCGAACGCGGGCGACCTCATCGCCGAGGCGGCACTGGCGATCGAGATGGGGGCCGACGCAGCCGACATCGGCCTGACGATCCACCCGCACCCCACCCTGTCGGAGACCGTCGCCATGGCGGCAGAAGCCTTCGAGGGCACGATCACCGATCTGTACCTGCCCAGGCGGTAGCGCATCAAGCGTCATGCGGTGCCTTTCCGACACGCGGTAGCGCCACCCGTGACATTGGCCAGCTAGCCGACTACCGTCACATATGGGGCAGGTGGGTGGCCGGGCCGGGCGGCGCTGCAAGACGGCTCGGAGGCGTGCACGCTGAGCCATTGCCTCGGTCCTGGTGCGCTGCGGTGGCGGTGCCCGGGAATTTCAGTGGCGCCTTTTGGCAGGCCGGTCGGGGGGATTATGCCTGAGCCAGTCCGCAGCTGCCAGCGTTACCTGCCCGGCCTGGACGGGCTGCGCGCGCTGGCCGTGCTAGCTGTGCTCGCCTATCACCTGCAGCTGGGCTGGGCCCGGGGCGGCCTGCTCGGGGTGGGGGTGTTCTTCACGCTGAGCGGCTACCTCATCACCGATCTGCTGCTCGGCCAGCGGGAGGCTACCGGCAGGCTGCGGCTGGCGGACTTCTGGCTCCGCCGCGCACGGCGGCTGCTGCCGGCACTGTTCGTGCTGCTGGCGGTGGTGCTCGCATGGGTCACGCTGCTGGCGAGGCAGCAGCTCCCGGCTGTCCGGGGAGCGGTGCTGTCCTCGGTCGGCTATGTGAGCAACTGGTGGCTGATCGCCCAGCACAACTCGTATTTCGCCCAGTTCGGCCCGCCGTTACCGCTCGGTCACCTGTGGTCCCTCGCGGTCGAGGAGCAGTTCTACCTGGTGTGGCCGTGGCTGCTGTGGCTCGGCCTGCGGTGCGCGCGCGGTCGGCCCGAGCGGGCCTACGGCAAGCTGGCGGCAGCTGCCTTAGTGCTGGCCGCTGTGTCAGCGCTGGCGATGGCGCTGCTTTATCATCCCGGCTACGACCCGACGCGGGTGTATGACGGCACGGATACGCGAGCCTTCGGCCTGCTGATCGGCGCGGCGCTGGCATTCGTCTGGCCGAGCGGCCAGCTCAGCGGAAACGTCACCGCCCGCGGCCGCCGGATCCTCGACAGCGCCGGGGTCATCGGCCTCGGCGTGATAGCCCTGATGATCTGGCGCACGAATGAGTACTCGCCGTTTCTCTACCGGGGCGGGCTGCTCCTGCTGTCGATCGCCACAGCGCTCGCGGTGGGTGCCGCGGCGTCGCCTGCCAGCAGGGTAGGCGTGGCACTGGGCTGGAGGCCGCTGCGCTGGATAGGCGTCCGGTCGTATGGCATTTATCTCTGGCATTATCCCGTCATCGCGCTGACGTCCCCGGCGGACGGCCGGGAGAGCCTGGTCCGCGCTGCCCTGCAGGTAACGGCGAGCGTCGGAGCGGCCGCGCTGTCCTGGCGGTTCGTCGAGGAGCCGGTCCGCCACGGCGCCATCGACCGCTGGTGGGCTCAGGTTAAGGCCGGGGAGTGGCGGCCGCGGGCGGCGAGGCGGCCGGCCTGGCTGGCCGTGGCCCCAGCCGCCGCCGTGGCGGTGCTGGCCGCCGCTGGCCTGGCAGGCGTGGTGTCCCCCGCGTCGGCCGGCCTGGCGGGCGCCGGCGAGCTTGTGCCGTCCGGCGCCGGCGGCGGCGCAGCACAGCAGGGGCCCGGCCGCCCGGTCCCCGGCGCGGCGGGCGCGGCGACCGCGGACAGCCGGGCCCGCACGCGGCAAGGCAGCGCCCGGCATCCGGCCCGCCACCACGCGGGCACGCGCCAGGGCGGGGCTGCCGCGCCGCCAGTCTCGCCGCTCGCAGCGACGGCCCCTGCCCGCACGTCGTGCCGTGCGGTCGTGCACCTCGGTGACTCCACCTCGGATGGCCTGGTATCGCCCGACTACCTGCCCGATCCCGCGCAGCGGCTGGCGGCGCAGTACGGGCGGGTGGGCGTGACCAGGCTGATCCCGGAAATCTCGGGCGGCAGGTCGGTCGTGGAGACGATCGAGGGCCAGCCGAATGCCTATACGGTCGCCCAGCAGCTGGTGCGCGGAGGGTACCGCGGATGCTGGGTCCTGGCCCTCGGCACGAACGACACCGCAGATGTCGTCGTCGGCTCGTCGGTCAGCCGGGCAGCGCGGATCGAGCGGATGATGTCAGTCACCGGCGGCCAGCCGGTCATGTGGGTGAACGTGCGGTCGCTGCTCTCCAGCGGGCCGTACGCGGAGAGCGAGATGCAGCTGTGGGACAGCGCCCTGCTGCAAGCCTGCGCCCGCTACCCGGACATGCGCGTCTATGACTGGGCCGCCGCGGTGCAGGACGGCTGGTTCATCGCTGACGGCATCCACTTCACGTCCGCCGGGTACGCGGCCAGGGCCAGGCTCATCGCCCGTGCCCTGGCGGCGGCCTTCCCGGCGAGCGGCAGCGGCGGTCCGGGCCGCAGCCAGCAGCGCCGCCCGAGCTGCCTCGTCCGCTGATCCGGCCAGCCCGGCGGGGCGCTGATCCGGCCAGCCCGCGGCCGTCCCCCGGTTCGATCACGTCACAGTCACGTCGTTGAGCATGCTGAGCAGTTCCTGCGCCGCCTTCTCCACGTCGGGGTGCTTGTACTGCCCTGCCCGTGACTCCGCGGAAATCACCGCGCAGCGGTGAATCCTCCCGAAGTCGCCGTACGGAAACTTATACCTGGCCTTCGTGTCCTCGTTCTCGTCGTCGTCTATCGCCAGGTACCACTTCTGGTAATCGCTCCAGCCATGCTTCGCCAGGTAGCTGTTCTCCTGGCTGGCCGTCGGCCGGTGCTCGCTCCAGTCGTCGCGCTGATCCAGGACCCAGCGACCGTCCCTGATCAGATTCCTGGCGTGATCGTAAGCCAGATCGTTCAGCTTGGCTGCCATGCTGCCCCCAGGGGGATTGCGGTTTCGAGTCAGCTGCCCCCCGGGCCGCCTGCCCACACTCCGCCCGGTTCCGCAGCTGGCACCTGGCCTGCCCGACGACGCGGTAGACGCCTTGTCCGGGCCAGTCAGGAATCGCCGGCCTCACTCTCTGCCTTGGGCTCGCGACGGATGGGCAGCAGCCGCGCCTCCAGGTCCGCCCAGGCCTTGCTCCACTCGGCGAGCGGCTGGAGGATCCGCTCGAACACCGCGAGCTGCTCGTCGAACGCCGAGAGCTGAGTCTTCAGTGCGTCCACGCTTTGTCGCTGGGCGGCGACGCTGGCGGCGATCGATTTCAGCTGCGCGGCCGAAAGGGCGCTCGGTGACGACCAGTTCCGCAGGATCGGCGGAGTCGGCAGGGACGGCAACGACGGGAGCGAATGACCGAGCGAGGCCAGGCCTTCCAGCCTCTCGGTGAATCCGTGCAGCTGCCCGATGAGCTCCTGCATCCAGCCGGGGAGCTCGGCGGGCG
>Ga0335081_10017397_pt1 | contig 11638 bp, 9 predicted proteins | sample Lox_Sample_35_FD_206713 | JGI IMG/M metagenome (GOLD analysis project Ga0335081, IMG submission 206713) | Soil microbial communities from Loxahatchee National Wildlife Refuge, Florida, United States - Lox_Sample_3.5 | ecosystem: Environmental > Terrestrial > Soil > Wetlands | place: USA: Florida... | reverse complement strand
GTGCCACTCCCCGGCCGTGAAGCCCCCGGCGAGCTGGCCCGCGCGGCGGAACCGCGGCTCCACGGGCCACAGCCTGACCTGGTAGGCCTGCCGGAGACGGGAGAAGTCATGCCGGAGGACCTCGAACACCGTCTCCGTGCCCACCGGCGGCCACCGCTGGGGGTCATCGGGCAGGTGCTCGCAGCCGACGAATCCGCGGGCTCCATCGCCCAGGTCGACGAACACCCCGACCCTGGCGCGGGCGGGGATGGCGATCACCGCGCCGCGTACCTGGCCGCCAAGCGGAAAGCGGTGCAGGGCGTTGAGCTTGTCATCCCAGGTAAGCACGCCTTCACTATGCCATCCGGCTGGCATCCGGCCCGCCGGGGCCGGCGGGCTGGCATGGCGGAGACGCAGGATATGCCCAGGGTGCGACGTAACAGGCGGCGCCGGACGGCCGGCGCCTCGACGCAGGTTGTCGTGGCCGGCATGGGATTCGGCGGGCTGGCGACCGTGCGCGGGCTGGTCCGGGCGCGGATGCGGGTCACGCTGGTTGACCGCAATGTCTACAGCACCTTCCAGCCCCTGCTCTACCAGGTCGCGACCGGGGGCTTGGACCCGAGCGACGTGGCCTACCCGATCAGGAGATTCGCTCACCGGTACGGAGCCCGGTTCCGCCACGGCGAGCTTGCCGCGATCGACGACGCCGCCCAGGCGATCACGCTGGCCAGCGGCGAGAAGCTCCGCTACGACTATCTCGTCCTGGCCACCGGGGTTTCGGCGGCATATTACGGGGTCACCGGGGCGGACAAGCACAGCCTGGGCCTGTACACGCGCCGCGACGCGGTTGCCCTGCGCGACCAGATCATGGCCTGCCTGGAGCGGCTCAGCGCCCGGGCAGCGGGCCACGACGCGTCCATCACCGTGGTCGGCGGCGGCTCGACCGGCGTCGAGCTGGCCGGGACCCTGGCCGAGCTGCGCGACATCGCACTGGCCACCGCGTTCCCCGAGATCGACAGGTCCCGGCTGCGGATCAGGCTGATCGAGCAGGCCCCGGCCCTGCTGGCACCGTATGCCCCGTCGCTGCGCGCGTACGCGCGCCAGCAGTTGCGCGACCGGGGAGTCGATGTCCGGCTCGGCACCGCGATCCGGGAGATAACGGCCGAGCACGTGGTGCTGGCGGACGGCGAGCGGCTGCCCAGCGACGTGACCGCGTGGGCGGCCGGGGTCACCGCGCCCGACTCCGCGGGCGGCTGGGGCCTGCCGCAGGGGCGCGGCGGCCGCATCCGGGTCGGCCCGGACCTGCGGGTCGTCGGGCACGAGCGGATCTTCGCCATCGGCGACATCGCGCTGATCGATGACCAGCCGCTGCCGCAGCTGGCCCAGCCGGCGCTGCAGATGGGCAGGCACGCGGGGGACCAGATCGCCAGGCTCGCCGCAGGCCGGCCCGCAGACCGGTTCGTGTACCACGACAAGGGCATCATGGCGACCATCGGCCGCCGCTCCGCGGTCGTCCAGCTACCGCACCGGGTGCGCATCCGCGGCACGCTGGCCTGGTTCGCCTGGCTGGGCCTGCACCTGGTGACCCTGCTCGGCAACCGCAACCGGATCTCCGCCCTGATCAACCTGGCCTACCGCTACCTCAGCTGGGGACGCGGCGGAGCGGTCCTCATGGACAGCGATCCGCCGCCCGGATGAGCCGCTGCGTCGTCGGCAGGACGGCCACCTGCGGTTAGAAGATGTCGAGCGCGACCTCGATCTTTGCGTCCGCCGGCGCCCTGATCGGAATGTGATCCGCCCCGGAGCCATGCGCGGGTGTCTCACTGTCAGGGCGCCGGGGCGAGGGCCTCGTCCAGGCTGCCGAAGAAGGGGATCAGCCTGTCAACACCGGTGACGGCGAAGATGCGCAGCACGGCGGCATCGGAGATGACCAGGCGCAGTTCCCCCCCTGCGGCCAGCGCGCGCTTGTGTGCCCGCACGAGCACGTGCAGCCCGGCCGAATCGCAGAACCGCGTCCGGGACATGTCAACCACGACCGTCGCGTGCCGGCGGGCTTCCGGTGCGGCGGCGAGAGTCTCCCGCAGGCAGCCGGCGTTGTTGATATCGATCTCTTCGGGCGCCGCCACCACGGGGAGTCCCGCGACGAGTTTGACTGGATATCTGCCGTCGGGCATGGCTTCTAGGCCCCCGGCCGCCCTGTCCGCGGCGAGGCTGGCATTGCTAGGTGGCGGACGTCGCGCTGGGCGTCTCAGGCTCCCGTGCGCGGTCGTTCAGCATGGTTTCGAACAGCTCGATGGACTGCGTAATCTGGCGGTCGTCGAGGAAGTGGCTGCGCACCTGCCTGCGTGCGGCGTGCCCGAGCCGGTCGGCCAGGTACTGGTCCCCGAGCAGGCGCTCCAGCGCCAGGGCGAAGGCGTCCAGATCGCCCGGATCGACGAGCAGCCCGTTGAGCTCGTCGGTGATCTGGTCCTGAATGCCGCCCACCGCGCTCGCCACCATCGGCTTGCCCTTCCACATGGCCTCCGCCACGGTCAGGCCGAATCCCTCGGCGAGGCTCTTCTGGACGACGACCGACGCGTGCCGCTGGATCGCGTTGATGATCGTCGCGTTCTGCACCAGGTCGTCCATGGGAACGCTGACCAGCGAGATGTGGCGCCGGATGTTGCCCGGCAGCTCGTGCCAGTAGGCGAGGCATTCCGCCTGGACCTCGGCGCCTTCCGGATCGTCAGACACGCCGGTCACCGCGGGGGCGACCAGCATCAGGTGCACATCGCCCGGCAGCCGCGCGCGGGCGAATCCTGCCATCACGCCCGGCATGTCCTTGAGCCGGTCCCAGCGGCTGACCTGGACGACCACGCGGGCGTCCGGCTGGGGCGGGGGCGCCCCCTGCACGACGGGGGAGGGGGTCGCCCCGTCTGCCGACAGCAGGCCCGCGTTCGACAGGATCCGCAGGCGCTGGCGCGGCGGGATAGGGCGGTTCTTCGGCGCCAGGGGATCGATCGACGGCGGGATGATCCACAGCCGCTCGGGCGGTATCCATGGCGGCGCGTGCTGCAGGCGGGAGAACACGAAGGCATCGGCGCTCTCGATATACGTGCGCAGGAAGTCCCATGCCGCCACCGACTGCTCGTTCGGCCTGTCGATGCCGATGTGCGACCGCCAGGCGACGCGCAGCCCCGCCCGCTGCAGCGGCGCGACGAGCCCGGCGGGCTGCGGGTCGTGCAGCATCACGAGATCCTGCGGCTGGACCAGCCGCAGCATGTCCTCGGCGTTCTGGTCGAGCACTCGATCGTATGGCGCGTGCGTGGCAGGGCCCAATGCGGCAGGATCTCCCATGCCGTGGATCGCGTTATGGAGGCGCTTGGTGATCGCGAAGAACTCGCTGTTGCCGTCCAGGGTCAGCCACCTGGCCCGGATGCCTCCCGCCAGCGCGTAGCCGAGCTGGGGATAAAGCATCTCCGCCACGCCGCCGCCGGTTGCCGTGGCGTTGACGTGCCAGATGGCCCTGCCGGTGAAGGCCTCGGCACCGGTTGCCACCGTGTCCCGGAAGCGCCCGGCCTGGTCCTTGGGCAGTATCGACGCGAGCGTCGCGAGAGGCCGTTGCGTCAGGTTCACCTCATGCATCGGCGGCTCCTACTCCCCGCGTCAACCGACATTTACCGGGATGATCTTACGCTAGAGTCCGGCTGACGTCAGGGGGTGGTTTGGCGACGTTCGGGTCACGTTTCGGCGCTCCGGCGGAGACGGAGTGATCCATGCGAGGATGGCGCCCGGGACGGCGGCTACGTAAACTCCAGTGCCGCGCGCCCGCCTCGGGGCTCGGCCGGTCAGCGGCAGGCAACGGCGGCGACGAGAGCGGCACGGGTGTCCCCGGCGCTCACTGGGCCCAGCTAGGCACCCCGAGGTGGCGGTAGCGCCGGAGGCGCCCGGCCAGCCGTGCGTCGTCCTCCTGGTTCACCAGGTCCTCAAGTTCCCGATGGAGCGCGTGCCCGAGGTCGCGGCAGAACCGCTCGGCGTCCGCGGACGTCTCCGCGACCACGCAGTCGACGATGCCGTTGGCGGCCAGGTCGGCGGCACGGATGCCCTGGCGCGCGGCGAGTTCCGGGGCATGGCGAGCGTCGCGGTACACGATGGCGCTTGCCCCTTCCGGCGGCAGCGGGGCGAGCCAGGCGTGCTCGGCGGCGAGGACGCGGTCAGCGGGCAACATGGCCAGGGCCGCCCCGCCGGTTCCCTGTCCGAGCAGGAGCGACACCGTGGGAACCGGCAGGGTCGTGAGGTCGGCCAGGCAGTGGGCGATCTCGGCGGCGAGGCCATCCTCCTCGGCCTGGACGGACAGCGCGGCGCCCGGGGTGTCGATCACGGAGACGAGCGGCAACCGCAGCCCGGCGGCGAGGCTGGCGCCGCGTCTCGCCAGGCGCAGCGCGGCGGGGCCGGGTGGTGGTCCGCGGCGGTTCTGGGCGATCAGTACGCAGGGGTAGCCGCCGATGCGCACCAGGGCGAGGATCAGCCCTCCTTCGTGCAGTGACACCGCGTCGGTGGCGGCCAGGCGGATCAGGTCGGCGGCGCCTGGCCAGTCGGCTCGCCGGGTTCGCAGTACCGACTCCCACGCCAGCTCGGCCGTGATCTCGGCGGGTTCAGGCCGCAGGGCGGCGCGCGGCTCGGCGGTGATCGCCGTGAGCACGCGGCCCAGGATGCCGCCAAGCTCGCCCGGCGCGACGACAGCGTCCACCAGCCCGTGGGCGTGCAGGTTCTCGGCGATCTGGACGCCTTCGGGGAATGGTGAGCCATGGAGGGCCTGGTAGACGCGCGGGCCGAGGAATCCGATGAGCGCGCCGGGCTCGGCGAGCGTGAGATGTCCGAGGGACCCCCAGGAGGCAAGGACCCCGCCCGTGGTGGGGTGGCGCAGATAGACAAGGTAGGGGAGATGAGCGGACTTGTGCCCGGCGATCGCCGCGGTGATCTTCACCATCTGCAGGAACGCGACCGTGCCCTCCTGCATCCGGGTGCCGCCGGAGGCAGGCAGACAGATCATCGGGAGGCGCTCGGCGGTGGCCCTTTCGACGGCTCGCGCCAGCCGCTCTCCGGCGGCCACGCCGATCGACCCGCCGAGGAAGCCGAACTCGCTCGCCGCCACCGCCACGCGGCGGCTGCCGAGCACGCCCTCCCCGGTTATCACCGATTCATCGAGGCCGGTCTTCCGCCGGGCCTCGGCCAGGTGGGCGGCGTAGAGCCGATCCGGCCGCACGTCGACCGGATCGGTGTCCCACGACCGGAACGTGCCGGGGGCCAGCAGCGTGGCAAGCAGATCCGGCGCGTTCACCGGACAGTCTCCGGCCACGCGCCGGTCGCCGCCGAGCCCGCGCCAGGCACGGGCGGCGACCGCTTGTTCTCCAGTTCCACAGCGAAAGCGCTCATCTGACGCCACTTTCCTCGCGGAGCGATGCCGGACGGCAGCTAACGCCGAACATATCCCGTCGCGGCCGCCCGAGGCGCCGGCCAGTCGCCCGGGGAACCATCACGGTCGGCAGCGATGTTGCCCAACCTCACCGTCGAGGCCGGTCAGGCCGCCGACCGCCGTCGGTGCCCTGGCTGCCCGCGGCCGGGGGCGGCGGCCTGCAAGCTCCCGGTGCAAGTACGCCCGCCGGGTGCGGCGTAGTCCGGCTTATGGGCGGTCTTCGGAGCCGCGCTCCAGGCCGATCCCGGCGAGTCGCGCTTCCGATGCCAGCCCATTGCGGGGCATCCGAGTCCTGGCGGCGGCCACGGCGCCATGCGATGCCAGCCCGATCGGTTGCTCGGGCAGCTCACCAGGGCGGGCGGATGGCGTCCACGACAGCATGCCGCCGGCGGCTAGTGCGCGGCTCTGGTCCGCACGCTCGACGAACACCGCTTCCGCGGGCCGCTTATCGGCGTTAGGTGCGTCAGGGGGAGCGTGAATGATGTTGGAACGCGCCAGCACCACGGCGCGCCCGTCATTGACGAGAGCCAGGTCGGCCACGTAGGCGCGAGCGGCCCAGGGAAGCGCGAGGTCATAGCGTCCGTGTTCGGCCGATGTTTCGTGCTCGGCGAGAGATTCGCCGGTCGCGGCGTCAAACAGTCGCAGCAACGCTTTCCCGCCGTCGAGGATGGCGAGGCCATCGCTGATACGGGCGAGATCTATGTCCCAGTATGCGTGTGCCGAATTGGGGTCGCGTGCCATAAGTACCAGCAGGTTGGTGTTGTACCTGCGCGGAAGCGGAGCGCGACCGGCGCCGTCTGGCTCGATCCTTCTTATCATTAAAGCCCCCATGGCTATAGTTTTTGACAATCCTCACCATTGCCGCCCTGCGGCCATAGATCTTGGTAGTCGATGTACTGGAAGATGTTGTCGCAATCCTCAACTTTGGCGAGCCATTGCTCGTCGATGGCATGTGCCCGTATCTGCGCGAGTAGGCTGTTGAACCGGTTGATATGGGAGCGTACTCGGCTCTCGGCATAAGCAACCATCGTTCCCATGGTGATAATGAATGGCCAATCACTGGAACTCGCCAACAGGGCTTCCCGGGCAAGTTGGTTCAGCGCGCGACGCTGGATGCCTCCAGCGTCTGGGCGGTCGGCGGTGATCCGCGCCAGTGCTTCGATTGCGTGATGCATGTGCGGCCATATCCAGTCGTTTCTCCCGTTGAGCCAGGTGTCGCTATAGCCGTAGGCGCCCCAGGAGCTCGCCGCTGGCGTCGCAACCTGAAACCCGAGGCCGCTGTCGATGACATCAGCGGGTGAGGACAGGCGGTACGCCTGCTGGTCGCGGGCGGACTTGCGGACCACGAGATCCAGGAACTCGGGTCCCTCGAACCACCAGTGGCCGAAAAGCTCAGCGTCATAAGGTGCGACGATGACCGGGGGCCGGCCCAGGACGGTGCGCCAGTGCTCGGCCTGCTGTGCTCGGTCAGACACGAAATGACTGGCATGCTCGTCTGCGGCCGCCAGGGCCCAGCCGCGGTGATAGGGCTGCTTCTCGTGCAATGGGACGTCCCGTCCGGTGACGCGGTGATATTTTATTCCGACGTTCTTCCTGCCTCCGCCGGGCAGGCGAAACGGCGTGATGGACGGCCCTTCAAGGTCATGGCCGATGTCACGGTAGAACTCACGGTAGCGGCTATCGCCCGGGTATCCCCACGCTGCGCTCCAGACTTGCGCTGACGATTCGAGATCACGGGGGAATGCGAAGACCGCGCTGGGGCACACCACGGGCGAGTAGGTGCCGAAGACCGGCAGGGGGTCAGCGTAGGCGATCGCATGGGAGTCAGTCAGAAAGTAATTGAGGCCTTCGTCTGCGAGCAGCCGGTCAATTCCTGGAGCGAACCCGCACTCCGGGAGCCACATGCCTGCCGGGTCATGGCCGAAGTGCTCCCGGTAAGCCCTGACGCCAAGACGTATTTGCGCGCGCGCATACCGGAGGTCGAAACAGGGAAGGAAAGCGTGCGTGGCACATGAAGTGACGATCTCGATGATCCCGGCGTCCTGCAATCGTTTAAACGCTGCGACGACATCTCCCGAGTAACACGTCTCGAATCGGCGCAGAGTGTCGGCGAGTCGGTCGCGGTACATCTTGGCCGTGCAACGGAAGCGCTCGTCGTTAGCATTCCGGTGGACTTCCGATTCGGCGAGATCGAGGAGGCGGTGAAGGCGCCTGGTGTAACGGCGGACGAGCAGTTCGTCACGGAGCATCTCTAGCAGAGGCGGAGACAGTGAGACCGTGAGCCGTGCCGGGATGCCGTCGCGAAGCCAGCCTTCCACGACGGCGAGAAGCGGGAGGTACGTTTCGGTGATTGCCTCGTAGAGCCACTCCTCCTCTAGCGAGTCGTCGTGCTCGGGGTGCCTGACATAGGGCAGGTGAGCATGAAGGAATACCACGAGGTGGCCGCGGTCATCGCGAGTCGGTTGCACAGTATCTCGCACTCCTGGCGTGCGGCGCTGCTCCATTGACGGAAGCCGCGGCGTCACGGCCTGGTTGCGGCAGGCGGGCTAGTTCGGGCCGACTGCGGCGTGTTGCTGGAGTGATGCGGGTTTCCTGGTAGATCAGCGGTTACCTATTCCTTGGTCTGGTGAAGAGCCTGAATATCATGGTACGCGCCGTGGTCATCCTCAAGCTCCGGGCTCTCACCGGCAACAGCGACTCCCACCCTCACTGGCCTGCCGCCGGCGGCACGAACACCAGGCAATCCACCAGGCTCCCTACCGCCACCGGGGCACCCGGCCAGTCGCCGCATGACCAGGTCACTCGCAGAGCCGCGCTCTCCGCCGCAACACTCCCCGGCAGGGCGCCGCCGATGCCGCCCATTTGCTCCCCCAGACGCCGCCAGCGGAGCCCTGGCTCGGCGGCTGAGGTGGCGTAACGCCACCGCAGGTCGCCCGCACGGCCGTTTGGCGCTGCCTGAGGCAGTTGGCAGGAGTATGCGCTCTTCGAGCCCGCGCTTCACTGTTCGCGCCGACAGAAACCACGATGCTGCGTTGTGCATCCTGTGCCGGGCGCACGCTCGGCAGGCGAGCGACGTGGTAGCGTGCCTAGGCCGGTACTGTTCAGGTCATGCGCCGCGCCGCGACAGGGCCCGAATGCCACCCCGTAGTGGCCCGCCTTGCCACCGAGCTGATCAACGAGCTCGGCGCCCTCACCGAGCAGCTTGTGATCATGCTCCGGCAGGCCGATGAATCTTACCTTGCCGTCGATGTCCAGGACCTGCGCGGCAACGTCGGGACAAACCTGGCCAGCTTCGTCGGTGACCTTGCTGCCCAACGATCGCCGAGCACGTCCTCCTCCCGGGACACTGCCCGGCGCCGGGCCGACCAGGGCGTGCCGCTTGGGTCGGTGCTGCACGCCTACCGGCTGGGCTTTCACATCATCTGGGGCGCGCTCGCCGACAAGGCACTGCGGAAGGGCCCGGAATGGCTGGACGGCCTGGTGCGGGAGTCAGCCACGGTCTGGGCGTGGGTGAACACCAGCTCCGAGGCCGTCAACGCTGGGTACCGCGACGCCCTGGTCGAGTCCGCCCGAAAGGATGAGCAGCAGCGGATGCTGCTGCTTGACGCACTGTTCGAAGGTCGGCTGGGCGAGTGGAAGATGCTGGGCGGCAGCCTGCCCGCCATCGGCCTGCCGGAACGCGGTCCCTACCTGACGGTAATCGCGGAGACACCGGCGGTGGGAGTCGAGAACCTGGCTGAGGCGAGCGCGTTCCTGCGGCGCCGGGGCGTGCCCTCAGCCTGGCGCCTTCGCGCGGACGAGCAGGCCGGCCTGGTCGCCGTCCGGCAGGATCGGAACGCGCAGGTGGTCAGGGACCTGCTCACTAAGGTGGCTACCGGCAGGGTCGGAATCAGCCCCGAATTCGACGACGCCTTCGACACCTGCCGGGCCCTTGAGGTGGCGGCGGTCGCTAGAAGGTGCCTGCCGCGTGGCTGCACGGGCGTGGCCAGCATCGACGACGACTGGGCGGCGGCCCTCCTGGCCGGCGCGCCCGAGATCTCAGCGAGGGTGGTGCACCGGCTGCTTGGCCAGGTTGTCGCCATTTCCCCTGCGGAGCGGGACATTCTGCTGACCACGCTGCGGACCTGGCTTGAGTGCGGCGGAAACGCCTCAGCGGCCGCGCGGCAGCTGTATTGTCACCGCAACACCGTACGTAACCGCCTGCACCGCCTGGAGGCGCTCAGCGGTCAGTCACTCAGCGATCCTCGCGGCCTGGCGGGCTTGTCGATCGCCGCCCACGGAGCCAGGCTCCTCGAGCCGGACACAGCGCACCCTCGGCGGCCACCCCCGCAGCCTGCTCAGACCGCGGTCCCCCGCGCCGGTGCGAGACCGAGGATGCCGCCGAGCAAGGAGCCCAGCGACCGCCCGCTGCGCGTACCCCGCTGATCGCCCGCGACCCAGGCTCTCCCTCCGCGGCTCCGTCCCGGGATTGCTTGCTCAGGGGCGGCCGCGCAGAAGACGCCGGCCAGTGCGGTGGGAACGTCGGCGCTCGGATAACCGGATAAGGAGCAACCCGTGGAGCGTCGCCGTCTCGGACGCACCGCCGTCTCGGACGCACCGGCGTCTCGGTCAGCAAGCCTGTTGTGCCTCGGGGCCCATGATGCTAGGCGACCGGGGGTACAAGGATCACGACGGAGGGCATCCGGATCATCCAACGCGCGCAGCCATCCACAGGCGCAGAGACGGCGGCTTAGCCCGAGGCCTTCGCCCCGGCCGCCGCGCGACGCATCCGCGCGGCCGAGCGGGCGGCCTGGCGGCGTTGCAGCCGACGGGGAAGCAGCGGCAGCATCATTATCGTGATGCGGTAGGCCCGGCCCGGGAACACCAGCGCTGCGCCGCGCTCGAAGCCCGCTAGCGCCTCTCGTGCGCACTGGGCGGCAGTGATCCGCAGGAACTGCGGCGGCCCGCTCGCCGCCAGCTGGCCAGCGGCAGGCCTGCCGGTGTTTCTCTGCGGGGCATCGCCCGGGAGGTGGGGGTGACTGCTTCGGCGGTGCACTATTACTTCCCGAGCCGCCAGTCCTCCGCATGCGCCGCAGCCGGCGCGGGCAGCGCGCGGATCAGCGGGATCGGCGGCCATCCTGCTGACCCCGGCCGCTAGCCTGCCGCCGAACACCGTAAAGAGCCACATGCGCAACCTGTACACCAAGTCTGCACGCACCGCCGGACCAGGACCCGTCGAGCCCGGCGCGCCCTCGCGCCCTCCGCGCGCCACACCAATGCGATCACACCAAGGGCATGATGACGAGTCACCCTGCCGCGGGTGAGGCTTGACGCGCATCAGCACCCGCTGGCAGGACACCCGCGACAACGAGGACACCGCGGCAAGCGCTGCCCTTGGAGGCTGGCTGACGCTTCTGCGGGGGAGGACAGCGATGGCAGAGAGCATTGTCAGGGTGGCGGCCGGCCCGGTCCGGGGCGAGCCTGCAGGCGGGGCGGTGGTCTTTCGCGGGATCCGGTGCGCCGCTGCCCTCGTGGGAGCTGACCGGTTCCGGCTAGCGCATCCGGCCAGGCCGTGGGAAGGCACGGCAGATGAGTGCCTGAGCCTCAGGGCCTGGACGCCCGGCCCCGCCGCAGGCGGCGTGCCGGTGCTGGCGTGGATCCACGGCGGCTCGTTCACCAGCGGCTCCGGGTTGCCCCCGGAAGCGGCGCGTCACGGCGGGGTCACCATCAGGCACGTCAGCTTCAGCGCGGCCGCCGGCGGATACGCCGCTTCGTGCGCGGCGAGCACATGACCGGGACGGGCCGCGATCGGCCGCGGCGGCGCGACGAGCAGCGCTACGAGATCTGGGTCGGCGGCCGCCTGGGCGACACGATCCGCTCCGCGTTCCCGACCCTGCGGGCCCGGGCGCGGGGCGGGGACACAATCTTGTCGGGTGTGCTCGCCGACCAGGCCGCCCTCTACGGGGTGCTCGCACAGTTCGAGGCGCTCGGCCTGGAGCTGATCGAAGTCCGTCGCCTGCCGCCCGCATGACGACGCGCCGGTGGCCAGGGAGCGCTCACCGCGAAAGCCGGGACCGCGCCGCGGCCGCAGACGGGCTGTTCGCATCGGGAGGTGGAGCTGGCCGAGCCGGCGCTGGTGATGCTGCATGAGCGGACCGAGGGCTGGGCGGCGGGGCTGCGGCCGGCGGCGCTGTCGCTGGCCGCGCACCCCGGCCCGGAGCGGTT
>Ga0335081_10017396_pt1 | contig 11638 bp, 10 predicted proteins | sample Lox_Sample_35_FD_206713 | JGI IMG/M metagenome (GOLD analysis project Ga0335081, IMG submission 206713) | Soil microbial communities from Loxahatchee National Wildlife Refuge, Florida, United States - Lox_Sample_3.5 | ecosystem: Environmental > Terrestrial > Soil > Wetlands | place: USA... | reverse complement strand
GATCCGAATTCCGGAGAAAATGACTGAAAGTCGGTGGGACTGGCGGCATAAAGTTGACCTTGCGTTTGCAAGCGCATGGGAAAGGATTTCCCCCTCGCTGAAGCACTAGCACGATGACTTGTTCCGTTTCCAGCGGTGTTGCGGCCGTCATTATCGAAGTCAAAGTTTGAGTGGTTGGAGTAAGTGAAGGGGTCCATGTTTACATTTCCGTAGCCGAGGGATTCAGCGAGTTCGTTGTCGGCGAAAGTGGAACTTCCTGCAAGGGAGTCATCGTTGATGTATTGGTGCTGAAGGGCGGAGGAGGGCGAGGGCATGAACATCATGGGATTCGCGCGGGAAGGTTGAGGTCGTTGCGGTTGCTGCTGCAGTGATGGTCGCCGCTGCGGCTGCTGCTGTTGCTGGTTGAAGACCATTTGTGGATTTACGCTATTAAATGGCTCTTGCTTCATCACTGGGTTCCCTCGCGATTGCTGCGACATGGTGGACGGGAGGTGGCGAAGACGAAACGGTCGACGTGCCGGTCAACCGATCACACTCCAGGGGTTGCCTTCCTGTCTCACCTGTCTGTCTCGTCGCTAGTTGGCCCGAATGACTCAGCTGGACGGCTTAGGAAAAGGGGTTCGGAGGGAGGGGGTGGGATGGCAGTCAAGTCGGCAGTCTCTTGGGCGCCTCGATGTTTGATCCGGTCGCTGCGATTAGAAATAAACGAGCGAAGCAATCCAGCAGCCTGTCGGAAGCGGTGCGGGCGAGGCTCAAATGAAATAAAGGGGGGGTTGGGAGACGGTCGGTCGGGAACGGAGGGGGCGACCCTATCATAACGGTGCATGATTGTTTCACCCTGTCCAAGCTGGCAATTTGCCCCCGTCGCCTAACAATTCCGTCCCCAAACCCTGCAAAATTCATTTTCATGTCGCACAGAGCGCATTTGCCCGGATTTGCTCATCAAGCCAAGCAAAACCTTGCAAAGCGATTATCAGCTTCAGGGTCCTCTTGACGTCGCGCAGAGCCTAAAATTCTAGCCAAATCCGGATTATTTTCAGGCTAATGAATTATTTCTTAGGATTGAAGAGATAAAGGGACCCCCGTCGACTCCCCTTCTCAGGATTTGATACTATCCTCTAAACCTTAAAGCGGTAGGTTACATAGTCGAACTTTGATTGCCTGCACACGTGCATCAATAGCTCGTTACCGGGGCGAATCTTGCATTTTGAAATTTGCAAGTCCAGCTCTGAGACCACAATTTAATGTTGCCAGTCTGTTCGGAGGGGCCTGCGGTTCTGCGTTTTTTCCTCCCCGCAAATTCGGTCGTCACCAAGAAATATCAAAACGTGCCCGAAATGGCGGTGTGCCTAGGGCCAAAAATGGTTAGATAGCAAAATGGACAGTCCAACGCTTTAATGGTTTTAACAGTCCAGCCCTGTCGGGGCTGCGTCACGCCCCCCTTCGGCCTCGCCTGATTTCTCCTGATTTAACTTTCCGTGTGTACTGCCTCACTGCTGGTCGTCCGAATTATCGATTTTCACAGGAACGCTTCACCGTCGCAACAAGCCCTTGACCTCATTCGTTGGGGCCGCTTCAGTTGCATCATCGTTCCTATATAAACTTTCCCTGAAGTGAAGGGTCCGTCCGATTCAAAGCTTGTCTCTCCAGTGAGCGTGGTCACGGTAATTAAAATTTTGAGGCTGTGCAACATAGTTGCGAGCGTGGCGCTCGGGGCCCCCTCGCTCTCGCATTTCGTCTGTGCACCGCCTTACGGAATCGCGACAACGGTATATAGCCTGCGCGATCGTCATGGTCCCTCGCTCCTTTCATTCCCTGGCTCGCCATTACTCGAAGGACTCATGAACATGCCCGTCGATTCCAAATTCACAAACGTCATGCATCCTCAACCGTCACTGGAAGAGCCCAAGCGAAAACGCACAAAGTACTTTCATCCACAAAGGGAGAAGCTAATTGGGTCAGGCCCGGCGATCCTCCCCCAGGAAACAATCGCTTCGGAAGTAAAGGCACCAACCGCTGCCTAAAATGCCAAAAACGAAAGGGCAAGGTATCCGCCCTTTCATCTCTTTCAACCCCCTGACATCGGGGCAGTGCGAATTCACCAATCCGTCGGAACGGTGTGGATATTGCGCCAAGCGTAACTTGCCGTGCAGTCCCAAATACCCCACTCCACGAAAGTGCGCCGAAGCAGGGATCGCGGTCGTGGTTCCTCCCGCGGGCATTGCGCTCAGTCAACTTCAACCTGAGACCACACAACAACCGTCGGTGCCATTCCCGCAACCACCGCCGGCATTGCGCGTTGAGATTCCCGAACTTCCCCCGCAGTACACGTTGACTTCGCCGACCGGTGATCAGGACGAGGATGATGAACTGCGGTCTTCTCCGACCCCTTCACCGTCGCCTTCACCCATCATAAGCGCTGGGGGGTATTTTATGCGATCGCCAGCAACGGGATTGTCGCCGACTGCGTCAGGGTTTGCAACTCTTCAGATTTCAAGTCCCCATCTCGATCCAATGACTTTACACGTTCCACCGTCACCCATTGCTGGGCCGTTTTCCCCCTCTGGCACAACGACTCCCGAATATTTTTCCACGCCCGCGTCTCCAATTATCCCGTCTACTGAGCCGCTGGCTATAAACAGGTCGCCCGCACCCCGTTCTCCGGTCCCTATTCCCCCGCCACGCCACCCCGCTCACACGCTCGCCAGTTCAAACTTCGGCGTCATACCCTTGCAGAGTCCCAATATCTTGGAGGAAGTCATAGACGGACAGACGTATACAGAACATGAAGTTTGGAAGGATGTTGAAAATTTTTGCCTTGAGTACAACCCCTGCACGCAGTTATTTGCTAACTTTCTCAAGAGGGGCATCCCAAATTCATTTGTCTCTTTCAGATTCCATTGAGGCGCAGCAACTTGGCTGGGAATTGGAGGGATGATGAAAGCGTCTTGAAAGGGGCGGAGACGAATGAGAAGAGCATCACCCATGCTCCCAGGATACTATATTAGAAACAGCATACGGGGAAGAGGGGGCTTGTGACAAGCGTGGTTCAGTGATTGAAGCGTATAGGTCTATATTATCCTGTATGTACATTTTTATCGACAACACAGGACGGGAAGAAACCAAACCCGGGATCCATAATAATGTAACAACCAATAATTTAATATATACAAGGAGGAGAGCTGTTCAGGCAGGCGTTGGATAGGCCGGATCATAGTCGTCTTCCCCATTGTTCCCCCATGCCAGCTCCGCCTCACTCTTCCCCTTTCCCTCCACCACCGCACCCGCTTTCTTCCCACCCGCCCCCCCTCCGCCACCACCGCTTGCCATCGCCGGCGTCGTGGTTATTTTCTTGAACCCGGCCTTGGGGACAAGGCTGATCGACTTTATTCCTGTCGTTGTGGCAGGGGCGCCGCCCTGTGCGCCGATGAGCCTTTGCATTTCTTTTTCTTCGCGGAGGCGTTCTCGTTCACGGCGACTTTCCGCGGCGGAGAAGTCTCGTTGTGAAGCCTTCATTTCTTTTAGATTCTAGATCTAGTTAGAAGGTACATATCGACACAGTGGAGTACTTTCTTGTGCGTATGGGTATAACTGGAGGTAGGATTACACTGAGCCCGATTTAGAGGGGATTGTACCTTGATAGGTGGGCGTCATATTCATTTATTCGGGCGTATCCTCGATCACAGAGTTCGCAATAAAAGTTTCTGAGCGCTTCTCTTGCCGATGCTGTCTTTGGAGCCGGGTTTATTGTTGAATTCATCATGAAAATAGCTTGGAATCAATGGTCTATCAGGATTCAGGAAATGAGATTAACGTCGATCGTAAAGCCAGGATGTCAAGGGAATTGCGCGTTTATTGGCTATCGCCTTATGTAACATCTGTTTTCGCAAAATAAAATCTCCCGCCCACCAACTCCGATTCAAATTTTGGCGTCTTCTCGAACGCTTGTTGCGGCCTTCGGCGATGTCGAGCCACCGATCCCGCTCTCGGTCGCCGGAGACGTCGAACAAGAGGGCAAAATACTCGCGCGACGACGACCGACGGCACCACGAATACCGCTATGATGACGACTACGCTTCCTCCCGCTCCCGGCATCGGGACGAAAGGGATGGAGGAGCAGGCCCCCGGCTGTACCGAGTAGAAGGGGGTGGAGGAACCACCAGAGACCGAGACCGTCGACGAGACAGCGACAGAGACCGGTACCGAGACGACAGGCATCATCGATCTTACAGAGACGACGACAGAAGACACCACCGTCACTATCACGAGGATGACAGGCGTCGATATTCCGATCGCGACGGAGACCCTGACCGAGGACGGGACAGAGAGAGAGGAGGAGACCGCGACAGAGATCGTGAAACAGGTAGAGATGGTAGACGAGCCAACGGGGCTTCACCTCGTCAGTCCACTGATGTCCGCAGCAGTAGGTCGCCGCAACGACCCTCCCCGGCACCGCCAACCAGTCGCACGGATTCCCCAACTGAAGTATCTCCATTAAACGTTACCAGGACTGATTGCCCGTCTCAGACGTCACAGATGACCGATATTCAACGGGCTAGATTGGAAAGGATGGAATTGTGGAAGAGAAAGAAAGCTGCTGAGGCGGCTGCTAAATCTGGCATATCCACCCAAGACGCAACTAACGTTCCATCTCCAACCGCAACCGCAGCTGCAAGACGCGACAGTCCACAAGGTACCGCCCGACTCTTTACTGCGTTAAACGATTGTGTAGTCAAGGAAAGTCGACCTTCTGCTTCTGCTTCTGCTGCCGTCAAGCCAATTGCGGTGTTCGCGTTAACAAGAGCCGCAAAGACCTCCGACGATAAAAAACTCGGCTTCGATGAAGAAGATTCCGAGAGGCGCAAATTGGAAATGCTCCCAACCCTGACGGCGGAGGATAAAGCGAGCATCAATGCTGCCCCGACGGAGGGTGATGCAGAAGATCAAGATGTCAAACTCGATGATGATGAACAAGAAGAACGTAAACACATTAAACGGGAAGACACTGAAGATATCAAAATGGATATTGATGAGGGAGATCGACGGCCTGTCGCCGTCAACCAACCAGAAGAAGATATGAAGATGGATGTGGAGGTGGATGAAGATCCTCTCGAGGCGTTTATGCTTGGAGTCGATCGTGAGGCTCGGAAAATTGATGAGGCGGATCAAGCCGGTTTCGGATCCAAGACCGCATCGAATACACGTGTTCTCATGGGTGCGGACGATAACAATGTTCCCGAACTCGACTCGGACGGCGAACTTCCGGAATCGTATTATGCGAGAGAAGCCAAATTGAAGGGCAAGGGCAAAGAAGTCGCACAAGTGGACCATTCAAAAATGAAATACGAACCGTTCAAGAAAGATTTTTACATCCCGCCTCCCGAATATGCAAATCTCACAAAGGAAGATATCGCTGACATGCGACTCGAATTGAATGGTATTACAATCCGCGGAAAAGACGTCCCTGTGCCAATTACAAAATGGTCTCAATGCGGCTTAAGCGCGAACGTCCTGGAAATCATCCAACAGCGACTCGGCTGGGAGGCACCAACGCCCATTCAAGCCCAGGCAATTCCTGCAGTCATGTCCGGACGAGACGTCATTGGTATCGCACAAACTGGTTCCGGAAAAACAGCAGCCTTCCTCCTCCCCATGTTCCGCCACATCCTCAATCAACGTCGCCTCGAAAAGATGGAAGGTCCCATTGCCCTTGTCCTCAGTCCAACCCGAGAACTCGCCACGCAAATCCACAAAGATTGTAAGCCCTTCTTGCGAGCCCTCGATTTACGAGCTATCTGCGTCTACGGCGGTCCCCCGATAAAAGACCACATCGCACAGATCAAAACCGGTGCCGAAATCATCGTTTGCACACCAGGGCGAATGATCGATCTCATGGCCGCAAACAGCGGGCGCGTCGTCTCGTTGACACGAGTGACGTATATTGTCCTCGATGAAGCAGACCGACAATTCGATATGGGATTTGAACCTCAAGTCATGAAAATTATAAATAATGTCCGTCCCGATCGGCAGACTGTCCTATTTAGTGCAACGTTTCCGAAACAGATGGAGGCTCTTGCGCGCAAGATTTTGAAGAGGCCTGTTGAGATTACGGTGGGGAACAAGAGCGTCGTGGCGCCGGAAATCGAGCAAATCGTCGAGGTCATGAAGGAGGAAGAAAAGTTCCCTCGGGTGCTTGGATTGTTAGGAGATTTGTATCTGCAGGAGGGGTCCGATGACTTCCGTGCATTGATTTTTGTGGACAGGCAGGAGGGGGCAGATTTCTTGATGGAGAGTTTACTGAACAGGGGGTATGTTTGTCTCAGTCTTCACGGTGGGAAGGATCAAGTGGATCGAGATGAAGTTATTCGGGATTTCAAGGTCGGGAATGTCCGAATTCTTACTGCAACATCTGTGGCTGCGAGAGGATTGGATGTCAAGCAACTCAAGTTGGTTATTAATTACGACTGTCCAAATCACATGGAGGATTACGTCCATCGCGTAGGACGGACAGGACGAGCAGGGCAGACGGGAATGGCGGTAACATTTGTTACTCCGGATCAAGGAAAGTATGCTCGGGATATTGTCAAGGCGCTCAAATTATCCGGCGCATCAATTCCTCAGCAGCTGGACGAGTTGGCTGCGGAATACCAGAAACTCCTCGATTCGGGGAGAGCGTATCATGTGGGCAGTGGTTTCGGCGGTAAAGGCCTCGATCGCTTCGACAGAGCCCGCGCAACACAGCGGAAAATGGAAAGAAAAGAACACGGCGGCGAATCCGATCAAGAAGACGAAGACAAAGATGTGTTCGACGAAGACGGAGAACGCAAAGTCACCACTGCCACCACCGCAGTCACCACTGCCAACGGCGACCAACCGCCCAAACTCCCCAATGGCGAAACAGACCCTGACGTCGCTGAAGCCGTTAGCAAACTCAACCAAACGCTCCACAACAAAGGCCAACTCCGCACCGGCGTCGCGATCAAACTCCCCGATCCGACGGGTCAAACTGTACAAACCCTCGAAATCAACGATCTCCCGCAGAAGGCTAGGTGGGCAGTCACCAATCGCACCAATATCGCCAAGGTGCTTGAGGCAACAGGCGTTAGTATCACGACCAAAGGGCAGTTTTTCCCGACGGGACGATTACCTGGTCCGGGCGAGAGTAAGTTGCATTTGGTTGTTGAGGGGGAGACTTCTGTTATGGTGGATCGGGCAATGAAAGAGCTGAGACGGTTGCTGTCCGATGCAGCGGATGCCGCACTTGCTTCTTCGGGAAGAGACGTACCAACTGGCCGATATAGTGTTACGTAGATTGCATTCCGTATTTGCATTTTAGAATCTATTCGTAAGAAATCCCTCAAGCTAGTTTGTTCCAGACTTCCGCCGGTCCTATTTTCTCTCACAACCTCGATCGCTGACTTATGACATCTATCGTATGCGGGCCGCGAAGCGGCCTCGCCCGACGATATTATTCCTTCCCGCCGAGCGAGGCTCATGTCATAACCGCACAAAAGGGAAATGATCCCCATTAATGATTTACAACCTTGAAACGCACTCCGTCCCGATCCAGCGGAGAAGGCCTACACATCCGGAATAAATCTCCCATGTGTTTCAGCTCACGTATGGTGGGCTTTGACACGAGCTGCGAGTGACGGGAGTAGCCCAGAGATTTTGCTGGGAAGGACGTAGAACTGCGATAGCTGGTTATACCCTGTGTCGTCTGTTTTGCCTTCGATGTGTTCCATCGATCTCATCGACGGTTGTCATTTGACATAGAATTTACAGAATTTGCCAGAATGGATCCGAGGTGCGGAAACGTAGTTTAAAGCCTTCGAATTCCGTTATGGGGCGGGCTTTCACGACGTTCCGGCTGTGCGACCACGCCTTTCGTTTAAATAGATAAAATTACACCCGCATTGCGCATCATTAAAAACCGCTTATAGCCGGCCCCGCACCCGTCATCGCACCGATTATTTCTCATCACCCCAACAATATTTGAAGGAAGAAGAAGCGGGGAAGAAGAGTGAGAGGGAGCGCAGAGATGGACAAGGTCTCGTACTTTGTCGTAGATAATCTGCACTGTCCAAGCTGCATCTTCACTGTCAAGTCGACTCTCCATGACGAATTGAGCATCCCAGAGACAAACGTCCACATCTCTCTCGTCAACCACACGGTCACCGTGCGTCACGATCACTCCGTTACTGCCGCCTCCATCGCGCATGCCCTCCAAAAGGTTGGCTTTGACGTTCAAGTCCCGGAGGACGATAACTCGCCCAAAATCGGCGGTGCCGCCGCACACTCCCCTTCGTCACTACGGTGGTTCACAAATCCTCTGACGTCACGGAAGCGCAAACGCTTGCATCGCGAAATATGTAAGTCTTGTCAAGCGGAACATCTGGCCAAGCAGGAGAAAAACGGGTTTATTCCGACGGGTTCTTTTTGGTCTCTGAGGTCCAAGGCGTCGGAGTCGGAGAAGACGGTCGATGCATCCACGAATGATACTTCCGATGAACTGGAGTTACGAAGTCTTTCGCCGCATGAGGTCGTGACTGAACTCGTTGTGCAGGGGATGACATGTGCATCTTGTGCCAATGCTATTAATGAGGGCCTCAAGGCACGTCGATCGGAAGGTGTCCTGTCTTCTGACATTGACGTGCTCGGTAACTCCGCGAAAGTCATTCATGACGCCAATCGCATGTCTCCGGAACAAGTCGCCAAGTTGATTGAGGAGATTGGATATGGCGCCGAAGTCGTTTCGAGTCGTCCCATGTCACGTCGTCGTCCGTACTCGCAGGCTTCTTATCCCACCGAATTTCGACTCGAGTTTCATATCGGTGGAATGTCGTGCGCCAGTTGTGGTAATGCGATCACCAATGGTCTCCAAGAAGAAGATTATATCAAAAACGTCAACATCAATCTCATGGCAAATAGCGGCACCGTCATTCTCAGTAATAGGGATGATGCAGTGAAGGTAAAAGAGGCGGTCGAAACAATGGGGTTCACTTGCGACCTGGGAGAAATCGCACCTTTACGCCCGCCGTCCGAAAATCGAGACAACGACGTTCGAGTTGTCCGCATTCGTGTAGACGGGATGTTTTGCGAGTATGTCCCCCTCTACAACCTCAAGACTAACCCGTAGTGAATGCCCCAGCGAAGTCATCCAAAGACTGCAAAACGTCCCTGGAATCATCGACTTTACGCCCATCACACTAAAAGATCCGGTCGTCGTGGTCCGCTACAGACCCTCCCCACCCGACGTAACCCTCCGCGCAATCTTCGACGGCATCCGCACCGAGCGCCTCAAACCCTCCCTGGAAAAACGAATCACCCTCGAAGAACGTTCACGTCTTCTCCAGATCCGTGAACAACGACATATCCTCTGGCGAATCATTGCCGCTGTCATCCTCGCCATCCCAACCTTCATCATCGGCATAGTCTACATGACCCTCGTCCCGCGTTCCAACCCAGGAGCGATTTACTGGAAGACCGCCATCTGGGGTAACGCATCCAGAGATGTCGTTACGCTCTTCTTTCTCGCTACGCCGGTGCAATTTTTTATTGCGGATCATTTCCATCGCAGGGCAATTCACGGACTTCATGCGCTATGGAGGAAAGGCAGTCGAGTTCCAATCTGGAAACGTTTCGTCAGATTTGGGAGTATGGATTTACTCATTAGCCTTGGAACAAGTGTCGCTTACTTCTCCAGTATTGTCCTTTTGATTCTTGCGGCTACCGGACCTGTGGACAAGGCGTCGTATTCTACTACTCTCTTCGATACCACGGTGTTTTTAACAATGTTCATTCTGGTTGGTATGCATCTCCCTTGTTGGAACCTGTAGCACTAATGTAAAGGACGTTATTTGGAAGCATATACGAAACATAAGGCGGCTGATGCAGTAACAATGCTCGCCGGCCTCCGTCCGACAGAAGCGATCCTCGACACTATAAATGGCGACGAACGCATTTCAACCGATCTCCTTGAAGTCGGTGACATCGTCAAAGTCCCCAATGGCTCAAGTCCCCCCGGCGACGGCACAATTCTTTTGGGCACAAGTAAATTCGACGAATCCTCACTGACGGGCGAATCCCGCCCCGTTCATAAATCCGTCGGTGACCCGGTGTATGTCGGGACAATCAACCTGGGCGGCGTTGTGACAATTAAACTTGAGGCAATCGGCGGATCTTCCATGCTGGATAAAATTGTCACTATCGTACGACAGGGGCAAGCGAATCGGGCGCCAATTGAACGGTTTGCGGATAAGTTGACTGGCTATTTTGTTCCTGTTATTGTGCTCCTCGCCATCTTAACGTGGGTGATATGGTTATCACTAGGCATTTCAGGGACCTTGCCAGCTCGTTACCTTGACGTCGATGAAGGAGGATGGGCAATCTGGTCTCTGGAATTCGCCATCGCTGTGTTTGTCGTTGCGTGTCCATGCGGAATCGGTCTCGCTGCCCCGACAGCTTGTTACGTCGGCTCGGGTCTCGCTGCCAAATTCGGTGTCCTCGTTCAACGTGGGGGAGAAGCTTTTCAGGAAGCCTCGCTGGTCGATTGTGTTGTCTTTGATAAGACGGGCACACTGACGGAGGGTGGGGAACCGAAAGTGACCGACGTCGAGTTTTTTACAGATGATCGAACGAAGACCCTTGCTATCGCGAATGCGTTGGAAAGTGCAAGTACACATACCCTTGCGCTTGCGATTCGAACGTACTGCGAGGAAGCGACGATTGCCGATATGGAAGTGGTCACTGAGGAAATGGAGGAGATGGGTGGTATGGGTGTTTACGCTGAGATGAAGGTCAATAATGAATCCATTTCCGCGATCATTGGCAACGAGGCTTGGATGGAAGAGCATAACGCTATTTACCCGCCCAATACAACCAAATCCCTCAACGACTGGAAGTGTCAGGGCAAATCCGTGGTCCTAATGGCATCACAAACCCACACAACATCGGAAAAGGCCCCCGAAGCCCCATTCAAAGTGATCGCTCAATTTGCCATATCCGACCCAATCCGCAAAGAATCCTCTCTCGTCATTGCAGAACTTGCCAAACAAGGAATAGCAACCTGGATGATCTCAGGCGATAATCCCACAACAGCGGCGGCGGTCGCAGCAAAAGTCGGTATTCGCCAGGATAACGTCATCGCAGGCGTTCTCCCTCACCAAAAGGCTGAGAAAGTGCAATGGCTCCAACGGACGGCTGGTAAACGCGTTTCGCGACGGTGGTGGCGTCGGTCGGCGCCCATTTCTGCGGCACAGGAATCGTCGCCGACAGAGGGCAAGAGGGCCATTGTTGCTATGGTAGGGGATGGGATTAATGATGCTCCTGCCCTTGCGGTGTCAGATCTGGGGATTGCGATTGGGAGTGGCAGTGATGTTGCTCTTGGCTCGGCGAAGTTTATCTTGCTTTCGTCAAATCTGCTCACAATTCTCACACTGTTTGATCTTTCCGCCACCGTTTTCCGCAGAATCAAGTTCAATTTCTTTTGGTACGTCTCTCCCGTATCTGACGTGTGGCTAATGGTTTCAGGGCCATTGTCTACAATATGGTTGGTGTTCCGATTGCTGCTGGTGTCCTGTACCCTATTGGAGTTCGATTAGACGCCAGCTGGGCCGCTTTGTTGATGGCTTTAAGG
>Ga0335081_10017395_pt1 | contig 11638 bp, 6 predicted proteins | sample Lox_Sample_35_FD_206713 | JGI IMG/M metagenome (GOLD analysis project Ga0335081, IMG submission 206713) | Soil microbial communities from Loxahatchee National Wildlife Refuge, Florida, United States - Lox_Sample_3.5 | ecosystem: Environmental > Terrestrial > Soil > Wetlands | place: USA: Florida... | reverse complement strand
GCCACATGCCCGGACCGAGTCAGCCTGCTAACATAGCAATAGGAGGCATCGCCATGGACCTCACCACGCTCGAACGCCTGCCGCTGTGGATCGGCGGGCGTGCCGTCGCCGCCACGACCACCCGCTACGGCGAAGTCACGAATCCCGCCACCGGAGAAGTCGTTCGCCACGTTCCCTTCGCCAACGCCGCCGATGTCGACGCCGCGGTCAAGGCGGCGACGGCCGCGTTTGCGGCATGGCGCGCCGCGCCGCCGCTGCGCCGCGCGCGCGTGCTGATGCGCTTCCGCGAGCTGCTCGAAGCGCACAAGAAGGATCTCGCCAAGATAGTCACCCAGGAGCACGGCAAGACGCTGGCCGATGCGGAAGGCTCGGTTACGCGCGGGATCGAGGTCGTCGAGTTCGCGACCGGCATTCCGCATCTCCTCAAGGGCGAGTTCAGCGAGAACGTGGGCTCCGACGTCGACGCCTATTCGATCCGCCAGCCGGTCGGCGTCTGCGCGGGCATCACGCCCTTCAACTTCCCGGCAATGGTGCCGATGTGGATGTTCCCGATCGCCATCGCCTGCGGCAACACGTTCATCCTCAAGCCCTCCGAGCGCGATCCGACGACCTCGCTTCGGCTCGCGGAGCTCCTCGCCGAAGCCGGGCTCCCCGCCGGCGTATTCAACGTCGTGCACGGCGACAAGGAAGCGGTCGACGCGATCCTCGCCCATTCCGGCATCAAGGCGGTCTCCTTCGTCGGCTCGACGCCGATCGCGAAGTACATCTACGAGACCGGAGCGAAGAGCGGCAAGCGCGTCCAGGCGCTCGGCGGCGCCAAGAACCACGCGATCGTGATGCCCGACGCCGATCTCGACTTCGCCGCTGAGGCGATCATCGGCGCGGCCTACGGTTCCGCCGGCGAGCGCTGCATGGCGGTCTCGGCGGTGGTGGCGGTGGGCGAAGCGGCCGAACCGATCTGCGACAAGCTCGCCGCGCGCGCCAAGCGCATCCGCACCGGTCCGGGACACGTGGCCGACATCGAGATGGGTCCGGTGATCACCTGCGCCGCGCGCGACAGGATCATGGGACTGATCGACAACGGCGTCGCCGAAGGCGCGGCGCTCGTCCTCGACGGAAGGAAGCCCGCCGTTCCGGGCCACGAATCGGGCTTCTTCGTGGGACCCACGCTCTTCGACCGCGTGACGCCCGAGATGACGATCTATCGCGAGGAGATCTTCGGTCCGGTGCTGATCATCGTGCGCGCCGATTCGCTCGCCTCCGCGATCGAGCTGGTCAACCGCAACCCGTACGCGAACGGCGCGGCGCTCTTCACGCGCTCCGGGCACGCGGCGCGCCGCTTCCAGGAGGACGTCGAGATCGGCATGGTGGGCATCAACGTGCCCATCCCCGTGCCGATGGCGTTCTATTCATTCGGCGGCTGGCGCAACTCGCTGTTCGGCGACCTGCACGTGCACGGCATGGACGGCGTTCGCTTCTATACCCGCGGCAAGGCGGTGACCGCGCGCTGGCCCGACGACGGCAGCGCCGCGCCGGGGTTTCACTTGCCGACGCTGGGCTGAGGGGGAATCGGAAAGCGCCGCGCGGCAGCGTGCAGCGAGCTTGACGCGGGCGGCGGGCGGCTCAGCAGGAACACGAATTCGACGATTGCCCAGTACGGCACGCCCTTGCCGGCGACCTCGGCCGGCGCGAAGCGCGTCTGCGTGAGCGCGTCGAGCACGGCGGGGCCGAACATCGGGTCTTCGCGGGCGAGCTCCGATCGCTCGATCGATCCGTCGGCGCGCAGGGTCAGCACCGCAACCACGCGCCGCTCCACGCCGGCCTCGAGAGCCGGTGCGGGGTAGGCGATGGGCGGCGTTCCTGCCAGGCGCGGCAGCTTCTCCACGGGGGCCGGAAACCGCGCCATGAGCAGCGCAGCGTACGCCCCTCCGAGCTTGCCGGGATCGTCGATGGTCCCAACCGTGATGCTGACCTGACGCGGCGTGCCGCTGCGCGACGGCTCGCTCGCGGCCGGTGACAGCGAAGCAAGCGGCTCAGGGGTGGGCAGCGGCAGCGGAGGGGCTCGCGGCTCCAGCGGCAGCACCGCGGGCTTGACCACCAGCTCCGGCATCGCGATCTCGTCGATCATCGGTCGCTCGCTCGGCGGCGGTGCGGCGGGCGTCGCGATCACGGCCTGGAGGGTCGCGAAGCTCGCCGACGCCGGAAGCGCATCGATCGCCGGGACCCAGCCCCGCAGCGCCGCCAGCGCGAGCGCGTGAATAACCAGGGACGCGGCCATCGCAACCGACAGCCTGCGCTCGTCGGCGCGGCGCAACGCGGCGCTCTCCGCGGCGGGAATGGCGAGGCTCATGGGCGCGAGCCTGCACGCGGCGGGCCGCTCGAGTCAACGGCTCGTCGCGTGCGCGAGCGCGTCGTGAGCTGGTATCGTCGCGCCGCGCCTACTGCCCCAGCAACCGCCACGACATGCGGTGCGCCGAGAGGAACGCCGGCGGCTTGATGTGCTGGAAGATCACGTCGCCGGTCGTGCCGGCGGTCACGCCGACGCGGATGTCGACGCCCGACGCGGAGCCGCCTCCACTCGAATCGGTGAAGATCGCGACGTCGAGTCCGACGGCGCCCGTGGCGACCGGGAGATCGGCAACCGGATTGCCGCCCAGGTCCTCCAGCAGCGATTCGCCCGTATCGAATGCGCGCACGTAGAGCGTCGCCGGCTGACCCGTCAGGCAAGGGTCTTCCTGCGGCGACGTGCCCGCGTACGCCACCACCGATACGATCGCCTGCACCGGCGTGACGATGCGCTGCCCGACCGGGAGGTCCTCGAACCAGCCGTGCACGGGCTTGGTCGCGAGCCCGCTGAGCTTCTCGGCGGCGGTGACGAGCGGGACGAGATCCGCGCGCGTCAACGGGTTCAGCGGGTCGATCGGATCGGGCTTCGTGGTCGTCCCATCGCGAATGGCGTAGAACGTCTGCTGCTGATCGGCGATCGTCGCATTGGAGAGGTCGGTGTCGTCGAGCAGCCGGCCCGTGCCGATGAACACCCAGCGGTCGGTGCTGTTCTTGAGATCGACCTCGATCTGCGGCGGCGTCGTCACCGGCTGCACGACGCCGGCCGAATCGGTGAGCACCGCGAGCTTCTCGACCTTCGCATTCCAGTTGGTGTCGTCCGGGTCGGAGACGTCGAAGCGCCACAGGTTGCCGTACAGGTCGCCGCCGTAGATCTGGTCGATGAGCTGGTTGCGGAAGTCCTGCGTGTAGCCCGAGATCTGGGCGAGCCCCGACGGGTTGGTCGGGCTGCCAAAGCCGGTGTCCAGCTCCTTGAGCTTCTTGCCGGTCGCTGCGTCGACGAAGAAGATCTTGCCCAGCCCGCTCGGATTGTTGTAGCCCGCGGTCACGACCATGAGCCACTTGCCGCCGAAGGCGCGGGTCTTGGCGAGGATCGGCCGGCCGTAGGTGTAGCCCATGTCGGCGTCGGTGAACGTCCACATGTATTGGCCCGCGGCGGTCGTCTCGTCGGTAACCGCGGCGGGGTTGGTCACGTCGAGCGCGTAGTACGACTTGCCACCCTTGCCGAGACCGCCCACGAGGAGGGTGTGCCAATCGCCCGAGCCGGCGCCGAGGTCGACGTCGATGACGCGCGGCGTCGAGTCGACGTAGAAGTGGTGGCGGAACGGCGGCAGCGCCCCATCCTGGTAGGCGAGCGCGCCCAGCCCGGTGTTATCGGGCCGGTAGAGGTCGCGCGGGATGAACGCCCAGGCCTCGTCGCCGCCCTTGGCGCCGCCGGAGTCGTCGGCATCCCAGAAGGCGTGCAGCATGCCGTCGTTCGCACCCACGTATACGCGTGCGGGACGGCTCGAGTGGCCGGCGACAAAGCTCGAATAGCCTGGATCGTTGGCGTCGATGTAGGGCGCGTTCGGCGGGCCGACGTACACTGCCGACGAATCGACGATGTCGCCGAGGAAGTTCTCGCCGGACGTCCCGTCGGGGAACGTCGCTGTCGCTCGTACCCGGAACTGCCCGAGCGAGACGCCCTCGTTGGTGGGATTGCCGCGCAGATATTCGAGCACCGCCTGCCCGACCGCGGGCAGCCCCGGCGCGAGCGAATCCTGCTGCGCCGGCGAGAGATTGTCCCAGAGGAACGGCACGGCGGTTCCGGTGTCGTCGACGGTGAAGATCTTGCGGTTCTCGAACCACGGGCACGACCCGGACGTGGCGCAGGTCGGGTCGGTGATCTTGAGCTGGTTGGAAAGCTGCTCCGCGGCTTCCCAGACGGGCGGCGTCTTCTCGGCGCCCGTGACGAGGTCGATGTCGATCTTGCTGACCGTCCCCGCCCAGCCCGGCTGGAAGGTCACGCGATACACCGCGTGGTTGGCCGACGATATCGAGCTGCCCGCGACGCCGACGCCCGACCTCGATCCCGCCTGGTTGGTAATGTCCTGCAGGATCTGCCCCATGCCCAGCTTGAGCTCGGCCGCCGATCCGGCGTTGACGAAGCGCCCGTGGCCGTTGATCGCCGCGTGCCAGAGGTCGTCCACGCCCGAGTTGTCGGGCTGGTTCGCGACCGTGCATACGCCGCAGTTCGGCGTGATGATCGGCCACTGCAGAGAGCCGGCCGAGAGCTGTTGCTCGGTCACCGACTGGCTGGCCGTCGGCAGCTTGCCCTGAGTGCCCAGCGAGAGGGCCGCGAAGTTGAGGTGCTGCCACGTCGCCGGGTCCTTCGACGTGCCGGGAACGTTGTCCGGGGCGAATGCGCCCGCGGTGCGCAGGTCGGTCACCCAGTACTTCATCGCGTAGTCGGACGCGGCGTCACCGAGGAGCTGACCCGAGTTCTCGCGGAACGGCGCGGGCCATGGCGTGCCCGAGGCGAGGCCCGCCACCGGCTCCGGCAGCGCCGGCACCTGGTCGTCCTGGTCGCCGACCGAGCTCGCCGCCTTGCCCTGATTGGTGAAGCCGTCGGTGAACAGCATGTGATAGTTCTTCTGGCACGACAGCGTGATCGGGTCCGTCGAGCCGGAAAGCTTGGGACTGCTTCCGTTCAGGAAGTAGTCGCCGATGCGCGCCATGGCATCCAGCGTGGGCGTCTCCAGGCCCAACGGGATCTGGATGCCGAAGAGCTGCGTGAACCACGCCGACTTCTGCGTCGCGTCGAAGTCCTGGATGTCCACGAACGTCGCCGGGTCGAACTGCGCCTGCTTGGTCGTGAGGCCGTTCGACAGGGTGTGGAAGCCGACGCGATACTGGTCGTCGAGCGCCGTGAACGAGAGCGCGGTGACGGTCTTCACCGCCTGGATCCGCGTGCGGTAGTAGGCGAACCAGTTCGCGTAGTTGGTCATCTCCTGGGCGAACGTGCGCGTGACCATTTGGGTCTGCCCACTCGCGTCGATCCAGGTGTGGGTGTAGGTCGCCGTCGGGTTCGTGATGTCGAGGTCCACGCGCTGGAATGCGGGCGTCGTGTAGTTGTCGACGAAGCTCGCCGCGCCGAACTGGAAGAAGCGCGGGTAGACGTGCGTCGAGTCCTTGCCCGCCTGACACGAGCCGCCGCCGACGTCGGTGCCGAAGCCGACCCATTCGTCGGTCGGTGCGTTGGCCACCGGGTTGATCTTCTGGTCGCACCACTGGACCTCGGTCTTCCAGTAGTGACGCGGAATGTTCGCGTAGCGGTTGGTGGCTGAGCAGCCGAGCCCGCTTCCGGGGGTGATCTCGCCGGTGACCGGGGTGGTGAAGTTGCCGCTCGGGTAGTTGAACTGGGCCGCGGAGACGCCCGGATACGCGTGGTTGTTGCGGCGGCAGGTCTTGCCGGGACCGTTGGCGTCGGCGAGCAGCGTCGTCAGCGCGTCGCCACTGACGCCGGTCGTGTCGCAGCGCGCGTTGCGCGGATCGAGCGCGCCGGGCTGGCTCGTGCACACCTGGGCGGCGTTCGCCGCGGTGCAGACCACGCCGGTGATCGAGCAGGTGCCGGTCTTCGGACAGTCGTTGGCCACGTTGCAGGCGTCGCCCGTGACGCTGCAGGAGCCCGCGAGCGGCGTGCACTGCGCGACCGACGAGCACGAGGCGCCGTTGTTCTGGCTCTGCCCGCAGACGGCGTTCTTGTCGCAGGCGGCGTTGTTGCCGAAGGGGCAGGACTGGCCGACGAGGCCCTGCGTGCACGTGCCGGCGGTCCCGGCGCAGGCGATACCCTGGTTGGCCGTCGTGCAGGACACGCCGTTGTTCGAGCACGTGCCGTTCTTCGCGCACTGCGCGGTGCTTCCGTTCGCCGTGCACGCTGCGCCGACGTTGCCGGTCGAGCAGCTGCCGTTGACGTTGCAGGTCGCGTTGTTGCCGTCGACCGTGCAGACCGTGGTATTCGGCTGGCCCGCGGTGCAATGGCCGACGACGTTGCACTGCGCGTTGGTCGTGCACGCGGTCGCAGGCGGCGCGAGGCTGTTCTGGCAGGTGCCGACGAAGTCGCAGTCGGTGTTGACGTTGCAGGCCTGGCCAAGCTTCTGGCTGTTGGTGCAGGTCTTGCCGCCGACCGCAGGGCATTGCGCGTTGGCGTTGCAGTTCGCCGCCGGATTGTTCGAGCACGTTCCGCTCGCCGGGCAATCGGTGGCGGGGTTGGCGCAGCTCGTCGCCGACGCGTTGCTGCAGTGTGGGCCGATGGCCGGGCAGCTTGCCGCGCTGGTGCACGCCGCGTTCGGCGGGTTGTTGCACGTGCCGCTGTTCGGGATGACCGGACAGTTCGCACTGGTCGCGCAACTCGTTCCGGTCGTGGTCTGGCAATGCGCCGAGATGGAAGGGCACGATCCCGGGTTGGAGTAGCAGATCGAGTTCGGCGGGTTGTTGCAGGTGCCAGCCGGCTGGCAGCTGCTGACGCCGTTGGTGACCGTGCACGCCGTTCCGTCGCGCGCGCACGTGCCCCCCGTGGCCGGGCAGTCGCTGTTCGAGTTGCACGAGCCGCTGGGCGACCCGGCGCAGCGCTTGAGGCTGCAGTCGGCGTTGGTCTGGCAGCTGTTGCCCGCGATGCTGCAGGTGCCGGAGATGGCGGGACACTGGCTGTCCTGCGTGCACTGCGTGCCGGTCTGCACGCTGCAGTTGCCGTACACCTGCGGCGGCGGGCAGGTCGTCTTGTAGACGCAGCTGCCTTCGGGGTCCGGGTTCAGGTTGCAGTCCGGGGGATCCCAGGCCGACGTGCAGGTGGACGGATCCGGCGGGTGCGAGACGATGTTGACGCAGGTCTGGGTCTGCGCACCGTTGCAGGTTTGTGCCACCGGATTGCAGGTCGTCTGGCTCGCGCCGTTGCACGCCTGGGGCTGGATGTTGTTGCAGGCGGCCGGCGAGCCGCCGACGCAAGCCTCGTTGCTCGACCCGTTGCAGGCCGCCGCCGTTCCTCCGGTGCACGACGCGATGACGCTGCACGTGCCGCCGCCCGGCGCCGTACAGACGCCGACCTGCCCGTTGCAGACGCCAAGCTGGTTGCCGCCGCACACGCCTTGCACGAAGCCGTTGCAGTTTCCTTGCGCGAAGTAGTTGTTGCACGCGCCGGATCCGCTGCCGCCGCCGCAGACCCCCGATACGGCGCCGGTGCACGTCGGCTGCGTCGCGTTCGGGTTGCAGACCTGACCGTTGTTGATGTTCTGGCACGTCTGCGGCACCGTCGGTCCGGTCTGCGGCCAGTCCGGGCTGGTGATGTCGCACCAGAGCACGTTCTCGTTCTGGTAGAAGTACTTCGGATCCTGCGCCAGCGCCCAGGCGGGCTTGATCGTCGCGTTGGTGGGCGGCGTGGTCTTCACCGTCGACCAGTCGACCTTGGTGTTGCCGAAGTCGTTGGGCGTGATGCCCGGTGGGACCCAGGGATACATGTAGTCGCCGGTCGCGGCCGGCGATCCTGCCGACGCGGGCGCGATCAGGCCGTTGGCCCGGCAGTGTCCGGGATTGGTGACGAATGGCGTTCCGCTGTCGTCGTTCCCCTGCGTCCAGTCGGAATTGCACCACTGCCCGACCGTGACCGTCGCCGTGAGGTCGACATTGGTGATCGTCGGCGCCCAAGGGTCCGCCGGCACCGCGGTCCAGTTCGACGTGGCGCCCGCGTCAAGATTGGGATAGCTCGCGCCCGTTGCGTCGACGGGCGGATCGTAGGTCAGGCGCGGATCGTAGTAGACCGCATTCAATGCCGAGTTGTGCGCGGGCGCTGGCCAGAGCAGCCAGTATTCGTAGGCCTTGCCGGCGGAGGGCGATCCCGAGTTGACGGGATAGGTGGCGATTCCCGGCAGCGGCCCGGGAGAGATCCCGCCGGAGCATGTCGGCGGCACGCTGAGCAGATCGCAGCCCACGCCCGGGCCGCTCGTGTCGTACCCGCTGCCGCCGTAGGCGGGGTAGGGGAAGCCGTACTGCTCCCAGATGTACTGCGGCGAGACGTACTTGCCGCCGCTGCCCGCGTCGATCGGCGCGCCGCCGAAGCCGCACGCTGCGTTCATGACGCCGAACTGGTCGCGGCAGAACGTCCCGGTATCGACGACGTAGTCCGGCAGGAAGTCGGACAGCATGGACGTCGAGTCGTCCACCGTCAGGACGATGTTCGGCTTGGCGCTGTTCTTGACGTTGAGCGGCCCGTCGGCGAGGGGAATCAGTCCGGCCGCGTCGGCGGGCGTGGCGAGCGGGCCCAACCCGATCAGAACCGCCAGGCCGCCGGCAAGCCAGCGACGGAGCAGCGGAGGCAGCGGGTTGTAGGCCATTGTTGTTCGTCCCTGAAGGTGCGTTCAGCGCAGCATCGCCTGCGCGAACGAAACCGTGTTGGTCCCCGGGGGACCGTCGACGCGCACGGTGACGCGATAGAAGACCTGGCGGAAGTCGAGTCCGCCCGATGGATCGTTGACGGTGGCACCCGGTGGCTGCTTGGGCGGCGCCATGTCGCACCAGCTGCGCGTCGATTCATTGTTGGGCGCTTCGGGGTGTGGCGCAGCGGCGTTGCACATCCGCTCGATGACGTACGTCACCGTATTGCCGGCGCCATCCTGCTGCGCGCGAGGGTAGCTCGACGCGGGCTTGGTCTGCAGTGGGGTCGGCACGCCGTACTGATCGTCCCAGGCCTGGTTGTGGGTCGCGTAGTAGTTGTTGTTCGCGATGTCGTCCACCCGTACGTCGGCGATGCGTGCGGCGCCAGAGGTGTTGGCATCGGCGAAGAGCGCCGCGGCGGCATCCTCGACGGCGAAGTTGCCCGGAAGGATCGACGCCTGCCGGAAGGCGAGGTTGCCGATCACGGCGGTCGTGGTGTCGACGGAGCGCATCAGCGCGATCGCCGCGAGGCTCATGACCACCATGACGATCAGTGCGATGAACAGCACGACGCCGCGCTGATTGGCTCGCGGCGCCCGGCCGGTCCGGTCGATGCTCATGACTGCTTGTTCCATATCTCGTTGCGAAGCGGGATCACGGTTTCGTACTTGCGGAAGCGCCAGTTGCCAGGCGGCGAGACCGAGGCAGGGATGCTGCCGGTGAGGCGCCCGGGGCAGAGCGCCTTGTTGGCGTTGGCGCAATCGAACAGCACCCAGTTGTAGGCGCCGTTGACGTAGTCCCCGCCGGTGTAGCCGGCGAGGTCTTTGTCGAACTGCTCGCTCTGCACGATGATGCCGATGCGGATCGCCTTGATCTGGTTGATCTGCGAGATGGGCGCCGGCAGCAGCGTCGCCGGATCCCAGCCGACCGCGCTCGCCTGAACCCAGGTGTCGAGCAATCCCTGCGGGTCGAGGTCGCTGTCGATGCCGTACTCGACCTTCATGTTGACGATGTTGGACGCGAGCGGATTGGGGACGAGCGGGTTAGCCGGCTTGCCGCAGTTTGCGCCGCTGGTGTCGAGCAGCGGCGTGGCCCGCAGCGTGCCGTTGCTCACGTCGTAGCGCACCTTCTGCACCTTGTTGCACGGCCCCATGTTGAAGAGTGTCGACAGACCGGGTCGGCCGTCGCCCCTGAGCTGCGTCGCCGGCGAGCTGGTACCTGAATGGGTAATGGTCACGTCGGCGACGTTGGTGGGCGTCTCGTTGATCATTGGCGGGGGAACGCGAAGGATCGGAGCGCTAACCCCGCCTGCCGCAATGACCGAACCCAGGCAATCGCTTCCCACCGACCCCGGTGTCGCGATCGCGACGATCATGTCTCCGGGGAGGAATCCCTGAGGCGACTGCACGTGATATGGGTCGTTGGCGGCCGCGTCGAAGTTGAACATCGACGGCGTAGCGAGGGTCGTCGCCATGCTGTAGGTGACCACGAACGAATCCGGGGTGCCGGCGGCTCCGCCGTCGGTGATTAGGACAGGAATCGGTCGGAAGGTCGTCGCGATGTCTCCCGTGTCGGCGCACGAAGCGAGGTCGGGCGCCGAGACGGCGATCCCGGCGCCGCCGTTCGCGATCTCCATGCCCAGCACGAAGCTCGAGAACAGCCCGGTCATCTGGGCTTCGCCCGCCGCGGTCGTATTGCGCTTGAATCCCTCGGCGACGTTGTAGATCTGGTAGATGACGAGCACGGCGATCAGGCCGATCACCAGCCCGACCATGATCTCGACCAGACCGAAGCCGGCATGGCCACGGCGGAACGAACTCCAGGGGCGAACGGCGCTCATCAGTTCTGGCCCACGACGCCGCAGGTCGAGTAGCTGTGACATTTCGCGCCGGCGACCGCAGGGCAGTCGACCGTCGCGGTCTCGGATCGCCAGAAGATCTCGATGAACACGACCGAGCTGGTGTTGGACGGCGCGTTGGGAATGTTGCACTTCGCGCCGTCGAAGCTGACCGTGGGATCCTGCGCCCACGCGCCGGCCTGTACGGACTTCAGCTGCGACGCGAAATCGGTGTAGGCCGCGCCGGCCGTCGAGCTGTCGTAGTTGGCGGAGAGGTTCGCCGGGTTGTCGGTCCACATCTGTCCGAGCAGCTGGTTCGCGGCGAACACCGCTTCGGCACGCAAGCCGGAGTCGGCGGTGGTGTGCAGCGAGGCCGCCTGCAGGCCGACGATGCCGAGAACGCCGAGGGCGAAGATCAGGATGCCGATCAGCGCTTCGAGGAGATAGGCACCGCGTTGGCGATACATAGGAGCGCGAGACGGACTGTTCATTAGCATCCTGTCGGGCAGGACAGCGGTTCGGTCGGGTCGTCCCTGATCAGCGCAGGATCACAGAGCTTCGTGGCCGCCTTGAGCCCTGTGTTGCTGATCGCGACATTGAGCGGGCGGGTCCCGCTCACCGGATGCGTGACCTTGATGCAGGTCAGCGTCGCGCTCGCGTCCACATTGGGAATGATTCGTCCGAATCCGTCGAAAGTGACCTGTCGCGCATTCCCTGGCACAGTGGCGATGTTCGCGTTGGGCGCGCCGTCCACCAGCTTGTACGATTGGACCGGCGTGGCCGACTCGACGCCATCGATGGTCTGCAGCACCTGAAACCCGCCGGTGCCGGTGGTCGGATCGATGATCAGCCGAGCCAGCGTATTGCCGCGAACCGCCGCGCCCTCCGCTTGTTGCACGCCGTTGAGCATCGCGTCGGTGGCGTTGCGGATCTGGTGGTTGGCCATGAACTGGCCGTACATCGGGCCGGCTAGCATGATGAGAAGCCCGAAGATCGCCAGGGCGACCATGAGTTCGATCAGAGTGAAGCCGCGCAGAGGCATCTTCATCTTGT
>Ga0335081_10017393_pt1 | contig 11639 bp, 9 predicted proteins | sample Lox_Sample_35_FD_206713 | JGI IMG/M metagenome (GOLD analysis project Ga0335081, IMG submission 206713) | Soil microbial communities from Loxahatchee National Wildlife Refuge, Florida, United States - Lox_Sample_3.5 | ecosystem: Environmental > Terrestrial > Soil > Wetlands | place: USA: Florida... | reverse complement strand
CTTTCATAAAGGACAGAGGACCCGAGGCCATACCCCCACCCGAGAGCCCTTCCAAGGAGGATCGAAGAGGCGAGAGGTTCGTGCCGGTGCCAGAACCATACTTGAAGAGCATGCCCTCAGTCTTGGCCAGGTCGAGAATGCTGGGGAGGTTATCTTGGGCGGAGTTGATAAAGCAGGCGGAGCACTGCGGGTGACGGTAGGCCTCGGTCTCCTGTTTCACGCTGCCCGTGGCTTGATCCCAGTACCAGCCGCCACCCTCGGAATGGCGGCCGTCCTTTTGCCACAGACCGCAATTGAACCAAACGGGCGAGTTGAAAGCCGCCTTCTGGCGAACCAGAAGGTGCGTCAGTTCATCTTGAAAACATTCGGCATCTTCCTGAGCACGAAAATAGCCGCCCTCCAGGCCCCAACGGGTGATCGCGTCCGTAACGCGGCTGATGAGCTGGCGGACGCTCGACTCCCGCTCCACAGTGCCCAGTCTCCCGTGGAAGTATTTCGAGGCCACAATATTCGTGGCCGTCATTGACCACTCTTTGGGCACCTCCACATGGGGCTGCTCGAAAATCACTTGGCCCCTTTCGTTCTGGATGGAGGCGGTGCGCAGCTCCCAATCAAGCTCATCGAAGGGATGCTGGCCGGCCTTCGTGAAGAAGCTCCTGAACTTCAAGCCTTGCCGAGAGGGCGTAACTGGCGACTCCGGGGCATGGCCATTGATGACCACGCTTTTGGTCTTTGTTTCTGACATCTCAACCTCCAGAAAACCATTCCTTAACGCTGACGGGCTCGGGCCGCTTTACCGCGACGCACCGCCGCGCTAGGGCTCATGTGATTGCCCGCTGTGCACCAAGCTTTCTTCAGGGGGACTTCCACTCTCAGAACTCTGTCCATCGAGACCGGCTGATTTCGGCGCTACCAAGTAATGACCGTGGGTGCACCCGATGCAAACGGTTCCCGTCGTCACGGCTTCCACCGCGGCTCGAGATGCTTCGGGGATATCTCTAGGCTCACCCCCGCGAGAGTAGAAAACTGGCAAGTGAGAGCTATTGATGCCTTGGCCTTTTTTGCCCGGGTCGATTTCGAGATACCCATGGACTCCCCGAAACACGAGACTTGATTCAAGAGAGGGCCTTTTCCCCACCTCAGCGAGACCAAGCCAGTGTTTCGTGATGAGCAGTTCGCAAGTGCGGCCCGCCCGGAACATCTCGACTCGCACGAGTACTGGCGCTACCACTACAGCGTGAAGTCCGTTCACTCCAATTGCATCAATAGGGTGCAGATAAGCGAGCGGCTCCCCGTGTTCGCCTGCGAAGGATACGTAGCGCCCGATCTCCTCGATCGCGCCGCCCGACTCCACCCCTCGGATCACGTATCGCCGCGCCAAATGCTGGTGCTCGAGACTCACATCGGACTTGGCAAAGATACCGACCTGCGCCAAGCGGCGGACCACCCGACGCGGAAGGCTGAGTCCACGACGAAGCGCCGTTTCCGTTCCCACTGGCATGAATGACCTCCAAACTGACCTATTACGGTTTTTGTTGAAATCGAATCGGGCAGCCCAATGCCTCGCGAATCATCTCCTTGGTACAACCCGCCCAACACTTGTAGAACCTCGGGTCGTCAATCCGAATGGCCAGGTTGTCACCACCACGGTCATGACCGCTTCCGGCGCATGAGGGGCAGCGAGTGACGTAATTTCGCCCCACCTTGCGGAGCTTGCCCACGTGCTCAAGAATCTTGAATTCGTTCAGTCCCGGGTTCGCACGCCGAAGTGCGGGCTCGGGAGCGCGAGGCTCACTTCGATACTTCGCCGGCATAATTCTCCCGGCAATGAAACGCGTCAATTCTTCTTCCGTTACCTTGCGCAGTCGATTCAAGTACGCGATCTGCACTTCCAAGCCGTAATCGGCCCCGTAGAACCAATACCGGCGACACGCCCCCCGGTGGATTCCCAAAGGCCCCCGGATCGCGTTTCCGAACTCACCGGGCCCAAGCTCATCGTGTTTCGGGAAAATCTCAATCCCCTCGGCTAACCCATTTCCCTTGACCGGCACTCCGAGCGTTGATGCCAGGTTGTAGATATAAATTCGGCAAGCTCGCGCCAGCAGCGGGGTTTCGAGGAAGATCCAGAGGTGCCCGCCCCGGCTGCTCATCTCCAGTGCGGCCTGGACTTGGTCTTTGCTCAGGTAGAACTGAAGCTTGACCAAGTCTTCCATGGCGCCCTTGTAGTCGGCGTCGATGGCGACCCACTTGCACCGCTGGCTCTCCGGGTTGATCGTATAAAGCCCAGCGGTGATTCCCCCTTCGAGATGGCGCCGGATGGTGTCCTGCGTCAGGCTGAGGCCCTGGCCGGTATTCTTGTCGGTGGGGCGGTAGTAGTAATGCCGGTCGCTTCCCGGGCGAGGACGGTCGGATTGTAAGGTGTAGGCTCGCCGGTTCACGAAGAGACGAAGGTAGTCCTCCGCCACACCGGCCGGCACTTCTAGCCGAAGCCGCTGCATTTTCTCCTCCGTCAAGCCTGGTGGGCGCCATAGGTCCATACAGAACGGTGATAAAACGAGAAATATTTTCAGTCAAATGGACCGACGCGCACTTTTGCGGCTTTCTGTTTTCAATAACTTACAGTCGGATGGGATTGATTGGCTTGCTTGGGCCGGTCGCTACGCACGGGAGCTTCAGGCGGGGAGCCTTTTGACAACCGAGGGTGCCTGTCCCGGCGTGACGAGCCATTGGACGGGTGAGGTAAGCAGCGCGGGGGATTCCGCAAGCTGGAAGAAATGGCATCGCTCGATCAAAAGATCGAACTCCGATGGGCTGTACCCGCCGTAGTTCTGATCGTCAAAGTCGATCCAAAACCAGACACAATGTTTCCGGTCGTAAACATAAACCGCTCCGCAATCGGGGCAGTCAGAGTGAGCCACAAAAATCACGAGGGCCGTTGGAAACTGGAACCAGCGAAGGATTTGCGGGCAATCCGAAAACTCCAGCAGTTTAGCAGCGGCTTGGTCCAGTGTTTCCATTTTCGTTAATGAGATAATTTTTCTGACCTTCAGTTCTCCAAACATTTTTCCTCCTCTCATTGACGTACGTTGTAACCACCAAAATTGCGGATTTTAATGTGGTCTAACTAGGTGAGATTTCGTTCTTACCGCCATCCGTGCTGCGGAAAAATCATGGGGCGAGCCGATTTGCGAGTCTCCGCGTAGCGCGGTTGACCGGAATCTCCGCGATGGAATGACTTAGGATTTTGCCAATAATCCGCGGAGGTGATATGGGTAAATTCTTCGCCGTCGACGACGATTGACCGGCAACCAGGAAGGATCGTCGCCGGCCGGGTTCAGTATGGAGTGGGGGCCGTCATCGGCGATGCGGGATTGTGGGAACCTGCGCTACCCGCTGGTTGGCATTTCTCTCAATCTGGTTCTTGGTCCCACTTGCGCCGATCACACTTGCCTCGTGGGCTACTGTACGGTAACGGTGACAGTGCCCGTGGCGGTGGTGGTTCCGGAAGTTCCGGTTGCAGTAATGGTGTAGGTTCCCGGAGTCGTGCCCACGGCGATGGCGTTGCAGTTTGCGCTGGTGCCAGTTCCACCGCACGCGAGCATTGCGCCCACTAGAACGATAAGGAGTGGCGCCATGGAGAGCGCCAACCGCAACCTCCGTCCCTTGTCCGGAATTCCCAAGAGCAGTAAGCAGGCCAGCGCCGCGCCGCCCCAGAAAATTCCGCGCGGGATTTGATGGGATTCGGTACAACCGCCTGCTGCCGTGGTGGCGATGGTGAGCGTGGCCGTGTCGGGAGTTGTGCCGGAAATATTCACCGAACTTGTGGAACCGAAGCTCAGGGTTGGCGGGTTCGCTGCGCCGCTCGGGCTGGAGGTAAGAGCGGCCGTCAGCGCGACGCTGCCCGTGAAACCTCCAGACGGTGTCACCGTAACGGTGGATGTGTTTCCCGTGGTTGCGCCAGCTTCGATGGTAACCGGCGTGGCACTGATCGTGAAGCTGGGAGGAATGTTCAGCTTGGCGACAAAGGGGCTGACAAATGCAGGGTTCGTCGTTTGGAACGCTCCGCTCGTGATCGGAAAATCGGCGGATTGGGCTTGACCCGTGATGTACACGTTGCCGGAAGCGTCCAGGGCCATTGCGCTCGAAACATCGCCGATCCCACAGTCGGTTTCACCGCTTTCGACGTTGGGATTGGCTCCGTTCCCACCCAAGTAGGTAGAATAGACCAACGCACTGCCGGCAGGATTTATCTCGGTCACAAACGCATTGTAGCCATTGGTGCCTTCCGGACAGAGATTCGCACCCGCCAGGTAGTTATTCGTAGTTTGAAAGGCGCCGGGGGTGACAGGAAAATTGGAGGAGGCAGTGCTCCCCGTCACGTAGGCATTGCCCGAGCTGTCAATCGCCAGCCCGCTCGCCTGGTCTCCACCATACTGTGCGAAGAATGGTGTGATGTTGATGAAGCCACCGCTCCCACCCAGGTACGTCGAATACAGCAGCGCTGATCCGGAAGGGTTCAGTTTGGCTATAAAACCAGTTGGGCCGCCGACGAGTGGACCATTGGGAGTAGCGTAAGTCAACTTGGATGGGCTGGTGGACTGGAATGCACCCTGAGTTACGGGGAAGTCGGACGAAAAAGCGATCCCCGCGAGGTACGCGTCGCCGGAACTGTCAACTGCCAACGCCAACGCCGTGTCGCCAGCAGAGAAACTAACCGACGCGCTACCACAATCATGAAGGCCGCTGCCGCCCAAATAGGTGGAGTAAATCAGTGTGCTGCCGGCGGGGTTCAGTTTGGCCACAAAGGCGTTTGTAGACGGGTTTGCCGCGCCCTTACTCTGCGTCTGGAACGCGCCTTGAGTCACCGGGAAGTCGGTCGAAAGAGCCTGGCCGGCCACATAGGCGTCACCCGCGGCATCCACAGCAACCGCAAAGACCCCGTCTTCGTTGTTGCCTAAGGGCGAACCCAAAATGCCGTTCGACGCAGCCGCGGCGCTCAGACATCCGCCTTCGGGCATGCGGGGGCCACCGCTTCCGCCCAGGTAGGTGGCGTAGATCAGTGCCGTTCCCGCGGAGTTCAGTTTAGCAACGAAGGCGTTGGTGGTTTGCGCCGCCGAGGCATTATTCATCGTCTGGTAAGCCCCCTTCGTTACCGGGAAGTCGCTGGAAGATGTCTGGCCGGCCACATACGCGTCGCCCGCCGCATCCACGGCAATCGCCGTCGCCCAGTCTAGGGTGCTTCCACCCAAATAGGTGGAGTAGATCAGATTCGTGCCGCCCGGGTTCAGCTTCGCAACAAAGCCGGTAACCGGAAAGCCCTCCGCGCTCATGTTCCTCGTTTGCAGGGCTCCCGCCGTCACCGGGAAATTGGTTGAACCCGTCTGCCCGGCCACGTACGCATCACCTGCGCCATCCACAACGATCGCGCTCGCCTGATCGGCACCGTTTCCGCCGAAGTAAGTGGAGTAGATGAGCGCAGTGCCCGCAGCATTCAGCTTGCTGACGAACGCTGTGGGAGATGCACCAGGATCGGTTGTCTGGAAAGCTCCCCGCGTCACAGGAAAGCTGGTCGAGTACACACTGCCGGTGAGATACGTGTTGCCCGCAGCGTCCACCGCAATCGCATTGGACCCACCGCCAATGAGGACTTCGTTCGGGTCACCACTCCCACCCAGAAAGGTCGAAAACGCCAGCACGGGATCGATCACCAGCGCGCTGCCGTGGTCGTAGTCCTTCAATTGGAATCCAACCGTGTTCCTCGCCAGCAATGCAAACTGTCCGTTGAGGGGGACGCGCTGACCACCCACGACCTGATAAATCGACGGTTTGCGAAAGGTGAGCGACCCACCGTTCGTGCTGGCAGTCAAATCACCGTTTGGTGCCAGGTGCAGATGACTTTGCCCACTAAATTGTAGCCGAATGGCTCGCGGAGCAGCGTGGGGGGCGATCACGAAGTCGAATTCAAGTTTTCCGTTAGGCGACGGACTGCCGCGGAAGATCAAATCGATTCCGGGATAGATGCTTGTGTAGCGGACCTTGGCGTAAGTGCGAATGCCGTGGTGCCATTTGGCCGGATCACTGCCGACAAAATAGTTGACCTTACCTCGCAACTGTTCCTCGCCCATCGGTTCGACGTTGCTGTTTGCTCCCGCCAGTTGCATGTGCACCACATCGCACACAGCAGGTTTGCCGATGGGGCTCACATGGCGGCGAAAACCCGCACGGGGTGTGCCGTAGACCGGCTTGTACAAAGTCAACGCCGCTTCATGTTCCGTCAGATACAGGGCATAGCCGCTGCGCCGCGAAAGGAACTTCACGCTCTTGTCGGCCTGGCCTTGATTGGCCTCGAAGGCTAGAGGAATATTTCCGTAGTTCGCAGCCTCCCGCGCTTTCTGTGCGGGCGGCGTGGCGTGAGATGAAGCCACAGGGCCTGCCGGGGCAGCAATGAACAAGACAAGTCCCGTTGCAAGCAGAATCCGCAGAAAGAAGGTTTTTCTGGGTGCGGACATAAAGTCTTCCTCTGATTGGCTAAGATAGCTACTGGCCTTTGGATTCCATCGTTTTCGAAAAGGATGCTCTCTGCCCCGAATGTTTGGGTGCCTGTGGCACCCGCTCCTGGGATTGGCAGCGGCAGGTAGTGCCGATTTTGCGGTTCGACTCTTTTCCACGCCATCCGGCACAAGCTGTTGCGGTGGCTAACCACGGTTAACGCCTTGCTGACGGTGGGTTCTTTCTTCGACCCCGTAGGCCCCACCGGATCCGTCCGACCATCCGTGGCTGTGGTTAGCATGCGTCGGCTTGGGAAGAGGGCACGGTCAGCGCGTTTCTGACCGTGCCCTCCGTTACCCGCCGAAGACCGCACGGTTTCAGGGCACGGCGCTACGGGTACGGTTGTTGTAGGTGTCCGGGATGTAGAGGTTGCCAGCCGCGTTCATCCTCACGCCAGTTGGGCTATTCACCTCTGCGCCGATTGCTGTACCACCGTCACCGCTGTAGCCGCAAGTGCCGTCTCCGGCGGCAGTGCTGATGGTACCGCTGGCGACCGTCACCAGGCGGATACGGCAGTTATCGAAATCCGCGATATAGAAGTTGCCCCCGGAATCTGTTGCTACGGCAAACGGAAAGAAAAGCTCTGCGCTGGTCGCAGGGCCACCATCGCCAGAGTAGCCAGCAGTACCGTTTCCAGCCACAGTCGTGATGACGCCGGTGGATACGGTAACTTTCCGGATCCGTGAGTTCGACGTGTCGCCGATGTAGATGTTGCCGCTGGAGTCGAGCGCCACACCCCAGGGATAGTTAAGTTCTGCGCTGGTCGCGGAGCCACCATCACCGGAGTAGCCAGCGGTACCGTTTCCAGCCACGGTGGTGATGACGCCGGTGGATGCGGTAACTTTCCGGATGCGCGAGTTGGTGTAGTCAGCAATGTAGATGTTCCCGCCCCCATCGACTGCCACGCTGCTAGGGTAGCCCAGTTCGGCACTGGTCGCGGCTCCGCCGTCGCCCGAGTAGCCGGACGTCCCGTTTCCAGCGACGGTGGTGATGATTCCCGTCGAGGCCGTGACCTTGCGGATGCGGTAGTTGTTCGTATCTGCAATGTAGATGTTGCCGGAGCTGTCCATGGCTAGGCCGCCCGGATTATAGAGCTCGGCACTGGTCGCGGCCCCGCCATCGCCGGAATAGCCCGGCGTACCATCTCCCGCCACCGTGTTGATATACCCCGTGGAAGCGCTTATCTCGCGGATGCGGCTATTGGCCCACTCGGCGATGTAGACGTTGCCCGCCGTGTCGAAAACCACATCCGAAGGCTCAGCTTCCTCGGCGGAAGTCGCGGGACCGCCATCGCCAGAGTAGCCGTAGGTTCCAGTCCCGGCGGCAGTACTCATGGCGCCCGCCGAGCCAAAGTCAAGCGCCACCTTGGCCCCCCCTGCATATCCAACATATCCGCACTGTGGCGTCGCGCTCGCCCCCGGGTAGGTCATCGACCAGGAGGGATTAGAAACGAGATTGAAGTTATAGTCGTAGAGGGCGATGCTATGGAAATCAATGTAGCCACTGGAGGGATAGTCTGCGCATTGCGTGACGTTGTAGACCTCCATTACTCCGCCGAACGCCCAATTGAACGTTTGCCCTTCGTTTGGACTGCCGCTCAGCATTGTGCTGTTCCCCGAGGTTGTATCGGCAGTTGTGATGTTCCAGGTGGGGCAGGTTTCCGTTCCCGCGCTGCAGGTGGACTGGATGGTGCCCTGGATCACGTCACCCGGGTTCACAGTCACGAGTGTGCTGTAATCCGCAGTATTGTTGGGACAGCAGTTCCAACTGGCGATCGCCCAGTAGTTGCCACCGCCTGCTGCAGAAGCCCCAAATTGCAGCACGGGCTGGATAATGCTCACCACGTCGTTCGTGTCCTCCATGCCGTTAAAGAAGAAGTCGGTTTCGCCTGCTTGGGAAGTCGGTGCTGGTGGAACGACCCAATTCGCCACGATTTCGCCGTATGCCGAACTGGTGGTGGCACTCCCATATTCGACCCAGCCGCTGACTGTCGGTGACTCAACCTTCGTCGCGCCTGCGGCCACAAGCTCTCCGTTGACCGCGTAATGCGGATACTGGCAAGCCGGAAGGTTTTCGAGAGTTCCATTCGCATGTTGCAGGATAGTCCCCTTTGCAAGCAGGGTCTCGCCCTCCGCTACGTGGAAGACACAGGATGGATCGAAGTAGCCGAAGGGAGTGATTACGTACCCCTCCGGCACTCCCTCTGGGCGGGTCGCCGCTACCGGTTGAGCCGGTTGAGGTGGTTGCGCGGAATCGGCACGTGTTTGGGCCGGCGGAATTCCCCCAGGATACGACGCTGTCGGCACCTGAGCGCGCAGCAGCATCCCGAACGATGTAACGAATAGCAGAACCATACAGAACACGCTTCTCGTTCTCGTCATTTTCGTCCTCCTTTTTCTATGCGGTATTATTCGGGAACTTCTTTTTACATTTAGGCCTGTGCTTCGCTGGCGTATGGAACAGGCCCAGATGGTAACTCGCGCGACCCACATAGACCTCCTGCCCGACAAAGCCGATGTCAAGTGTGGGGTCGGCGCCGAGGATTGCCAAATGTAGGACGCGGTAAGGTATTGATCTGTCTACCCAAGCAATTGTGGAGCGCGACCGCGTCGGCGTTGCCATCGGAGCCCAACCACGTGCTCGCAACGCCGTAGCGAATTTCCTCGTGCTGGCCGCCGGTCAGGCTTAGCGTGACGCGGCTTAGCTGACTGCCCACCGCCACAGCGTGCTCACCCCAAGCGTTCGAGCGCCCTATGCGACGCCGGTTAATACGCGTTTGGGATGTTACCGTATTAGATAAGACTGAATTGTTCGGAAGTCAATAGATAAGTGTTAACCAAAACGGCTTTTTACTTAACCAGAAGGGCTTTTTACCGACTTTTTGACCCAGCGGGGAGAGTGGCCAACGCACTTTTTGAAGTCGCGGTCCATGGCCGCCACGTGCTTGTATCCGAGCAGGGTGGAAAGATCCTTGCTGCGCAACGTGGGGTCTTGCAGGATCATCTCGTTTCCTCTTGCCACTCGATACTGCCGAACATAACGACTGAAGCTTACGCCCATCACGGTTTTGAAAAGGTGCCGGAAATACGACGGACTGACACCAATTCGTCTTGCGACTTCCCTCTCGCGAAGCGGCTTGGCGAATTCGCTCTCAATGATGGATACCGCCGCTTTCACCCTGTCGTCCATAACCATTTCCGCATTAATGGTCAGATACGCGCCGGACTGCGCCTCTGCGCCAGGGAGAACCGCTACGCTTACCAGCCATTGGATTTCTCAGCGGCCAAGGTGAGCGCAGGGCGGCCAGCGACTACGTCATCAGCGGTTAGTGCTGACGCAGTACAGGGGCGTGGACGGACCAGAGCGAAGCAGAACGGAACACAGGGACGGCATAAGATTGAGGGAGAAATTCAGCCGCTTCGTTCTGCCTGACCTCATTAGAACGATGGCGACGCTCAGCACAGTACCGTCGCGTGCATAATATGTGATAAACGTTACTCCTATATTAGGTGTGCGTCAAGAGTAAATGACGTCGATATGAGGTCTGGTTCATACTTAGTACTGTATGTGTGGCCGATGTCGGCGGTAGAATGGAACCCTCGCCGGGCGGCGACGAACCGACAATTTGTCATTCGATTTGGCCGGATTCGGGGCGAAACGCCCGATGTGTCTGTGCGGTGTCGTTATCTCCGAGCGTCGTCTACCCGAAAGTCGGTCGACGACCTCCATGATTGCCTCCCCCCTGGTCGCAGCGTTTACTGATCGATTCGGGCACGTAGATCTCTGATCACGAACACGGAAGCACCATGACGCGGGAAACCCAGCGGCATCTGTACGACAGCTCCGTTACCAAAAATCAGGCTGTAATTGGACGGTGGCATTGGTTACTGACTTCCGTGTTGAAGCGCGAGGGTTGCACGACCGCTCTCCTCGTACACCTCGATCTGATGGTGCACTTGCCGTCGAAGTTCCAGCGGGTGCGCGATTCGGTAAAACGGTTCGGGAGTTCCGCCGGTTCCGCGCACAACCACGCTTCCGTATCCGAACATCCTCCCGAACAGACCTTCTTCCACATGGATACTCTCCACTTTTGACAGAAGGATCTCGTAGGTTCTCCGACGCAGTACTCCGATTTTGACAACGAGCCTTTTGTTCGTCACCGCCATCTCTGTTGCCGATCGTTTAAGGAATCCGACAAGCGCCGCAGTTACCCCAAAACCGAGGAAAACCAGTCCCTCAATTCGTGTTGGGCCCGGGTATTTCTGGCGGACCAGCGCCGAAATTACTAAGATCGCCAAACCTGGCACGCCAAAGAGCAGCCCTAAAATGGTTGGCCACACAAGCACGATCCAGTGCAGTCCGGTCCGATACAAAGCACTTTCTCCCGGAATGAGGTTCTGGTCTACGTAACCCATGGTGACTCCTTTCAGACGGGAGTTGCTCCTTGAGCCGTGATCCCTAAATGTGGTAGCGAGCAGCCTCTGATCAGCGAATAAATTCTATCGCCGTAATCGGCGCATTTCAACGCAGCCCAGGCGGCGCGGCGAGGGTTTCTGCAAGATCCGCGAGCAGAAAGCGCAACAACATCTGAAACACGAAGGGGCCGGAGCGCTGACAACCATACGCCACTTCCGAGCGTGATGGTTACCAAGCGCTCCAGCGTGAAGGGGGAGTTGGGGCGGGATGCAAAGGTACGACAAGTGAGGGGGAAAGATTTGTCGCTCAGTGAGTTGTGCTGGGCACCGCGGCGGCGATGAATTCTGTGGCAGCGCGCAGTTTCGGGGCGTCGGCTTCTGTCATCCGGCCGACGTCACCATACTTGAACGCGCCGCTGCTGGCCCATTCGACTACCTCGCCGATGGATTGACTCTTGGCTGTAGCGACACGTCGAGCAGCTGACAGAAATCCGTTGCGGAGCTGATTGAAGCCCGATCCTGCCGCCGACCCATTTCCGTTCGGGCGCGCAGAAGTCGGAGCGGTAGCATCGGCGGATGGCTTGGCAGTTCCGTTCCCATAGGCTGCAACCGCGCCCTTCTTGGGGGAAAAAGGTTTCTCTGGGGGCTTCGCCACGCCTGCTGCAGAAGCTGCAT
>Ga0335081_10017392_pt1 | contig 11639 bp, 9 predicted proteins | sample Lox_Sample_35_FD_206713 | JGI IMG/M metagenome (GOLD analysis project Ga0335081, IMG submission 206713) | Soil microbial communities from Loxahatchee National Wildlife Refuge, Florida, United States - Lox_Sample_3.5 | ecosystem: Environmental > Terrestrial > Soil > Wetlands | place: USA: Florida... | reverse complement strand
GCGAAAGACGCGCCGCCGCCGCAGCTCGACGAACAGTTCCTGGAGGTTCCCCACGCCTCCTCCCTACGGAGCTCCTACCGAGGGCTCAGAGCGTGCCGCTCCCGGCGAGCTCTCTGAACAGGACCCGGTCAGCGAGGCGGTCTCTTCGCGACGCACGAAGGGAGCCTAGCAGCACCCGCGTGGGCCCGCACGCCCGATGGATGAGCCGGACAGGAGCATGCTCGGGGGTCGCTTCAAGTCGGCTGCCGTCTTGGGGGCCGCCGCCATCGTCCATTCTGGGCGCGAGCCATGAGACGGTGCGTGCAGAGGGCACCTCGCCACCCGCGGGACGGGCCAGGTGGCGCGGCAGAGCCGGGCGATGAGACCCGACCTGGCGGCCGTGGCGTGCGCGCGGGGGACGGCGACGCCGGCTACGCGGTGAGGGCCCTTGCGTAGGCCAGGTTCCAGAGGCTACGCACCTCGCCGCTCAAGGCGAATGGTTGCACCTCGACGCGGACGGCGTCGCCCTCCGCGCGGGAGACCTTGGTGGTGACCCAGAGCTTGAACGGCCGGGGCTGGCACTCCAGGGTGGCCTCGACGAGGTGATTCTCCGGCAGGTGCTCCTTGCCGAACATGAGCAACCCATTGGTGGCGATGGCCGCCGCGGTGTAGCGCCGCGGCTTGTGGGCCAGGTTCACCAAGACGCCGAAGTTCACGCGGCGCTGTCCCGGGGCGAGGGCCGTGGCCGGCTGTTCCACCACCGATGGCACGTCGCGACCGGTCTCCTGTGGCTCGAAGGCGGCCACGAACTCCGGGATGCCCTCGATGATGCGGGCCAAGGCCTGCAGCTCGCCCGGTCCTCGGAGCGCACGCACGCTCGCCAGGTGCGCGCTCGAAACCTCCGGCTGGCGGCCGAGGAGGGCCACGACCTGGTCGGAGGTTTGGACGACCTCCAAGAGCCCCGCGTCCTGGCAATTCGCGTGGCCCTGGTGATGGAGGGCGATGATCTCGCTCACGAGCCCAGGGAGGTTCCACCGCGCCGCCATGGCGGCACCCAGGGTTACATGGTGGCGATCCACCAACTCGGACCAGAACTCGATCGGCTGCCGCTCGCCGCGATCGTTCTTAAGGGTCGGCTCGAGGGTGGCGATCGCGACCACCTTCCCGAAGTCGTGGAGCAGGCCGAGGACGAAGGCCTCTGGGCTTCGGAGGCCTCGAAGGCGGGCCAGTTCCTCGCAGAGCACGGCCGCGGCGACGCTCTCGATCCAGGTTCTCCGCTTCAACGCGCTCAGGGGGCCCGGCGCCAGGGCATGGGAAGCGAGGCCAGAACTCAAGGCGAGGCGCGTCACATCCCGGGCACCCACGAGAGCAATGGCCTGGCCGAGGTTGGTGGTCACCGGTCCCCGCCGGAATCGAGCGGAGTTGGCGCACCGCAGCACGTCGGCGGTCAGGATCGGATCCGAGCTCACGATGCTGGCCACGTCCGCCAGCCCGAAATCGTTCGCCGCGACCACCTTCTGGAGCCGAACCGCGACCGCTGGGTACGGGGGAACGACGATGGCCCCTCGGGAGACGAGCTCGAGGAGGGCGCGGTCGGGTGGCAGAGTTGGAGGCATTGCCCTTGTTCGGTCTAGCGCCCTTGCGCGCGACGGCGCCAGGCGCTGCCTGTCCAGGCTGCCAGCTCGCGCGACCGTCCGCCAAATTCCCGCGGCCGCGAGGGACGGGGTTGCCGTCTCGCCAGCCCCCGGGGCGCTGTGCGAGCGTTCCCCACCGTTCCGCGAGTTGATCGAGATCAAACGCCAGGGCGATAAGCGAAACCTCGACAGGCGACCGCCGGGGGCGGCACACTCAAGGCTCGTGCCTTACTCCCCAGAGCCACTCGTTCGCGGCTCCCATCTCAAGGAGGACCTGCGTGCGCTCGAGGCTCTCGGCACCGGGCCGGCTGCCCGCATCCGCGCCAGCCTGAAGCCCGACTCGCTCCGGGCCATCGAGGAGGCCACGCGCATCGACTACCTCCCGCTCGCCTACAACATCGAGATGGCCGATGCGGTATACGCGCAGGCGAGCGGTGCGGGCTCCCGTCTGTGGGCAAGGACCTCCCTGCTCTCCTCTCTCGGCGGGCTCTTTCAGCCCTTGTTCGAGGCCGCAACGGCGCTCTTCCACCCCGCTCCGCCCCTCTTCTACAAGTACATCCCACGCGGATGGCTGCTGTCCTACCGCGGGTGTGGCGAGTTCTCCGTCGAGGAGCCAAGCCCGGGGCGGACGATTCTCATCGGGAACGGTTTGGCCCCGGCCATGTTCTGCGACTCCTATCTGACCGCGGTCTGCGGCACGTTCGAGGCCGTCTTCTCGCTCACCGAATTCGCGGGTGCCGCGAACTGCGTGTCGCGGGACAAGGACCGGTTGTCCGCCACTTGGGAGGCTGAGTGGCGCCCCCTGACGGACGGCTCCCGCTAGGGCCCCGTCCGCCGCGAGGCGTGAGCTCGAGTGTGGCGGGTGAGCGCCCTGTGCGGTCTTCCTGGAGGGCGGCGACCGGGCAAACGAACCCGCGCTGCGTTCGAGCGGGTGGGCCGCGTGGCACGCGAATACGCTGTTCACTCACGGGGCGTGTCGGGGTGTGCCTTCGATCTGTCTGGCACGGTCCTCACGGGAGCGGGCCGGGGTCCTTCTCTGGGGCGTCCGCGAAAGACCGCGCGTGCGACTACTGCTGGAAGCAATAGAGGCCGGCGTAGGGACCGCAGGTGTTGCTGCTCGCGCTCGTCCAGCCGGCGCCGGAGCTTCCGGAGAGCCCGTATAGCCCGCTCGCCGTGTCCGAGGACCAGTTGGCGCACTGGTACGAGGCGGGGTCGGATCCGTACGCCGTCCCGTCGATGCCGGTGCCCGTCCAGATCCACCAGCCCTCGTGGATGCTGCCCACCTCGTCCATGTCGATCCCGTGCAAGAGGGCGCCGCCGAGCAGGCCGGCCTTGCTCGTGGCCACCACCGTCCCGTCGGGGAGCCAGTACTGGGAATCGGCGATGCGGTCCGCCGCGTTCAGCACCCCGTAGAGGCTGAGGAACGCAAGATAGGTACCCGCAGGCAGCCTGCCGGCCGCCACGCCCGCGCTCGCTCTCTGCTGGCAGAAGCTGTCGGCGGTGGCAGCGCTGCCCGCGAAGTCGCTCCCCGAGTACTGGGCGCTGGTCATGAAGACCACCTTGCCTTCGAGGGGCGTCGCGACGACTTGTACGCCGGCCGACCGGTTGCCGCGGGCGTCCATGGCGCGGAGCGTGAGGTCGTAGCCTTGGCCACTCGCGAGCCCACTCAGGATTGTGGAGCTGTCCGGCCTGGCGATCTCCTGCGTCGTGAACCCGTCGCAGGTGCCGGCGCAGGTGATCTCGACGTGGTCGAAGTTTGCATCGCTGGGGTTGGTCCAGGCGAGGGCCACGCTCCCGCCCCCGGGGGTCGCGGTCACCGAGGTCACGTCCCCAGGGGGAGTATAAACGCCGGTGAGGCTGTGCATCGCCAGCACACATCCGTCGGTCGCCGTCACGTTGAAGTTGAACGGTCCGCCGCTCTCGCTGGGGGTGAAGTTGAACTGATAGGGGTTCGCGAAGGACGTCTGGATGAAGGTGCCCGCGTCCCCGTCGAAGTAGAAGGAGAGAGTGCCGGGGCCGGAGTAGCTCACGGCGACCGTGGCCGTGAACGGCAGGCCGGCCGACATCGTGAACGACCATATGGTCGGTATCGAATCGCCCGCGCACGGGCCGTTGGACCCGTTGCACACGTAGCTGGGCGAGCTGGCGCCCACCTGGACCCGGACGCCGCCGCTGGGGCAGTTGGGCCCCGCGGGCTCGGGCGTCACCACGGCGCTCTGGCCGTCGGAACCGTTCGCGCCGTTGCAGACGTAGCTCGGCGAACCGGCGCCGACTTGGACCTTGATGCCACCGTTGGCACAATTCGGACCGGCCGGCTCGGCGGTCACGCTGGCGCCCTGGCCGTCCTGTCCACTCGCGCCGTTGCAGATGTAGCTGACGGCGCTGGCGCCGACCTGGATCCTCACGCCGCCCTGTGCGCAGTTCGCTCCCGCGGGTTCGGGCGTCGCCACGGCGCTCGCGCCACTCGCCCCGCTGCTCCCAGCAGCACCGTTGCAGACGTAGCTCGGCGTTCCGGATCCGACCTGCACCTCGACGCCGCCGCTGGCGCAGTTCGGCCCGGGGGGTTCGGCGGTCACGCTCGCACTCTGCCCGTCCGACCCGTTCGCGCCGCTGCAGACGTAGCTGGGCGCCCCGGCGCCGACCTGCACCTCCACGCCACCGTTCGCGCAGTTGGCTCCCGCGGGCACGGGCGTCACCGCGGCGCTCGCGCCATTCGCCCCGCTGCTCCCGGCCGCGCCGTTGCAGACGTAGCTCGGCGCCCCGGTGCCGACCTCGACCTTCACCCCGCCGTTCGCGCAGTTCGCCCCGGCGGGCTCGGCGGTCACGCTCGCGCTCTGCCCGGCCGCTCCGTTCACCCCATTGCAGACGTAGCTGGGCGCGCCGGTACCGACCTGTACCTCGACGCCGCCGTTCGCGCAGTTGGCTCCCGCGGGCTCGGGCGTCACCACCGCGCTCGCACCGCCAGGGCCGGCAGACCCGTTCGCTCCGTTGCAAACGTAGCTGGAGGCCCCGGTTCCGACCTGGACCTTCACCCCGCCGCTTGCGCAGTTCGGCCCGGGGGGCTCGGCGGTCACGCTCGCGCTCTGCCCGGCCGCTCCGTTCGCCCCGTTGCAGAGGTAGCTGGGCGCGCCGGCGCCCACCTGCACCTCGAGCCCGCCGTTGGCGCAGTTTGCCCCCGCGGGCGTCACCACCGCGCTCGCACCGCCAGCACCGGCGGACCCGTTCGCGCCGTTGCAGACGTAGCTCGGCGACCCGGCGCCGACCTGGACCTTGACCCCGCCGTACGTGCAGTTCGAATCGGCGGGCTCGGGTGTCACCACCGCGCCCGCACCGGCGCTTCCGGCGCTCCCGGTCGCTCCGTTGCAGAGGTAGCTCGGGGCGGCGATTCCGACCTGGATCTGCACACCGCCGTTGGCGCAGTTGGCACCTGCGGCCTCTGGCGTCACCACCGCGCCAAGGCCCGCGCTTCCCGCGGCCCCGTTCAACCCGTTGCAGATGTAAGTCAGGGCGGCGGCGCCCACCTCGAGCTTGGCGCCGCCGTTGGCGCAGTTGGGCCCCGCCGGCTCCGCGGTAACGCTGGCGGCGATGCCGCCCGCTCCGTTGCAGACGTAGGTCGGCGCTCCGGAGGCGGCCTCGACCTTGACGCCGCCATTGGCACAGTTGGGCCCGGCGGGCTCTGGAACGACCGCGGGGCTCAGGCCGTCGGCACCATCAAGCCCGTTCCTCCCCGAGCAGCCGCCGAGGGAGAGGAGCGCGGACGCGGCACAGGCGGCCGCGGAGCGGAGAGCCTTCCCTCGCATGCGATCATCCTCGCACGCGGCCCTCCTCCACTCGCTGTCACGTCACGGAGTGACGTTTCGGCTGGGCTCGACTCGGGTCCCTGTGGCGTGGCTCCAGTATTACCCGCGGTTCCCGAGCGCAAGAGCGCCGAGCCCGCGCCGAGACCCGCACCGACGACGCGGGCTCCCCGGGTCGACGCGCACATGGGGCATCACTCCACGTGAGTCACGACTGCCCCATGGGTCGGCGCGCGGCCGGTTCAGCAAGGACGGTTGGGATTCGAGGAGACGGAGATCGTCGGGGCCAAGAGCGCACGCGCTCGACCGGTCGAGCTCCCGACGCCACCTGTACCGCGTTTCCCGAACCCCAGGGGGAGGGTTGGCTGCGCCTCCAACTCAAACTACGTACTCCCCCATGCAACCGCCGCAATCGTGGAGCGTCGAGCCCCGGGCCGGCAAGCGAGTGCCGGTGGTCGAGGACAACCGAGACATCCGCGAACTGCTGGTGGAGCTGCTCGCGGGCGAGGGCTACCGGGTATCCTCGGCCGAACATGGAGAAGAGGCGCTCTCGAAGGCGAAGCTCGAGCCCCCCGACGTCATTCTGCTCGACCTGATGATGCCGGTCGTGAGCGGGTGGCAGTTCCGCGAAAGACAACTGATCGAGCCGTCCATCGCGGGGGTACCGGTGATCGTACTCTCCGCGTACGTAAACGATCTCGAGGTCTCACCTACCTTCCCAAGCCCTTTCGGGTCGAAGACGTCCTCCTCGCCGTTCATCAGTGTTCCGACGAGCCCTAGCGAGTGCCCCTTCCTCCAGGTCGAACCGTGACGCCGAAGGGCGTGGGCGAGCCGCGGAGCGGGGAGCGATACTCCGCGAAGCTTCCGCTTACTCCCCATCGAACCCACTTGCGGTCGGGGATCTCCGGGCGCAGACTCGTTCGTGTCGCGCGGGGCAGTCTGCCGCTGGGCCGACGCCCTACGTCGCGCGACCACGAGGCGCCTTTCGAAGGCGCTTCTTTACTTCTCGGGCTCGCGACCGACGACATTTCGGAAGCGGTTCGTCGAAGTGAAGTTAGGCCAACCGGGAGGCCTGTGCCTTGCGCGAGCGCGTCAGGTGGCGGACAAGGGGCTCGTCGTTCGTCTGGATGTGAAAGGCGAGCCACCCCGGCATGCGCACTACCGCCCAGTCCTCCACGACCGCGCCGAGGCCGGACTCGGCGAGCTCGCTGGCTAGCGCGTACAGGTCGCAGACGAAGAGGTCGTGAGCGCCTTTGTGGGCCGCGCGCTCCGGATACTGCGAGCGCTCCATGAGCTCCTCCTCGGTGGCGAAGTGGCGCAGCGTCGCTTCCAGGAGCCCTTCCAGCACCGCGCAGGCTCCCGCGACGTCCCTCGCCTCCACCCGGGCCTTGAGCTCCGCCGCGCGCCGGATAAGGTCGGCGTGCTGGCTGTCGATATCCTCCCACCCGGTCACCGGCTGCAGGACCATCTCCACGATCGGACCCCTCCAATCGTCCATACTACCAAGCCGGGGAGGCGCCCGGACGTGGGAGGAGGGTCGACCACGAGCCCTATTTGATGGGGATCAGAGACGGGCTGTCATCGGCCGCGCGGCTCGGGCACGGCCTTCACGGATCGCTCTGGACGTCGCCGTCTTGAGGAGCGCGCGACGGCCTCGGCCCGGCGTCGGTACCACCATCGCCTTGAGGCCGCTGCCGCCCACGTCGATGCTTGGCGTTTCGGTTTTTTCCCGTTGTCGAGCTCGCGCTCTCGTAGAGTGACCATCACCTGGCAGCGCGCCGGGTAGCACGAGCACGCCGAGGAGAGAAAATGGCCGCTCCCACCGTCCCCGTCCCGGAGCCCCACGGTGCCTTCGCCAGGTTCTTCCGGTCCGAGGCGGCCGGAAGCGTCCTCCTGCTCGCAGCCACTGCGACGGCGCTGGCATGGGCCAACTCCCCGTGGGCGGGGAGCTATGCCGACCTGCTGCATGCCCACCTGGGCGTCTCCTGGCATGGCTCGGTTCACGCCCTCTCCCTGCACCACTGGGTCAACGACGGGCTCATGGCCGTCTTCTTCTTCGTGGTGGGTCTGGAGATCAAGCGCGAGCTGGTCGTCGGGCAGCTTTCGAGCTTGCGGAGCGCCGTCCTTCCGGTGGCCGCCGCGCTCGGGGGCTTGCTCGTGCCGGCTGCGCTCTACCTGGTGCTGAACGCGGGGGGCCCGGGCGCGAGAGGGTGGGGGATCCCCATGGCGACCGACATCGCCTTCGCCCTCGGCGTCCTGGCGCTGCTCGGGCCGCGCGTTCCGCTGGGCCTCAAGGTCTTCCTCACTGCTCTCGCCATCGTCGACGACCTTGGCGCCGTCTTCGTCATCTCCGTCTTCTACACGGACCAGATCCACCTGCTGCCGCTTCTCGTGGCTGGGGGGTTGGCGGGGTTGCTTTTCCTGCTGGCACGCCTGAAGGTCCGGGGCATCGCCGTGTACGTGCCCCTCTCCCTCGCCGTCTGGATGGCCACGCTGCTGTCGGGCGTCCACGCCACGGTCGCCGGGGTGGTCCTCGCCATGATCGTTCCGGTGCGGGCCCGCATCGAGCCCGGCCGCTTCCTGGGCGCGGTGCGCCAAAGGCTGTCGGAGCTCGAGGGAGCGCAGCTCAGCCGGGAGAGCATGGTCTCCGACAAGGCCCAGCTCGCATCCATCGAGGAGCTGCACGATGCCGCCGCCAGGTTCCTGCCGGCAGGCATCGCCCTCGAGCACGCCCTGCACCCCTGGACCGCGTACTGCATCCTTCCGCTTTTCGCCCTGTTCAACGCCGGAGTGGATCTCGGCGGGGAGGCGGCGAGCCTTCTCTCCAGCCCGGTGAGCCTGGGCATCATCGTCGGGCTGTTCGTCGGCAAGCAGCTCGGCATCACCCTGGCCTCGTGGGTCGCGATCCGCGCGGGCGCGGCCGACCTTCCCGAGGGTGTCACCCTGGGTCAGGTGTGGGGCGCGAGCGTGCTGGCGGGGATCGGTTTCACGATGTCCATCTTCGTGGGAGGGCTCGCCTTCGTCGATCCCGCGCTCGTCGCCGCTGCGAAGGTGGGGATCCTCCTCGCCTCCGCCCTGGCAGGGATCCTGGGCTACGCGAGCCTTCGCCTCGTTCTCCGCCGAGCCTGAGGGCGACGGCCCACTCGCTCAGGCCTTCTCGCCGACGAAGCGATCGCGCTCGTCGCGGAAGAGCACGTTGAAGGTCGTCAGGCTGCCGTAGCACTTGGTCACGTAGCCCTGCATCTCCACCTTCTCGGCGTCCGTGAGCTTCGGATGGGCATTCACCTTCTGCTCGAGCACCCGGAGCCGGTCCCGGATCATCACCACCTTGTGGAAGAGGTGATCGAGCGGGATCTCCTTTGGCTGCAGCTGCGGGTCCCGCGGCTTGAGGAGCGCCGTCCCCCCTTCCCATTTGGCCGCGAGCGGGATCTCCGGCGACTCGTCGCGCAGCGCTTCCCGGATGGCATCCCTGAACTCTTCGCGTGTCATTTCCAGAATCTCCTGGGGAGGTGGGGGGCGAGGGACGGAGCGGACGGAAGGGGGGCGCGCCTCCGCGCGCCGGGAAGGTGCGGGGGCCGGGTGCGACGGGATCGCAGCCTCCCGGCCGAGGTACTTCTCGCAGCTCGGCGCGGTCCCGGGGAAGTCGCCGGGGCGGGCGCCGTAGCGACACGGACCGATGGGGCCGCGGGGATCCTCCAGAATGGGCCGCCACCAGCGGCAGCTCCCACACTCGGTCGGTCCATAGTGTTGATCCGCCGCCTCCATCAGGGAGGGCAGTCTAGCGCCGCCCACGGCGCGGGCACAAACCGACCGGCGGGACGTCAACCCACCGCGGGTGCCGTCGCGGTTCGCTCCTGGACGAGCGCCCCCACGTAGCCCTCGGCGGGGCGCAGAGGATGGATCTCCCAGCGGTCCAGATCGACCTCGTCCCGGGGGGAGAGTCCGGAGAGCCCGGCACCGACGGCCTTCAGGTACGCCTCCTTCCGCGTCCACACCTCGAGGAAGGCGCTCTCCGGCCGCTGGCGGAGTGCCTGCCGGTAGGCTTCCCGCTCCTGATCGCCGAACCACCGGCGAGCCATCTCGTCCGCCTCCCCGACGGGGCGCAGGCGCTCGAGGTCGACCCCGACCCTGCCCGAGCTCGACACGGCGCAGAGGGCCAGCTCCCCGGAGTGGGAGAGGCTGAAATGGGGTCCGCCCCGGACCTCCGGCTTCCCGTTGATTCCGTCGACGAGGTCGACGGAGACCGGCGGGACGCGCCGGTGGCGCGCCAGGACGTGGCGGAGCCCGGCCCGCGCCGCCACGAAGCGCCGCCGGGCGTCGGGACGCTCCAAGCGGAGGGCCCGCTGGCGCTCTCGCTCGACGAGACATTCCATCCGGCCGGCGAGGTCGCCGTCGGGGAGAGAGAGCTCGATCCTCCAGAGATCGGAATCCCCGAAGCGCGCCGCGAGCGTGATGCCGGGTATCACCTTGCGCCTCCGGCGCCGCAGGGGGCTAGGCCGTCATGCCCCCGTCCACCACCAGCGTCTGCCCGGTCAGGTATGTCGGCGCCTCGAGCGCCACGTAGGCGACGAGGCCGGCCACCTCCTCGGCGGTGGCGAAGCGACGCATGGGCACTCGCTCCAAGGCGGCGGTGCGCTGGGCGGGAGTGAAGCCTGCGATCATGTCCGTCTCGACGTACCCGGGAGCGATCGCGTTCACCGGGATCTTCCACCCCGCGAGTTCCTTGGCGAGCGCCCGGGTGAAACCGATGATGGCGGCCTTGGCCGCGCAGTAGTTGGTCTGCCCCGGGATGCCGGTCACTCCGGACACGGAGGTGACATTGACGATCCGGCCGGTGCGCTGCCGCATCATCTGCTTGGCGGCCGGCTGCGTGGCCCCGAAGAGGCCGTTCAGGCTCGTCTCCAGCACGCTCGACCATTCCGTCGGGCTCATCATGGGAAGCAGTTTGTCGGCGGTGATCCCGGCGTTGTTGACGAGCACGTCGATCCGGCCGCGCTCCGCGATGACGCGCTCGACGAGCGTCCGGGAGGCGGCGGCGTCGCGCGCGTCCACCCGAACCGCCTGGACCGCACAGCCCGCGGCCGCCAGAGAATCCACCACCGCGCTTGCGGCCGCCTCGTTCGAGAGGAAGCTGAACCGGACCTCCAGCCCGGCCCGCGCCAGTCGCTCCACCACCGCCTTCCCAATCCCCCGGGAACCCCCGGTGACGATGGCCACCGGTCGCTTGTTTTCGTCTGTCACGGCTCCCTCGACACCACCAAAGCGGAGCACGCCCCCTCGTACGAGATCGAGGTGACGAGCGCGTTCCGCGCGTCCACGTTCGCTTCGCGCGTCAGGTATCGGAGGCCTGCGAAGACTGGATCCTCCAGCCCGACGATGGGCGGGGCCTTCCCCGAGCGCATGGCGGCGACGGCGACGAGCGTCTGCAGGAGTCCGCTCGCGTCCATCGTCTCGCCCAGGTTGCCCTTCGTCGCCATCACCGGCGCCCCCGCGGTCGAGGCGCCGAGCAGGGCGCCGAGGGCACGGGCCTCCGCCCCGTCCTGCACCGCGGAACCGTTGGCGCCCGCGCTCACCAGGCCGATCTCCGCGGAAGCGAGGCCGGCCGCGCGCAGGGCGCGTCCGCAGGCGTGCCCCAGGGCGGATTCGAGCCCGGCCGGCTCGCCGGCGAAGGCCGACGCCTGGCCCTTCAGATAGGCCTTGGGCTCCGCTCCCCGCTCGCGGGCGAGCTCGACGCGCTCCAGGACGACCGCCGCCGCCGCCTCTCCGAAAGCGGTACCGTCCCCCCGCCGGTCGAACGCCCGGAGAGCCGCGGTCGGGCTGAGGAGCCCGGCCCGGGACGCGGCGAGGACGAGGTCCTTGCACGCCGAGAAGGTCGCGACCACGAGGCAGGCGCGGGCTCGGCCGCCGCCGACCAGCCTCGAGCCCAGCCCCAGGGCGTCGAGGGAGCCGACGCCCGCGTCGCTCAAGGTGATCGAGAAGGCCTTCGCGCCGAATGACAGGGCCGTGGCGGCCCCGGGGGCGCTCGGGATGGCGAGCGGCATGAGCGCGGGATTCGTGCGCTGCATGCCGGCGGTCACCAGGCTCCGGTCGTACTCGAGCAGAGTCTCCAGGTGCCCGAAGGTCGAGGCGAGGAGGACGCCCAACTGCTCCGCGGGGAGGCCGGCGGCCTCGATTCCGGAATCGGAGAGCGCCATCTTGGCGGCGCAGATGGCGAGTCGGGTCGGCCGGT
>Ga0335081_10017389_pt1 | contig 11640 bp, 8 predicted proteins | sample Lox_Sample_35_FD_206713 | JGI IMG/M metagenome (GOLD analysis project Ga0335081, IMG submission 206713) | Soil microbial communities from Loxahatchee National Wildlife Refuge, Florida, United States - Lox_Sample_3.5 | ecosystem: Environmental > Terrestrial > Soil > Wetlands | place: USA: Florida... | reverse complement strand
CAAGCACTCCCCCGCCGTGGACGAGACGGAGAAGAGATCCGTCGAAGCACAAGATGCCAAAGCTCTAGACAAAGAGCCCAGCAAAGAGAGCAAGACCGGCGAGGAATCTGTGTCTAAGCGGTCCAAGGAAAAGGGACAAAAGCCGTCTGCTGAGGAGGCTGTGCGTCCGGCGGTTGTTTCGAGGAGTCAACTGTCACTGGTTGCGAATTCAGGCAGCAAGGCGAGGTTGATTAGGGCGAATCATGACCATCCCGAGACGTATCCACAATGCATGGCCCTTGCAATGAGCGGCCGTCCTATCCTCCCTGGGTTTTATAGTATGTTACATTTCAACAAACTTTTATTGACGTTAGAATCAATATTCGTAAAGAACGATGCGGCCATTGAAGCAATCCATGAAATGCTTCGACGCGGACCAGCTTACATCGGCGCCTTCCTTCTCAAGGACGAGAATCTCGACACAGACATCATCACCGACATCGATCAAATCTACAATGTCGGTGTGTTCGCCCAAGTCACGCAATGCTTTGAATCTATTCACAACGGCAACCGGGCCTTCCAACTCGTTCTCAATCCTATCCGTCGTATCCGCGCAAATGGCATAGTCATGTCCACCCTAAAGAACTTGCCCGAGTCCGCGAGTCCCGGGGATCTAGGCTATGAACCTGATAATGCGTTTCTCCGACAATATGATATTTCTCTTGTGAACAATTCGAATGTGGAAACGGATCCATATCAAAAAGATGCCCCTGAGATTGTTGCCTTGGTCAATGCTATCACCGAATCGTTCCGGGACCTAGCGAAGCAAAACATCAACTTTCGCGATCAAATGTCATCTTATGTCTTCTCCCCCATCAGCGGGACTCTGTCTACAGGCACCAACGACCCGGCTCGCATGGCAGATTTCGCAGCTGCCATGTCAGCAGGCAATATGAAGGCCCTGCAGGAAATCCTGGAGACGACAAACGTCGAAAAACGATTGCATCTGGCGTTGGCACTCTTGAAAGAGGAGATATTAAATTATGAATTGCAGCACAAAGTCAGGAGCGAAGTTGAGCAACGGGTCAACAAGTTACAAAAGAATATGTTGCTTAATGAACAACTCAAGGCAATTCGGAAGGAGATGGGACAAGAGGGTGATACCAAGGAAAAACTCATTGAAATGTTCAAGGAACGAGTTGCAAAACTGAAAATGCCCGAGTCTGCAAAGAAAGTCTTCGAGGATGTAAGTCTTCCCCCTTCCCAACCGAAACAAGTTCGCAACTTAACCATGTATCAGGAGTTATCCAAGTTCCAATATCTTGAACCTCAAGGATCAGAGTTTAATGTTACCCGAACGTACCTCGATTGGTTAACCAGAATGCCTTGGGGAAAACGAACACCCGAAAACTTTAATATCCCCCGCGCAACGTCGATCCTCGACGAAGACCACTACGGTCTCGCCGACGTCAAAGACCGAATCAAGGAGTTCATTGCCGTGGGAAAATTACGTGGCACCGTACAAGGAAAGATCCTCTGCTTCGTCGGACCTCCTGGGGTCGGGAAAACCTCGATTGGGAAATCCATCGCGAAGACTTTGAACCGCAAGTTTTATCGATTTAGTGTTGGCGGAATGTGGGATTCTGCTGAGATCAAGGGTCATCGACGGACGTATATTGGTGCTATGCCCGGGAAAATTGTTCAAGCGTTTAAAATGACAGAGAGCGAGAATCCTTTGATTCTCATTGACGAAAGTATATCCCCTTTTTGAGAGGCGTGGATTAATTGGTAGTCGAGAAAGTTGGGTCGTCGCGGGGATCTCAAGGCGATCCCAAAGCAGCGCTCCTCGAAGTCCTTGACCCGGAGCAAAACAGCTCGTTCATGGATCATTATCTCGATACGCCGTTGGACCTCTCTCACGTTCTATTTGTCTGCACCGCAAACTCCCTTGACGGACTGCCTCAGCCGCTCCTTGACCGCATGGAAATAATCGAAATCTCCGGTTATACATTCGAGGAAAAAGCCGCCATTGCGGCAAAATACCTGGAACCCGTTGCCAGAGAGACTGCCGGCCTCAAAGATGCAGACGTCAGACTCCTACCTGAAGCCGTCGACGTGCTGATCAAACAATACTGCCGTGAATCCGGTGTGAGGAATCTGAAGAAACAGATTGAGAAGGTGTATAGGAAGGTCGCATTGAAGATTGTGAGCGAGATAGGGGAGGAAGCGTTCGCTGAGCAAGTTGTGTTGACGGATGCAACTAAGGATGTCGCTAAGGAGGCGACACCGCCGGCGGTTCTACCGGATACGACTGATAAAGATGTGAACGAGACTGCTCCCAGTGCCACTTTGGAACCGAGAGTGCCATTCAAGGTTCCCGCGTCGATGCATGTGGAGATTGGACCTACCGATCTTACGAAATATGTCGGTGTGCCAATTTGGATTAATGAACGACTTTACGAATTTACACCTCCTGGCGTTGTCATGGGCCTTTCTGTTAACCCTGTCATCGGTATTTAAACATCTTATTCGGATCATTGTTAATTCCTAGGTGGCACGCCTATGTATATCGAGACGGGGCTATCAACGGCTCTTTCACGATCTACGAGACCTAGTATTCAGCAGACAGGCTCTCTTCAATCCGTTTTGCAGGAAAGTATTTCAATCGCATATTCTTTCGCAAAGGTCTTCATGACCAAACACTTCCCTCAAAACGGCTTCTTTGATCGAGCCCAAATCCACGTCCACCTCCCCGAGGGCGCCGTTCCAAAAGATGGTAACTTCCCACTCCCCAAGCATCCTTTAACATACAGGTCCCTCCGCCGGTCTAGCGCTTGCCTCGGCCCTCCTTTCCCTCGCTCTCGACCACCCTCTCGGCGCAACCGTAGCCATGACTGGCGAAATCTCCCTCAACGGCAAAATCCTCCGCATCGGCGGTCTCCGCGAAAAAACGATCGCCGCAAAACGCAGCGGCGCAACCACCATCCTCTTCCCTAAGGGTAACCTCGCGGAATGGGAAGACATCCCACAATTTATCAAGGATGGTATCGAAGGAAAACCCATTGAGCAGTATGATGAGGCGTACAATTTTTTGTTTAAGGATTTGGATCGGTTGAGGGCTTGGACGTTGTGGAAGGATGAATTGGAACAGGCGAGGCAGCTGGAGATTGCGGAAGGAAAGGCCGCGGAGAATGGGAATGGGAACGGTGGGATCATTATGCCAGGGGTTCATTCGCTGCCCCCGCGTCCTGTTGATCGTACGTTGTAAAAGCGGAATTTGAAAGAATGTGTTTTAAGTGGATGTCTTTGGGACGGTCTTGCTAGGGTAGAATTTTGTTCCCTATTTTCACGTATTTGTTGTAGCTGGACCGGATATCATTGGCGCGAGTAGCACTGCACCCCTCATTGTAAATAGTAGAATGAATCGATCGCACTTGGTGATCCAGAAATGCTTGAATGTTGCTTCAGATGAATTAAAATCGTCATCAATCCAGATACTACTAATCAGATGCTCTCGAACCGCTACTTTCGGTGGATGGGCTCTACATCTCAGCGGATTTATGCTATTCAATTCGAAACTGTACTGCCATCGAACGGAGATAAACGTCACGGGGATGGCGTATTGTTGCTAGATTCCTGTGTTCCCAAGTGCACAAAGACTGGGTCGAAGCCACTAATCAGCTTGTTTTGAGTTTTATGCCTTGTTCTATCATTCGGAGATGGATGCAGCTGCCGCACGGCCGAAAGGAGACCTGGTTAGAATTAAAATAATGGAATGAGCCTGACGATTCCTGTATGATCGACACCAGGCCGATCCGGCGATGAGTCTCTCGTTTCATGCAACCTCAACTTCCTCTTTGAGACATCGCTTTCCATCAAGTGAGTAAGCGGAGATGGTCAATCTGAGTTTCGGTGGGGTGAATGGCTTCACACAGGGATTCAATTGGTACGTTTCTCCCGAGCTTTTTGGTGGCGGGACATGGGAACACCTGCAGCGTTAACGCCTTTTTGCAGGGTCTTCCTCATCGAGCTTGCGGTTGTTGTTATCGTTGTTATCTTCCTCCTCTTCTTCTTCAATCGTGTCTTTGGCTTCTGCGTCTCCTACCTCATACGGACCTACACATGGCACCGGTACAAGGCCTATATCCACATTGAGGCAATCCAGCTCTCTTTCCTCGCAGGCCGTATTCTCTTCAAAAACTTCCGCTACCAATCCCGCAACCAAAGCGTATACATCCTCAAGGGCCATATCACATGGCGGTACTGGTTGCGCCGTACCCGTGTCCGGGAAAACAGTCAGGTCAGGGAGGGAACAAATGTCAAGCTGCCCTGTCGCGTGGTCCTATTGCTCGAGGGTGTAGAGTGGTTTGTCTATAATCGGACCCCTGCTTATGATGCTATTATTGCGGCTGCTAGTGAGCAGAGGAAGCCCAACGGACGAAGCAGTCAAGCCAATGGTGGTGCTGGAGTGAGTGAGACAGTCAGGACATCGGATAACATATCGTCGTTGAAGCGAGAAGATTCGGGGATGCCAGTGGTCAATCCTCAGCGGCAGGTTGATGAAGTTGTTGAGACGACCCCGATGTTACACTTGTTGCCTCTGCAGGTAATATGCCGAAAGGGCTCCATAATCCTTGGGAATACAAATACGCCATCTACGGTTGTGGCACGATTCGTTGAGGCGGATTTATCTGTTGACGCTGCGGAATCGCGTTCGAAATTTGATTTGTACAGGATGGTGTACAATTGCAAATTTAGTCGGGCAACAATACAACTCAAAGTGAACATCGATTATAAGGAGACCCTGCTAGCTCGAGCATCCCAAGTGGTCGAGAAAGCTGAATTAAGAGTCCCCGAGTATAAAAACATTGTCAAATTGAGTCTGATTGTAGCCGCACGGCCCCAACTTTATGGCGGACTGTCCGTGATATGATTCCTTTCTTCCAAGAATCCTCAGAATCTCTCGCTCGTCCAATGAGCCCCCGGCACGAGTCGAATAAGGAAGAAAAGCGCTGGACAGGCTTGTCTCGTTATACAACGCCTTACGAAGACGAAGAAGCACAAGCCGCAGAAGCCGATTCCTTGCTCCAACCCACCGACGTGACCGAATATGCCACAGTTACCACAGTTCTAGACTGTTCGGAACTTCAAATGTTGTTCTATTACGATGAACCGGGTCAGGTTCCACCTCTGGAAAAACAGCTTCCCACAGATGAAGTTAATATTGGGAACGGCGATTTAGGTCCTGAATGGGGCTTAGATATCGAGGTTGCCGGTGGAACTATTTCATATGGACCATGGGCAGATCGACAACGGGGCGTTTTACAAGAAATGTTCTTCCCAAGTACATATGAAGATGCGACAGTTGCGCGGCCGCTGAAAGTTGGTGATACCCGAATATACCCCTACTTCAAAGTCCTCATCGAATTCAAAGACAATGTCATCTTCAAGATCCCAACGAAGGAGAAATCAAAGGTAACCGAACAATCGTCAATTTATTGACATTCTAGGACTGGTGGTACAGCACAAAGTACTTGCGATCGAGTATCGATCAACGCGTGACAACTCGCCCCTTCGGCTGGATCGAACTCAAAGCCGGCTCAGAATCCACCGTCACGTACCACATGGGTTTAACGCCTCGCCAAGACGGCTGGACAAACTTTCTCAACCTCGAACTCAAAAGGGTCCGCATCACAACCTCGATAAATTACGGCATCTTCACCGAAGCGGAGGGCCTTCGAGTACAATGCGACCTCTCCAATCCGCTTCAATGGTCAGCTCTGCACAACTGGGCTTTCAACATCACCGTCTTTAAACCCTCCATTTTTCTCCTTCGAGATCATATTACACTCTTTTCCGATTGTGGGTCCGATTGGACTTCTGCGCCAACGGATTATGCCACTTGGATTCCGTATGTGTATACGCTCAACCTCAACTTGGTCGACTTTAGTCTCTTTCTGAATGTCAATGATGGGAACATTATTTCCTCGCCTTCAGAGTTGAATGATAATTCGTATTTGACGTTTCGAGGGGCCAAAATCTCGGGAAAAATCGTCGTTCCGTCGGATAAAATTTCTCCCGTTGAACATTCTGTCAAATTTGAATGGTCATCTCCCGCCATGGCGCTCACGGTCCATGCACCAGTATGGAACACCCTCTCTGTCCTACTCTCTGAGCAGGAAATTGGGAATCTGCATAAACTCGAGTTGGTAGGATCATACATTTACCCCGCCGACGTCTCGCGAAAGAATATCGAAACATTAGACATGCAAGTCTCTGCCTCCTACATGTCCGTGGTGTTTTACGGCTTCCTGCTCCGATACCTTTTCAACATGCGAAATAATTATTTTGGGGAGCATGTGCAGTTTGTCACATTGGAGGAGTATCAGCGGGATCAAAAGTTGACAGGACGAGGTGCGTTACATACCGGCAAACGACCTCCCGTAGAGAATGTCCTGGATGTCGTCATGGCAGTCGAGGTTGCGAAGGGGGCGATGATCCTTCCAAGTCGTCTGTATGAAGTGAGCGAGGGGGTGAGATTGCATTTCGATATGTTGGAAGCGGATGTCCGATTTATGGATTATTATATGGGTATACCGTCTGAAGCCGCACGACTAACTTGAGACCTGCAAATTAATGTGACGCCGATATCGTGCTTTCACCATTTGAAAGAGCCTATGGAAGAGATTTTTGAGGAACTGGGGAATAAAGTCCCCGAAGCATTTATCAATGGCCTCACTGTCCACGCCCACCGCCTCCTTGGCAAGCCTCCATCTAATCCAGCCTACATTTGCAACTGGGACTTTGATATCGGATTAATCACTGGGGAAGCCAAAATTCCCTTTCTACAGGCTGTAAACTCCGCCATTGATTCGTTCGTATACAGCCTCGACGACGTTGAAAACGCCCTCCCGGAAATGACCCCCCCAGATCGAGATATCACGTTCCTTCGTCTCAATGCCGCCGGTGCGAACATGAAAATCCCTGTTGACGAGCATGAGATTCACATCCAATTAGGTCCCACGACGTTCGGCGCAGACGATCGAACAAGCTTATTACGCTCTCTTCGAGCCACCATAAACATCGAATTCTTCACGATTCAAATTCGTCAAAAGGGGCGAGTATCTGCATCGTTCGACACTACATTGCGAATCACTATCTTACACCGCCGACAAGATCTCCTTGACCATGGCCCCAAGCAATCTCGTCATGTCCGCGAGCATGACGCCCCATCCGGACGAGCACGGTTTCTATACTCCAAACGCCAGAGTCGCTCGCCAGTCGAACTTGAAACATTTGAGATTGATCTCCCCGCCCTGCCGCAGGATAGAATTGCCAATATCCACACCCAAACTTATACGTCGCGATGCAATTTACCCCCTGGCAGAGGCACAGTTCCGGATATCCATCTTGCTTCGTCGTTTTTGCCGCCGAATTATGGATTGTGGAAGGGAGGGGCCGAACAACTACGCAAGCCCGTTCATCCAAAGTTCAAGGATGAGACGCCCTTGTCGCATAGTTCGTACAGCGATCTTGTGTTGACGCATGTGGATAATCTGCCGGCGGCGCAGAAGACCTTTATTGTGGAGGTGTCGGAGGATACAAAGTTATTACTCACACCCAACGTCCTCGAATCTTTGCATGCTATGTTCGCCGCGCTCGAAATCAATGTATACGATAGTGTCTGATGTTGCTAAATTGTTAGGATCCGGTCGCTGCCTTGGATCAGTTTCAATTGGAAACGGTATCAGAATTGTTGGCTTCGAATCTTGATCGATCGATTGTCATGTTTGCCGAGTTCCTGCTCCCGCGGATACAAATCTGTCTCCAGGGAGATGATGGATTAGGTACCTCATTTTGAGAGAATTGCCTAATTACAGGACTTCTAATTGATGTCGTCGACCTTGCCACACAATTCAGATCGGTTCATGATAAACGGGAGGGAGATGTCCCGGGAAGTCAAAAATCGTCTATCTCAGTAATAGCATCTCTTGGAAGAGCGGATGCGATTGTCTACCGCCACAATCGGTCCAAAAATCTCAAAATCCCCGAAATTTCACGAAAGCAAAAAGACGATATCGCTCAAGTCTCCGTGCAAGATCTTGAAATCAAAGTTCGTAAGGGTTTCAAAATTCTCGGGTCAATCTCCCTAGGAGATATCGAGAGCACCATTAATTCCCAAGAACTTGATTCCTTGACTGCCGGCGTAAACCACTGGTTAGACCGGGTCGACAAACTTTTCTCAGCACTAGAGACCATCTCCTCCCGTCGATTATGCAAAAGCCGTCATCTTATCGCAGCCATTGTTCTCGCAGGCGATCAAAATCATGTTTCCAGCGATCCTCCGTATCTCACACGGCCCTCTCATGTCCTCCGAATATCCAAGAATCTCCTTCGCGTCAACGATACATGGAAAATAGCCTCTCGTGTCCGACATATCACGCGTTCTCTCTCTCCAGAAGTCAAGGCGGAGATAGAAAGAGGGTTTCTTGCTTCGACGGCATGCATCCTTGACTCTATGGATCCTGTCTTTCAGATTCTCTCGCGATGGCGAAGCTGGGAAATGCATGATATTCAAGAGTCGTACTTTTCCAAATGGTTGTCCGGACATGTCGATTCGCATGTCAACGTTCTGGCTAGTATCCCCATTGAAGGTGTATTGTCGCTGGAGAGAATTGCGGTGCATTACGATATGCGGGATGGGAAGGATAATATGGTCGTTATCAAGAAAGTCGCAATCAATTGCAGCGAGACGCCGGAACCGACTGCTGAGCTCAAAGCCAGGAATGTTATTGGCGTTGATTTCTCGTGCCAACAGGTCTCTCTCATTGTCGCCACGGACCTCCTCGATTTAATGAAGAGTTTGGAAAAGCTACAGAATCTCCGAAGACCTCAGGTTCCAGCTAGTAATATCGCGACTTCGCCTCCAATGTCATCGGATCTAACGATCGAATATCGTAGTACAATCCTCGTCGATCAATTCAGTATCTCTGGCTCCATTGCAATGCTAGGGGTTACGATGGCGACTCGGGACCTCCGAATCTCTGCATTTTCGCAACTTCTTCGGGCAACAGAACACAAATCACCTTCATTCAATCTATCCTTCACGACAGTTGAATTGGCGGCTCTTGACGAGAAGGAGCCGGCCGCTGAGTTGATCTTAGATAACTTTGCATCTCAAATGCTTACGCTCAATCAACGTCCCGGTATAGCAGCGACTCTCGGCTCTGTGATCCTTCGGTTCGCAAAGCCTATCCCATTGCTCGTTATCCGAGCATATGAAACAATCAGCGCGGTGAAAAATGGGTTGGACCTCTCTGAACAACATGTCGGTGGTCCTGAACCATTTCGTCTTTCGAAACCCAATTTGCCTACGGTTACATTCCGACTGAATCAAGCATCTGTCGAGTCTTGGCTTGTTCCTGAAGCTTTGCTCGTTAAAATCTCGAGTCAGGGCATTCAGACGGTGCTTGGAGAATTGAAAGACAATCGTCAATGGATCTTCCTCGATGTGCCGCCTGCAACCGTCTCGCTTCATCGGACAACAGGCAATATGACCAAATTGGGGGAATTAACAGCTCCATTTCTCGCAGTAAAGTCAGAGATGCAGTGGTACGATGATCAATGTCGAATAAATCTGGATGTACATGTCGACACATTGGTTCTATCCATGACGGATCTCGCGACATTCTTCCAGACCCTTGCTACTGCGGAGGTCGCGGCTCACGTAGAAGAATGTCGTGGGGCCTTCGAGGAAGCCCAGAAACTGTTGAACCATCTTTCAACCCCAGAAAACAAAGTTGCTCGACCCGAGCTTTTTCCCATTTCGTATCGTCTTCGCTCCAAGTGGGAGTCTATTCAGATCATCGCCACGACGCCAGATTCAAAGATTCTCTTTGCCTGTTCGGATATAAATATCTCCCTATCCAATCGATCAGAAAAGACACGTCGCCCCGAACGAGTTCTCTTCACGGCCGGTTCTAACGACACTTCTTTGTCGCTCATTTCCACTGACGCGGGCCGCGAACGAACCTCAATTCTCGATATTCGTTGGGAAGTCGGCAACTCCTTCCATACGGACGAACATGGTGGGGCGCGGTATCGACTATATTTCGTCAGTGACACCTTCACGGTTACACTGTCTCCTCAATCAATCTCGAAGGGTTTTCGTGCCTTGCAATATATCGTCGACGAAGTCGAAAAATTACAAGTCTCAAAAACACTGAAGGACCTTAACATTGGCCCGAAACGACTTCGGCACAAAGAACCGGTCTTCCATGCCGTGGAAGATGACGACCCATTACGCACCCTCAACAATTTTGACGCCGTTCGAGTTCGCTTATCAGAAATCAAGTTCAGGTGGATTGCCAACGACCGCTTCGACGATTCGCATGGCTTTACATTTAAATGCAATACCGTCCATGCCAGTGTCCTCGATCGCGCAACAAAGGCCAGATTTATGCTTCATGATGCAGAGCTCGAGCTTAACGTGCGGAAAACCGTGGTTTCGAGTAATTACGCTAGACTCCCAAAATTCGACTTCAATGTTCATCGTCGGACGGAAGAGGATGGATGGCAATTGCAATTTGACGCTCACGGCGACACTATTCAGGTCAATTTCACTCCTGCGTGTATTGAAAGTGGCAATGCCGTGCTCGAGTCGATTAGTACCACCGCAGCTGACCTGCGGAAAGAATACCCTTCCGACCAGTCTGCCCCGCCAACTCGTCCTTCAACGTCGCACTCTATTTTGGAGCAAACCAAAAACCTCAAAGCTGTTGTCACATTGATCGACTTTTCCGGTGCAAAAATCAACGCACAGTATGACAAGGGAGTCCGATCCACCGCGTACATGTCAAAGTACAGGGTGGAAGGGGATGGTTGCGAAGTCGGTTCTCTCCACATTCCGGGACTTTCCCTGCGATCTCGATTCGCTCGCTCACCCAGACATGTCTTCCATGCTGAAATCTGTGTTCTCGAATCGGCGAATACACTGTCCCCTCGAATCAAACCGTTCATTCACGATATACTGAACAGCGTCGAGCGGGTCATGTCTCATCGTGTTCCTACTGTTAGCGACTCGTCCGGCCTTCCAGCTTACGACTCTATCCCTAGCACTGCAGCCATTCTTGGGGATCTCAAGGTCAGCGTTGGATTAAGGGTGCAATCCCAAGAGTTGACATTGTCCTGCGACCCCTTTTCTAAAGTCGACGCGAATGTCGGTGTTGAGCAGATTTACGCGACGTTAATTAGTTGCAAGACGCCGAATAATCAGACATTTGCCATGACCGTCACTATATCCGGAGCGCATGCATCGTTGCTGCATCAATATTCGGGTATCGCGAGTGCAAACATCAAGCTGGATGACCTCAACCTGATCATGTTCAACAATTACCAAATCCGATCCTCTGAGCCGGGGATTTCGGCTATACTCAAATCGACTGCTTTCGACGTGTCTCTCAACGCTCGACAGGGTACCCAGTTGACGAATGTGCCGTTGCTAATGTATAGGCCAAGACTTCCTTATTTTCAACAGTTTGTGGCTAGAAGGAGCACCCGTCGACCCTGTTGAAGATCTCGGACAAAAACGCCTATCAAACCCAATCTCGGTGCAGCAGCTCCAAAGAGTCACTGCCTCACCACCCTCATTTCCACTCAACG
>Ga0335081_10017386_pt1 | contig 11640 bp, 6 predicted proteins | sample Lox_Sample_35_FD_206713 | JGI IMG/M metagenome (GOLD analysis project Ga0335081, IMG submission 206713) | Soil microbial communities from Loxahatchee National Wildlife Refuge, Florida, United States - Lox_Sample_3.5 | ecosystem: Environmental > Terrestrial > Soil > Wetlands | place: USA: Florida... | reverse complement strand
AGCGTTCACAACGGGATTTAAACTGCGGATGACGCGGGGCAGCGCTTTTTCGATACCGCAATTTCAGAGGGCTACTGAGATTGATCCGCAGTTCGGGCTGGCGTGGGATCAGTTGGCTATGGCGTATTCCGATATTGGAGAAATTGAGGCGTCCCGGAAAAGCGTCACCAACGCCTACCAGTGGCGCGAGCGGTTGAGCGGTCCGGAGAAGTTCTTCGTGGCTTTTTCTTATGACCGCAACGTGACCGGAAATCTGGACAAGGCCTTCGCCACCGCCGAATTGTGGGGCCAATCGTATCCGCGCGACGCGCGCTCGTTCACCTTTGCCTCCGGTTGGGTGTCGCAGGGCACCGGGAGGTACGAGCGGTCCGTCCCCCTGGCGCGCAAAGCCATTGAAATCGATCCCGGTAACGGTTTTGCGTACACCGATCTGGCGTGGAGTGACTTCTGGCTGGGCCGGTTCGACGACGTGGCCGACGTCATGCGGCGGGCCAATGCACGGGGGTTCAATCCACCGGAGCACCTGACACTGCGATATTACATCGCCTTTTTGCGCGGTGACCGGGCGGAGATGGACAAGGTGGTAGCGGAAGCGGGCGAGCGGCCCGGCGCGGAAGAATGGCTGGCGCAAGCGGAGTCTCTGGTAGCAGCCCATGCCGGGCATCTTCGCGAGGCCGACAAACAATCGCGTCGCGCTGTGGACTTGGCCCAAAAAACGGGCCGTTTGGAACAAGCGGCAGCTTTTGCAGCGGCCGGCGCCGTCTGGAATGCATTCTATGGAAACCCGATGGCGGCACGGCAGCAGGCACATGCGGCACTCAAGATTTTCCGGGGACGGGACTCGCGCTACGCAGCAGCCTTCGCGCTGGCGCTGGCGGACGATGCCGAATGGCAATCGTTGGCCGACGAATTGGATCAGTTATTTCCCGAAGATACACCTGTGCAGTACGGTTATCTACCAACCTTGCGCGCGGTGGCAGCGCTCCATCGAAAGAATCCGCAGAAGGCGGTCGACTTACTGGAGGCCAACACTCCTTACGAATTGGCGGTACCGCCCACCGAGTTCGACGCGTTTTATGGCGGACTGTATCCGGTCTACGTCCGTGGCCTGGCATATCTAGCCTTGAACCGAGGCGCCGACGCAGCGCGAGAGTTTCAAAAGATCCTGAGCCATCCCGCGTTGGTTGCGGGCGATCCGGTGGACGCGATGGCCCGTCTGCAACTGGGCCGGGCCTATTTGTCAGCCGGAGACAAAGACAAGGCGAAGGCAGCTTACCGGGAGTTGCTAACGGTCTGGAAGGATGCCGATCCTGACATTCCGGTTTACCGACAAGCCCAATCGGAGTACGCGCACCCACAGTAAGCGGGCAACGCGCCGCCAAGCGGGAGATCATAGGCGCGTCGCCAGAAGTCTTGACAAAATGTCACCTTAGATATAGTCTAAAGTATTCGTGGAAACTGAAGGGATTAAACGGGCCTTGGAAGGCAGCGGGTTGCGGTGTACGCCGCAGCGCTATGCGGTGATGGCATTCTTGATGGAGCAGACCAGGCATCCCACCGCTGCGGAAATCTTCCACGCCGTGAATCGCGTGGATCCACGCTCTTCCAGGGCCACGACTTATAACAATCTGCGCGACTTGGTGCGGGCGGGGCTGGTGCGGGAAGTGGCCGTGGAAGGGCGTGCCGCGCGATTCGATGCGAAAGGTATGCGGCATCACCATTTCATCTGCGACCGCTGCGGCAATGTTGAGGACGTGGAGTGGTACGACGTACCCAAGCCTCGCTCGGGTACTCTCGGCAAGCGAATTCTTCGCGAATGCGAACTCATTTTCCGGGGGCTCTGCACGAAGTGCGCTCCGCGGCGCGCCTCGGGTTAGGTGTCGGGGGCTGTGGATGGCGGATGAATGGCCCCCGTAAGCGAGCGCGCCGGCGGCGATTCGCCACAGTTTTTTAACTAATTCAAAGGAAGAGGAACACATGGAGCAAAAAGTTACCACTGCTACGGGGACGTCCGTCCCCCAGCATCAGGAGCAAAGTTCGTCAACCGAAAGCCAGTGCCCGGTAGCGGGCGGTCGCAGACCAATGGCGACGAACGCGGACTGGTGGCCGAACCAGTTGAACCTGAAGATCCTGCACCAGCACTCTCCGCTGTCCGATCCAATGGGCAAGGAGTTCAATTACGCTAAGGAGTTCAAGAGCCTCGACCTGAATGCCGTGGTCAAGGATCTCCATACTCTGATGACGGCTTCGCAGGCCTGGTGGCCGGCCGACTTTGGCCACTATGGGCCGTTTTTCATTCGGATGGCGTGGCACAGCGCCGGTACGTACCGCATCGGCGACGGCCGCGGCGGGGCAGGCTCCGGCGAACAGCGTTTTGCGCCCCTCAATAGCTGGCCGGACAACGTGAACCTGGACAAGGCGCGCCGCCTGCTCTGGCCGATCAAGCAGAAGTACGGCCGGAAAATCTCGTGGGCCGACCTCATGATTCTCGCCGGTAACGTCGCCCTGGAGTCGATGGGCTTCAAGACCTTCGGTTTCGGCGGCGGGCGCGAGGACGTCTGGGAGTCCTCAGAGGACATTTTCTGGGGGCCGGAGGGCAAGTGGCTGGCGGACGAGCGGTACCGCGGGGAGCGCCAGCTCGACAACCCTCTCGCCGCCGTGCAGATGGGCCTGATTTACGTGAATCCGGAAGGGCCCAACCGGAATCCGGATCCAATCGCTGCAGCGCAGGATATCCGCGAGACGTTCGCCCGCATGGCGATGAATGACGAGGAGACCGTGGCGCTGATTGCCGGCGGCCACACGTTCGGCAAAACCCACGGCGCTGCCGATCCCAACAAGTATGTCGGTCCCGACCCTGAAGCCGCCCCCATCGAGGAGCAAGGCCTGGGGTGGAAGAACACATTCGGCAACGGCAACGGCGTCCAGACAATCGGCAGCGGGCTAGAGGTCACCTGGACCACGACCCCGGTGAAGTGGAGCAACAACTACCTGGAAAACCTCTTCGGCTATGAGTGGGAACTGACGAAGAGCCCGGCCGGCGCGCATCAATGGCAGCCGAAGGGCGGCGCTGGTGCCGGGACTGTTCCCGATGCCCACGATAAGTCCAAGCGGCACGCTCCCATGATGCTCACGACCGACCTTTCCCTGAGGATGGACCCGATCTATGGGCCGATCTCTAAGCGTTTCCTCGACCATCCGCAGGAGCTCGCCGACGCGTTCGCCAAAGCTTGGTTTAAACTGACGCACCGCGACATGGGGCCCCTCCCGCGGTACCTCGGCCCGCTCGTTCCTAAGGAGCCCCAGCTCTGGCAAGACCCTGTTCCCGTAGTGGATCATCCGTTAATCGGAGAGCAGGATCTCACTGCACTAAAGGCCAAGATCCTCAAATCCGGACTATCGATCTCCCAACTGGTCACCACTGCCTGGGCGTCGGCGGCGTCCTTCCGCGGCTCCGACAAGCGCGGTGGCGCAAACGGGGCGCGCATTCGCCTCGCCCCGCAAAAGGATTGGGAAGTGAACCAGCCGGCCGAACTGGCCAAATCCTTGCTCGCGCTGGAGGCGATCCAGAAGGAATTCAACAGCTCCCAGGCAGGCGGGAAGAAGAAGGTTTCGCTGGCCGACGTGATCGTTCTCGGCGGCTGTGCAGCTGTCGAGGAGGCGGCGAAACGCGCCGGGCACAACGTAAAAGTTCCCTTCTCGCCGGGGCGCACCGATGCTTCGCAGGCGCAGACCGACTTGCACTCGTTCGCTGTAATGGAGCCGAAAGCTGACGGGTTCCGCAACTACGTCCGGAACGGACACGGCCTGTCGGCAGAGGAGTTGCTGGTGGATCGGGCGCAGTTGCTGAAGTTGACCGCCCCTGAGATGACCGTTCTCATCGGCGGCATGCGCGCGCTGAATACCAACTACGGCCAGACCAAACACGGCGTCTTCACCAACAAGCCCGAGACGCTGACGAATGATTTCTTCGTCAACCTGCTCGACATGAATACGAAGTGGCAGCCTTCCTCGACGGAAGGGGTGTATGAGGGCCGCGATCGCGCAACGAACGCAGTCAAGTGGACTGGCACCCGTGTCGACCTGGTCTTCGGTTCCAACTCCCAACTCCGGGCACTCGCCGAAGTTTATGCATGCAACGACGCGAAGGAGACGTTTGTGAAGGACTTCGTGGCGGCGTGGCACAAGGTGATGAACCTGGACCGCTACGACCTCGCCTGAGCGCTACACGTAGGACAGACGATCGGTTTTTGTCGTCTGTCCTATGCCGCATCGCTATGTCGAGTATCAATCCCGGCGATGCGGTGTATCAGTAAATACGCCGTTTGGGATAGATGTAAAATCTGTTTAGTGCATACAGCGGGTACGGGAGGTTATGGGGTTGCGAGGCGATTGGCCCTTTTATTAGTGCCGTGCCTCCTGGTCAGTCTTGGCGCGCCGTCTCTCTTCTCGCAGGCGGCCCAGAGAGCGCTCCTCGATCAGTACTGCGTCACGTGCCATAGTAATCGGTTGCATACAGGCGGGATTTCCCTGCAGGATCTGGATTTGGCCAGCGTTTCAGCCAACGCGGAAACCTGGGAAAAGGCGATCCGCAAACTGCGCGTGGGCGCCATGCCCCCGCAGGGAATGCCTCGGCCGGACAAGGCTGCCCTCGATGGCTTGGCTTCCTTTCTCGAAACTTCCCTCGATCGGGCATACGCGGCCAATCCGAATCCCGGGCCGGCCACCATGCACCGCCTAAACCGCGCCGAGTACGCCAACGCCATCCGCGACCTGCTTGCCCTGGACGTGGACGCTACGGCGCTGCTGCCTCCCGATGACGAGAGCAGCGGATTCGACAACATCGCCGACGTCCTCAAGGTGTCGCCTTCCCTGATGGAACGCTACCTATCTGCGTCCTGGAACATCAGCCGCCAGGCCATCGGCGACAGCCGCATCGTTCCCACCACGGCGACCTATCGGGTGCGACCTGACCTCTCGCAAGATCAGCATATCGACGGCCTGCCGCTCGGCACACGTGGCGGCATCCTGGTGCGCCACACTTTCCCGCTCGATGGCGAATACGCGATCAGACTCCGGCTGTGGCGCAATACGTTCGATTTGATGCGCGGCATGGAAGATCCGCACGAGATCGAGATCAACCTGGATGGCGTCAGAATCGACTCGGTGACCATCGGTGGAAGGGCCGATTTCGTGAAGATGGGCGAGAATCCCGGCGTGTTTGGCGCCGCTCTCGACCAGAAGCTCACGGTCCGCATTCCGGTGAAAGCCGGACCGCACACGGTTTCCGCCGATACGGTGCTCCGCAGCCATGCGATCAAAGACGATCTGGTGAAACCTTTTCTGCGGACGACTGTGGACGGGTTGGACATCACGGGCGATCCATCCGTAGATCGGCTCACGATTGAGGGCCCGTTTCATCCCACGGGCGCCGGCGAGACACCGTCGCGGGAGCGCATTTTCATTTGCCACCCGGAGAGCGGCCGCGAAGAGCTGGCGTGCGCCCGGCAGATCGTCGCCAATCTCGCGCGCCATGCGTACCGCAGGCCTGTTACCGATACGGATCTCGAAACCCTGCTGAACTTCTATCAGCGCCGGCGCAATGACAACGGGAGTTTCGACGCGGGCATCGAGTCGGCCCTACAATTCATTCTCGCCAGCCCCGAATTCCTGTTCCGCTTTGAGCCCGATCCGCCCGATCTTCCCGCCAACGCCCGGTACCGTGTGAGCGACCTGGCGCTGGCCTCGCGGCTTTCGTTCTTCCTGTGGAGCAGCATCCCGGACGAGCAGCTGTTAAACCTGGCCGGCCAGAACAGGCTGCACGAACCCGCAGTGCTGGACGAGCAGGTGAGGCGCATGCTGGCCGACAGCAGGTCGGACGCCCTGGTTACCAACTTCGCCGAGCAGTGGCTCTTCCTGCGTAATCTCAAGAGCGTCGCGCCGAACCTCGATGCCTTCCCGGATTTCGACGATAACCTGCGGCAGGCGATGAAACAGGAGACCGAGCTGTTCTTCGGCAGTGTGATCCACGAGGATCGGAGCGCGGTGGAGCTGCTGACCGCGGACTACACCTTCGTCAATGAACGGCTGGCACGCCACTACGGAATTCCCGGCGTCTACGGCAGCCAGTTCCGGCGCGTTCAGGTGGCCGACGAAGCGCGCCGCGGGCTGTTGGGCCAAGCCAGTATTCTGACGGTCACGTCTTATCCGGCCCGCACGTCGCCGGTCCAGCGCGGGAAGTGGATTCTCACCAATTTGCTGGGCGTGCCGCCGCAGCCGCCGCCTCCCAACGTTCCGGAACTGAAGGAGAACGCCGAAGAACCGCATTCGCTCCGCGAGCGGATGGAAATCCACCGCAGCAACGCGGTGTGCGCGGGCTGTCACAAAGTGATGGACCCGATCGGTTTCTCGCTGGAAAACTTCGACGCCGTCGGTCAGTGGCGCACGAACGATGACGGCGCGGGCATCGACCCCTCGGGCACGCTGTTCGAAGGCACCCGCGTGGACGGGCCCGTGGCTCTGCGCAAGATGCTGGTGGCGCGGCCCGAAACGTTCGTCGGGGTGTTGACGGAAAAGATCATGACGTACGCCCTGGGGCGAGGGCTGGATTATCACGATATGCCCGCGGTGCGGAAGGTCGTCGACGACGCCGCCGCGAACGGATTTCGATTTTCTTCCATCGTCAGCGGAGTGGTGAACAGCCCTCCGTTCCAGATGAGAACCAAGCGGGCTCCCGCGGCGGAAGGCACTGCCGTGGCCGAACGGCGGGGCAATTAGTATGACGAGTATCGCAGTAGGGCAGACGATCGGTTTTTGTCGTCTGCCTGGAGCGGCGAGCGGACAAGGCAGACCACAAACAACGATGGTCTGCCCCACCAAGGGTACACGGAGGCGGCTTCCATGAGACTCATTACCAAGAAACATATTCCCCGGCGGGCGTTTTTGCGCGGCATGGGCGTGACACTGTCGCTTCCGCTTCTGGATTCCATGATCCCGGCGCAAACGCCGCTGGCGAAAACGGCGGCCAAGCCGCAGTTCCGCATGGGCCTATGTTTCATGCCGCACGGCGCGGTGATGAGCAACTGGACGCCCGCGGCGGAAGGCGCCGGCTTTGAACTCTCCCGGACTCTCAAGCCCCTCGAACCGTTTCGCGATAAGGTAGTCGTCGTCACCAACCTGGCGCACCACAACGCCGCGCCGGCCGGCCCGGGAGATAATGGCGGCGACCACACGCGCTCTCCCGCCGTCTATTTGAACGGCGTACATCCCAAGCGCACCGATGGCGCCGACATCCGCGCGGGTGTCACCATCGACCAGATTGCGGCGCAGCAGATCGGCCAGGAGACGCGGCTGCCGTCGCTCGAACTGGCGATTGAGGATTACAGCGGCCTGGTCGGGTCTTGCGACGTGGGATTCAGTTGTACCTACATGAACACGATCTCCTGGCGCACGCCGACCACCCCGATGCCCATGGAGATCAATCCGCGCGTGGTGTTCGACCGCCTGTTCGGCGATGGCTCCTCTGCCGAGGAACGCCTGGAACGCATTGAGCAGGAGCGCAGCATTCTGGATGGAGTGACGGGGCAGATTCGCCGCCTGCAAGGGGGCCTCGGGGCGCCCGACCGCAACCGCGTGGCCGAGTACCTGGACACCGTTCGGGAAATTGAACGGCGAATTATCCTGGCCGAAAAGCAAAACGCCAATTCCGCGATTGCCGTGCCATCCACGCCCAGCGGCATTCCGGACGACCACCAAACGCACACGAAGCTGATGTTCGATCTGATGGCCGTGGCGTTTCAAGCCGACATCACGCGCGTTTCCACCTTTATGATGGCGCGCGAGGTGAGCTACCGGACCTTCCCCATGCTCGGCATTTCGGAGGCGTTCCATCCGGCCTCGCATCATCAAAACAATCCGGCGCGGCTGGAGAACCTCACCAAGATCAACACCTATCACGTGGGTCTCGTGGCGTACATGCTGGAGAGGTTGCGTTCGACTCCCGACGGCGATGGCAACTTGCTCGATCGCACGCTGATGCTGTATGGGAGCGGGATGAGCAACAGCAATATCCACAATCACTCGCCGCTGCCGATCCTGCTGGCGGGCGGGGCCGCGGGCCGGCTGAAGGGCGGACGTCACCTCAAGTATCCCGAGGAGACCCCCATGGCGAACCTGCTGCTCACCATTCTGCATAAGGCCGGCGTCGAACAGGCGAGCATTGGAGATAGCACGGGTCCGCTATCGGAGGTGTAGCGCGTGAAAACGATTTCTCTACTGGTAGCCTTGGGTTTTGCTGCCTCGGCATTCGGCGCCCCCAGCGAGGCGGCGGATGCGGCCGAGCACCGCGACTGGCAGACCGTGCGCGCGCTCGCGGCGCGGCACGCAGATTTGAATGCGGCGCAAGCCGACGGCACGACCGCGCTCGAGTGGGCCGCGCATTGGAACGACGTCGATGGCGTCAAACTGCTGCTGGCAGCGGGAGCCGATCCCAAGCCGGCCAACCGCTACGGCGTGACCGCCTTATCCGAAGCGGCGGCCGCGGGCAATGCTCGGATGATCGCGATGCTGTTGCAGGCGGGCGCTGACCCCAAAACTCTCACCACGGTGGACGGCGAGACCGTCCTGATGACCGCAGCCCGCACCGGCAATCTCGACGCGGTGAAACTTCTGCTCGACCGCGGCGCGGACGTAAACGCCAAGGAAAACTATCGCGGCCAGACCGCGCTCATGTGGGCCGCCGCCGAACGCCACCCGGAAGTAGTTAAGCTGCTTCTCGATCATGGCGCAGATTGGAAAGTGCAATCGCTGGCCCGCGAAACCAGCATGCCGAAACTGAGCGCGGCCTCTTCCGTTACGCCCATGGCTCGGGGCGGTCTTACCGCGTTCCATTTCGCCGCGCGGGAAGGGGATGTGGAAACCGCCCGCGTGATGCTCGCTGGGGGCGTCGATATCAACGTGGTGGATGCCGATTCGACCAGCGGCTTGGTCACCGCGGTCCTCAATAAGCATTATGCATATGCCAAATTTCTGCTGGATCGCGGCGCCGATCCCAATATTGCCGATGCGCGGGGACGAGCCGCCTTGTACGCGGCGATCGACATGCGCAACCAGGACTACTCAGCTCTGCCCGCGCATAAGGAAGACGACGCTTTGCCGAGCCTCGACTTGATCCAGGCTCTTTTGGATCGCGGCGCCAATCCCAATGCGCAGTTGGTCAAGGCTCTTCCCGGCAGAAGCGGAATGGATGCCGGCGATACCACCTTGGGCGCGGGCACTACGCCATTGATGCGAGCGGCGCGAGCCGGCGACGCTCGAGCCATGCGCGCGCTGCTGGCCAAAGGAGCCGATCCGGCCACTACCACCAAGGACGGCAACACGGCGCTGCTGTTCGCCGCGGGCGTGGGCTATCGGGATAAGAACACCAAGGGATCGGAAAGCGAGGCGCTGGAGGGATTGAAACTCATGATGAGCCTCGGACTGGACGTGAACCAGGAAAACAGCCGGGGAGAAACGGCTCTTCATGGCGCAGCTTCCCGAGGCGCGGATACGATCGTCCAATATCTCGTCGAGCAGGGCGCAAAGCTGAACGCGAAGAACAAGAGGGGGTTGACGCCGTCCGATTACGCCATGGGCAAGGACGTCCTGTTCCAGTTGCCCGTTCCGCACGACAGCACCGTGGCTTTGATGCGCAAGCTGGGTGGCGTGGAAGGCAAAGAGACGAAGCAGTAGGCTCTACCTACTTGGCTTCGCCGACACCCGGAAACCCACCCCGAGCGATAACGGTCTTTGGGTCAACCGTGCGGTCTACGATGACTGCCATGGGAGCGCTCAGCATCTCCTGCCAACTTTGGTCGCCCCAATGTATGGTCGCCGTGGGGTCGGGGTTCCACTTATTGTTGGCGGAGTTATCCCAATGCGCGGTCAAGTGTAACTCCGTGCCTTTCGGCAGATGTAACGGCGTCGTTTCGTAATAGACGATCTGCCAGTTGAAGTCGTAATGCGGCACGTTGAGCAGGGTTTCAGTTTCTCCGGTCGGGTACTTCGCATCGATTCGCATGTCCTTGCCGCGCAAGTGCATGTGGGGCTGCATATAGACAAAATCTACGGGCTGGCCGAATGTTACGGAGGCTTGTGCTTCGGCGTTGGGGTCGCCGGCAGCGATGGTTAAATTGGTCTGCGCTGCGCCAACGGACATAAACAAGCGCCGCGGCGGCTCTTTCGCCAATTCCAGTCCAACCTTGGTTTGATCCTCACCTTCCGTGCCATTAGTGGTGTAGTGGACTTCAAACACAATGTCGGCGCCGGCGGGAATCAGTTTCGCGGAATGATCGATATCGAACCGCTGGGCCTCCATGCCCGGAACGTATCCGACCAGAAACTCATTGGCGAGGACAGACAGGTCGCCGTTGTTTGCCTTGAGCATGTCCGCCTGGCGCGTGGGCCCGGGAGCGTAGGGTTCTGCCCCGAGTTGTGCCTGAATCATCCACTTCGAGCCCTTTGGCCGCACCATGGCGATCACGTGATGGACGTGCGCGCGATCAGTCGGGCGGATTTCTCCGGCGGTTACCCAAGTGTCTTCTTGGAAAGGGGCCGAGGCGGCAACGTATGTGTACTCAATTGTGCCTCGGGCCGGTATTTTGAGCGGCTTCGGCAATTGAAAAACGAGATCGGGACGGATATTCCATCCATCACGGAACTGAACCGGGGTGGGCGCGTCTTTCGGGTTTCCCTCCGGCGCGCCCTGATCCACCCATGCGACGAGAGTGGCCATCTCGTCGTCGGAGAGCCGTTTCTCGTTTGCGAAGTGCCCGTAATGCGGGTCGGCGAACCACGGCGGCATCTTCTTACTGACCACGGCCACCTTGATGGCTTTCGCCCACGGACGCGTGCCTTCGTAAGTGAGGAAGGGCATCGGGCCGATTTCACCAGGCCGATGACACACCTGGCAGTTTCGCTGCAGAATCGGGAGCACATCCTTGTTGAATGTGACGTTATTGGGGACAGCTCGTGATTCGGCGGCAAATGCCATCGCGACGATCAGCGCTGCTGCAAGACGATAGCGTGTCATAGGGCCTCCACTAAAAGGCTGCTGAAAAAGCCCGCCAAGCCTCCGCTCCCTACTGGTCGCGGCTCGGTAACTGCCTGTGAACTCGACGCCGCGTCTCCGAGCCGCGCGCGTTAGCAAGCGATTCTCGGGATTTTTCAGCAGCCTGCTAAAAGATCTATTCTAAACCGAACGGTAGTGGCGACGTGCAATTCGGTGGTTCCCGGTAACGCCACTTCGACCGCCCCAGATCGGCTGGGAACATCTGGACAGCAGGCGTCTAACGGGGCTGTTGTGGAAGAACCGGCGCGTTATCTTGAGTCCAAGCGAGTTCTGTGGGGGGCAGCAGTATTGACAGTTGCCGCAGCCGTGGTCGCCGTGCTAGCCGTTCGAGAGGTTGCCGTTCGGGTGATCCACCCTGATCCGGCGTTCACGCCACTCACTCCAGGCTCTCCTATCGTTGGCACTGTTGTCTGCACCATTTTGGCTATCTACGTGTTTGTAGGAATGGTGTCTTATCCGAACCCAGTCCGCACATGGTGTCGAGTTTCGGCGGTAGTCCTGATCCTGTCGTTTGTGCCCTGCGCATTATTGGC
>Ga0335081_10017385_pt1 | contig 11641 bp, 7 predicted proteins | sample Lox_Sample_35_FD_206713 | JGI IMG/M metagenome (GOLD analysis project Ga0335081, IMG submission 206713) | Soil microbial communities from Loxahatchee National Wildlife Refuge, Florida, United States - Lox_Sample_3.5 | ecosystem: Environmental > Terrestrial > Soil > Wetlands | place: USA: Florida... | reverse complement strand
CCGAACAGGAACAGGATCGCTCCGATCCACAACCAGTTCACCAGCGGGTTGACGAAGATCTTGAATGTCGCGCCGCTGGCCGAGGTGGGCTGCCAATCCACCAGAATGATGTAGAGATCGTCCTTCAAGGTGGAGCGCTGGCCCGGAATGGTCATGCTCTGCTGCTGGTCCGAATAATAATCGATGCGCGGGTACAGATCGCCAAGATAGGCATTGCCCTGATATACGCTCACCACGGCCCGGGTCACCTGACGCCCATCCGGACCCGGGAACTGGGCTATTGAATCATACTTGACCGTGTAGCCGCTCAATGACAGGGAACTGTTGATAGGCACGGTTCCCTGTGTCTGCACCTGGAACACATTGATGCCGAGAATGCCGATCGCCATCAACATCATGCTGATGTGGATAATATAACCGCCGTACCGTCTGCGGTCGCGGCCAACCAGACGCCAAAAGGCGGTGAAGAAATTTTCGGCCTGGGCCCTCATCCGGGCAAATGTGGCGCGCCAGAATTCCTGCACGGTCACGAACAGCACCAGGGCGACCAGGAAGAAACCGGCCAGGGCAATGGCGTTGGCAGTGTAAGTAAAGAACAGGAGGACGGTCAGGAGCAGCGCAGCCGCTGCCGATTTCCAGATGGCGCGTCCCAGGGTCTTGAGGCTGGAATGCCCCCAGGCCGAGAGCGGGGCAACGCCCATCAACAACATCAAGGCGGCAAAGAGCGGCGCGACCGCCGTCTGATAGAATGGCGGTCCAACGGTCACCGTCTGACCGGTAAACAATTGGGAAATGATCGGAAAGACCACACCCCAGAAACAGACCACGAGCACGCTCATGAAGAGCAGGTTGTTGAGCAGAAAGAGAGCTTCGCGTGAAAGCATGGACTTCATCTCTGTTTCCCCGCGCAGCTCCGGCCAGCGGTAGATCAATAACGCGACGGATCCAACCAGCGTAATTCCAATAAAGGCAAAGAAGACCGGGCCGATCGCGCTTTGCGCAAACGCGTGGACCGAGGAAAGCACACCGGAACGGGTCAGGAATGTCCCGAAGATCACCAAGGAGTAGGTCAGGATGATCAGGAGCATATTCCATTGCTTGAGCAATCCCCGCTTTTCTTGAATCATCACAGAATGAAGGAAGGCGGTGCCGGTCAGCCATGGCATCAAGGCCGCGATCTCCACCGGGTCCCAGCCCCAGAAGCCGCCCCAGCCAAGCACATCGTATGCCCAGCGACTGCCCAGCACCAGCCCACACGACAGGAACAGCCAGGCCCATAACGTCCAGCGGCGCGTGATGCGAATCCAGCGATCATCGGTCCGGCCGGTGATCAAGGCTGCAATGGCGAACGCGTACGGGATCACGAACGATACAAAACCCAGGTACAACATCGGTGGGTGGATGATCATGCCCGGATGGCGCAATAACGGATTCAAACCGTTTCCATCCGCCGGAATGGCAAGGCTCGCGCCGGCGACCGGCGCCAACATGCCCTTGATCGCATTGCCGGCCGCGTCGGTGATGAGTTTTCCGTCTGGCCCCTGCCAGAAAAAGGCGAACGGATTCTGATAAAAGACGACCAGGCCGAGGAAGAAGGCCGTGGTGATGGATGTAACCACAATGACCCATGGCAGGAACTCGCGATCGCGATCCCATTTGCGGAGGGTGACGAGCGAAGCGAATGCGGCCATCAGCCATGACCAAAAGACCAGCGAACCGGATTGTCCGCCCCACCAGGCTGTGATCTTGAGATAGGTGGGCATCTCCCGGCTGGTCACTTCATAGACGAATGAAACTTCGAAATGATTTGTGACCAGCAGGTAGATCAGCGAGGCAGCCGACAGGGAAATGAGCGGCCATAACAATAGCATCGCCCGGCGGGCCGACTCGACCCACCCCGCCGATTTGGTTTGCTCGCCATAGATGGCCGCACCCACACTGTAGAGGGCGACCAGAAACGCAACAGTAATAACTCCATACCCGAACTCAGCGATCATAAGGGCTCCTCATTAAAAGTAGGACCTGACGCGCTGCAATCCGTCAGGTCCGGTTCGATCAACTACCGGTCTGGTTGGGTACCGCTTCCTGATATTTGGTGGGGCACTTCAGCAGCAGCTCGTCAGCGTGGAAGAGACCGTCGGAATCGAGATGACCGGTCATGATCGCCTGCGCTTCATTTTTGAGCAGGTCAGGCTTGGGACCGTTATAAGTGATTTTAAGGCGCGCCCGATTCGGATCAATGACGGCTGCGTGCAGGACGGCGGCCAGTCCGCCTTCCGCGTCCACTTCCTTTTGATCGGCAGGAACCTGGGCGACCTGAAAGGTCAGGGTGAGCGTATTCGCATCGTATTGAATCGTATCCCCGACCACCGCCCCCGAGACGCGCAGGCTCTGACCGGCCAGGCTGGCGCTTTTCGCCTTCAATTCATCCACCGTCATGAAATATTCGGCGTTGGCCTTGGTGGCCGAGAAGATCAGGTACACAACTGCCGCCAGGATCAACACGCCGCCGATGATAAATTTCATCCGTCCCATGAACTGCCTCCAATCATATTCGCAAAGGACTTTATACCAATCTTCATTCTACATGTCGAGATTAATAGAGGCTGAAAAAAGCCCGGCCAATTGTCATGACCTTTGCCAATTTTATCCTATCCTAAAGAGGGAGGCTATTTTGTCCATGTCATGCGGAACAAGTGATTAAGGACACTTTGCGATATCCGGGATTTCCTTAGAATTGGAGCATATGTCCGTCATTCCGTCCGAGGCAACGAATTGATGAAGCGGATTTCCCGGCATCTTCGTCTGGGGTTTCTGATTTCAGGTGTGACGATGATTCTGGTGGGCGCGGCAATATTTACGTCAGGGACCGAGGCGGAAAAGTTAACCCAGCCGGCATTCCAATCGTCCGTTCAAGACAAACCAACCAATGATTATTGTCTCAGTTGTCACAGCCAAAGGGGATTGAACAAGCCGCTGCCGGATGGGGAGACGCTCTCCCTTTATATCGATCCCACGCTGTTCAAGCAAAGCGTCCACAGCCAGGAAAATCTTGCCTGTGTCGACTGTCATACCAACATCAGCACCTATCCCCATCCCACCTATCAACCCAATACCATCCGCGACATCACGCTTCAGCTTTATACGTCCTGCAAGAATTGCCACGCGCCCGAGTATGGCAAGACGTTGGACAGCGTCCATCAGCAGGCGCTTTCGGTGGGCAACTTCAATGCGGCGGTCTGCACCGATTGCCATAATCCGCATCAGCAGACGCGCATGACGGATCCGAAAACGGGACAGCTGCTGCCCAGCGTTCGCCTGAGCATTCCACAGACCTGTGCGCGCTGTCACAGCGTGATTTACGATCAGTATAAGGGCAGCGTCCACGGGGAGGCCCTGACCCAAAACAATCCCGATGTGCCGACCTGCATCGATTGTCATGGCGTTCACAACATCCAGTCGCCGGTCAGCGTGCGTTTCCATAACGATACGCCGGAACTCTGTGCCAAATGCCACTCCAATCCGGATATCATGAACAAATACGGTATCTCGACGCAGGTCTTGAATACCTACGTGTCCGATTTTCACGGGACCACTGTAACGATCTTTGAGCAGATCTCGCCCGATACTCCCACGAATAAGCCGGTTTGCACGGATTGTCATGGAGTTCATGATATTGGCTGGGTGAACGATCCGGCGACAGGCATTGCCATCAAGCAGAACCTCCTGCCGAAATGCCAGCGTTGCCATCCCAGTGTGACCTCCGCGAACTTTACCGAGGCCTGGATGGATCACTACATCGCCAGCCCGACTCAGTACCCACTGGTCTTCTATGTCAACCTGTTCTATGCCCTGCTCATTCCGGCGGTGATCGGAGGCATGCTGGTATTTGTGATCGCCGATTTCGTCCGGCGCGCGATCGGGGACCGAAAAGGAACCAAGAGCTGATGGCGAATCAAACCCCGCTCTCCCCTCGCCGCCGCACCTATGCGCGCTTTTCCCTCTCTGCCCGCCTGCAACATTTATTGATGCTGCTTTCATTTACCACGCTGGCGATCACCGGCTTGGCCCAGAAATTTGCGCTCAACCCTGTATCCCTGACCATCATTGAAATCTGGGGCGGCGTGGACAATCTCCGCTGGACCCATCATGCGGCAGCCACCGTGCTGATGCTGGTCGCCATTTATCATGTGCTGGAAGTAAGTTACAAGATCTATGTGCTTCATCTTCCGATGACCATGCTGCCCAGCCTGCAGGATCTTTGGGACGCCTGGGCGGCGTTCAGTTACAACATCGGTTTGAGCAAATCGCGTCCGCAAATGGGACGGTACACCTTCGAAGAGAAAGCGGAATATTGGGCGCTGGTGTGGGGGATCCTCATCATGGGCGCCACGGGCTTCATGATGTGGAATCCGATCACCACGGTGAAATTCCTGCCCGGCTACTTCATCCCGGCCGCAAAAGCCGCGCACGGGGCGGAAGCCGTGCTGGCCGTGCTGGCCATTATTGTTTGGCACATGTACGGCGTTCACATCAAACGCTTCAACCAGGCGATGTGGACCGGGAAACTGACGGAAGCGGAAATGCGCCACGAACATCCGCTTGAACTGGCGGATCTCAAAGCGGGTGCCGGCCGGACAGGAGAAACCCCGGCGCTCCGCAGACGCAAACGAATATATTATCCGGCGGCCGTGCTGGCGAGCGCGGTGATGCTATTTGCCGTATTTGAATTCGTTCACGGCGAACAAACTGCGCTCGTCACGATCCCGCCGGAAATGGCCGCCAACCTGATCTATGTGCCCGAAACCCCGACTCCGTTGCCGCCCACCTCAACTGCGACCCTGGCCGCCATCCCGACCCCGACCTCCCTGACCTGGGCCGGGGCCTCGACCCTCTTTCAGGCCCGGTGTGCCACCTGTCATTCGGCTGCAACTGCCTCCGGCGGACTTGACTTGAGCAGCTATGCCGGAGCAATGAAGGGCGCGACCGACGGTGCGGTCATCACCCCGGGGAATTCCGCCAGCAGCAAGCTGGTCCAAGTGCAGAGCAGCGGACAGCACTTCGCGACCTTTTCCGCCGACGAATTGGCATTCATCAAAAAATGGATCGATGAGGGCGCTCCGGAAAAATAGGGCCGCCCCTCCATCCCAGCGAGCCTCTTGACCGCCTGGCTCACCGGATCCAGAACGAATGCTGGGGGTGCCGGGCCTGCCGAGGCGCGATCGAACCGACTTTCACTACGGCTTGCAAAGTATTCAAGGCGAGAGGGGGGTCGGCGTCGCCACCCACCTGCCGATCTGCGACTGCCGCGCAGTTTGTTCGGCATTCTTAAATACCGCGTCGCAGGCCGTATTGGGTGGAACGGAGGCGGCAGTCGCATACCCATGCTGGAGCAGCACCAGATTGATGAAACGATCGCCCATCGTCACATAGCGTAACAAACGTCCCGCCGGATCCTTGTCGGAGTTGTCTCCAAACAGGCTCACCTTCTGGGCAAAGACCAGATCAAAGTTATCGAGTTCGGCTGCCCTGCCGTAGAGTTCCTGCGTTTCACCGTAGGCGGGAACTGCGATCCCGATGTAGCGGACCACATAGATCTTTCCATCGCGGTCCAAAAGGACCTTTATTGTATTGCCATCCAGCACGCCCACCACCCTGCCTGTTTCAGGAGGATGATTGGGAATGCAGGCCGTGGCGGCGGCGCTGGTTACGGCCGGGATCGACGCTGCCAAGGGGGCGGTTGGGGCGGTTGTTTCCGTCGATTGGTTCTGTGCCGGCAGCGGCGAAGGCGGAGGCGTGACGGATGTGAAGGGAGTCAATAAAGGGGAGGAGATCCCTGTCGAGCTGGGAGCGGGGAGGGGGGTCACCGAAGGGAAGAATTCGGTGGTCGGTGTGGGGCGCACGGTCGCGGTGCTGAGCTGGGTGGGCGTGCTGCGGGAGGGGAACAAGGCACCATAAAACAGGCTGCCTGTGGGAAGGGTCCATAGGAAGTAGAGGCAGGCCAGCAGACCGATCCCAAGCACCGCCAGTACACCGACGATCAATTTGTTGATGATATCTCTGTTCCAGAAATCGAGGATCTTCTTCATGGGTTTCCTAAAATTTCTGTTCCTGTAATTTGCGTCAATTTAATTCAATTTGATCTTTCTCACAAGTGCAAAACGTCATTATTCTTTCTTTCTGGGGAGACCGGCCGTTCCGGGTACGGCAATGAATTATAATGGCTCCCATCACCTTCCACTCGGAATTGCCTACGGTTTAGAAATAAGGAATCGACCTACATGAAGTTATTTTCCAGGGCTGATTTACGCTTCCGGCTGGGGTGGAGCATTGCCTTACCGCTCTTGGTGTTGATGAGCATCTTTTCGTTCTGGCAATATCTGCGGGAGATTCAATTCATTCAAGCCGAGAACGAGAATGATGCCGAGACGGTTGGCGACGTGATTTTGATGGGGTTGAAGCATGCCATGTTAATGAATGACAATGCCATGATGGAAACCATGGTACAGGACAGCCGCCTGAACGAGGTGGAGCGGGTGCTTCTCCTGAATCAAAATGGCGTCGTGAGAGCCGACAGCGTCTCAAACGGAAATGAAAATGGCGCGACCCTGGATATCAAGTCGAGCGGCTGCGCGGAATGCCATCAATATCCCGAGAATGCCCTGCCGAAGATCCTAGACATGCATATCGGCGGCGTGGAGACGCTGCGGGTTGCCACTCCGATCGCCAACGATCCCGAATGTCATCAATGCCACGGCAGCGTGCAAAAATACCTTGGCGTCCTGCTGGTGGACGTCTCCGCCCAACAAGAACAGGGCCTGGCGCGGCAAAATGCGCTGATCAATCTCGGATTGTCGATTCTGGCGGCACTATTGATTTTCTTTGCGATCTATTTTCTTCTGGATTTTCTGGCGATCAGACGCATCCGGGCCTTTATGCAGCCGCTGAACGCCTACAGCCGCGGCAACTATGATGCGCGTTTGCCCGTTACGAAAGCCGGGGATGAATTGGACCGGTTGGCGAATACCTTCAATGGCATGGTTGCCGAAATCGAGACGCACATCGAGGAAGAAAGAAGGCGCGGCGAGCTGCTGAGCCAGGCCATTGTCGAGGAACGCGAACGAATTGCCCGCGAACTTCACGACAGCCTGCCGCAGCTGCTCGCATATCTGAATACCAAGATTGGAGCCATCTATCTATTCATGGACCGCGGCAGGAAGCAAGAGGCGCTTGCCAATCTGCGAGAACTGGAAGATGCCTCACGCAATCTCCTGACCGACGTGCGGGATGCAATCCATGGTCTGCGGGCCTCGCGGTTGCTTACGTCGGGTCTCACGCGGGCCATTCAGAATTACCTGGAGCAATTCAAGGAACTTTGCAGGATCCCTGTGACCTATTCATCCAATCTGGAGGCGGGCAATATCCGATTATCACCGGAGATCGAAGTGCAGGCGTTCCGCATCGTTCAGGAAGCATTGAGCAATATTCGCAAATACTCCAACGCCTCCGGGGCATCGGTCCAAACTATTTTCCGCGATCAACAACTTGCGTTGATCATTGAAGACAACGGTGTCGGGTTTGATCTGGTCTCGCATCCAGCCTCAGGAAGATCCCAATATGGCCTGCAGACGATGCGCGAGCGCGCGGAAAGTCTGCATGGAGAGTTCATGATACAATCGCAGAAGGGGAAAGGCACAACCATTACTGTGACTTTACCTTTATCCTTTGAGAACCTGACCTAGATCATGCGTATTCTGGTTGCAGACGATCATTCTCTTTTTCGGGACGGACTCACCAGCCTGCTCAAGGCTTCCGGCTTCGAAGTCGCGGGGGAGGCGGGTGATGGCGAGCAAGCCGTCCGCGAGACATTAAGGTTAAAACCTGATATCGTTCTGATGGATCTGCATATGCCGGTCATGAGCGGATTGGAGGCCCTGCGCCAGATCCGGGCCGCCGCACCCGGCACAAAGGTTGTCATGCTGACCATCTCGGATCAGAGTGAAGATTTAGTAAGCGCGATCGAGGGCGGCGCGTATGGTTATTTGCTCAAGAGTCTGGATTCGCAATCCTTTATCTCTGCCCTGCGCGGACTGGAGAAAGGGGAAGCCCCCATTTCCGGAGCAATGACAGGTCACCTGCTGGCACATATCGCACAGCAGGCCAGGAATTCGGGCCCTCTCAATGAGTCTAGACCTGCTTTATCCGAGCGCGAGATTGAAATATTGAAATTGATCGCCCAGGGTCTGAAAAACAAGGCGATCGCCGAACAACTGCAGATCAGTGAGAATACGGTCAAGTATCATCTCAAGCATATTCTGCAGAAGTTAAATCTCAAGAATCGGGCGGAGGCCGCAGCCTACTCCGTGCAGAGCGGATTGGCAAGACCCAGGACAGAATAAGAGGTTTTCAGCCTCTGCCGCGAGCGGGGTTTTTGCGGGCGGCGAACACCCGGGTGATGGTTCGCGCAAGAGAAAAGAGGCCAATGACAAAGGGAACCCCCGAAAGGACCAGGCTGGCCAATTCCTGGCTGCCAAACAGATGGATGACCAGCGGATTCCAGATCACCCCGGCCAGCGGATGAATGCTGAAGTGATAGTAGATCAGACCGCCCATGGCGATCAGCGCGAAATCGATCAAAAGATCAAAAATGGCCGAGAGACAGGAGAAGCTCTTCTTCATTTTGCCCTGCCCGGGTTACGGGTTTGTGGCGCGGACCGGCATGAAGCCGTCCAGGGTAGCCGAATTTGTATCGGCGTTATGAGGATGGCAGGCAATGCAGCTCTGACCGGTGTAATCCAGGCTGTAAGTCGCATCGGCATTGTTGTAGTGGTCCAGCCCGCCAGGATGATGGGCCATGCTGGTATGGCAGACCAGGCAGAGACGATTTGCGCTGGTGCCGTCATCAAAGGAGTTCGGACCCGTCAACGCCGTGAAACTGACCGGGCCCGCCGTGGCGTGCGTGGTCAGGTTGGTGATGATATTCGTACGGATATCGAACAGATTTCCGGAACCGTGCGGATCATGGCATTGAATGCACCGTACCTGGAATGGCGACTCCTGCGGTGTCCCGGCAAAGTTGATGTTTGAATGCGTGGATACGTCGCTGTGGCAGCTCAAACAAAAAGCATCGCTGGTCAATACGGAATTTGAAGTGCTGGTCAGGTAGGTGTCGCCCTGAGCCGAATGCGCGCGGTGACAGGTTGCGCATTGGTCGGTGTTTGAAGTGAATCCGCCGTGCGGGCTGTCGGCCGGTGCGCGGATCGTCAGGTTGATGGATACTTCCGATTGTGCCCCGCCCGAGTCGGTCGCCTGCGCATAAATGGTGTGCGTGCCCGGAATTAAAGCAGAGCTGGATACGCTGGCTCCCTTGCCGATCGGTCCAGTCAAATTGGAATACCAGACAATCGAAGAATCGAGCGTTCCATCCTGCGGGTCTGTGGCGGTGCCTGTCAAGGTGATCTTGGCACCATACGCATAGGTCGAATTGTTGGAAGGTGCGGTGATCGTGACCGTCGGGGGAATGTAGCCATTTACATCCAGACTGGCTTCATCCAAATTGATGGTGACCGCATCCCCCTGGCCGGCAATGCCGATCAGCCTCAGCTCTGCCTTGTTCACTTCCGCCACCGTGGTGAAGTACGGGCTGACATCGTAGGACTGCGTCGACAATCCCTGATCGGAGCTGTAGGTGGCGATCTGGTTCCAGGTTGCTCCCTGGTCGTTGGAGACCTGGAGGGCCATCGTATCGGTGGGGGAAATGCCGGACGAAGAAAAGGCAACATCGAGCATGACCGCTCCGCTTCCAGACTGGATCGTCTGAAGCGATGTGATGGGTTGCATGGCCGTATAGGTCCAGTTCCCCACCGAGGCGGCCGAGTAGGCGCCGGAACAGGCTGCAGATGAACCATTGATATCCCCATCAATACTGTTGGCCGGAGAATCGATCGTGTAACTGCACGTTTGGGCCGTGCCGTATAGGGTTTCGGTGGTGATCGCGGCGCTATGAACACCGGCCCCCGGCGTGGGAGTTGGGCCTGCGCTGGGCGTAGAAGTCGCAACGCTGGCTCCGGCAGATTGGAGAGCATTCAAGGCCTGCACCATGCCGTAACCGTATTGCGGATCGCGTCCAGGGCTTCCCAGATCCAGCGCACTGCCCAGCAGGGCGGAACGCAAATCCGCGCTGTCGCTGAACTGTGGTTCACCTGCCAGAAGGGCCGCGACGCCCGCCACCTCCGCGGAAGCCATGGAGGTGCCCGACATGTAAGGATAATTATCCGAAAGCCCCGTGGAAACAATCCCAACGCCGGGCGCGGACAGGCTGATATCATTGCCGCTGGAAGAGAAACTTGCCGGATTATCATTGTTATCCAAGGCGCTGACCGCGACCACTCCCAAATACCCCGCCGGATAATAGGTGGTGCTGTTCCCGCTGTTTCCAGCCGCCGCAACCATCAGCACATTATGAGCGAGCGCATAGTTGATCGCGTTCTGCATCAACTCGCTGGAGCCCGTTCCACTGAAGCCCAGTTCAATGATGCGCGCCCCCATATTCGTGGCATAGACGATTCCGTCGGCCACATTGGCATATGAGCCATAGCCGTTTTTGTCCAACACCTTCAATGGCAAAATGCGGGCATTCGGCGCAATGCCCGCAATTCCAATCTTGTTATTGGCCGAAGCCGCGATAATTCCGGCCAGATGCGTGCCATGCCCATTATCGTCATTAACATCATTGTTGCCGCCCACAAAGTTCCAGCCGTGCAGGTCATCCACATAGCCGTTGCTGTCATCATCCACTCCGGGCGCGCCTGACGCCTCGGCGGAGTTCTGCCAGATCGAGTTCATCAGATCGGGATGAGCAATGTTCACGCCGGTATCCAAAACCGCGACCAGTACGGGCTGCAGGGTGGGCAGCGCATCCCAGGCCTGCGGAACTTGAATCTTCGGCAGATAATTCTGGTGCGCAAACAATGGATCATTCGGATCGCCGGCCTGCGCGGGCAGCCCGGAAGCCATCACCAGGTAATTGGGCTCCACAAATTCCACCCCGGCACTGCTTCTTAATTCTGTCAGAGCGGCATTCAGGTGGTTCGGGTCCACCCGGACAACAATCGTATCCAGGGGTTGAACCTGTTCTGCGCCCGGGGCGAGGCTCATATTCAGCGCGACCAGGGTCTGCAAGACCGCGGCACGCTGTTGTGGGTCAATTTTCATCACGAGTTCGTTGCCGACGTGCAATGGCTTGAGGATCTTCGCCACCGAGACCGTGGCTGTCGGTTGCGGTGTGGCAGAAGCCGTGGGCAGCACACGCGTGGGACTGGCCGACGTCGTTGGGGAAGATAGGACGGAGGCCGTGGCCGTGGGGACCTCCGTGGCTGTAGCCGGACCCGCCGGTGCACTCCCTGTGGGGGTGGCAGCGGGCGTTTCAGAATCAATCGGTACATCACCGGTAGGGGTCGGAGCCGGAGTCTCAGAGCCTGCCGATACCCCGCTGGTCGAAGTTGGCTCTGAGGAAGGCGTGCCAGAGATCGGCGTGGCGGAGATTGCGGTTTGAGCGGCCGTGGGAGTCGGGGTCTGAGCCGGGACTGTCTGCGTGTCCGCCGGACTTGGTGTCAGAGCCGAAATCGTCTGAGCCGCCCCT
>Ga0335081_10017384_pt1 | contig 11641 bp, 18 predicted proteins | sample Lox_Sample_35_FD_206713 | JGI IMG/M metagenome (GOLD analysis project Ga0335081, IMG submission 206713) | Soil microbial communities from Loxahatchee National Wildlife Refuge, Florida, United States - Lox_Sample_3.5 | ecosystem: Environmental > Terrestrial > Soil > Wetlands | place: USA... | reverse complement strand
AGGGAACTTGGTCACGGTTGGGGGCTCGAACCCCGGCACGACATCAGGCCGCCACGAAGTTGCCGTGACTTCACCACTGACTGAATCTTTTGGTCGCGAGCGCACTCTTGTACCTTCATCCTGCAAGCGGACGTACCGGCGAGCAATAAGCTGGGGGAATAAACGGCAGCGGTCGTTGGTCGATTGACAGTCGAAGGAACCGTGGCCTGCGCCACCCAGCCTCTTTAATTGTTAGCTTCGCGTTCAGAGCGCCGAGGAATTAGTTAGCGCGATCGGACGACGCCCTGAAACTGACTTGGCATGTAGTCGGCCAAGGCAGCCCGCTAAGCGATTTGTGCGTAGACGCTGACAAATTTGGGCGTCCTTTCATAGAGTGATGACTTACGATGCCATAGCTTTCAGTTTTTCGCAAGAGGGAAATGGGAAAAATCATATACCTTCCTCACCACTAAGGAGACGAAGTTACACGAGGAGTAAGTTTCACTTAACGCCGGCTACTCGGCAAGGAGTTCGAATGCCGGATAACTTGTTACAACGCCGGCAAATGCTTCGGGAGGGGATCCTGCTCGAATAGTGAAGTACCGTTGTACTGCCGCTTTGAAGCTGTCGAGATAGGCTTTGAGCACTGGAAGTTTCTCAACGTCATTCAAGGCACGCAACCGGAATGTCTCGCGCTTACTTCCCCGCTTGAGCGTGACTTCACCAGACGCTTCGGCATTCCGGACCCACTGCGTACGCCCTCGCGGTGCGACTAGATAACGCTTGCCATCGAGTTGGAGCAGATCAACTGGAGTCGAATAGAGCTTTCCCGTCTTGCGTCCCCGAACTTCAAGAATATAGATATACGAGGGCCCAATGCCAAGACCGACCAGCAATCCGAATGTGCGGTTGAATAGTTTCTCGATGGAAGTCGGTTCCCGAAATGCGGACATAGAGTTCATACAGGTATTTGATCGGACAAGCCTCGGCGGGATGCGGAATTTCTGCCAACCATCAGGCAGAGGTCACGCGGCCCAGCCCGCACATTACATTCTTTTGATAAAGCGGAGCGACGCGGAGTTCATGCAGAAACGCCGATACGTGGGGGCCGGACCGTCGTCAAAAACGTGACCAAGATGGGCGTCGCACTCGGTGCAGGAGACAGCAGTGCGGACAATGCCGAACGACGCATCACGCGTCTCTGTGACGTTCTCCGGTGCGATGGGTTGCCAGAAACTCGGCCATCCCGTGCCGGAATCGAACTTTGTCGCGGAGTCGAACAGCGCGTTATCGCAGCAGATGCAGCGATACAGTCCGCGGTCATGCAGGTTCCAGTAGGCGCCGGTGAAAGCCATCTCGGTATCGGCATTGCGTGTGATGTCGTATGCATTGGCAGAAAGTTGCTGGCGCCAATTCTCGGGAGTCTTGATGACTTTCGGAATCGTGACTTTCTTCAGACGTTCGCCTGCATCGGAAAAGAGAACGACCGTGACAACTCCTGGTGCAAGAGAAGCGGCAGCTACCAAGCCTCGCGGCTTCTTCCACTGCCAGACAGCGAGACCGAGCAGAGTCGCCGCTGAACTCAGGATAAAAACTCGCCGCTGCATATTGGGCGCGAGGACGGTCTCGAGTGAACCTGGGTGCTGTGCGTTGGCGCGGTCAAATTCGAGCATCTCGGTATTCTCTTCGTTGTTTATTTCGCATAGAGATCTGGAAATTCCTTTTTCAGATGCGAGACCTTCGGAGCGTCGTTGAAGACAATGTAGGGATTGTCCGGGTGCAGCGCGGCGTAGTTTTGGTGATACGCCTCTGCCGGATAGAACTGCTTCAGCGGAGTAACCTGCGTTACGATGCGGTGAGAAAAGACCTTTTCCTGATCAAGTTGCGCGATGTAGGATTCGGCGATTTTCTTCTGCCCGTCGTTCGCATACCAAATGGCGGAGCGGTATTGGGTGCCGTCATCCGGCCCCTGTCGATTGAGTTCCGTCGGATCGTGAGCGACGGAGAAGAAAATACGCAGCAGTTCGCCGTACGTGATCTGCGAAGGGTCGTAAACAATTTCGACCGACTCGGCATGTCCGGTCTCTCCCGTGCTGACCGTTTCGTATTCAGCGGTCTTGGCGGAACCTCCCGTGTAGCCGGAGGTCGCGTTGATCACGCCTTTCACATGCTGGAAGACAGCTTGAACACCCCAGAAGCATCCGCCCGAAAGAACGGCTGTATCGCGACCGGACGATGCCGCACGCGAGGCATCGGCCGCAGGGGCAGGTATCGCCATCACGGGATTCGTTTTGGCATTGCAGGCCGTTGCGGCCAAAAGCGAAGCAAGAAGAATCAAAGCAAGGCGAGTAGATGATCGCATTGGATTTCCCCAGTTCAAAACTTTGGATGGCAGATTGGAGTCATGAGAGGGGAAAAAGTTTCAGGGTTCAGCAGCACGGTCCCTCGTCGCGGCAAGCGAACTGATGGGAGGTCCTGAAGCGCAACTCACTTCTCGCTTGCTTTTCGCTTTATCTTCGCCAATAATGTGCGCATGGCGATCACACGCAGGCAGCGCGAAGTCTACGACTTCATTTCACGGTTCGTTACGGAAAACGGCTACTCGCCCTCGTTCGAAGAGATCGGGCAGGGGCTGAAGCTGAACTCGCTGGCGACGGTTCACAAGCACATTTCGAATCTCGAAAAAAAGGGGCTGCTGACGCGCGACTACAATCGCAGCCGCTCGATCGATCTGCTGCCACCAAAGGGCAAACTGAAGCAGTCGATGAATGTGAACACCGGCGTGGTGCTTCCGCTCATGGGGCGGATCGCAGCAGGCCAGCCGATTGAAGCGGTAGAGAATCCGGAGACGATTTCACTCGCCGACTTTGTGCGATCGAAAGAAGTATTCGTTCTGGAGGTGCGGGGCGACTCGATGCAGGACGAAGCCATTCTGAACGGCGACTATGTTCTGGTTGAGAAGGCGCGAACTGCGCACAACGGGGACATCGTCGTTGCGCTGGTCGATTCAAGCGACGCGACTCTGAAGCGTTTCTACCGTGAGGGCGAGAACATTCGTCTGCAGCCTTCGAATGTGAATATGAAGCCGATCATTGTGCCTGCGGCGGCGGTGGATGTCCAGGGACGGGTGATCGGCGTGCTAAGGAAGTATTAAGGCAGTTCTCAGTTCGCAGATTTTCCCTCCATCAGTAGAGATGGAAGTCAATTTCTACCGCTATTACTACAGGTACGGGCTGCCCTTCTTTTTCGGCGGGCTGAAATCTCCAATTCTCGACCGCGTGAACTGCATTGACGTCGAGGCCGCCGCCAAGCGGCCTCATAATGTAAATGTTCCTCGGGTGACCTTGCTCATCAATAATAAGCCCCAGCGTCATTACGCCTTGATACTTCACAGCCCGCGCGGACTCACTGAATTCGGGCTCTGGTTGGCTCAGCGCTCTCGGGGGCTTTACACCCCCTCCGACACGAAAGGTACCGTTAATTGGTGCATTTGAGTTCATTCCAGCGCCCGCAGAGTTCATGGACGGCGTGGAAAGCGGCGATGTTGCATCGGAAACGCTTTCGACGGAAGCAACACCGGGCACGGCGGAGACCTCGGAGGAAAAATGGCAGTTCGGGTTTTTGCCGGTCAATCCTTGGGAGACACAGCTCCTCCAGTATTCGGGAACAAGCATCACGAGTTGATCTTGAGAGGTGAGAAAGATTCTCGAGAGCGACGCATCTACCAGATTGGGTGCGGGACTATGCATCCCCATATCGAGTTCGATTGAGACCATAAGGGGCTGACTTTTGGTCTCGACGGGTTTCTTTCGTTCGGCCGGACGAAAGTGGAACTCGCGGTCACGCATGATCACGAGAAGCCGCCTAGCCTTCAATTTGGTCACGTCGTCCGAGACGTGAACCTCTTCGATAGTGATGAAACCATCCTCGGTCCAATCACCGGGCATCCCACCTTCGACGAGTTCTCCCGAGGCGCTGTAGTGCAATTTGTCTCCGGAATAAAAGCCACGCAGCAAAAGCGTTTTGCCCTGGTATTCGTCGCGGAGATGCTGCTCTAAGTCGGGTGTTTGAGAGAACAAAAGTAGCGGCAAGACGATCAGAGCTGCGATTGGGGCGACCTGAAGAGAAACATATCGGCGGCGCACGAGAAGCATTGTAGTGCGGTTACAGCCGGCCGCAAAAACAAAATGCCCGGGATCACTCCCGAGCATTCGAAGTTGGACGAATCGGAACTTAGCCGATGTGCTTGTTCAGGGCCTGGGCAATGGCGTCCTTGGGCTTGTAGCCGACGAGCTGCTCGACGACCTGTCCGCCCTTGAAGACGAGCAACGTCGGGATCCCGGTTACGCGATAGCGCTGCGGGGTTGCCATGTTGGAATCGACGTCCATCTTGCCGATTTTGATTTTGCCCTGATACTCGGCCGCCAGTTCCTCGACGATGGGGGCGATCGCGCGGCAGGGGCCGCACCATGTTGCCCAGAAGTCCACGAGAACGGGCTTATCCGATTTCAAAACATCCTGGTCGAAGTTCGCATCTGTCACTTCGACGATTCCGTTGCCTGCCATTTTTTCTTTCTCCTCGTTGTAAACGTCGCGCTGCCGGCGGACGCTGCATCGAGCTGGCGCTGCCGCTGCGATCGGTATGAGTGCTTCCCCGAAGGGAATCGAACTCACTATCGTAACACTGGGGTTAGATGCGATGGGCGAAGGAAAGTCGCAAAGCGCTAGTGGTTCGTATGTCCCTGATCTGGCGTGGGTTTCGTGGGACCCGCGAGGGACTTGAGATAGCTCACCAGCTGCCAGCGCTGGGATTCGGGAAGTTTTGACCACACGGGCATGCCATGCCGGACAACTCCATTGGTCAACAGCCAGAAGAGGGTACCGGGAGTGGACTTCTGCACCTCATCCACCAGCAGGCTCGGGGCTTTCTTTCCCCCCTCGGCCATTTCTCCATGGCACTCTGCGCAATGCATCTGAAAGAGCTTATCGCCAGCCGGGATGGCTTCTGGATCGCTCTCCAGAGGATTGCGGCGCGCGATGTCCTTGGCGGGGGCTTTTGTCAGTTCCGCGTATATCGATTCCGGATCGGGCGGCGCTTTATGGCGTTTGGCCAGCGTGGGCTCGGAGTCCGCCAGCGCAGCGATCAATGTCAATGTAATTATTGAGATGACTCTGGCGTTTTTCACTGGCGCCCTCCGAACAAGTGGCTGATGGCTTCTCCGAACCTGGAAAACTCCCGCGAAAGCCCCCAACGAAGCAGAAATTGGTGGCTATTGTCGTTCAGACCGAAACCCGGAGACAAACGAATCGTCCAGTCATTGGGCAAGTTCCAGGCCACGACCGGAGCGAGATAATGCGAGGTATCGCGAAGGCCAAAGCTGTTGCGGTCACCGAGACCCCCGTACATCTCGACTCCGGCGATGAAGTTCTCCGGGCAGAAGTTACAGTGGTGGGCTGAGGCTTTGAGAGCTAGCGGACGGCTGGCGCCGATGGCGTACCCAAACTCCCAGGGATTGCCGCCGGTCAGGTTTTTCGTGGCCAGCGTATTTTCTGCGAAATTCCATCCGTGAAAGTTTCGCGAGAGCAGGAGTTTGAACTCAAGCTCGTGATCGTGCTCCTGGCGCGCGATTGAATTGGGAGTGGCGTAGTCCGATTCGACATCGTGTCCTTCGACCTCTTTCAGGATCTTGTCGGCGCCGCTGGTCTGTTCGTACTCGATGTAAAGAACCGGATTGATGAGATGTTCATGCTGCAGCAAGCGAAAGCGATTCTCCCAGCGGAATCCGGTGAACAGGGTGCTCTCGTTGAACGTGGATTGGCCGTCGAGATAGAACTCGGTGGTCCACCAGGCGGTTGCGCCGTATTCGAACTCCGACCAGAAGGCGTGGAAATCGTTGCCGCCGCGCTGCGTGCCGAAGGTAGAGAAATATTCGACTTCGAGATTGCCCGGCTCCTCGAGGTAGTGGTCGTAGGTAACGATGTAAGGACTTTCCTGGGCGTGGGCGGCAATGACGGAAAGGATTATCACGAGCCGGGCAAAAAGAAATCTGTATTTGCGACTCTGTCGCATCTTATAATCGTTCATCATTTTGGCAAAAGTTTCCTTCTGCATCTACTAGTTTCACTAGTTGCAACTCAGTCGCATCTAGGATACGTTCATGATATTGACGCAATTGTTTCGAGCGCGTCAAGGATGCGCGAAAGAATTCGTCGCATCGTGATTGCGACCAGTTGCGACACAGGGAGAAAACGATATGCCTTTGCCACAAACGGAAATGCCGGGGCGGCTGCAGGCGCATTTTGTCGAGCGCGGAATCCGCATGACGGAGCAGCGGCGCGCCATCCTGAGCGTGATGGAAACGGCGAGCAAGCATCTGGACGCGAGCCAGATTTTGCGGAAGGCGCAGAAGATCGATCCCAGCGTCGATCGGAGCACCGTGTACAGAACTCTTCGGCTGCTGAAAAGGCAAGGATTGATCGATGAACTGGACCTGATGCACCTCAACGGCGAAGGACATTATTACGAGCGCAAACTCGAGCGGGATCACATTCACATGGCGTGCCTTCGTTGCGGGAAAATCACGGAATTTGTCAGCGATAGCTTTGAAAAACTCAAGCAGCAGGTTGAAAAAGACTGCCGCTTCCGAGTGCTCGTCTCGCGTCTCGAAATTGGCGGATATTGCGCCTCATGCCGGGGATCGCGATAGGCGAGGAATTCGATGGAGATCCGACTTCTGACTGCCGATGATGCGAGCGAGTGGCTTCGACTGCGGCTTGAGGCTCTTACGAATGATCCGGAGGCCTTCAGTTCCTCGGTTGAGGAGCATCATGCGCTCACGCCGGAAGGTGTGCGCGTCCGTCTCGGTTCGTCGGCCGAAGACTCGTTCGTCGTAGGGGCATTCCGCGAAGGAAAGCTAGTCGGTACGGTGGGCTTCTTTCGCGATAAGGGCCACAAGAACCGGCATAAGGGACGTGTTTGGGGAGTGTATGTTACGTCGAAGGAACGGGGAGCAGGCGTCGCCAAGCATCTGATGGAGCGGACGCTCGAACGTGCAAAACGAATCGACGGATTGGAGCAAATCCTGCTGGCAGTGACGACTACGCAGGAGGCTGCCCAGAGGCTCTATCGCTCTTTGGGCTTTGAGACATTTGGGACGGAGCCACGGGCACTGAAGATCGGCGAGAAGTATATCGATGAGGAATATATGATCCGAAGACTCAAAGCAGACCGGTAAGAGAAAGGCGTGTAAAAGGAAAAAGCGCCCCGACTTATCAGTCAAGGACGCCTCGGCAGCCCTCCCCCAGAACTGCCAAACCACACGAGCGATACTAGGTTTCGCCCTGTCTTGTGTAAACGTCACTTTGGTAATGGAATTAGCGTAAAGCTAACATCATGGCGCGACGAGAGTTACTGTTTTTGCCATGTCTGGCCTGAATCGGACGTGATCCATACTTCGGAAGTGGAAGTCGTCACCTTCCCGTGCTGAGGATCCGGAAAATCCAAAGCTATAACTTCGCCGGTAAGCGTCGCCCCGGAGAAAGAAGGGACAATGCGGGTCCAGTGAATGCCGGAATCGACGGAGTGGTAGAGCATGCCGGAGGATCCGCCGGCCCACACGTCAGATCCATTGGCGGCGACGGCGCGAAAGACGGGCGAGGCAGATTTCTTCGCTAGAGTGACGTCCACGTCCTTTGCCTCTGCACGTGATTTTTCCACGGGCACAAGAAGAGAGCTCTCAGGCGCAGGAACTCCGGCCGCAACGTTCACGTCCACATCCTGCCATGTGTTCCCCTGGTCGTAGGAGCGCTGAAGAGCACCCGACGAGTTGATCGTCCAGCGGGGTGCGGGGACGGCCTTCCTTGCAAGCGTATCGAACTGCACCGGAGATCCTGCAGGTACTTTGCGGGACGCGCTAAGATGCAGATCGTCGGCAGGCTTGGCCCTTTCGACGTTGTTCTGCGCGATCTCATACGTAGAGGTCTGTTGCGTAACAGATTCGCTTTGCACCGTGAGCGCAGGCCCATTCTGCGCGGTAGGCGCGGTCCTGGCAACATCGCCATGAATTGCCTTCGAGGACGTGGCGGCCTGGGGCTGCTGGTTGGCGTCCGGTCTGGCAAATGCAACCGGGGGAGGGGCAGCTGCGGCAGACTGCGGCAGAAAGCCGTTGGTGTTCTGCTGCTGCTGAATATTCGCATTCTGCTGCTGGAACTGGTTCAGGACTCGGGGACCGTGCGATAGCGGGCCGCCAATACTTGTTCTTCCGAGGGAGTTACGAGCGGTGGCTGGTGACACACGGGGGGAAGTTTCCGTTGGTTTCGATGGCGCTTTTGGAACCTCCTGTTTCCCTGGATTTGAAACATTCGGAGGAACTGGGGTCGCTATTGCCTTGTTCTCCGCCTCTTTTACTGCAAAAGAGGGAGTCGGCGCCTTATATGCGATGCTCGACGCACGCTCCTGTCGACGGTACTGGACGGTTCCAAGAGATGCGATGACGATAATTCCAGCGGCCACAAATGCCCAGCGGAGGGTCGGCCACGCGAGCCAGCCGCCAGAGCGGGCGGGCGCCAATACAGGAATGCTGGCATCCTCTGGGAGGGCCAGGGACATTATTTCGCGGCACTGTCCACAGCGGGCGAGATGCTGCAATACAAAGACGCGCTCGGACTCGGGCAAAGATCGCTCGGTGAAGGCGGTTAGCACGTTCGCGTCAGGGTGCGTGTCCGTGGCAACACCTGCCTTCAGCCGCTCGCGCACGATTTTGGGAACATCCGTCATTTCCGTTTTCAGCCCGCTAAGCTCCTGCTTAACAATCCTTTGCGGTTATCCTTCCCCCTCACGGACTTCGGCCTCAACTCTCTTCTTTGAGAACGAGACCGGAGGAGATTCTTGCGTAAGACTGCGGCGAATATCCATCTGCACGTCCCGGACATCGACTTCCAGCGCTTCCTCGGCCTGCCGGCGAGACATCCCCCGGCGAGTGAGGGCGGCAACGATCTGTTTCCGCAAGGACTTAGCTAGCTTGTCGACCTTGCGGCTAATTGTGGACTCGTGTACTCCCAGCGTTCGGGCTATCTCGGCCAAGGTCCGGCCATCGAGATAATACGCGCTCAGGACCATGCGATCCTCGGCAGAAAGCGCGCCTAGGACTTCGTCGGTAGCTTGCGCCAGCCGATTGTCGGTGACTGGAAGAGGCTCGGGTTCCGGGGCCGAAAACTGGGCGCCCTCCTCCGATTCTTCCTCGAGGCTAACGAGGCGTTTGGTCCGGCGGTAGCGATTTACGTACTCCTGCGCGAGGACGGTGCGAAGCCAGCCTTCAAGCGATCCGCGGCCGGTGTAAGAAGCGAGCTTCGAGACGCGCTGGCCGTCGCGAGTGTTAGTGCCATAAAGATCAGCGTAAAGCGTATCGGCAAGTTCGCGTGCTGCTGAATCTTCGCGGGCGATTCGAAGCGCCGAAAGGTAGAGTTTCTCGCGATAACGAGTAAGGAAGACTTCCCATGCCTGATTGTGTCCATCCGCGCAGGCCCGGGCAAGAGCCAACTCGTCCACGCGAAGGCTGAGATAGAACGCGCGGAGGCCGGGCTCTGCGCCGCCGGATGAGAGATGTTTCGCTCCGACTTCCAGCAAGATCACGCAGAGAGAATCGCGCGTTAGGCCGAATTTTTCGCAGCCGCTTTTGGCATGCAGTTCGAACAGAAGTTCGTTCACTACCGACTGCACGGCGGCGCTGGGTTTGCCAGAAATCATTCGGAACAGAGGGCCAGCGTTCAGGCAATCCCCATTGTACTGTCTGAATGGGGGGGCAGAATGGCGAATCCTGTTAGGGCTGCTAGCCGGATGCCCGGGTGGACTTGCACTCCTCGCAGGGGCACACTTCACGCAGGAACTTCCAGGAATAGATTCCGAGGTCGTGGTTGTCGTTCCAGGAGAACTTGACGGCGTATTTGCCCACTCCCTCGGCTGAAAGCGGTTTGGCCGTGGGTTTGAAGATCAGCAGAGTGCCCGGAGCGGCAGTGGCGGGGTCGCCGGGGCGGCGTCCAGTTTTACCGCGCTCTTCTTCGCACATGGCGCACGGACAGGCGTCTCGCAGGTAGACGAATGTGTAGTGGGAGACGTGGCCGTCATTCCACTCGATATCCATGCCGGCGCCGGAGGTAAGGTTCACCTTCACCGATTTGGGATCAGTCGCTGCGGTCGGCGATCGAAGCGGGGACTGCATGGATTCAGTATCGCATGGAAGAGTTGATGGATTCCCATTTCGAAACGGATTAGAAATATTTCAGTGAAAGTTGAGGTCAACCCAAGAGGCAGCGAATAGAGTAAGCGCAGGGCCCGTGGTGTAACGGGAACACGGCACCCTGCGACGGTCGCAGATACGGGTTCGAGTCCCGTCGGGTCCATGCCAGAGTTGTCGGCATTGCAGGTTCTGTGGGAGCTAAACGCAGGGATACGCGCCCGCAAAAAGTAACTTGACTGAGAACCCAATCGACCTATACTGGAAGAGTCGCAGGGTGCTCGTGTAACCCAACAGTTTTCGGCCCCAATAAAATGGGGCCGTTTCCTTCTGCGCAAAAATTGCGGAAATCATATTCCGTCCTGTAAAATCTAAATTCCTACAAGATCTGAATCATTTGGGAGCAGCAGTCCAATGGCACAACAATGTGATATCTGCGGCAAGAAGCCGCAAGCGGGAAACCGTATCAGCCACGCCCACAACGTCACCAAACGGCGCTGGAACATCAACTTGCGTCCGGTGCACGCGAAAGTGAACGGTCAGGGGAAGCGAATCCGCGTCTGCACCTCTTGCCTGCGTAGTGGGAAAGTCGTTAAGGCCTAGAGCTTTCCACCGCCTGGTTCGCGAAGTCCGCCGAGAATTCCATTTCTCAACTGAGAGTGAGCGAGAGAAGCGGGCACACCCGTGTCTTCTCTCGCCAATGACTTCTTCAGCATTACTTTATCGCGATCAGCTGAATGTCGAAGATAAGCGTGGCATTCGGCGGGATAGCACCGGGATATCCGTCTTTGCCGTAGGCAAGGTCCGGCGGAATTCGTAACTGGCGTTTGCCGCCGACCTTCATCCCGGTCACCCCCTCCTCCCATCCTTTGATGACATCGCCGTTGCCGATTCGAAATTGAATGGCTTGCCGCCGACGGAGCTATCGAATTTCTTGCCGCTGGTGAGCCAGCCCGTGTAGTGAACTTGCACGTGGTCGCCTTTCTTGGCCTCCTGACCGGTGCCGACCTTGATGTCCCAGTACTGTAGCCCGTCGGCCGTTTTCGTGCCTTCGCCGGTCACTTTGGTGGGTCCGGTAGCGTGGGGATGGGCGGTTGTGGTGGACTTCTTCGTCGCGGTCTGCGCCCAAGCCACGCTCGCCGTGAGAATCAGGATTGTGATAGCGATTCGAGTCTTCATGAATGAGGTCCTTTCGAATGAACACCGCAGAGTACGCCGAGGACGCGGAGGATTCCAGAGTTTTCTGTGCATTGCCTGGTGTTTGTCATCTCTATTCCAAGGCGATCACATCGATTTCTACCAACACGTCCTTCGGCAAGCGCGCGACTTCCACTGTCGTCCGCGCCGGAGGCGCTGAGCTGAAGTGCTTGCCGTAGACCTCGTTCATCGCGGCGAAGTCGTTCATATTTTTTAGGAACACTCCAGAGCGG
>Ga0335081_10017383_pt1 | contig 11642 bp, 7 predicted proteins | sample Lox_Sample_35_FD_206713 | JGI IMG/M metagenome (GOLD analysis project Ga0335081, IMG submission 206713) | Soil microbial communities from Loxahatchee National Wildlife Refuge, Florida, United States - Lox_Sample_3.5 | ecosystem: Environmental > Terrestrial > Soil > Wetlands | place: USA: Florida... | reverse complement strand
TCTGCGCAAAGGTGTAGCAGTCGGTCAGCGAAAAACTCATCCCGTTGACATAGTTGCTGACCGCGGTCTTGAAAGGCGGCGAGTTTTTCATCTGCACGCCGACGGTTGCATAGGTCGCGAATCCAACCACTGCGACGTGATCCTGAGTATCGTCGAACTGGTTGACGAAGTCGGTTACGGCGCCCGGGAGCGCGCCCGAACCGCCATTTTGCGTCATCGAATAGGACTGATCGAGCACCACCGACATATACAGCGGCGCCCGGCTCGCGGTAGCCGATTCTGTTATAGGTACGGTTGAGGACAGCACCAGGCGCAAGAAGATCGGCTGCCAGTATACCGTGCCGGTTATAGTCACGCTCTGATTGCCGGAAGCGTCGACGTTCTTCACGAAGCTGAAGGCGGGAGAAGTCGAGTAGCTTCCCAGCGCTTGCACGTTAAGGTTGAAGGTGTCCTGCGCAAGTTTCTGCGCGACCGTGGTTCCCGAGCTAAGGTTGCGCATACCTTCGAGTGCGGCCGCATCCACCGCGCGCGAAAGCGCCATCCGGTCGGTATAGGCAATGCCGAAATCGATCGCTAGTCCCGCGAACAGGATCAGGACGGGAATCGCGATGGTGACCATCACGAGAATCTGGCCGCGGGTGCCATGTTTTAGAAGCTTTGCGATGTAACTGGCCACCATTCCCCCCTGACTACCTAGAAATATCCCACCTGATAAAGCGTCGACGGCAATACCAGTCCCCACATGTTTGCGATCGGTGTGATCTGCGAAAGCGGATAGTAAACTTCAGTGATATACACGGTTTGGCTCGGATTGTTGGCAAAGATGTCATCCACCGTTGCCGGGACGGTAGCCTTGCTTCCCACCGTTGTTCCGATCTTGCTGCTCTTGGTCAAGCTCCCGCTGCTCGCCTGACCGGTGATGGTATCGACGCTATTAACCCGCTGGACCGAAGTGATGATGACTTCGCCGGCGCCCGAGACATTGAGCGGAGCGGAACTTTGCGCCACCGAGCTGGCCGCGGTCGCGAGCGCCGTCCCGCGCGAGGCCATATTGCACCCTTGCCGCGTAAGATCGACCAGTATCTGTTCCATGTTGAGTACCCGGCCATATTCGATGATCGAGAACATGACCAGGCATAGTAGCGGCACCAGTAGCGCAAGCTCGAAGAAGGCTTGCCCTGACTCCGACCCAAATCTTGCCGCGCGCGATTTCGGTAAGCGGTGAACCTTTACAAAACTCATAAGCTTGGGAAGCTATTTGGTTTGGCTCGGTGGGAACGGTTCGTTCTTGATGGTTGCACTGGAAGTGAACGAATATTTCCCACTTGGAAAGAATTTCGAGATGACCGGCGTCATTAGAGTTACGGTTGTCGTAACTGAAATGGTCTCGATGTCCCCTGGACCTCCGGGACTGCCGGAGCCGCCGCTAACACTCGAGATCTGGAGGCTGCCCAGCGACGCTCCCATCGTTATGGGTATCGAGGCCTGCTGGTTGATGTAGTCGGTGATCGACTGGAGTCGGGTGTAGGCCGTCTTGGTCTTGGGATCGGTTCCCGATTCGTGATTGCCGGTCGAGGCATAACGCACGCCGGCTGCGACCGCCTGCTGGATGCTTTCCTGGATGAAGAACATCCGACCGAAGTCCATCACTCCGAAGATCAGGATGAAGAATATCGGCATCGAAAGCGCGAACTCAGCTGCGCTCTGGCCGCGCCGGAAGCGGCCACCATCCGCTCCGACAGACCGGATACGGCGCGCAATCCAAGGCAGACGGAGATAAGTCTCCACCACCCGCTTGTGGCTGTCTCGAATCGTGCTCAGATGTTCCCCCCTGCGTGACCCGGCACCTCCCACGCAGGGAAGCGCCCACCTCAGACAGCAGGGATCATGCCGTCGCTTCGGGAACGGAAATTCGTAGCAAGACGGGAATCATCGGTCGCCGCGGCGCAACCAATGTGTCAATTCAGGTCGACGGTGTTTCACCGCCGCGACAGGTGTCAGGCCGCGGCTTGGCCGAGCGTCGGATCGATTCCTATATCGCGCAAGAATCCGGAGGTGCGCTCATTTAGCAGTCCCACCTTCTTCATGTTGCTGACGATGGTGGTATGCATCTCGCGCTTGAAGAGCTTGCGGAACAAGGTCTGGTCGGTACCGCCGAGGGCGGCCTCCTTACGAACTTTCTTCACCCGCGCGATCTCGGCATTGTTCAGGCCGACCGTCTCATAAGCTTCCTGGGGAAACTGCCCCCCGAGCACCAGATGAATCGCTTCGCGCGTGAACTCCTCGACTTCGCGCAGATCACCGGGACTGAGGGAACGGATTTCGTCGGGCAGACTCAGCACCGAGAAGCCCATATGCCGCGACTCATCGGAGAGGATACGCTTGCAGATCTGGCTGAGTATCGGATCCTTGGCGGTCTCGCCGAGCAGCCGGAACAGCGCAACCGCAAAGGTCTCCGCTACCAGTTGCAGGCCGACGGTTTTGATGAACCACTTCCCTTGCCCCAGGATGTAGTCGAAAAGCGTTTTAAGATTAGGAGTGACCGGATAGATGCGGCCGCCGCATTTATCGAGCAGATAGCGGCTCAGCACCTCGGTATGCCGCGCCTCATCCACGACCTGGGTCGACTGGAAGAACTTCGCGTCGTTGCCCGGCACCATGTCGACCAGCTGGCTGCAGGCCAGCATCGCGCCTTCTTCGCCATGTAGTAGCTGCGAGATCCGCCAGCACGAAAATTCGACATTCAGCTTTGCGAGGGTTTGGGCGTCGAGATGCGCGAGCGCGTCGGTGCCGAAGCCGTCGACCAGCTCATCGGCGAAGATGCCGTGGTTGAGGTCGAGCGGCGTTTCCCAATCGATATCGCGTGAGGCGTTCCACTGGTCGCGCTTGGCCTTCTCGTAGAGCCCGCGCAGGTCTGCCGCCTCGACGGTATAGGAACGCTGCCAGAGCGTGTCGAAGGTGGTTGGAATCAAGTCGAATGTCGCCGCACTCATCGCGTATTCTCCCTACCAAATGGTTGGTATTCGAGGAGGGTAGCAGATCGCCCGCTGGATGCAAACCGCCAATCCGCATCGAATTAGTGCGCGTGATTCCCGCAAATGTCAGCGACGACCGGCCCGCGCCCTGGTCTTCGCGGACTTGCCGGCGCGCTTGGCAATCGGTTTACTTGCCGGCGCGCTTTTGGTGCTCTTCTTCCACAACTCGCGCGAGGCGATTCGCGCCCCCTCCGCCATCGCGGCAAGCTTCGCCCAGGTGATCCTCGGCTCGACCGCGGTGAATCCCGCGAAGGTGGAAAATCCGCAATCGGTCCCGGCGATGACATTTTCGCGTCCTACCACATTGGCGAATCGCGCAATGCGCTCCGCCACCAGCTCGGGATGCTCGATGAAGTTAGTCGACGAATCGAGGACGCCAGGAATCAGCACCTTGCCTGCCGGAAGCTTCACATCCTTCCAGATTTTCCATTCGTGTTCGTGCCGTGGATTCGATGCTTCGAATGAAATGCCTGCCGGCTTCGCCTTCAAGACGACATCGACAATATCGCGCATCGGGATGTCGCGATGATGCGGGCCTTCGTAGTTGCCCCAGCATAGATGCATGCGGACCGCATCGGCGGGGATGTTCGCGAGCGCGTGATTGAGCGCCTCGACCTGCGCGGCGGCCTGCTTGCGGAACTCCGCGGTGGTCAAATCGGCAAACTGGATGTGCCGGTTCATTGCGAGGTCGGGGCAATCGACCTGGAGCAGGAATCCGGCGCGATGAATGGCTTCATATTCGGTCCGCATCGCATCGGCGAGCGCGGCGAGATATGCCTCGCGCGTCGGATAATGTTGATTGGCGAGGAAAACAGCAATGACACCCGGCGATGCTGCGCTCATGAAAACTTCTTCCGCCTTCGCATTGGCGGTCGCCGCCTTCAGATTCGCGAGATCGGTTTCGAGCTCGCGCGTATCGCGATAGCGGATCGCTCCATTACAGGCCGGCATCTTCATCAACGCGGTGGGACTTTGCGCGAACAGGCGCTGCGCATATTCGGGATAATCGCGGATATCGGCCAGCATGCCGGTTAGCGGCGTCGATTGGCCTTCGAAACCGCTGAGCCGATCCTTCACGTAGGTCGAGTAGCCGACCTTGCTCATCTCGCCGTCGTTGATGACGTCGACGCCGGCCTCGACCTGGCGGCGGATGGTCTCGCCGACCGCTTCGCGCACCGCGCCATCGAAATCGGCGCCGGCGGCCAAGGTCCCCGACTCCTTTGCGGTGATCAGCGCGAGCAAGCCGTCGGGACGCGGCAAGCTGCCGGTATGGGTGGTGAGGATTCGTCGCGTGCTGCGCTTCATGATGCGGCTCCTGGCGGGAGATGCACGCAGACTAACGCGGCGCGAAGAAAACCTACAAATGATGAAAACGCCAAAACCACGCCGCTCCCGCATCATCATGATGCGGGAGCGGCTTCGCTTGCGATCGAAAGAGTGGAACTAGCGGCCGTTGGAACTGCTGACCGCGGCATTGGGCGCGACGATACTCACGGTCGCGCTCGGACTGGCGGGCTGATCGAGGACGATTGCGCCTTTGGCCGCATCGACGGGCGGCTGCGGTTTGAAATTCTTCGCCAGCGTGTTGAACTTGTCCTGCAGCGGCTTGAGCCCGTCGAAAATCTTCGCCAACTCCCCGATGCGGGATTGGAACTCACGTGCCGGCTCCAGCAAGGCGGCTGCGGTCGAAAGGTTTTCGTAGAAGGTCTTCTCGATACCGTCGAATTGCTGGCGCAATTCGCGCGCCGCCTCGGCATTCAAGGCGGCCTGGAAAGTGCGGATACCTTCGTAGGCTTGGGCGAGACGGTCCATCTCGCCGGAGAAGACCCGGATTTCTTCCAGCGTGCGCGCGGTCTGATTGAGGACGCGTTCCAGCGGCTCCGCAATCTTCGTGATCTCCGAAACCTGAACCTCGAATTTTTTCATCGGATCGAAAATCTTGAGCGCGGCGCTGCTGAGCGCGGTGGCCGCGGCGCTGGTGGCGCCGCCATTGCCACCTCCACCGCCATAGGTGCCATCTTCGCCGGAGTTCACTTTTGCGAAACGCCTTCGGATTTCTTCCAATGATGCCATCCTAAAATCTCCAGTGCGGTAAGAAAATACGGATGTGAAAGTTTAAGCGCGGAACTTCACGGGACTTTCATCGTATTGGCCGGAGGGCGGTTTCCACGGACCACGCCACTCAATTAGACGAACCTTCGTAAGTTAGATTCAAATCATCATAACCAAATCCAGCATCATCAATCGGACGGCGTCAGGATGACCGAGGCGCTGCTCGTGACGGCACGATCAGCGCCGGAGCCGGTCGCCTCACCGGCACATCCGGCGATGTTGATGCCGCATCCTGGCATCGAAATTACGTTGCCCATGTTGGGGGAAACCGGTGCGACGTTGACCAGTTCGCAGCCTTGAATGTCGTCATCGGTGGCCGATTTGAGCTTCATCGAATAGACGTCGCCGGGCAGCGGCATGACTTCGCCCACCACGCTGCGGGTTTCATTGAATGCATAAAAACTTAGCGAGCCACGGCAGGTCGAAGACGATTTTATGTCGGGATCGCTCAGGCATTGGATATTGAATCCAACCGGCGTCACGGTCGGCGTGCAACTCGGGTCCGGCGTCGCCCCCGGCATCAAGGCGAGGCTACGCGGGGTGAAGTTAGCGCTGCCATTGCCGGAGAAGGCGACCTGCATCTTCCTGGGCAGCAGTGGATTGTTTCCGTCGAGAATCTGCTGCTCCTGCTGCTTCTCGCGATTCTGAAGAGAGTCCTGCGCATGCAGAGAAGACATGGCGAGGGTTGCCGACATGAGTGCGATAATTAATGCGAGGACGCGAAGTCGAGTTGGCATTCGGGTGCCGAAGCGGCGCTATGAAAGATAAAAGCAGAAATCGCTTTTACCTTCAATCCTGCATGTTTCTGTGAAAAAGCACATCGATGGCTCTTCCTCCCGCTCGATGCTGTCTCAAAATGAGATACCTTTGCGATTCCGCTCCCTAACGATCCCCAGATCGTTCGCCTCGCGCGCCGAGATGATGCGCTTTCACACACCCGTCCAAGGCATTCGATTTGCTGAATAGTCGCTGGCGGTCCCGATTCGCGACCTGCGCGCGGCGGGAATCTACGCCGATGAAGGCAGCTGCGGTGTGAATGCGGTAGTCGAACATCTGACGGCGAGTTTGCGCGACACCTCTCAAGAGATGGATTCGCATGCCGAGATGCTGCGCGACATTTGGGTCGTGCGGATGGTCAGGTTCGGCTCCATCCCAATCATTACCGCCTCGTTGCTCCTGATAACTCAGCTCTTGCGCACCGTCGGCTTACAGTGGTCCTGGGGTTGGGCCGGCGTGTTATTCAACCTACTGCTGAGTGGGTGCTGTTTGTCGCTCAGTTTCACCCGATGGTTTAAGCGGCAATGGCGGCCGACCACCTTCACCCTGCTGGTACTGATACTCATCAGCAATACGGCGATCGGAACGGTGGGCAACGAGCCGATGCTGCTCTACATCGCCTCGATGCTGCTGATTCTCGGAACTGGGGCGCTGCTTCCATGGTCCGAGTTCTATCAACTTACCTTCAACCTGTTGTGCCTCGTTTCCTGGGCGATCGAAGCGGTATGGAGCGGGTCACTTGATCCGGTGTCGCTTTACCACATAGCGGGACTGATTACGGCCGCGGGTCTATCGTCCTTCAGCTGCCACGTCCGCGATCGATTCGTGAAGCAGCACGAAGAGAGTTCACGTCTGATTCGGGAGAGCGAAGCGGCGCTACGTCAGATCTTCGATTCCAACACCGGCAGCATTCTGCTGACCGACCTCGAGACCCGCAGCATCATCGATGTGAATGCTCACTTCGTGGCGATTTCCGGCTATCAGCGTGAGGAACTGGTCGGCAAAACGGTCGATGAACTGAAGGCATGGATCGATCCGGCTGCGGAGCAGGAATTTTTCCGCCAACTCCGGGCCACCGGCGAAGTCAGAAATCTGGAAGCCGGATTCCGCACCAAAAGCGGCAGGATGCTTCCTTGTCTGCTGGCCTCCGCGATCATCGAACTGCGCGGGCGCAAATGCCTGATCACGGTCGCCCGCGACATTAGTGAACTGAAGGAATCGCAGGAGCGCCTGCGCGAGAGCGAGCAGCGATTTCGCGCGATGTTCCAATCCACTCGCGACGCGATCATGATGGCGCGTCTCTCGGACTGGAAGATCGTCGAGGTCAACGATCAATTCCTGAAACAGACCCATGTCACGCGCGAGCAGGTGATCGGCCGCACCCCGGATGAAATCGGAGTATGGGGCGACGCCGAACAAAAAGCCCGCTTCATGAAAGTGTTTGAGGAAAAGGGCTACGTCGAAAGCTTTGAACTATCGAAACGGATAGCCGATGGCCGCATCATTCCGGTTCTGATCTCCGGGGTCAAAGTCCGCCTCTCGGGCGAAGACTACTACTTCGGCATGGGGCGCGACATTTCCGCGCTGCGCGCCGCCGAGCACAAGGTCCGCGACAGCGAGGCGACCCTGCGCCGGATCTTCGATGCCAGCCTCGATTGGATGTCGATCATCGACATGGAGAACGGCGAGTATCTCGATGTCAATGAATCGTTCGTAAATGCCCTCGGCATTCCACGGGAAGAAATCATCGGCTCGAACTTCTACAAACTCGGCCTGTGGCCCGATCAGCGCGAATGGGAACCGTTTGTCGAAGCGCTGGTGTTGCGCGGCGAGGTCAGCAACGCGCGCGCTACCTTTCGTGTCAAAGATGGACGGCTCGCCCCATGTCTGGTCTCCTCGGTGATCCGCGATCTGTGGGGCAAGCGCTGTTGTATCTCGAGCGTGCGCGACATCAGCGAACTCAACGAGGCACAGGAAAAGGTCCGTCGCAGTGAGGCCACCTTCCGCAAGATTTTCGACACCAATCGCGATGCCGTCACCATTAGCGATGCGACTACCGGGCAATTGGTCGATGTGAACCCGGAATTCTGCCGCGCCAGCGGCTATAGCCGTGAAGAGGCGATCGGCCGTGATACCGGAGAGCTGCGAGTCTGGATTAGCCCCGAACAGCATCACGCATTTCGCCGCACGCTCCATGAAACGGGCGAGGTGCGCAATTTGGCCGTCGAACTACGCGCCAAAGGCGGCAGCGTGATCAACTGTCTCGTCTCCGCGGTGTTGGCCGAGATCGACGGGCGCATGTGTGCGCTGTCGATGGCGCGCGACATTTCGGAGCTGACTGCAGCCGAAGAAAAAGTGCGCAAGAGCGAAGCGATGATGCGCGCCATCTTCGACAATAGCCTCGACAGCATCTCGTTGGTCGATACCGCAACCCAAAACATCATCGAGGTCAATGCCGAGTTTTGCCGCTCGATCGGAATCGCGCGCGAGGAATTGATTGGCAAGCCTATCTATCAACTGACCCCTGCCGCCGATCCCGAGCGCCAGATGGAGTTGCTGCGCCTGGTGATGGCGGGCCAGCGTGTCCGTAACTTTGAAATCAATTTTGCCGATCGTAACGGACGCGTATTTCCCGCCCTGGTTTCGGCTGGAATCATCGAGATCGACGTTACCCACGACATCTCGGATGTCAGGGCCGCGGAAGAAAAGGTCGGCAAGAGCGAGGCGATGCTGCGTGCGATCTTCGACAACAGCCTCGACAACGTCGCGCTCTTCGACCTCACCGATCAGAGCATCATTGAGGTCAACCAGGAGCTCGCCAAGACCATTGGCTACACCCGTGACGAGATGATCGGTAAGCGTCTCGATGATTTGGTGCCGCGCGGCGACGAGGTCCGGCAGGGACAATTCTTCCAGCTCCTGATGCACGGACGCGAGGTGCGCAACTGGGAGATGCATGTGACCAGCCGCGGCGGGAAGCGCACTTTCCCCGCACTCGTGTCTGGCTCCATCGTGGAGATCGATGGCCGCCCGTGTGCACTCACGGCGGCGCGCGATATCAGCGATTTGGTTGCCGCGCGCGAAGCTGCGTTGGCCGCCTCGCGTGCCAAGTCGGAATTTCTCTCGATCATGTCGCATGAGATCCGCACTCCGATGAACGCCATCCTCGGGATGGCGGATTTGATCGGCGAGAGCGATTTGAATTTCGAGCAGCGCCGCTACCTCGACACTATCTTGAGTAACGGCAATGCCTTGCTCGAGCTGATCAACAGCATCCTCGATCTCGCCAAGGTCGAGAGCGGACGGCTAAGCCTCGAATCGGTCGAGTTCGACGTCATCGAGCTGACCGAACGCGCGGCCGATACGCTGGCGGTGCGCGCGCATGAGAAGGGCGTCGAGCTGGCGGTTCGCTTCGCGCCTGACATGCCCGCGCTGCTAAGCGGCGATCCGCATCGCTTGCGCCAGATCCTGACCAACCTGATCGGTAACGCGATCAAATTCACCAAGCAGGGCGAGGTGGTGGTTAGCGCCGAGCGCAACACCGATCCGATGCGGCCGGGGAATTTCCTTTTCAGCGTAAGAGATACCGGGATCGGTATTCCGGCGGACAAAATCGACAACATTTTTTCGATTTTCACCCAAGCCGACACCTCGACCACCCGCAAATTCGGGGGCAGCGGCCTGGGGCTCGCGATCGTCGAGCGGCTGGCCGCATTGATGGGTGGCGGGGTCTGGGTCGAAAGCGAATTGGGCCGCGGCAGCACGTTCCATTTTACTGCGCAGTTGAAAGAATCGGAGGCCGCGTCGCACAAGAGCTTTGGGTTCGATGGTCTGGAACTGCGCAATGCGCCGGTGCTGGTGATGGGCGAGAATCGGGTGGCGCGAAATATCGTCGCCGAGCTGATCGGGGCCGCCGGAGGCATCGTGGCCGAAGCCGATTGCGAGGCCGCGGCTCGCGCCGTGTTGGCAACTGCGATGCGCCACGGCAACCAGGTCCGAATCATCTTTGGCGATGGCGAAATGAAGGCGGCGGACGGATACGACATCCTCGCGCGGATGAAATCCTTCGCGCCCGATGCGGCCCTTGTGATGCTGACTAACTCCTACGGCCTGCCGGCCAAACTGCGTCGCATGCGCCAGTGTGGCATCCGTCACTACTGCACCAAACCGATCAAGCGGCACGAGTTCAGGAGCGTCATCGCGGAAGCATTGTCGAAGTGCGCGGGAAGCCAGCCGAAATCGCATCCGAAGCCGGCTGCGCTCTCCACCACCGTACCGGCCGCGATTACCGACCGCCCGCTCAAGATTTTGCTGGCCGACGACTCGCCCGACAACCGCTTGCTAATTCGAGCCTATACCAAGAAGACGCCGTACCAACTGGTTGAGGCCGAGAACGGCCAGATTGCCGTCGATCGTTTCATCAGCGACGGCGCCTACGACGTCGTGCTGATGGACATCCAGATGCCGGTGCTCGACGGCTACAGCGCGGTTCGCGCGATCCGCAAATGGGAAGCCGAGAAAGGTCACCGTCCCACACCAATCATCGCGCTTACTGCGTCCGCGCTCGAAGAAGACGTCCGCCGCGCCAAGGCCGCCGGATGCGACATGCACGTCAGCAAACCGGTTAAGAAGTCCACCCTGCTGGAATCGGTCGCGCGCGCCATCAGGACGGAAAACCCTGTTGCACCCAGTCCCGACACGGCTGCGCCGCGACCGATTTCGATGGTCGAAGCGGCGGCCATTCGCACTCCCGCTGACCCCACGCCAACCAGCACCGATTTCATTATCTAACTGCTTTCGCCGCGCTTGTGCGCGCGCCCGATGCATCGCTATTAAACCCGAAGAGGTTTACGCGATGTCCAAAGCTGCGGCCGCCGGTCTCGCGCCGGCTCGACTCGAACTTCTCGATCGCTTCTTCCAAACCCGTTACATCGATAGCGGAAAAATTCCCGGTGCACTCATCGTTATCGCGCGCCGTGGCGAGCTCGCCCATTTCAGCGCGCTGGGGATGGCCGATGTCGAGCGCAGGAAACCGGTCCGCGAGGACACTATCTTCCGCCTCTACTCGATGACCAAGCCGCTGACCAGCGTGGCCTTCATGATGCTGGTCGAGCAGGGCCTGGTCGCGCTCGATACTCCGGTACACAGCGTCATTGCGGAATGGAAGGACCTCGGCGTGTATCAGGGCGGCTTCATGGAAACCTTCCGCACCATTGCGCCCGCGCGTCCAATGCTGATGGTCGATCTGCTCCGCCATACTTCGGGACTGACTTACGGCTTTCAGCAGATGAGCAATGTCGATGCAGCTTATCGCAAACTCAAGGTCGGCGAGCGCGTAGCCGGCGCGACGCTGGATACGATGATCGCCCAGATGGCGACGCTGCCGCTGGAGTTCTCGCCTGGAACGGCGTGGAATTATTCACATTCAACCGACGTGCTCGGATACCTGGTCGGCAAAATTTCGGGAATGCCGTTTGACGATTTCCTGCGCAAGAACATCTTCGAACCGCTGAAGATGACGGACACCGCCTTCTTTGTGGGGGAGAGCAAGCAGTCGCGCCTCGCCGCGTGTTACGCCTACACGCCGAAAAATCCGATGCTGTTATTTGATGATCCCGCGAAGAGCACCTACCTCCAGCCACCGTCGATGATCTCGGGCGGCGGCGGCGCTGTCGGCACAGCTTCGGACTATCTACGCTTTTGTCGAATGCTTCTGAG